>Ga0209109_10002564_pt1 | contig 9979 bp, 6 predicted proteins | sample Rifsed10ft2_FD_184004 | JGI IMG/M metagenome (GOLD analysis project Ga0209109, IMG submission 184004) | Soil microbial communities from Rifle, Colorado, USA - sediment 10ft 2 (version 2) | ecosystem: Environmental > Terrestrial > Deep subsurface > Rock core/Sediment | place: Rifle, Colorado... | reverse complement strand
ATTCCGTCCGCAATCCCTGCTGCGCTAGTGGATAACGCCTTCGTGGATGGCAAACTCAACTACCAGATGGTGACCTTTGCGGTGGCGCTCGGCGTGCTTGCAATAACCTATGCACTGACCCCGAAGAATGCCAGACGCTTTTGCAAACCGGGCAGCCTGAACGGGCGGGCTTCAGGGCACAGACTTGAGTTCCTGCGTGGCGAGGCTATATGTCCATTGCTTTCCGTTCTCATCAGACAGTCTTAATTCGTCTGATGATTGGGCGTTCCCAATAACCGCATCCATTTGAGTTGCTCGTAAGCGTTCTCATCGATCCCGTCCGCTTTGACACAATCGTAGATGATGATTTCTGCTCGCGATTTGCCATCAGGCGAAGGATAAGATCCATAGAATCTTGGCTGTTGATTAGCGATGACCGTTGCAGCGATGTCAGGAGTCGGGGTAGGTGTTCCCACGATTCTTGTCAGAGTAGCTGCCGCCAATGGTTGCGGAGTGGTTGAAATCTGGCAGGTGCAACCATGATGCGAGAACGCTGCTCAAGTTTCGGGGTCAGTCAAGTCGTTCTTGAATTCCCAACCACCAAGATAGGCACGAGCGATGTTTTGGATTCATGGCTTTGAGTTGACGTTCCGGCCAGTATCGGGTACAACAATCCCGGCATAGGAGTTCAATGGGTTCTTCCACACCCTTGCCGCCTCCGGTTTCCCCCTCCTCCGCCGTGCTGGCCGGGCGGCGGCCGAACCGCGCCACATTCTACCCGGCATCCGCGACGGCGTGGCGTGAAATCCCTGCGCGGCCCTCGGTCAGAGACTGTCGAGAAGCGGCGCCCCATGGCTGCGAGCATTGACGAACTCGCTTCCCAATTGGCCCGGCGCGACCGGCAGATCGCCGGCCTGGAGCGCAGCCTGCAGCAGCTCAACACCTTGCTCTCGCTGATTGAGGCGATGAGCTCGGAACTCGACCTCGACCCGCTCTTGCGGAAGATGGTCGTCAACGCGGTGGAACTGCTGGGCGCGGAACAGGGCGCAATCGGCCTGGTGGATGATGAGCGGCATGCCGTCCGCCACAAGGCGCTTCACAATCTACCCCAGGCGTTGCTGCATATTGACTTCACCGCAGGCGTCGGCATCAGCGGGCAGGTGTACGCCCTCCAGCGCCCGGTCATCGTCAACGACTACGGTCGCCAGGTGCAACTGCCCCTCGACGACGAGGCCATGCGCCGCATCCGGTCGGCGGTGAGCGTGCCAATCTGGTGGCAGGGCCGGATGATCGGCATCTTTTCGATCGGCACGAGCTCTCCCCGGCGCGTATTCGACGAGCGCGACGTGGAAGTGCTGTCGCTCTTCGCCAAACATGCCGCCATCGCCATCGAGAACGCGCGCCTGTACGGCGAGGCCGAGCGGCTGGCCCACCTCAACGAGCGGCATGCCATCGCTCGCGAACTGCATGACTCGGTCACCCAGTCGCTATTCACCATCCTGCTCATGGCCGACGCGGCGCGGAATTATCTGCGCACCGGCCAGGAGGATCCGCGCACCACCGTCGAGTTGCTCTACCAGGCCGCCCGCGACGCGCTGACCGAGATGCGCGCGCTGATCTACCAGTTGCGCCCCGCCCCCCTCGAAGGCGAAGGCCTGATCACCGCCCTGCGAAAACTGGCCGACGCCACGCAGGCCCGCCACGGCCTCGTGGTCGAAGTCCGGCAATCAGGCCTGAGACGCCTTCCGCCGGAAATGGAAGACGCGCTGTTTCGTATCGCGCAAGAAGCGCTGCACAACGCCGTCAAGCACGCGCGGGCCGGGCGGGTTATGGTGGAACTGCGGTTGACCGAAGACGAAGCGGCGTTGACCGTGGCCGACGACGGCGGCGGATTCGATCCGGCCTGTCCGCCCTCGAGGCGGCAACCCTCCGCCAGCCAAGCCGGGCTGGGCCTTGTCACCATGCGCGAACGCGCCGAGCAGTTGGGCGGCTGTCTCACGTTGAACTCGGTCCCGCACTCAGGCACACAGGTCGAGGCGCGCTTGCCGCTGCGCCGGGAGGGAGAGCATGGCTCCAGTCCGAGTGCTCATCGTTGACGATCACGCCATGGTGCGCATCGGCCTCAAGCACTGCCTGGCCAGTTATGGCGATACCGTGGTGGTCGGCGAAGCCGGCAACGGCCGCGAGGCTGTGCGCCAGGCGGAAGCCTGCCAGCCGGATGTCGTGCTGATGGATCTGGTCATGCCCGAATTGAACGGCACCGAGGCCACCCGGCAGATCAAGGCCCGCTGGCCGGAGATCAAGGTGCTGGCGCTCACCAGTTTCATCGAAGAACAGTACATCACGGCCGCGCTGGAGGCCGGGGCCGAGGGCTACGTGCTGAAAGACATCGAGCCGCCCGATCTCGTCGCGGCTATTCAGAAGGCGCACCGGGGCGAAGTGCCGCTTGACGCGCAGGCGGCCCGAGTGATCGTCAACTCGTGGCGCAGCACGGCCGCCGGGCCGGGCCATCCCGCCGCTGCCTCGCCGCTCACCGACCGCGAGGTGGAGGTCCTGCGCCTGGCCGCCGAAGGCAAATCCAACCGCGACATCGCCGCGGCGCTGGTCATTTCAGAGAAAACAGTCAAAGCCCACATCAGCAGCATCCTCGCCAAACTCGGCGTCCAGAACCGGGTGCAGGCCATCCGTTACGGGAGACAGACCGGCTTGCTGTCGTCCTAAGCCTTTAGTCGTAAGACTAAAGCCGCCCCGGGGTGGTGCATCTCCCGCCCCGAAATTCTCCTTTCGTCTCTCCCCTTCGTCGCTCATTCTCCGCTACGATAGACTCGCCTCGGCCCTCCGCTTCCAGCCGATTTTCAACTTTGCCTTTTGTCATTCGGCGTTTGAAGTTTGGCGCTTGACTCCAGGTTTTCCCCAAAGGAGGTCGTCATCTGTGTACACCATTGACATTGACGTCGGCGGCACTTTCACTGATGGTTTGTACAGCGATGGGCAGCGGCTCACACCGGTGAAAGTGGACACCACCCCGCACGATCTCACCGTTTGTTTCATGGACTGCCTCCAGGCCGGGGCCGAACAACTGGGCTTGGCCGATCTGGCCGTGCTCCTGGCGCAGACCCGGCTGATCCGCTGGTCCACAACGATCACCACCAATGTCCTGGCGGAACGCCGAGGGCCGAGACTGGGTCTGTTCGTCTCCAAAGGCCACGAGCGCGATCTCTATTCCGGCGACGGTCCCAGCCCGGCGCTCGCCCTGGTGGGCGAGGACAGTGTCATCGGCCTGCCTCAACCCGTGGACGCACCGGCCGTGCTGGGACTTGTGAAAAGCCTGCTCGAGCGCGGCGTGCGCCGGGTGTGCATCAGTCTGAGCGGGGCGTTTGGCAACCCAGAGGAAGAGCGGCAACTGCAAGCCGCGATCAGCCGCCAGTATCCCGACCACTATCTCGGCTCGGTGCCGGTCCTGCTGGGCAGTGACATCTGCAAGCACCCCGACGACATGACGCGCACCCACGTGACGCTGATCAACGCCTATGTGCACGGGCCGCTCGCCAGCACGCTGTTTAAGGCCGAGGATACCTTGCGCGCCAAATATGGCTGGAAGCGCTGGTTGCTCATCGGCCACCAGAGCGGCGGCGTGGCGCGCGTGTCCAAGACTCGCGCCGTGGACACGATCGAGTCCGGCCCCGCGATGGGGCTGTATGCCAGCGCGCACTTCGCCCGCCGCCAGAAGCATGCGCAAGTGATCGCGCTCGACGTGGGCGGCACGACGACCAAAATCAGCTTCATTGAAAATGGCGTGCCCGCCCTCAACCGCCAGCCGGACGTGTTCGGCCTCTCGCTCAAAATGCCCGTCCCCGACGTGTCCTCGATTGCGCTCGGCGGCGGGAGCGTGGCGCGCGCGCAGGACGGAAAGGTCACCCTCGGCCCGGAGAGCATGGGCGCGTACCCCGGCCCGGCCTGCTACGACCTCGGCGGCATGGACGCCACTTTCACCGACGCCGCACTCGTGCTGGGGTACCTCAACCCCGACAACTTCCTCGGCGGCGCGCGTGCCCTCAACTCGGAGCGCGCCCGCGCAGCCATTCAGACGCACGCCGCCGATCCGCTCGGATGCAGTGTGGAAGAAGCGGCGGCGCGCATCGTCCAGCGCGCCATCGGCATGGTGGCCGAGGGGATTCAGCGTCGGCTCAAAGCCACCGGGGGATCGGCCCCCGGCTACACGCTGTTCGCTTATGGCGGCAACGGGCCGATGTTCGCGGCCGGCCTCGCCGAGCAACTCGGCCTCCGGTCGGCCTACGTGTTCGACCTCGGCCCGGTCTTCAGCGTGCTCGGCTCGTCGCTCGCCGACATTCTGCACGTCTACGAGCACGCGCTGATGGTGAAGGCAGACGACGCGGGGCTGGCCAAACTGGACCAGGCCGTCGCCGCCATGCGCGCCGAGGCCGCGCGCGACCTGGCCGGGGAGGAGCTTGATCTGGCGAAGGCGCAGTTCACGCTTGACTTGGATGTGCGCCAGCCGTCGGGCGCGATCGCCACGGCGTCCCTGCCGGCTGGCGATGGGCCGGATCGGGCGGCAGCGAAGAAAGCCATCGGCAAAGGCACGCTCGAACTGGCGCGCCTGCGGGCGACGTATCCGGTGGGCGGCCGCGAACCGGAAGTCCTGGCGTTGGGAAACGCCGACGCCTCGGCGGTCCGACTGGGCAGTCGCAGTGTTCGCTGGAACGGCAAAGCCGTTGAGACGCCCATTTACCAATGGGAAAGCCTGAAGCCCGGTCATCGGGTGTCGGGGCCGGCGGTGGTCGAGAGCGCGCACACCACTTATCTGGTCGGCCCGGCGTGGCAAATGCAGACGGACGAATTCGGCAACGGGAAGTTGACGAGACAGGAGAAATGACATGAGCCGCATCCGCATGACCGAAAGCCTCGACCTCGATCTGGCCGACGAGATGTGGCACTGCAACCGGTGCGGCCACGCGCTCGTCAGCGCCCGCAAGAACTATAAGACGGGTTGCTTGATCTACAACCGCGACCCACGCGAGATTCACCAGTCACTGATCGAGGGCGAGTTCACCTTCGCGCCGGACCCGGCGTGGATTCGCATCGTCGAGTTTTACTGCCCCAAGTGCGGCACGCAGATCGAAACGGAATACCTGCCACCTGGCCACCCGCTGACGCACGATATTGAAATAGATGTCGACAGCTTGAAGGCGCGGCTGGAACGGCAAGAATTGATCGTCCGAGACGGACACCTTGAGGTGGCGGCATGAACAGCATTGACATTGACGTCGGCGGCACCTTCACCGATCTCGTGCTCACCCGCACCGGCGTGGTGACGCCGGCCAAATCGCCGACGACGCCTTACGACCTGTCCGTCTGTTTCTTGAACGTCATCGAGGAGGCGGCGAAAGCCTCCGGCCTGTCGTCGGAGCAGCTGCTCAAAGACACGGCGATCATCCGCTATTCGACGACCATCGCCATGAACCGGTTGATCGAGCGGAGCGGCCCGCGCCTGGCCCTGATCACGACCGAAGGACACGAGGACGCGATCCTGATCGGGCGCGGCGCGCAGTGGGTGGACGGGACGCGCGTCGCCGAGCGGCGCAATCTGGCCGTGCAGCACAAACCGATCCCGCTCATCCCGCCGGAATTGATCTCCGGCGTGCGCGAGCGCGTGGACTCGACCGGCAAAGTGATCCGCCCGCTCGACGAGGCCGACGCGCGGGCCAAAATCCACCGGCTCGTCAATAACGGCGCGCGCGGCTTCGTCGTCTCGCTGTTGTGGTCGTTCGCCAACCCGGCGCACGAGCGGCGCATCAAAGAAATCATCCGCGAGGAATACAAGGACTTCCACCTGGGCAGCGCGCCGGTCGTGCTCTCCAGCGAGGTGCTGGGCAAGCTCGGCGAATACGAGCGCACGATGACGGCGATCCTCGACGCCTATCTCCAGCGCGCGATGCAAATTGAGCTGTCGGCCATGTGGGACAAGTTGCGCGACAAGGGGTATCGCGGCTCGTTCCAGATGATCCACAACTCCGGCGGCATCGCCGAGATCTTCAAGACGACGGCCAGCCGCACCTACAACGGCGGCCCGGTCGCCGGACTGATCGGCGCTCATCACATCGCCAGGCAACTGGGGTATCACAACGTCGTCACCACGGACGTGGGCGGCACGTCGTTCGACATCGGGCTGATCGTGCAGGACAGCGTGCGCAACTACGAGTTCCGGCCGATCATTGACCGCTGGATGGTCGGCATCACCATGCTCCAGACGCTCTCCATCGGCGCGGGCGGCGGCTCGATCGCCAAAGTGAACCGCACGCTGGACAACCGGCTGGAAGTCGGCCCGCAGAGCGCGGGCTCCCTGCCCGGCCCGGCGTGCTACAACCTGGGCGGCGCCGCGCCGACCGTGACCGACGCCGACGTGGCGCTCGGCTACATTGACCCCGACTTCTACTACGGCGGCAAGATGAAGCTGGACAAGGCGAAAGCCGAGCAGGCCATCCAGCAGCACATCGCCCAGCCGCTGGGGGTGAGCGTTCACGAGGCGGCGTGGCTGATCCGGCAGGTGGTCGAGGGCAACATGGCCTCGGCCATCCGCAAGGAAGTGCATCTGCGCGGCTACGACCCGGAGGATTTCGTGCTGTTCGCCTTCGGGGGCGGCGGCCCGACGCACGTCGCCGGCTACCGTCAGGACATCAAACGCGCGGTGATCTTCCCCCTCTCGCCCGTGTTCTGCGCGCTCGGTTCGTCCATCATGGACAACATCCACGTCTATGAGCATTCCCAGCGCATGACGTTTATGCAGGCGTTCACGCAGAAACTCGTCGTGGATCAAGATCAGTTCAATGCCGTGGTCACGGCGTTGATTGAAGCGGCGAAACTCGATCTGGCCGGCGAGGGCTTCGACCCAACTCAGGCGGTGTTTCAGTTGGAACTCGACATGCTGTACGGCGGTCAGGTGCAGGTCAAGCGCTCGTCGTCGCCCGAACTGTTCATCCGCGGCGAGGCGCACGCGCGCGCCATCTACGACGCGTTCGAACGCGAATTCGCCGAGACGTTCAGCCAACTGGTCGTCAACCCGGCCGGCGGCGTTTACGTGGACAACTTCGTGCTGAAGGCCATCATCCCCACGCCCAAACTCGACCTGCCGACGCGCGCGCTCGAAGCGCCCAGCCCGGCCCACGCCCGGCGCGGCGCGCGGCCGGCCTTCTGGCCGGAGTACGGCGACCTGCGCGAGACAACCGTCTACGACGGCACGGCCCTGCGCCCGGGCAACGTGGTCGAGGGGCCGGCGCTCGTCGAGACGCCCTACACCACGATCGTCATCCCGCCCGGGTTGATCTACTCGATTAATCAGCACGAATTGGGCATATTGGAATAGCAAGCGCATCCCCTTGAAAGAGGTGACGGAATGCCTATCCCAACGCTTGAACAGAAACTCAAATGGCTGAAACCCGAACCGGCCACCAGCCACGAACAGGAGTGCCTGAAACTCGTCAGCGCCGGGCACTACGAAATCGGCCTGCAGCGCACCAACGACCTACTCGACGAGGCCATGGAGGTCTTCATGCGCTCGTCGCGCAGTTCTATCGGCATTGCGGGCGACTCGATGGTGGCGCTCTTCACCGCCGCCGGCGATCTGGCCAACGCCTCGTGCGGCACGTACCTGCACGCGATCATCCAGCCGATTCTCATCAAGTACATCTTGACGTACTACTCTGAGAACCCTGGCATTCAGGACGGCGACGTGTGGTACACGAACGACGCGTTGTACGGCGGCATCCACAACCCGGACCAATTAGCGATCGTGCCGATCTTCTACGGTGGCAAACTGATCGCCTGGGCCGGCGCCGCGGTGCATACGACCGAGACCGGCGCCATCGAGCCGGGCGGCATGCCGGTGAGCGCGACCTCGCGCTTCGAGGAAGGCATGAACCTGCCGCCGGTCAAGATCGGCGAGAACGGTGTCCTGCGCGAGGACATGCTGGAAATGGTGGCGGCCTATGGCATCCGCGCGCCGCAGATGTTTATCATCGACCTGAAAGCGCGCGTGGCCGGGTGCGACCGCGCCCGCCGGCGGGTGGTCGAGATGTGCGAGCGGTCCGGCCCCGATTTCGTCGTCGGCCTGCTGCGAAAAATGCTGGCCACGGCCGAACAGGGGGCGCGGCAGCGCATCGCCTCCTGGCCCGACGGCACGTATCGCAGTGTCCACTTCAGCGACGCGCTGGGAGTCAAACAGGGCCTCGTGCGCTCGTGCGCCCTCGCCATCCACAAACAGGGTGACCGCCTGACTTTCGACTTCAGCGGCACGTCGCCGGAGAATCTCTCGTCCTACAACACCCACGCTCAATCCACCGTCGGCCACGTCTCCAACTATATCTACGAGTACATCTTCCACGACCTGCCGATCAGCAGCGCCACGTTTGCGCCGATTGACTTCTACTTCCCGCCCGGCATCGTCCTGAACCCGGACGCGCGGGCGGCGACCAGCAACGCGGTCATGATCGCCACCGGCGCGATGAGCGCGGTGCACAACTGCTTCGCCAAAGCCATCTTTCCGACCGGCATGTGGAAGCAGGTGACGGCCTCGCACGGCAACGCCGGCAACGCGCTCATCATTGCCGGCCTGACACAGTGGGGCCTGCCCTTCGCCGACATGCTGGCCTACTCGCTCAATACCGAGGGCCAGGGCGGGCGCGCGCTGGAAGACGGCGTGGACGCCTTCGGGTTCCCCTGGTGCGTGTACGGCCGCGCGCCCAACGTCGAGTCCATGGAGAACGAATTCCCGCTGCTGATTCCATTTTCGCAGCACTGGCGGGATAGCTGCGGGCACGGCCTGCACCGGGGCGGCGTGGGCGCTACCCAGCTGTGGGTGGGCTACCACAAAGTTCCGGCGCTCTTCTTTGCCGCCATCTCGGACAACAGCAAGATCCAGACGCCGCAGCCACTCTTCGGCGGCTATGCCCCTTGCACTGTGCCGGGCATCAGCGTCATCGGCGCGGACATCCTGCAAAGAATGCAAGCCGGCGACAGCCCGACGCTCGACCTGCACGACATGCTCCAGAAACACTCCGTCGGCGGGAAGTGGGTCTCGGAGTTCTTCGGGCGCGTGGTCCGCCCCGTGGCGGACGGCGACGTGATCACCATCAGTTTCGCCACCGGCGGCGCGGGCTACGGCGACCCGCTGGAACGCGATCCGGCGGACGTGTTGGACGATTTCAAGACACGGAAAGTTTCGAACTGGGTGGTGGATAGCATCTACAAAGTGGCCCTCACGCCGGACGGCGATACCGTGGATGCGGAGGCGACGAAGGCCCGGCGCGACGCCGAGCGCCAGGACCGCCTCCGGCGCGGCAAGCCCTATCAGGCCTTCATGGCCGAGTGGGAGCAGCTCAAGCCGCCGGACGAGATTCTCACCGGGTTCGGCAAGTGGCCGACCGGCGAGCCGACCATGCCGGTGTACAGACCCTAGTCTCCCTCCCCTCCCTTCTCCGGGTGTGGAACGGCGCCTTCCGGGACAAGGGGTTGAGACAGAGGGAGAGGCACACGAGTGCAAGCGCTCGTTAAACAACTTGCCCGAACCGGCGCGCTGCCTCCACGCCCGATCTTCATGCCGCTGTTCTTCGCCGTGGCGGCCAAGGTCGCAGGCCTGCCGCCGCAGCAGTTCTTTTCCAACCCGACCAAGATCGCCAACGGCCTGCGCCAGTTGCAGGGGCCGCTCCAGTGCGACGCGCTGTGCTGCTACGCCGACCAGACGCTCATCGCCGAAGCCTTGGGCGCCAGGCTCGGGTGGGAGGCCGGGTTGCCGCAAGTGCTGGCTCCGCCCGACACGATTGCGCCGGTCGAGATCGAGCATCAGGGCCGCGTCCCGATCATGCTCGAAGTCGTGCGCCGCCTGCGGGCCATTCTGCGCGAGCGCGTCGCGCTGGCCGTGGCATTGCCCGGCCTGCTCACGACGGTCGGATACATCACGGCTCCAACCACGGCGCTGGATGGCCCA
>Ga0209109_10002563_pt1 | contig 9982 bp, 7 predicted proteins | sample Rifsed10ft2_FD_184004 | JGI IMG/M metagenome (GOLD analysis project Ga0209109, IMG submission 184004) | Soil microbial communities from Rifle, Colorado, USA - sediment 10ft 2 (version 2) | ecosystem: Environmental > Terrestrial > Deep subsurface > Rock core/Sediment | place: Rifle, Colorado... | reverse complement strand
AGCAGACGTTGGCCGCCTATGAGGATAGTCGGCTGGTGTATGCGACCCTCGTCTCCTCCGGCCTCGACAAGTGGGCGACCGAGCCGGGCCTCTTCACCATCTGGGCGCGATTGAAGACCGACCGCATGAGCGGCGCGTATGAGAAAGACGGCTCCGACTACTATTCTCTGGAGGCCGTGCCGTGGGTGATGTACTTCGACGGCTCGCGCGCGCTGCACGGCGAATACTGGCACGACCGCCTCGGCTTCAAGCGCTCGCACGGCTGCGTGAACCTCTCCCCGCTCGACGCCCGCTGGCTGTTCGATTGGACGGAGAAGGGCACGCCCGTGTGGGTGTACGACTCCTCTTCACAGACGCGGGCCGATAGTGTGGCCGAAGGGCCGTGAAGGCGGGGAAAATCAGGAACGCTTCGCGGGAACTGAAGGAACTTTGGGAACTGATATGTTGCGTCGTTCGCTCGTGCTCGTCTGCGCGCTTTCGCTCATCGCCGCCTCGCTCCCGGTTGCGTCCAGCCTGCCTCCTGCCTCCCGCCTCCCGCCTTCTGACAGCCTCCCCGCCCTCTGCCCCGCCGCCTATCAGCTTCAGCATCCCGAAGATTGCCCGGAGGCGGGGCCGGGCGGATACGCCGAGCGCCTCGTCGCCGCGGGACTGCCGTACCCGCTGCCCGCGCTCACCGTCGAGCCGGTGCATCCCACCCTCGGGCTGACGCCGCACGCCTATGGGCGCGTCATCACCGACACCCCGCCCGTCTATCGCCATCCGCTCGAAGCGCTGGCGGGCCTGCCCCCGCTGCGCACCTTAGAAAAAGGTTTCGTCTTCGTCAGCGTGATTGGGAAGACCAGCGTGCAGGGCGCGGCGTTCTACCAGATCAACCCCGGCGAGTTCATGCCCGCCGAGGATATTGAAGAATTCCGGCCCTCCGGCTTTGCGGGCACGCACTTTGCCGCCTCCCCCGGCACGGCGGTGGGGTGGTTCATCACAAACGTCCAGCCGAGCGCCGTCCCCGGCCAGCCCCCCGACCCCGCTGCGCCGTACGCGGGCAAGTATCAATACTTTCAGGTGTTGGGCGTTCAGCGCGTCGGCGAATGGAACTGGTATCTCATCGGCCCGGATCAGTGGGTCGAGCAGCGGAACGTCGCGCTCGTTCAGCCCGCGCCGCCCCCCGGCACGGACGCCACCGTGATCGCGGTGGACACCTACGAACAGACGATGGGCGTGTATCAAAACGGCCAGTTGATCTTCGCCACGCTCGTCTCCTCCGGCTCGCGCTATTTCCCCACGCGCCCCGGCACGTTCAAGGTGTGGGCCAAGCTGAAGTATGGGCGCATGACGGGCGCGTACCGCCCCGACCGCAGCGACTACTACTTCCTCGAAGACGTGCCGTGGATTCTGTATTACGACGGCGACCGCGCGCTGCACGGCGCGTACTGGCACGACCACTTCGGCACCAAAGGCTCGCACGGCTGCGTCAACCTCTCCCCCCGCGACGCGCGCTGGCTGTACGACTACGCGAGCGTGGGCGCGACGGTGGTCATATTTAGCTCGCAATGAGTTTTACGTCCCCCCATCCGCATGTCCCCCTGTCCTCTCCGGGTGCTTGGCTGTAAAATCATCCTATGAGGTTCCTCCGGCGTCTCACCCAGCCCCGGCCCCTCCTCCTCGACGGCGCGACCGGAACCGAGCTCGAGCGCCGCGCCGTGGACGTGGGCCTGCCGCTGTGGAGCGCCAACGCGCTGCTCACCGCGCCGCATGTCCTCCGCCAGATTCACGCGGATTATATGCGCGCGGGCGCGGAAATCATCACCGCCGACACCTTCCGCACCCACCGCCGCAACCTCGTCGCCGCCGGGATGGGCCACCGCGCGGAAGAGCTTACCCGCATGGCCGTCCGGATCGCCCGCTCTGCCATCCGCGCGCGCACCGATGTTTTTGACCCGGAGAAGCGCGCGCGCAAGGAAGTTTTCATTGCCGGTTCGATGGGGCCGCTCGAAGACTGCTACTCACCTGACCTCGTCCCGCCGCAGGAGGCCTGCGAGCGCGAGCACGCCGAGATGGCGCAACACCTCGCCGACGCCGACGTGGACTTGATTCTCGTGGAGACGATGAACACCGTCCGCGAGGCCTACGCTGCCACCCACGCCGCGCGCGCCACCGGCCTGCCCGTGCTCACCGGTTTCGTCTGCCGCACCGACGGCAAACTGTTCTCCGGCGAGACCGTGACCGAAGCCGTCGAAGCGATTGCCCCGCTCGGCGTGGCGGGTCTGATGGTCAACTGCACCCCCGCCACCACCATCCACAAGCCTCTGACTGAATTGGTCGCCGCCGTCCGCCGTTTGGACTTTCCGATGCCGATCCTCGGCGTCTACGCCAACGTTGGGCACACGAACCAGATCGAGGGCTGGACGGACACCGCCGACGTCGCGCCGATTGAATACGCGCGCCTCGCCGCGGAGTGGCTCAGGCTCGGCGCGAATCTGATCGGCGGCTGCTGCGGCACGACTCCGGCCCACATCTCCGCCGTGCGCGGGGTGATCCTCTGATGCGCGTCCGCCTCGCCCTGCTGGCCCTCGCGCTCGCCGCGCTGGCCTGCAATACTCTTTTCCCTCTGACGCCGGCTCCCTTCGTCGAAGAGCCTGCCCTGAGCGCGGCCGAAGGGCCGGCGACTCGTCCTGCGGCGACTCTCGCAAATCCCCGGAGCACAGCGACCCCAACCCTCGTCCCGCCGTCGCCGTCCTCCACCACCGAACACGTGATCGGTAGCGTCCGCGAATGCGCTTACGTGCCCGGAGTCTCCGTCCCCGCGCAAATGCCGCCCGAAGTCGTCGCCGCCCCAGCGTCGACTCCCTATCCCCTGCCTCCGCTGCCCACCAACACACAGGTGGACAAGGAAACCACAGATCGCCAGTTGGGCGTTTACAAGGACCTCTGGAACACGGTCAACACGGAATACCTTTACCCGGACTTCAACGGCCACGATTGGACCGTCATCGGCCAGACGTACCGGCAGCTCATCCGGGACGGGCTCACCGACGAGGATTTTTACTTCGCGATGGATCGCATGATCGCCGAGCTGGGCGACGAGCACTCGTCCTTCCACGACCCGCAGCAAGTGGCCGAGGAAGAGTCCGAGTTCCAGAGCCAGTACGATTATGTGGGTGTGGGCATCCTGTGGTCGGCGATCCCGGAAGCCGGGCGGGGCGTGATCATTTTGACCTTCCCCAACAGCCCCGCCGCTGAGGCCGGTTTAGGCCCGCACGACGCCATCCTCGCCGTGAATGGTGAACCAGCGCTCGACGAAACCGGCTCGCCGGTCGGAACCATCCGCGGCCCGGAAGGGGCGCCCGTAACTCTCACCGTGCAGCACGTCGGGGGCCAGCCGTTTGACCTGCAGTTGATCCGCCGCCGCATCACGGGCGCGCTGCCCATTGACTACTGCCTCGTCCCCGGCACGCGCATCGGCTACCTCTTTCTCCCCAGCCTGGACGACGCAACTTTCCCCGACCAAATGCGCGCCGCGTTGGAGGCCTTCACGGCTACGGGGCCGCTCGACGGCCTGGTGCTGGACAACCGCAAGAACTACGGCGGCTCACTCGGCGTGGTCGCGCCGATCCTGGGCTTCTTCACCCACGGGACGGTCGGGTACTTCGTCACCCACGCCAACAATAATCCGGTCGAGATTCGACCCGAAGACATCGGCGGCTCGCAGACCGTGCCGCTGGTGGTGCTGGTGGACGTGGACACGGCGAGTTTCGGCGAGATCATGAGCGGGATTCTCCAAGAGCGGAGCCGCGCGCAGGTGGTGGGGCAGACCACGCTGGGGAACGTGGAGATATTGCTACCCTACTCCTTTGAGGATGGTTCTGAGGCGTTGATCGCGCACGAAACCTTCACGCCCGCCGGCCAGCCGGACGCCAACTGGGAACAGACTGGCATCGTGCCGGACGTGCACGTGCCCACGCGCTGGGATTTGTTCAGCGAGGCCAACGACCCCGCCCTCGCCGCGGCTGTCGTGCTCTTGAGCCAGCCATAGTAGTCAGATTTTGTTATACTTTGGTGAAAGGATGGTTCTATGCCCGACGCACCTCGCAAATACTATTTGATCAATACCGACCAAGTGCAGGCCGCTCGCAAATACTGGCCGCAGGTGTCCGACAAAACCTGGGTGCTCGTCCTCAAGCGCGCCGACGAGCCGGTGGTGCTCAACCGGCCGCCGCATCGCGGCGTCGGCTTCGCCACCGTGACTGTGCCGCCCGAGACGATGGAGGGCATGTTCTACCGCAAGGACATGGACGTGCTCATCCTCATCAGCGGCGAGACCTCGCTCGCGCGCTAATCCCCAATCCCTATTCCCTAATCTTCTCTTCTCACCGACTATGACTCCTCCAAAATTCTACGTTCCCGAATCTGCCATGGCCATCGTGGCGCACCCGGACGACATCGAGTTCGGCTGCGCGGGCACGCTCGCGCGCTGGGCGCGGGCCGGGGCGCGCACTTCCTACGTCGTCATTACGAGCGGCGATGTGGGCATCGCGCAGGACGGCCTCACGCGCCAGCAGGCGATGGAGATCCGCGAGGCCGAGCAGCGCGCCGCCGCCGAGATCGCCGGGGCGGCGGAAGTGATCTTCCTGCGCGAGCCGGACGGCATGCTGCAGGCGACGCTCGAACTTCGTAAAAAGCTCGTCCGCGAAATCCGCCGCTTCCGCCCTGAGGTGGTCATCGCGGGCGACCCGACCGTGGTGTGGGCGGGCGACCGGTACATCAATCATCCCGATCACCGCGCGGCGGCGACGGCGGCGCTTGACGCGATCTTCCCGGCGGCCGGCCAGCCGCATCTCTTCGAGGAACTGGCCGCCGAAGGCCTCACCGCGCACAAAGTCCGCAAAGTGTACGTGGACGTCTGGGACAACAGCGCCACCACGTTCGTCTCGATTGACGAGACGATTGACGTGAAAATCGCCGCGCTGCGCGCGCACAAAAGTCAGATCAACTGGGACCCCGAACCGCGCCTCAAAGAGTGGTCCGCCGAGGCGGCCAAAGGCAAAGAGATGCAGTACGCCGAAGCCTTCCGCGTGGTGACGCTGGAGAGCGACGAGGACTGGGAGAAGTGGAAAGGCGTTGTGGTCGGGAGGCAATAGCGGCCGACGACCTGTCAGGTCTCTACCCCGCTCCGCTTCGCTTCGGGGGTACTTCGCGAGACCTGGCAGGTCTTTTTGTATCCACAGGAGGCCACCGAATGAAAAATCGTCCGCGCGCTCGCGAGATTGGCCTGACGATTGGCGCGCTCCCCACCGGCCCGTTCAATGCGCTCACCGATGTGGCCATGGTGCGCGTCGGTCACGTGACGTTGATCGAGGGGGAAGGGCCGCTCGTCCCCGGCGTCGGGCCGGTGCGGACGGGCGTCACGGCGATTCTTCCGCACGCGGGCGACCTCTTCCGCGAGAAAGTCGCCGCGTGCGTCCACCGCCTCAACGGCTTTGGCGAGGTGACCAACGCCGATCAGGTGCGCGAGATGGGCGTGATCGAGTCGCCCATCCTGCTCACCGGCACGACGAACGTCCCGCGCGTGGCCGACGCGGCGCTGGACTGGGCTTTCGCCCGCGACGCCGAGATCGGCGTGACGACGTGGAACCCCAGCCCCATTGTGGCCGAGTGCTCGGACATGTACCTCAACGATGCGCGCGGGCGGCACGTTCACACCGAGCACGTCATCGCCGCTATCGAAGGCGCGGCGAGCGGCCTGGTGGCCGAGGGCGGGGTGGGGGGCGGCACGGGGATGAGCTGTTGCGAGTTCAAAGGCGGCATCGGCACGAGTTCGCGCGTCATTCCAGCGGAGGCGGGCGGTTATGCCGTGGGCGTGCTGGTGATGAGCAACTTCGGGCGGCGCGAGCATTTGCGAATTGACGGCGTGCCGGTGGGGAAGGAGTTGAAAGAGTGGACGCTCCCTTCCCCTGTCGGGGATTTTCCCGATGGGGGAACCCCCCATAAAGGGGGGCAGGTGGCTGGGGATGGGGGTGAGCAGTCTGGTTCTTCCATCATCATCGTCCTCGCCACCGACGCGCCGCTCGATCCGCGTCAACTGGAGCGGGTGAGCGTGCGGGCCGGAGCCGGGCTGGCGCGCACGGGCGGGCTGTATTCCACCTCCAGCGGCGATTTCGTGATCGCGTTTTCGACGACCAACCGCGTGCCGCATTTTCCGCCCGCGCCGAGGCTTCAGCACGGCCTCGTCGCGGAGGCGCTGTTGGAGGGGCAGAGCTGGCCCGCCGTCGCGGATCCCCGGAGCAGAGCGACGGGGACGCCTGCGATCAATTACCTGTTTCAGGCGGCGATAGAAGCGACGGAAGAGGCGATTCTCAATTCGATATTTGCGGCGGAGACGATGGTCGGGCGGGACCATCATGTGCGGTACGCATTGCCGATTGAAGAGGTCGTACAGATTTTGCGGAAGCACGGGAGGCTGAGGTAACAGACCGGACAGGTCTTTGCCCTCTCCGCTTCGCTACGAGGGTCTGCGAGAGACCTGTCCGGTCTCGACGATCACCACTCGGTGAGCTTCCAAACCTCCGGCTGCAGGTCCCCGGCCTGCGTGCCGATCTCGGCGAAGAGGGCGACGGCCTGCTTGAGATGCGACATGGCCTCCTCGGAGCGCCGGGCGGCGTGCAGCAGGTCGGCGAGGTTGTTGTGGAGCGCGGCTTCGCGATGGCGGTCGCCCTGCGAGGCGCACAGGGCCAGCGCCTGCTCGGTGAACTTCAACGCCTGATCTATTTCCCCGTTGCGGCTGAATGCGAGCGCGAGGTTATTGAGCGCGGCCACGCGCGCGCCAAGATCGTTCAGCGCCTCCGCGCGTGCCAGGCTTTGTTCGAGATGATAACGGGCCTGCGCGAGGTCGTGCTGGCTGCTGGCGAGGACGCCGAGGATGTTGTGGGCCTGAGCGAGGGCGCGTTGGTCGCCGGCGGCCTCGGCGAGTTCGAGCGCGCGGCGCGCGAGCGTATGCGCCTGCTCGGGTTGGCCGCCTTGGTGCGCGGTCAGGCTCCAATCTGCGTGCAGCCGCGCGCGCGCCCCGGTTGAGCTTTCTTCTCCCAGCGCGTGCAACGCGGCCTGAAAATGACTCTCCGCCCGTTCCCAATCGCCGCGGCGGTGATAGACGTTCCCCAGTTTGTGTTCCAAGTTTGCCAATGATTCCGGCGGGCAGAGCGCCGCGGCGGTCTCGTAGCTGGTGAGCGCCGCGCCGTAGTCGCCAGAGAGCGTTTGCAGATCGCCGATGGCCTCGTGCAGCGCGGCGGTTTCCGGATGCCCGAGCGCGAGCGCCGCGCGGAAGTGGGCCAGCGCTTCCGCGTTCGCGTACAACGTCCGCGTGTGCTCACCGGCCAGCTTGAAATAGTGCGCGCCCTCGGCGGCCTGCCCCGCCAGCTGGTAATGCTGCGCGATGAGGCCAGCCAGCGACGAGCGGGCTTCTCGTCCACCCCGGCGGTTGCGGGCGGCGAGCGCTTCCGCGACGCGGCCATGCAGTAGCCTCCGCCGGGCCAGGCTGGTCTCGGCATAGACGAGCGTGCGCAGCTTCTCGTGGCTGAAGTCGTAGGTGAGCGCGCCGTCGCCCCCGGCCACTTCGGCGACGAGGCCGCGCGCCATCAGCTCTTCCAGCGCGGTCACGGCTTCTTCGTCGCTGCGCCCGCTCGCTTCGCGCAATGTCTCGAAGTCAAATGACCGCCCGATGACGGCCGCGGCGCTCAGGAGTTGCTGCCCGGTCTCGCCGACGGTTCCCAACCGCGATTGCAGCAGGCCGCGCACGCCGACCGGGAGCGGCCATTCTGCATCAGCGTCTGAGAAACCGGGTTTCTGTCTCGCCATCGTCGCCAGATATTCCACGAGGAAGAACGGCAGTCCTTCGGTTTCGTGATATAAGCGTTCAATCAATCCCGGCGGTTGCGCGGACTCAGAGCGGGGCAGGGCCGACCGCACCAGTTCGCTCACCGACGCAAGGCTCAGCCGCGAAAGCGGCAGGCAGGTTCCTATGCCCGCGCGTTGGGCTTCGGCAAGCAGAGCGCGCAGGCGGTGGTTCGCCGGCAGCTGCTCGCCGCGCCAGGTGATCAGCAGGCACACTGCCCGCCCGCGCAATCGCCGCACGAGGTAAGTGAGCAGGTCGAGTGAAGCCTCGTCGGCCCAGTGCAGGTCGTCGAGGCAGAGCAGGCCGGGCGGCAGCCCGCCGCACAGGGCAAGCAGCAGCTGGCTGATGGATTCGAAGAAGCGCGTCTGCGCGCCGGGGTCTTCCATGGGCAGGGCGGGAGGCAAGACTTGTCCTGTGACCGAAGGGAGCGCCGAAGGACCGGGGCGCAGGGTGGCAAGCTCGGGCAGGAGGCGGGCGGCCTCGCTCAGCGTGTGTGCGGGGAGGCGTTCCAGCCGGGCGACGTATTCGGCCTGGCTGAGGGCAGAGCGCAGGGCTTCGACGAACGGCCCGTAGGCCAGATTTAGTTCGCCCTCATAGCACCGGGCTGTAAGCGCCGCCGCCCCCGCTCTGCGCGCATGTTGCATGAACCCCTCGGCCAGGCGCGTCTTGCCGATGCCGGCCTCGCCCTCCAGCACGATGAGCTGGCCGTCGGCGTGGATGGAGTGGTATGCGTTGAGCAGAGCCGCCCATTCTGTTTCGCGCCCGACCAAGGGCAGGGGGGCAGGGGTGCGCAGGGGCAGTGGGGCAGGAGGGATCCCCACGGCTCCGCTGCTCCCTTGCTCCTGAGCGAAGCGAACTCCCTCGCCTCTGCGTTCTTTGAGGGACTCATACAGCCGGGTCGTCTCTTCCAAAGGCGGGACGCCCAGCTCTTCTTCCAGCACGCGCACGCACTCGCGGTATTGGCGCAGAGCGGCGGCGTGCTGGCCGGATTGCGCATACAGCAGCATCAGCTGGCGGTGCGCCGGTTCGTGCAGCGGGTCGAGCGCGAGCCAGCGGCGCGCGTGCGTGATCGCCGCATCGTATGCGCGTCGAGCGGCGTGACAGCGTACGAGGCGTTCGAGCGCGCCCGCGAACTCGCGACGCAGTGTCTCGGCCTGAAAGAACTGCCAGTCGTCGAAGCCGGGGCTGTCGCGCAAAGTAAAGCCGGAGAGGAAGTCGCCGCGATAGAGGGCGGCGGCCTCCGTCAGCGGCGGGAGGCAGGCCGGGCAGACCTCGCTGGCCGGGTGGCCGTGCGTGAGGCACTCGGCCAGCCGCGCGTGGAATTGATCCACGTCCACCCACACCGGCAGGCCGTTCCCTGAGGGCGCTTGCGCGGTTCCACGCTCCAGGCTGACCGACTCGCGATCAATATTCAGCCCGCTCCCGCCGAGGGCTTTGTTCAGCACGGAGAGGGTCCGGCGCAGGGCGGCGTGAGCGCGGGACTCGTCCGCGTCCGGCCAGAACAATGCGGCCAGCCCCTCGCGGCTCTGGTTCTCGCCCGTGACCGCGAGGTAGGCGAGGAGGGCGATGGCCTTGCGCGTGTCGGCTTCAACCGGCGCGCCCGCGCGCTCGACGCGGGGCGAGCCGAGCAGGTAGAGTTCGAGGCGGGCGGCTGGCTTGCGCATGGGTTTGAGCGCATTTTACTCGAAAATGAAGAACCGCCGAAATTACGGTATAAATAACCCCTCAACGCGCGGTGTGCTCTCGCCAGCACGTTTTCACAATAGTACTACTTTGTCACTTTGCCGTTTCGAGGCGCTTTGAAGTACGTTGTCATAAACCGGCACCCTGAAAATGCCGGAAAAACGCAGGTTTCTGCATGGCGCGCCTGCCGCTGTAAGTGACTTTGGCCGAACTGACAAAGTAGTAATAGGAGAAATTGTGCAAATAATGAGACGGGGTTCGCTCTTTCAGCGAGAGGTGTTCTCTGCGCCAAACTCACTGCGCGTGCAGGCCGTGCGCAGCTCGGTCTGCGCGGCCCTGGTCACTATTCTGCTTGGCCTGGCGCAGGCGGCGCCCGCTGTGCCGGAAGCGGAAGCTTCCGTGGCCCCCGCCGGCATC
>Ga0209109_10002557_pt1 | contig 9997 bp, 8 predicted proteins | sample Rifsed10ft2_FD_184004 | JGI IMG/M metagenome (GOLD analysis project Ga0209109, IMG submission 184004) | Soil microbial communities from Rifle, Colorado, USA - sediment 10ft 2 (version 2) | ecosystem: Environmental > Terrestrial > Deep subsurface > Rock core/Sediment | place: Rifle, Colorado... | reverse complement strand
GACTTGAACGTGGTGATCACCATTGCGTCCGGGATGCTGGCCTACGACCGGGGTACCTGATCGAGACCACCTGATGGGTCAGCGGACGGGGAATCCGGGAAAGCCAGCCTCAGTCCACATCCGGAACGCCTCCTCGTTTGGAACATCAGATCCGCGCTCGCTGGCAACCGCGAGTCGGAACAAGAGGAGATCGCAAAAACCCTGGATCGGGTCACCTTGCCAGACCTCTGAGATCTGACCTATCAAGGGCTCGAAGCAGGTCGTGATCCAGGACATGACGGCGACCGTCTTGCCGGTCGAGGACTTGCGACCCGATTTGGCGATGAAGTAGTTCAGGTCGCTCAGAATGTGTCGGGATTGGTTCTCCGAAGCCTCGATACCGGTAAGCTCTCGCAGTCGTTGGCTGTGAAACGTGCGGCCACCCACCCGGACCCGCATCCGCACCCGGTCTTCCCCTCCCACCGGCGCCAGGTCCACGTCATCCACGGAGAAACCCAACTCGTTGAGGCGTGCGATTCGCTCCCGAATGCGATAACGCTCGTTGGACGAGATGACCAGGTCCTCGTTCAACTCTCGCCAGAGGGATTGGTATCTCTCCTCGACCCCGTCGCCCAAGCCCAAATCGGCCGCATCGATCTCCATCTCGTGCTCGGCGGCAATGTCGGCCATCTCACCGGCCAGGTTCTCCTTCATGATCTCCAGATCGTGGAGACGCTGCCCATCGGAGAGCCCGGGGTGGAGCTCGGAGGTCTCGGCGTCGATCATGATCGCCTCGATCGCCCCGGCGTCGTATCGATAGAGGACATTGGAGAGTGAGCAGTCGCCCCAATAACAACCGGCCAGATGGAGATCCACCAACAACCCGGCGATGGCATCGAGCATCTGGGTGCGGCGCCGGCCGAAGCCGGGGCCACTCACCAGATGCCGGTAGGGAAACGAATGCTCCACATAGCGGGTGATCACCGCCCCTCCCTGTTCCGCTCCCGATTCCAGCCAGCTTCGCTCGACCAGGCCGACCGGGGTCGCGGCCAGACCGGTCCGTTCTTCGAGCGACCGCAACACCAAGAACTCCGTGGTCGCCGGGCGCCGGGGCAACTCCTTGATCGCATAGACCCCCTCGTCGTAGGCCACGAACACCACCGGATGACGGTGTATCCCGGCCGGCATGTCGACGAGCCGCTCCGACTCCCACGCCTTCACCGGGTCGCCCCAGGGCAGATCCAGGAAGTCTGGATTCCCAGGGCGGATCTGAAGATGAGGCGTTCCCATGCCTCAGGCCACATTCTCGGCGAGCACAAGCGCACCGGCCAGACCGGACAGCTCACCCAAACCCGGGGCCACGACGAACCCGGCCTCGTGCTCCTCGTGGCCCGGGTAGCCGCCCAACTGGTACTTGAGGTGGGTTTCGATCGACTCGAAGAAACCGGGCAACTTGGCGACTCCCCCGCCGATCACGACCCGTTCCGGGCTGAGGATGTAAACGATGTCGCGGATCCCCTGTGCCAGGTAGAACCCGACCAGGTCGACAGCACGCCCCGCGTCTGACCCCAGATTGCTGGCAGGCACGCCGAACCTCGCCTCCAAGGCCGGCCCGCTGGCCATTCCCTCGAGACATGACCTGTGGTAGGGACAGACGCCCCCGAACCTGTCGCCGGGATGCGCCCTCACCACGACATGACCCATCTCGGGATGCACCAACCCGCTGACCAGGGTGCCGTGGGAGACGGCGCCCCCACCGATCCCGGTGCCGACGGTGAGATACACGAAGTTCTCCAAACCCTGGGCCGCCCCCCACCTGCCTTCGCCCAGTGCGGCGCCGTTGACGTCGGTGTCAAGGCCAACTTCCAGGTGGAAAGCCTCCTGGAACGGTCGGAGGACTGACGTAGTGGACCATCCCGGCTTGGTGGTGTTGGTGATCTGCCCGAAGCCCGGATGCCCCGCCCGCAGCTCGAGAGGCCCGAAAGAGACAACCCCGAGCGCTGTCAGCTCATCCGCCCGGGTCTGAAGATGGGCCACGAGAAGCCCCAAGGTCTCCCCGGGCTCGGTGGTAGGGACCCGCACGACATCGGTTATGTCGTCGGCAGTCCTGCCGAACCCCACCAGGCTCTTGGTCCCCCCGAGCTCCACGATTCCGAACATCTGAGCATTCAACCTCAAGACGGCGACCACCGGAACCGATTGCAGTTGGGAGATCTTGACATCTCGCTGACCAGGGTGTTTACTCGTGAGGCACATGAAGACGAACCCGATCGCCGCCGTACTCCTTCTCATCGAGTAGCGCGCGCCGACCTTTGCGTGCGCTCTACCCTCCCACCCGGAGGGTTTTTTATTGAAAGACCATGACTGAAAAACCATTCACCGGATCCAACTCATTGATGCGAAGCCTCGAGCACGAGGGGGTCGACATCATCTTCGGTGTGCCAGGGGGTGCCATCCTCCCCGCCTACGACCCGCTGGTTGACAGCCCGATCCGTCATGTCCTGGCCAGGCACGAGCAGGGAGCCGGGCATATGGCAGAGGGCTTCGCCCAAGCCATCGGCCGGGTCGGGGTGGTCATGGCCACTTCAGGACCGGGCGCCACCAACCTGATCACCCCGCTCCAGAACGCGTTGATGGACTCGACCCCATTGGTGGCCATCACCGGTCAGGGGCCCACCACCGCCATCGGCAGCGACGCGTTTCAGGAGGCATACACCACCGGTCTGGCCATGCACTGCACCAAGCACTCCTATTTGGTGACAGATGCCGACGAGATCCCGGACATCATTCATCAGGCGTTCCACATCGCCTCGACCGGACGTCCCGGCCCGGTCCTGGTCGATCTCCCCAAGGACATCCTGAATCAGCGGACCACCTGGCACGAGCCGGTGAACATGAAGCTGCCGGGCTACAAGCCCACGACAACCGGGCACCCGGTCCAGATCAAGGCCGCCATCGACCTCATCGAGGGGGCCGAGCGCCCTGTCCTCTACGTGGGTGGCGGTGTGATCAAGGCAGGAGCGGCCGCCGAGCTCTTGGCTTTCGCCGAGGCCGCCAACACCCCGGTGGTCACCACCCTCATGGCGCGAGGCGCCTTCCCCGACGACCACCGCCTGGCCCTGGGCATGCCCGGAATGCACGGCCTTTACACCGCCACCACCGCGATCCAGAAGTCGGACGTCCTGGTGAGCCTGGGCGCCCGGTTCGACGACCGGGTCACCGGTGATCCTTCGGCGTTCGCCCCCAGCGCCAAGGTCATCCACGTCGATGTCGATCCGGCCGAGATCGGCAAGGTGCGCAAAGCGGATGTCCCGATCGTGGGTGATGCCCGCTCGGTCCTCATACACCTTCTCGACGAGCTGGCGGCGCGCCGTGACCCCAGCCTGGCGCCGGCTCGCACCGAGTGGTTCGCCCAGATCGGCGCATGGCAGCAGAGTCATCCCCTGGCCTACGACCAGCAGCCCGACGGGCCGATCAAGGTCCAGCATTTCATCGAACGTCTCCACGCCGCCGTAGGTGGCGAGGCTGTCATTGTCGCCGGTGTCGGCCAGCATCAGATGTGGGCCTCCCAGTTCTGGGGCTTCACCAAGCCCCGATCCTGGGTCAACTCCGGAGGGCTGGGGACCATGGGATTCGCCGTCCCCGCCGCCATCGGGGCCAAGGCCGCCCGCCCCGATGATCTGGTTTATGCCCTGGACGGTGACGGGTGTTTCCAGATGACCTGTCAGGAGTTGATCACCGCCTCCACCGAGAAGATCCCGATCAAGGTCGCGGTGTTCAACAACGGCGGTTACGGCATGGTCAAGCAATGGCAGCACCTGTTCTACGGTGGCCGGCTGTCCGCCGTCGATCTCACTACCCACACCCCGGACTACCCGATGCTGGCCGAAGCCATGGGTTGTGTCGGGCTCCGCGTCGACCATCCCTCCGAGATCGATCCCGCCATCGAGAAGTCGCTTTCGGTGAACGACAAGCCAGTCGTTCTCGAGGTGGTGGTCGACACCGAGGAGATGTGCTTCCCGATGGTGCCTGCCGGCGGGTCGAATGACCGTGTCGTGATGAGCCGTGGGGATCTGTGATGCAACACACCCTCACCGTCCTCGTCGAGAACAAGCCCGGGGTCCTGGCCAGGGTGTCGGCGATGTTCTCCAATCGCGGGTTCAACATCCACTCGCTGGCGGTGGGGCCCACCCACCAGGAGGGCCGGTCGCGAATCACGCTGGTGGTGGACGCCCCCGAGCTGGAGCAGCTGACCAAGCAGCTCAACAAGCTGGTCAATGTGATCAAGGTCCAGGAGCTCGAGGCGGACGTCGCCCTGGAGCGTGAGCTCATGATCGCCCGCATCGCCTGCGACCCGGTGAACCGGGGCGAGGTCCGCGACACGGCGTCGCTGTTCGACGCCAAGGTGATCGACTTGGGGACGGGCTCGATCACGTTCGAGGTGACGGGCAGCCCGGCCCATCTCGGGGCGTTCCTCGATCACATGTCCGGATACGGCGTCGTCGACTTGGTCAAGTCCGGCCGGATCGCCATGCGGCGCGAGTCCGACCTCAGTCCCACTGCCGCGACCGCGGGCGCCGCGACATGAGCCACTCCGTCAGCCTGTTCTCGATACTCGGGGTCCTCGCTCTTAGCTAGCCGGCAGGCCTGCCTCGGCCTACCCGGCGCCCCCCTTCCCACCCCGAGAGCATTGGAGCACACAGGAATGCAAGACCAGGTACGAATCTTCGACAGCACACTCAGAGACGGCGAGCAAGCCCCCGGGATCGCCCTCAATCCCGACCAGAAGGTGGCCATCGCCACCCAGCTGGCTCGTCTTGGTGTGGACATCATCGAGGCCGGCTTCCCGGTCTCCTCCCCGGGCGATTTCGAGGCGGTGCGACGGATCGCCCAGGAGGTGCAGGGCCCCTCCATCGCCGCCCTGGCCCGGGCGCAGGCCGTCGACATCGATCGGGCGTGGGAGGCTGTCCGATTCGCCGACGATCCTCGGATCCATGTGTTTCTGGCCACGTCGCCCATCCACATGGAGCACAAGCTGCGGATGAGCGAGGAGGAGGTGATGACGACGGTGAAGACCAGCGTGGCGCGGGCCCGGGACCTCACCGCCAACGTGGAGTACTCACCGGAGGACGCCACACGATCGCATCCGGGCTTCGTGGTTGCGGTGTGCGCGGCGGCTGTGGAGGCCGGGGCCACCACGATCAACATCCCGGACACCGTCGGGTATGCAACCCCCGCCGACTACGGCGCCTTGATTCGCCAGGTGGTACAGGAGGTCAAGGGAGACCGCGATGACGTAGTCGTCTCCGCCCACTGTCACAACGACCTAGGCCTGGCCGTGGCCAACTCGCTGGCCGCGGTGCAGAACGGGGCCCGCCAGGTGGAGGGAGCCATCAACGGGATCGGGGAAAGGGCCGGGAACACCTCGATCGAGGAGGTGGTGATGGCGTTGCGGGTACGCGCCGACGCTTTTGGCGTCGGTGTCGGTATCGCAACCGAGGAGATCTTCGAGACATCACGGCTGGTTGCGGAGAGCACCGGCTATCCGGTCCAATTCAACAAAGCCGTGGTCGGGCGCAATGCCTTCGCCCATGAGTCGGGCATCCACCAGCACGGCGTGCTCCGAAATCGGACCACTTACGAGATCATGGACCCGGTTACGGTCGGCGTCAGTTCGACGATCGTGATCGGGAAGCACTCGGGCCGGGCAGCCTTCAAGCACTCGCTGGCCCAACTGGGCATCGACCTCGGTCACACCGCCTTCGAGAGAGCCTTCGATCGCATGAAGGAGATCGCCGATCGTTCCGGTGCCATCTCAGAGGATCAGCTGCGCGCGATCGTCGACGAGGTTGTCTCCGGAATGGAGGTCCTCGACGGGGTGGTGGCTTCCTTCCGATGACCGCCCATCGTGTTGCCGTGGTGCCGGGTGACGGCACAGGACCGGAGGTTGTGGCCGAAGCGGTCAAGGTCGTCGACAGGGCGGCCGGCGTCTTCGGTTTCGATGTCGACTATTCCCATCACGACATCGGAGGCGAGCGCTACCTGCGCACCGGGGAGACCCTGACCGGGGCCGATCTCGAATCGCTGTCCAACGTGGATGCGATCCTGTTCGGGGCCGTCGGGCACCCCGACGTGGCCCCGGGCATACTCGAACAGGAGATCATCCTCCGGCTGCGCCGCGAGCTCGACCTCTACATCAACGTTCGGCCGATCAAGCTGCACCCGGGAGTTAACGGCCCACTCCGTGACATCGGGCCGGCTGATGTCGACATGGTCGTGGTGCGGGAGAACAGCGAAGGGCTCTACGTGGGCGCCGGTGAGTTCACCGCCAAAGGGTCGCCGTTCGAGGTGGCGGTCCAGCAGTCGGTGAATAGCCGCTTCGGTGTGGAGCGCTGCATCCGCTACGCATTCGACCTGGCGCGCTCGCGGCCCCGTCGCCATCTGACGCTGTGTGGCAAGACCAACGTCCTCACCTATGCCTGGGATCTCTGGGCAAGGGTCTTCAACACCGTCGCTGAGGAGTACCCCGAGGTGAGCACCGGGTACGCACACGTCGATGCCGCATGCCTGTGGATGGTCGAGGATCCGGGGCGATTCGACGTGATCGTCACCGACAACATGTTCGGTGACATAATCACCGACCTGGGCGCCGCCATTCAGGGAGGTATGGGAATCGCCTCCGGAGCAAACCTCAATCCCAACGGTGTCTCGATGTTCGAGCCGATCGGCGGGACCGCACCCGGTTTCGAAGGCACCGGCCAGATCAACCCACTCGCTGCCATCGGTGCCGCGGGGATGATGCTCGACCACCTCGGGGAAGCCGCTGCGGGCGCAGCCGTGGATCAAGCGGTGGGCAAGGTCGCCGGGTCACTCCCCTCGCTTCGGGCCGGGAAGATGGGCGCCTCCACCTCCGAAGTGGGCGACCGAGTCAGCGAGCTCGTCTCCGCTGCGGTGTCACTCGAGGTCGGGCCGTGAAAGCCCCCCGCACCCTCTTCGAGAAGGTCTGGGATACCCATGTAGTCGAGCCAGGGGACCCGACGCTGCTCTATGCCGACCTGCACCTGGTTCATGAGGTCACCTCGCCCCAGGCGTTCGCCAGCCTCGAGCAGGCAGGGAGGAAAGTCCGCCGACCCGACCTCACCTTCGCCACGGTCGACCACGGCATCCCCACCACCGGCCGTCAACTCGGCATCCTCGACCCGTTGTCGAAACGCCAGGTCGAGGCATTGCGGGACAACTGCGCCCGGCACGGGATCGTCATGTACGGGATCGACGACCCCCGCCAAGGCATCGTCCACGTGGTCGGGCCGGAGCAAGGCCTCACCCAGCCGGGGATGGTGATCGTATGTGGCGATAGCCACACCTCGACTCATGGCGCCTTCGGGGCACTGGCCTTCGGGATCGGCACCTCCGAGGTCGAGCACGTCCTTGCCACCCAGACCGTCTGGCAGTCACCACCGGACTCGATGGCCGTCGAAGTCAGCGGTCACCTCCCCTGGGGTGTCGCCGCCAAGGACCTGATCCTGGGGATCATCACCCAGATCGGGGTCGCCGGCGGGACCCGTCATGTGATCGAGTACCGCGGCGAGACGATCGGTGAGCTCTCCATGGAACAGCGGATGACCATCTGCAACATGTCGATCGAAGGCGGCGCCAGGGCGGGGATGATCGCCCCTGACCAGACCACGATCTCCTTCATAGAAGGCAGGCCGTTCGCCCCGAAAGGCGCCGACTGGGACGCCGCCGTCGCTGCCTGGGAATCGCTGGTTACCGACGAGGGCGCAGTATTCGACAAGGTGGTGACGATCGACGCCTCGTCCCTCATCCCCCATGTCACCTGGGGAGTCAACCCCGCCCAGACGGTCCGGGTCGACGACTTCGTGCCCTCGCCCGACAGCTTCGACAACCCCCAGCAGCGCGATGCCACGATCCGGGCCCTCGAGTACATGGGTTTGGAGCCGGGCACCGCTATCTCCGACATCAGGATCGACCACGTCTTCCTCGGCTCCTGCACCAACGGCCGGATCGAGGACCTGCGGGCGGCGGCCCAGGTCGTGGCGGGGCGCAAGGTCGATCCCCGGGTGAGCGCCGTTGTCGTCCCGGGATCGATGCAGGTCAAGGCACAGGCCGAGGCAGAGGGCCTGGACGCCGTGTTCCTCGGCGCCGGGTTCGAGTGGAGGGACGCCGGATGCTCCAGTTGTCTCGCCATGAACCCCGACGTGATCCCGTCCGGTGAGCGAGTCGCCTCCACCTCGAATCGCAACTACGAGGGCCGACAGGGCCGGGGTGCCAGGACCCATCTGGTGAGCCCGGCGATGGCGGCGGCCGCCGCGGTGGCGGGGCACTTCGTCGACGTCAGGGAGTGGGAGGGCAAATGAAGCCGGTGCGAGTGGTCCGCGGCGCGATGGTTCCCCTGGACCGAGCGGATGTGGACACCGATCAGATCATCCCCCAGCAGTTCCTGAAGCGGATCGAGCGCCATGGCTACGGCGAGTTCCTCTTCTACAACTGGGCCCACCGCGACGACGGCTCCCCGATCGAGGATTTCATCACCAACCGACCGGAGCGCCGCGAGGCCAGGATCCTGGTGGCAGGCCGCAACTTCGGGTGCGGGTCGTCGCGGGAGCACGCCCCGTGGGCGCTTCAGGACTGGGGATTCGAGGCTGTGATCGCCCCTTCCACCGCGGACATCTTCCGCAACAACTCGGCCAATATCGGGCTGCTCGTCGTCGAACTGCCGGAGGATTTTGTTCGTCGACTGATGGACATGGCTCAGGACCCCACCGCATCCATCACCATCGACCTCGAGCAACAAACGGTGGTCGGGGAAGGGCTGGAGACGAGGTTCGACTTCGACCCCTCAGCCAAGGAGAGGCTGTTGGACGGCCTGGACTGGATCGGGATGACACTGACCCACGAGGAGTCGATCACCCGCCACGAGATGAACCGGCCCGCCTGGCTCCCGGTGAGCACCGGGAGCCCGACCGCTTAGCCGGCCTCGCCCACCGCCGGAGCGAAGCCGAGGGCGCCCATCAACGTCTGGAACTGCTCCAATCGCAGCGACTGTGGGCCATCGCTGAGAGCCTCCTCGGGATTGGGGTGGATCTCCACCATGATCCCGTCGGCCCCGATTGCCTGGGCCGCCAGCGCCAGTGGCGCCACCAGGTCCCGGTCACCGGCGGCGTGCGAGGGGTCGACGATGATCGGAAGATGGGTGTGACGGCGCAACACCGGGACCGCGCTCAGGTCCAATGTGTTCCTGGTCGAGGTCTCGAAGGTGCGAATGCCCCGTTCGCAGAGCATCACCTGTTGGTTCCCCCCGGCCAGGATGTACTCGGCTGCCTGGAGCAACTCCTCGAGCGAAGAGCTCATCCCACGCTTGAGGAGGACCGGGCGGTGGGCGCGACCGGCGGCGTTGAGCAGGGAGAAGTTCTGCATGTTGCGGGCCCCGATCTGGAGGATGTCGGCCTTCTTCGCCACTCCGTCCACGTCCTCGGGCGACAGCACCTCGGTTACCACCGGGAGCCCGTATGCCTTCCCCGCCTCCGCCAGCATCTCCAGACCCTCATAGCCGAGGCCCTGGAACGAGTAGGGAGACGAGCGGGGCTTGAAACACCCGCCCCGGAGGATCGATCCTCCGGCTTCCTTGACCGCTTTGGCCGCGGCCATCACCTGGTCCCAGGACTCGACTGCGCAGGGACCGGCGATCATGATCATCTCGTCCCCGCCTACCTTCACCCCCGCCACCTCGATGACGGTGTTATGCGGCTTGTGAACCCTGCTTCCCAGCTTGTACCCCTTGGGGGTTGCCGACGACGGGGGGGCCGCGCCCAACGCCGAAAGACCCCTCGCCGCTCCCCTGGCCACGTCGCGCTCCACCGGGCGGGGGCGCAGGTCCCGTGAGGGGTAGCTGCCCAGGATCCGCAAGAACCGGAGCTGTTTGGTCAGGGCGTCGAAGACCGACTGGACCACGGGGTCGGAGATGTTCCCGTCGAAGTCGAGATAGAACAGCTCCTCT
>Ga0209109_10002554_pt1 | contig 10003 bp, 9 predicted proteins | sample Rifsed10ft2_FD_184004 | JGI IMG/M metagenome (GOLD analysis project Ga0209109, IMG submission 184004) | Soil microbial communities from Rifle, Colorado, USA - sediment 10ft 2 (version 2) | ecosystem: Environmental > Terrestrial > Deep subsurface > Rock core/Sediment | place: Rifle, Colorado... | reverse complement strand
CGCAAACCCGCCAGAATCCGTTCCCGGTCCATCATGGCAACTCTACCTCCGGATCGGGTTTTTGGCCAGGAAACTAGGCGTACCCATGACAGCCGGCCCCGCCGATTCAATCCGGTCTGGTATCCTGGAAAGAGAATCGCTAGAATAACCCTCCTTTTGAGGCGACAGAGAGGATGCCGGTGGATCGTCTGATCGAACACGGGAACGCGCGTCTTGCGTGCGCAGTGATCGCGGTGAGCTTGCTGCTGTCCTCATGCGTCACGCCTCGGCCCGAGCCCCAGGAGCCGGTTGCCGTGGCGTCTCCTGAACCTGCGCCCGCCGATCCGCTGCCGGTTCCTTCCCCGCCGCCACCGCCGAAGCCGCCCCAGGCCGAGCCGCCGCGCAAAAAGGCTCACGCGCCTCCGAAGCCGTTGGTGCTGACGCCCGAGATGGACGAGAAAATCGCCCCGCTGCTGCTGACCCTCCTGGAGCGGGAAGCCCAAATTCAGAATTTGGAGAAGAAGCTGGATGACGCCATCCAGGAAACCGTGCGCAGCAAAGCCAAGCTCGCCAGCCTTGAAAGCCGTGCCGAGGCCGCGTCCAATCTTGCCGAGGCGGAAGTGGGGCTCAAGACCCTCGTCGGCTCCGTCAAGGGACTGCACAAGCGGCCGGAAGCCGTCCGCCTGGCCGCCCTCTTGATGACCAGCGCCGCCGAGCTGAAAAAGGAGAACTACGGCGGGTCGCTCTTTCTGACCAATCAGATCAAGGGCAAGTTGCTGGATCTGCAGGATTTGATCGAGAGTGAAGAGCAGCAACGGTCCGCTCTCGCGGGCAAGTTCTCCGCGTCGGCGGAGTTCGATACGAAGCTCGCCAGGCTTCAGGCGCTGCTGTCGGAGAAAGACGCCCTGGTGGAGAAGCTCCACCGGAAGCTCGATGACACGATCCAGGAAGCGGTCCGCACCAAGTCCAAGCTCCGGAGCCAGGAAAACAAGGCGGAAGCCGCCTCCACTCTTGCCGAAGCGGAAACGGCGGTGAAGCTGCTCAACGATTCCCTGTCGGGTGCGGACAGGCAGCCTGAAGCGGTCCAGGTCGCCGCCCTCATGAAGTTGGGCGCCGACGAGTTCAAGAAGGAAAATTACAGCGGCTCGCTCTACGCGACCAACCAGGTCAAGGCCATCCTGAAAGACATTCAGGAGAATTCGCGTGGACGGTATACGATGACCCCGGTGGACGGCGAGGTGCTCTTCGCCCTGCCCCTGGCGCTCAAGATCGCCGCCTCCGGGAAGGCCCGTCAACAGCCCGCCGCTGATTCCGCCGTGGCCTGGTCCGTCGAGCGGGGGGCCTCGCCGACCGCGGTCTCGCACAAGGGTCCGTGGATCCGCGTGAAGGGCGAGGGCGACCGGTGGGGCTGGGTGTTCTACAACCTGATCGAGAGTCCGTGACGGACCGGCGGCGTTACGAGCCGGCGATCGACACGCAATTGCGGCCGCTGTTCTTGGCCTTGTAGAGCGCCGCATCGGCGTTGCTCAGCAGGACATTGGCGGTACGTCCGGCGTCCGGAAACGTCGCGACGCCGACGCTGACGGTGACCGCCTTGCGCTGATTGACCGTATCCTCCGTTTCCACCGCGATCCGCTGGCGGATACGTTCGGCGACCTCCGCAGCCCCCTTCTGATCCTGGTCGGGCAACAGGACCAGGAACTCCTCCCCTCCGTAGCGGGCGGCAAAGTCGTTGGTGCGCAGCGAAGAACTCAAGATCTCCCCGACTTTCTTCAACAACCCGTCCCCCTCGGGATGGCCGTAGGTGTCGTTGTATTTCTTGAAGTAATCCACGTCGACCATCATGATGGAAAAGGGGCGCGCGTGCCGCGCGTGCCGCGCGACTTCCGCGTTCAGGGCATCCCGCATGCGGCGGCGGTTATGGAGGCCTGTCAGGGGATCCGTCGCGGAGAGCGTTTCCAGGGCCACGTTGCGCTCGTTGAGCGCGAGGTTCACGGACGTCAGCTCCTCCTGCGCTTCCCGCAGATAGGTGACCATCGTGTTGAACATGGTCGCCAGACGTCCGATCTCCTTCGGCGGATCGGTCGGGATGGCAACCGACAGGTCGCCGCCCGCGACCCGGGCCGCCCCGTCCGTCAGGCGGGTCAGGGGACCGATGATCGTCAGCGACAGGAAATAGGCGAACAAGCCGACGGTCAACAGCAGCCAGGCCGTGGACGCCAGGGTCACGTTGCGGATCTCCACCAGGGCACGATAGGCGTCTTCATAATTTTTTTCCGCCACGACGCCCCAGCCCAAGCGGGAAACCGGTTGCATCACCGCCAGGACCTCGAGGTTGTCGTAGTTCATCCGCTGCAGCTCCCCGGTTTCTCCCGAAAAGAATATCCGCGTGGCTTCCGCCGGGAGCTTGGTCTTGAGCACCGGTTGCGGAGCAGGCAGGGAGCTGAGCACGCGTGTCCCGTCGCTCTTCACGATGTAGAGGTGGCGTGTCTGTGCCTGGGACCATTGACGCAGCACGGCTTCCATCGAGCCGAAATTGATCGTCGTGGCGAGCAAGCCCAGGAAGCGGCCGCTCGTGGTTTTCAGCGGGACGGCCACGGTCATGACGGTCCTGCCGAGGCGTTCGTCCCAATGCGCGCCGGTCAGAATCGGCTGGTCGAGCCGGGCCTGCTTTTGCCAGTCCCGCGGGAGCGGGACGCTCGACACATGCTTGGCGTTGGCCACGATCACGGCGCCGGTCGTATCGAGCACGAACAGGTCCTCGTAATCGGAAAACTTCCCCTGGACCGATTTGAGATAATCCTGGGCGCGGCGGATGACCTGGGCGCGCGAGGCGCCGCCCCGGAGCGCCTTTTCGACGTTTTCGGACAGCTCGTAGGAACCGGAGAACACCCGTAATTCGTAGATGCGCTCCTTGAGCCAGAGGTCGAATTCGCGCGCGACGCTGATGGACGCGCTGCGGAGCTCTTCGTGAATCTTGCCGGTCAGGGCGGTCTTGTTCTGGCTGTAGAGCAGCCAGCCCGTCGTGCCCGTCGGGATGAGCGTGGCCAGCACGGCCAGGGCCAGGATGCGTTGCTTGACCGAGTCGAGGCGGAACGTCTGAAGGATGGTGCCGAGGATCCGTTCCAGCAGTCGCAAGGGCGCCCCCTTTATAGGCCGGTCACCAGCGGCAGGCACTATAGCATAAGTGCCCTGGATTGTCTCAGGACGCCGGGTCCACAGAAACCCGGCGACGGTTGAACGGCGCCGGGCCCCGTGCGATCATGCCGCATGTCTCGCTTGCGCAGGCTGGAAGAGCTTCAGTTCGAGAACACCTACGCGCGGCTGCCGGAGCCGTTCTACGCCCGCGTCGAGCCGACGCCGCTGCCGAACCCCCATCTCGTGAGCTTCAACCCCGACGCGGCCGCGCTGCTGGGCCTGGATCCGGACGAGGCCAAACGGCCGGAGTTTGCCGGCGTGTTCGGCGGGCAGTTGCTCATCCCCGGCAGCGAGCCGGTGGCGATGCTCTATTCGGGACATCAGTTCGGCATCTATGCCGGGCAACTGGGGGACGGGCGGGCGATCCTGCTGGGCGAAGTGCGGAACGGCCGCGGAGAGAAGTGGGATCTGCATCTGAAGGGAGCGGGACAGACGCCGTTTTCCCGTGACGGCGACGGGCGCGCCGTCCTGCGCTCCACGATCCGGGAATACCTCTGCGGCGAAGCCATGCACGGGCTGGGCATTCCGACGACCCGCTCGCTCTGCATCGTTGCCGGGGACGAAGCGGTCCTGCGGGAGCGTCCGGAAGTCGGCGCCATGCTGCTGCGCATGGCGCCCACGCATGTGCGGTTCGGGTCCTTTCAGGCATTCTTTGCCCGCCGGCAGCCGGAGCACGTGCAACAGCTCGCCGATTACGTGATCGGGCTGTTCTACCCGCACCTGGCCGGGGCCCCCGACACGTATCCACGATTCTTTCACGAGGTCGCGGTCCGCACCGCACAGTTGATCGCCAAGTGGCAGGCGGTCGGCTGGGCACACGGCGTCATGAACAGCGACAATATGTCCATCATCGGGCTCACGCTGGACTACGGGCCGTTCGGCTTCCTGGACCGGTACGATCCTTCGTTCATCTGCAATCATTCCGACCACCATGGCCGGTACTCGTTCCGAAACCAGCCGGACATCGGTTATTTCAACCTGCGTTGTCTCGGCCAGGCGCTGTCGTCGCTGGTCGCGCCGCCGCAGGAACAGGAAACGCTGGCCGCGTACGAAGCCGAGTACGCGGCGCAATACGCGGAGTTGATGCGGGCCAAGCTGGGATTGCAGGAAGTGAAATCGGAGGATGGCGTTCTTGTGAGCGATCTCCTCGCGTTAATGGCGATGAACCAGGTGGACTACACGATCTTCTTCCGCGTGCTGGGAGGCTTCCGGAGCGCCGAGCCGGAACGGAATGAACCGTTACGGGATTTCTTTGTGAATCGCGACGGATTCGACCGGTGGGCAGCCCGCTACAAGGAACGGTTGCGGGCCGAAGGCAGTCGTGACGAGGACCGCCAGCCGCGCATGAATCGAGTCAACCCCAAGTACGTGCTCCGCAATTACCTCGCCCAGGTCGCCATCGAGCGTGCCCGGCAGAAGGATTATACCGAGATCGACCGTCTTCGAAAGCTTCTTTGCGACCCCTTCGCCGAACAGCCGGAGATGGAGTCCTATGCAGCCTCTCCGCCCGACTGGAGCCGGCAAATCCTGGTAAGCTGCTCCTCATAACCCTGCCAGGCCTGGCCGATTCCGCCATTTCGTTTGCACATGCAATTGCTCATGCGCTTTCTAGCTGAGCGCATGACCGAACAATGGGAAGCCGAAGTGGAAAAGGTTGTACGAGTCGCCGGGACGATTACGGCATGCGGGAAGGCAGCCGGGAGACACTGCCACGTTAGGGCTTGCTGGTTGAAACGCTCTTTGCCGAGGCGGACAGTTCTTTCCGGAGCGCCTGAGCGTCCTCTCTTGGATTTCCCTTCAGCAGTGCCAGCGCCCTCTTGACGTCGGGCTCGACGCCGATCCCTCGTGCGTAGATCCTGGCCAGGATGAGCCGGGGGTAGGGGAGTTTCTCATCTCCTGCCGCCCTGAAGTACTCGAAGATCCTCCGATCGTGCGGGGCCAGCCGGCCGCCCGCGCCGTTGGTGTAGAGGATCTCCAGCTGCGCCTGCGCCTGTTCGCTCAAGGCGGCCGCTTCGTGAAGCAGCACCGGCACGGCCTCCTTGACACGTCCCGCCTGAAGCAGCCCGACGCCCACGCTTTCGTCGGGCGCCCGCCCCGTGAGGTTGGACACCTGCTGCCAGAGCGAGCGGCGGAACGTCCCGAAGGCATCCTGTACCACGCGCGCCTCGCCGACCGACCGCTTGTCCGTCGGCAGGGCCATCGTTCGCAAGTGGGCCAGCGCCTCCTTGGCCTGCGGCACCTCTTGGTCGGCTGCAAGGAACCACCAGGAAATGGCGGAGGGCAGATTACGCTCGACGCCTGTTCCGGAGGCATAGGCAACCCCAACCTGATATTGGGCCTGGGGCACGCCGGCCTGGGCCGCGGCCAGGAATTCCTTCGTGGCCTCCTCGTCCTGTTTGTTCTGCTTGAGGGCCAGCCCCAGATGGTAATGCGCCTCCGCATGATCCGGACGGAGCCGCAACGCTTCCCGGTAGGATTCGATGGCTCCTCGGCGATCGCCCATCCGGTCTCGAACCAGGCCGAGGTTGTAGTGCCCCGGTATCGAGTCCGGTTGAAGGCTCACGGCGGTCCGGAGGGCGGCTTGTGCGCCGGCCCAGTCGTGCACCACCATCAACGCGATCCCCAGGTGCAGGTGGGCGTGGGCCAGGTCCGGCTCCTGGCGGATGACCGTGTGATAGGTCTCGATGGCGCTCTCGATGTCGCCGCTCAGATACAGGGCCGTTCCCAGACTGAAGCGGGCCTGGACGAGATCGGGTTGCAAGCGCAGCGCCTCGCGCAGTTCCGTCTTGGCGCCGAGCAGATCACCGGACGACAGCAAGCCGACGCCCTGCGAATAATGCAGGTGGGCTGCGTCGCGGCCGGCCGGCGTCTCGGCGGCGAACGCCGACGGCAGGCCAGGGGCGATTCCGGTCCCGGACAATACAACCAACAGGGCGATCATCAGCCTATCCATAAGAGCCTCTCTCGAGAGCACAGAATGCGAGGGGCGGAAGTATAGCATTCGCAGCGGGAAAGAAAAACGGGTTCTTGCAGTGGAAATTCGGTCCGGAGGCCGATGTGGCCTGAGGGATTACCCTGCTGCGCGGACTCGACCGCCGCGCCAATCGGTAGCCCCTCATGGCGGCGAGATCTGAAAGTCGGCCCAGAGAAACGTATGGTCGGCTGGATTACCCTGCGGCGCGGACTCGACCGCCGCGCCAGTCGGTAGCCCCTCACGGCGGCGAGATCTCAAAGTCGGCCCAGAGAAATGTATGATCGGATGAATTGGCCTGCTTGCGCGGTTCGATGTCCACGCCGGCGGCGATGCACTGCTTCGCCAGGGGGGCCGTCGCCATGATGTGGTCGATGCGCCACCCCTTGTTGGCTTCCAGCGAGCTGGGCGCGCGGTAATCCCAGAAGGTAAATTGCTGCTTGTCCGGATAGAGCGCCCGGTACACGTCCACGAACCCCCATGCCACGACGTCCTGGTAGGCCTTCCGCGCGTCGGCATGGAAGCAGACATGGTTCAAGTGCTTCTCCGGGCTGTGGACGTCGATCGGCTCCGGCGCCACGTTCATGTCGCCGCACCAAAGGGCCGGGTGTGCCGGCGAGAGATGCTTGTCGAAATACTTCCGGAGCCGCTTGAACCACTGCAATTTGTACTGGTACTTGGGTGAATCGATTTCGAAGCCCTGCGGGATGTAGGTGTTCACGATCGGCACGCCGCGGATCACGGCGCGGATCAGCCTCGGTTCGTCCGGGTCGCCGTTGCCGACATCGAGGCCGTAGGCGACGGATTCGGGCTTGTCACGGCTGAAGATCGCCACGCCGTTGTAGGCTTTCATGCCGCGGAACGTGATGTGGTAGCCCGACGACTGCAGGGCGAGCAGCGGAAAGTCCTCGTCCTGCACCTTCGTCTCCTGCACGCAGAGCACGTCGGGCCGATGCGTCTCGAGCCAGCCCTGCACGGTGTCGATCCGCTTGCGGATCGAGTTCACGTTATACGTGGCGACCTTGAATGCCATTGCCGCTCCTGCCCGAGTGCTGCCGCGGGGATTATAGCAAGCGGATAAATATCTGTCTCGCTCGCGTTTCGACGCGCCACTTAGGTAGAATGGCGCTCCATATGGCCCCTGACGGTTTGCCAGACAGCTCGGTCCTGCGATGCCCCGATTGCAGGAAGGAATCGGTGCACCGGGTGCCGTGCCTGTCCCTGGCCGAACAGGTCAAGCGCCTGCTGTTCGTGTCGCCCTTCCGCTGCGAGGCGTGCGGCCACCGGTTTCTGGCCTTCCGCATGGGGCGGCGCTACCCTCCGGTGGCGGAACGCCGGACGCATGAACGGGTCCCGGTCAGCCTGGCCCTGGCCTTTTCGGGAGGCCGGATCGCTGGCGAGGGCACGCTCGTCAATATCTCGTTGGGAGGGTGCCTGATCGAGACGGAGACGCCGGTCAAGGTGGACGATATCTTTCACGTGAAACTGTTCGTGACGGACAAGGAGCCGGCCATCGAGGTGGCCGGGATGGTCCGCTCGATCGGGGCCAAGGGAGTCGGCATGAAGTTCGTTCGCTCGGCCCGCGAGGACCGGCGCCTGATCGCCTACCTTCGGTCACAAGGCATCGAATAGCGAATCGTATGACGGAACGCGCACTGCGGTTGAGACAGAGCGCGACGATCGCCCGGACCGTCGGCGTAGTGGCGATCGCGCTGGGCTTCGTCCTCGGCATGCAGGGGCTGGAGCAGCCCGACTCTGGCTGGCTGGGCACGGCGCAGGGACTGATCGTCACCGGCCTGCTGGCGCAGGGGTATGCGCTTTGGTGCACCATCCGGTGGAAACGCGAGCCGACGGATCAGGACGAAGGGAAGCCGCCGGGCGACCGATGAAACGAGAGTGATTGCCCGGACAGGAACCGGCAATTCGCAGGATCCGTGACAGGGAGCAGGCATGGCCCAGTATCTGAGTGATTGGACGGCACCGCTTTTCCAGGGCTCAGCGCCGCATCTGCTGGCGGTGTTGTCACTCCTGCTCGTGGTCGTGGTACTGCGCTTTATCCTGGTGCGCGCGATCGCGAACCGGGAGAGCCTGCCGATGGACGTCCGGCGGCGTCTGATCGTGCAGATCCGCACCTTCCTGGGAATCGTGTTCGTGGTCGGGCTGATCTTCATCCTGGCCAACGAGCTGCGGGCCTTCGCCGTGTCGCTGGTGGCGATCGCCGTCGCCGTCGTCCTGGCGACCAAGGAGCTGATCCTCTGCCTGAGCGGGACGGCGCTGCGCCTCGGGACGAACGCCTTCACGATCGGCGACCGGATCGAAATCAACGGCGTGCGTGGCAACGTCATCGACCAGACGTTTCTGGCCACGACGATCCTCGAGATCGGGCCCGGGCACATCACGTCGCAGTATTCCGGCCGCGCCGTGGTCTTTCCCAACAGCCTGCTGCTGGCCCATCCGCTCATCAACGAAACCTACATGAAGGACTACATCGTCCATATCATGACGATTCCGCTCGCGGCGGCGGACGACTGGCAGCGGGCGGAAAAGCTGCTGCTGGAAATCGCCGACCAGGAATGCCGGCCGTTCCTGGATGAGGCGGCCCGGCATATGAAGGAGCTGGAAGGCCGGAATTGGATGGACGTGCCGTCCGTCAAACCGCGCGTGTCGGTCCAGATCCCCGAACCGGGTCGGGTGAACCTTCTGCTGCGCATTCCCACGCCCGCCCATCGCACGTCGCGACTGGAACAGGCGATCCTTCGCCGGTTTTTGGTGGCCTTCCGGGGCCCGGCGCCAAAATAGAGTAAGTCCGCTCCCGGTGCGCGCGGGCGCTCGCCTTCCACCGTCACTGTTTGGGAACGTGCCGTTCGATTCCGAAGCGGGGCGGGGCAATGGCCTCGCTGCGGCAGGCCGGGCAGCGGCTCGGGGTGGTCAGGCGGGTACGCTCGCGAAAGGCGAAGCCGCAGTCGTGGCAGTACGACGGCTCGAGCAGGAACCGCCTCGTCTTGTCCCGCGCAAGCGACCGGACCACGTGGGCCAGGTGCTCCTCGATCTGCCGTTCCGGCGCGCCGATCAGCGCGGCCAGGCCGCGCGAGGAGTGTTTCGCGCCGGCGAGCAGATGCATCAGTTGCTGCCGGATGGTGAGCGCCGGGGCGGGAACCGGATCGTCGGTCATCGCCTGCTATCGTAGGTGAACGTGATGCTGGAAACCAGGGGAAAACACGGCGCGGGCGCCTGCATGCTGGCGCTGTGCCTCGCCTCGCTCGTTGGCTGCTCCCAGCCCTCCTGGGAAGAGGCCATGGCGGCCGGACAGCAGGCCTCCGCGCAGGGCCGTCATGCGGACGCCGAACGGATTTTTTCCGCCGCCGTCGCGAAGGCGGAGCAGTTCGGGCCGGAGGACCGGCGCATCGCGCAGGCGCTCAGCGGCCTGGCCCAGGCCTACGCGGCCCAGAACAAACATGCCGAGGCGGAGCCGGCCTATGTTCGGGCCCTGAAGATCTTCCAGGCCGTCCACGGGGAGACGCATGCGGATGTGGCGGCGACGCTCAACAATCTGGGGGTGTTGTACCGGAAACACGGCCAGTACGCCGATGCGGAGCCGCTGCTCATCCGCGCGGTCGCCATCAAGGAGCAGGTGTTCGGGCCGGAACATTCGGAGCTGGCGCTCACGCTGAGAAATCTGGCGCAGCTCTACGCCGCGCAGGGACAATTCGGCAAGGCCGAGCCACTCATGGGGCGGATCGTGACCATCCGTGAGAAAGTCCTGGGTCCGGACCACCCGGACCTGGCGAAAAGCCTCGACGAGCATGCCATGCTGCTGCGCCAGATGAAGCGGGAGAAGGAAGCCGAGCCGTTGGA
>Ga0209109_10002553_pt1 | contig 10003 bp, 7 predicted proteins | sample Rifsed10ft2_FD_184004 | JGI IMG/M metagenome (GOLD analysis project Ga0209109, IMG submission 184004) | Soil microbial communities from Rifle, Colorado, USA - sediment 10ft 2 (version 2) | ecosystem: Environmental > Terrestrial > Deep subsurface > Rock core/Sediment | place: Rifle, Colorado... | reverse complement strand
CGTCGACTGGCACCGCCGGCCGGTACAACAGGCGATGGGCGGGGTAGGCCACCACGCCGCTGCTCGCGAAGACCACAATGAGACCATCTTCGCCCAGACTGCTCGCATAGGCGAAGCCGGCCTTCTCCCGTTCTGCCACCGGCAGCACCGACAGGCGGGCCAGCTCACCGTCGATGTCGGTCAGCGTCTGTCTGATTTCGGCTGCGACCAGGTCGGTGTATCCCTCGAGTCGGCGCTGAACCTCCTGGTCTTCGACGGCGTTCACCTGCTGCAGCAGTCCCCATCCCAGCCAGCCGATGATTCCCAGAAACGTGAGCGTCGTCCCCAGGAAGATCAGCAGCAGGTGGCGGGGCGGACGAAACCACAGCCCGATGTGCGTCCCCAAAGGCGATCTCGTCAACGCGGGCATTATACGCACCGTTCTGTGCACGCTCGCGAAGCAAGATTCGTTGTCATCTCGGTCAAGATTCCGTCAAGAAGTATCCACGGGAAGGGCGGCTCGGCTATCATCGGCGCCGGAGAGACCATATGGGTAGACACATTCGGCTCTGTGTACTGGCACTCGCGGTGACAGTGTGGTCGGCGGGCCTCGCCGCTCAGGCCCTGCGCGTGACCATCGAGGTCAAGCCCGGAGACGCCGGCCCGAAGACCGTCGAGCCTGGGCGCGGCGGCATGCTGCCGGTCGCCATCCTGACGACGGCGGCCTTCGACGCTGCGACGGCCGATCCCGACTCGATCCGCGTGGGTGCCACCGGCACCGAACTGTCCGTGTTTCGCTCGATGCTGGAGGACGTCGATCGCGACAACGACGTCGATCGACTGCTCCTCGTCCGGGTATCCGAGACGGGCATCAAGTGCGGCCAGACGGAGGTACGCCTCACCGGCAAGACCACCACGGGCCGGAACATCGAGGGATCGCAGAAGGTCACGACTGAAGGGTGTTAGGTGCGCCGCTCAACACAAGAGGCCCCTGCCCGATAATCACGTGCGTTGAGCAGGGAACCGTCGTTCACACTTCGCAGTTCTGAAGCTTCTCCGTTCGTGTTCACGTTCGGTTCCGAGAAGCGAGAAGTGTGAACATGCTACTCAGCCCAGTTATCATGCCGACGTGCTTCACGGGACCAGGGTGTCGATCGGCAGCATACCCTCTCTGCGCGCGGTTGCGTGGGCGGTTGCCGTCGCGGTGTTCGTCGGGTCGTTCTTGTTCCGTCTATTGGAGCCTGTGTTTGCAAACGACCACTTCGAGTACCTGGCGATGGCCGATCAAATCCTCGGAGGAGAAAAGCCCGGCATCGACTTCCTCGACTCCGGACGGCCGCTCCAATACTACCTGTCCGCGGCAGGCCTCTGGCTCTTCGGGCACCAGGTGCTGGCCGAAGCCATCCTGTGCGTCACGCTGTTGTCTATGTCCGCGGCCCTCGTGTTCATCCTCGGCCTGGAGCTGTCGGGCGCCGTGTCGCTCGGTGCGCTTGCCGCGATATTCGTGGTCGCCATCCTTCCACGGCTGTACGGGTACCCGAAGATCGTCGTTCCCGCATTGGCGCTGCTGGCCTGTTGGCGTTATCTCGATCGTCCGTCGCCACGGCGCCTCGCCGGCGTGGGTCTCGTCACGGCTGTCTCGTTCTACCTCCGGTACGACTACGGCGTGTGGGTCGGTTGCGCGGCGACCGTGGCCCTGCCACCGACACCGGCCGGCCGGGAGCCGCGCCACCCGGATCCGGGCTGGGCGCGCTTCCGCGCCGACGGCGAGGCGCACCTGTTCGCGCCGCGCACCGCCACCGAGATCCAGGTCCTCTCCGGTGCCGCGCGACCGGAGCCCGACGCGGTCGCGGCCGACCTCGATGCCGCGCTGGCCCGATACCGCGCGGCCCTCGCCCGCGACGACGCGCCGCCGGCAGTCCCGCGCGACGAGCTGCGCATCCGGCGCACGGCGAAGCGCGTGCCGCTCGCCGAGGTCGAGAGCGCTCGCTCCATCGTGCGTCGGTTCGTCGTCTCGGCGATGAGCGTCGGCGCCCTCTCCCCGGAGGCGCACCAGGCGCTCACCATCGGGATCCAGCGCGCCGGCGGCGCGGCGAACACCGGGGAGGGTGGCGAGGACCCGGCCTGGTACCGGCCCGGACCCGATGGCGAGCGCCACGACGCGCGGATCAAGCAGGTCGCCTCGGCCCGGTTCGGGGTGACCGCCACGTACCTTGCCCGCGCCGATCAGCTCGAGATCAAGATCGCCCAGGGGTCCAAGCCGGGCGAGGGTGGCCAGTTGCCGGGGCGCAAGGCGACCGCCTACATCGCCGCGCTGCGACGCGGCCAGCCCGGACAGAGCTACATCAGCCCGCCACCGCATCATGACATCTACTCGATCGAGGATCTGGCCCAACTGATCGCCGACCTGCGTGCCATCAACCCGACCGCCCGGATCGGCGTGAAGCTGGTCGCGGGCCGGGGCGTGGGCACGATCGCGGCCGGGGTCGTCAAGGCCGGCGCGACGTACATCCACCTGTCCGGACACGCCGGCGGGACCGGGGCATCGCCGCTCTCGTCGATCAAGCACGTCGGTGCGCCCTGGGAGCTCGGGCTCGCGGAGGTCCACCAGGTCCTGCTGCGCAACGACCTGCGCGACCGCGTCGCCCTGCGGACCGACGGCGGCCTCCAGACCGGACGCGACCTGCTCGTCGCGGCGCTCCTGGGCGCGGAGGAGTTCGCGTTCGGGACCGCGGCCCTCGTCGCCATCGGGTGCGACATGGCCCGCCAGTGCCATCTCGACACCTGCCCCACTGGCATCGCGACCCAGCGCGAGGACCTGCGCGCCAAGTTCACCGGGACGCCGGAGATGGCCGCCCGCTACTTCCTGTCGATCGCGGAGGACCTCCGGCGGGAGCTGGCGGGGATCGGGGCGAGGTCGGTCGGGGAGATCGTCGGCGAGAGTCGTCGCCTGTTGCGCCCGGTCCGTGCCGCCAGCGCAGAGCTTGGACCGGTGATCGGGGCCACGCCGTGGGCCGCGGACGCGGTCCGCCGCGCCGATCCGTCGCGGCCGGCCAGGACCGTCCGGCACGGTCCCGCTTCGCCCCTGGAGGCCCGGATCGCGTCGGCATTCCACGACCAGGGCCCGGTCGCGGCGACCGGGCTGCGGCTCTCGACCGCGGACCGTTCGTTCGGGGCGGGGCTGACCGGCGCCCTCGAGCGCGGCGAGCTGCGCGGGCCGGTCCGCCTTGAGCTCCGCGGTGCGGCCGGCCAGTCGTTCGGGGCATTCGCGGGACCCGGCGTGGAGCTGCGCCTCGTCGGCCAGGCCAACGACTATGTCGCCAAGGGCCTCTCGGGCGGCTCGGTGACGATCGCGCCGGAGCCCGACCTCGCGACGGCACCCTCTGGCGAGGCCATCGCCGGCAACACCGTGCTGTACGGCGCCACGGCCGGCCGGCTGCACCTCGTCGGGCGGGCCGGGATGCGGTTCGCCGTCCGGAACAGCGGCGCCGCCGCGGTCGTGGAGGGCATCGGGCCGCATGGCTGCGAGTACATGACCGGCGGCACGGTCGTGGTCCTCGGGCCGGTCGGCGCGAATTTCGGTGCGGGGATGACCGGCGGCCGTGCCTACCTGTACGATCCGGCCGGCCGGCACGTGGCCGCGCTCCACGCCGACAGCGTGGCGGCCGTGCGCCTCTCCTCGGTCCTCCACGAGCGCGACGATGGGACCGACCGCCTCGTCGAGTTCCGTGAGCTGCTCAAGGACCATCGAGGCGCGGGCTCCGCGCTCGCCGCGCGGCTGCTCCAGGAGGATGACCTGCCGTCGAGTGTCTGGGTCGTCGAACCGATCGCGGTCCCGGCGCCGGCGGCGCAGGTCGCGCCACCGGACCGCGAGCGCATCGTCCGATCGGTGCCGTCGCCGACGGCCGCGCCCGCCTGACTAGCCGGTCGGGACCGACTCGACGGACCGGACGGCGGCGAGCGCCCGCTCCGCCTGGGCCACGTGGAACCGGTCGTGGCCGGCGGTCAGCCGCCAGATGAGCTCGTAGCTCTCGGGACCACGCTCGTTGTGGACGCCGAAGCGCGCGCGAGCTTCGGGTGGGACCGATCGCCACAGCTGCAGGTTCGCGGTACGTAGAGCGTCGAACAGCGCGATCAGCTGCTCCGGGTCGTCGTCCCGGTGCCCGAGGCCGTCCACCCAGCGGTCCTGGTCGTAGCCGATGATCTGCGGCTCGTCCTCCGCGACGATCCAGCGCATCCGGGCGCTGGCCACGACCTCGGAATCGGCGAGATGGCCGATGCACTCGATGACCGACCACTCAGCGGGCTCGGGCCGGTCGCGGAGGTGCCCGCCGGCAGCCCGGACGATCGCTCGCAGCCGCGAGGCCGTGGCGGCCTGCACGGTGGCCGGGTCGTCGTCGCCGAGCCAGCCGAGGATCTCCGTCCGATAGGCATCCGGCGCCGCGACCGGGTCCGGGCTCGTCGTCCGTTCGATCATGGGTCTATCGTGGCCCGTGAACATGCCAGGAACCGTCATGTACTCGCTCGCCCGCCCACGTCGGCTGGACTCTGGGTGCCGACTCAGACGTGCTGGTCGAACAGGATCGGGTTCCCGTCCGGATCGGCCACGATGAAGCTGGCGGGCCCGGTCGTCGATTCGTCGGCCTGCTGCTCGAATGCCATTCCCGCGGCCCTGAGGCGTCGCTGGAGCTCGCGGATGTCGGTGAACGTCTCGAGCGGCTTGGCATCACCATCCCAGCCAGGATTGAACGTCATGATGTTCCGCTCGAACATGCCCTGGAACAGCCCGATCACCACGGCGCCGTTCCTGAGGATCAGCCAGCCCTGCGCGGCGTCACCGTGGAACGGCGTGAAGCCGAGCTGTTCGTAGAAGGCCTTCGACGCCTCGAGGTCCTTGACCGCCAGGCTGACCGAGAACGCGCCGAGTTCCATGACTTCCTCCCTCCGGTGCCGATGGCCCGTCGAGCCTGACCTTAGCCGCCGCAACCCAGTCGCAACCGGGCCGCCCCCGAGCCGATGCCGATGCCGGAGCCGCGCCGGCCTAGGCTCACGCCATGATGGGGAAGCGTCACCCGAGCGAGGGTGCCAGCCCGCCCCGCGCCGTATCCGATCCGACGAACATGCAGGTGACGCCGATGCTCGACCCGTCCACGCCAGAGGTGCGCCGGCCGCAGGCCGTCCGCGACGGCCAGGGCGCTCCGGTCACCTGCGCGACGTGCGGTTGCCGTCTGACCCAGAGCGGCGAGGCCTGGTTCCACTTCAACCCGCTCGCCGGCCGCGACGCCCGGGGCTGCCGGATCGCCTGTGCCGACGCCGCCCACGACGTGTCGGGCCGGGCGGTCTCGCTCGCGGTCTAGCGCCGCTCAGGTCGCCGGTCGCTCGTCCTCGACGACGATCCGATAGCCGACGCCCCGGACCGCGACGACGTGCGGCCCGCCGGCCGCCTCCACCTTGGCCCGCAGCCGGGCAAGGTGCGGCTTCAGCCACAGCAGGTCGGGATCGGTCTCCGCCGGCCAGCCGGCGCGCGCCAGCTGGAGGTGCGGCACGATGTCGCCGCCTGCGCGCACGAGCGCCTCGAGCAGGCGGAACTCGGTCGGGGTGAGGGCGAGCGCGGTGGCGCCGACCCGGGCCTCGTGGCGCCCGGGCTCCAGGACCAGGTCGCCGGCCTCCAGCGGACCACTCGTCGCGCCGCCGGCGCCCGGTCGATCAACCCGTCGCATGATCGCGGCGATGCGTGCCAGCAGCTCCGCCTTGCCGAATGGCTTGGTCAGGTAGTCGTCGGCGCCGAGACCGAGCGCCCGCACCTTGGCTGCCTCGCCGCTCTCTCCCGAGACCACGAGGATCGGCGCCTGGCCGACGGCGCGCATCTGTCCGGCCACCGAGAAGCCGTCCGGGCCCGGCATCGCGAGGTCCAGCAGGACGAGGTCCGGATGCTCGTCCCGGAAGCGCTTGACGGCGGTCAGGCCGTCGTAGGCGGTGATGACCTGGTGACCCTCGGTGCCGACCAGCGCGGTGATCGCCCCGACCATCGCGGGGTCGTCATCGACCACGAGGATCCGGAGTGGACGGCTGCTCATCGTGATCATGATCCTCTCTCGGTACGGTCGGTCGATCGTCGGTCAGATGGCGACGACGGCTGGCAGGGCGACGACGAAGCGGGCACCGTTCGGCCGGGCGGGCTCGCACCACAGGTGCGCGCCCATCGATTCGCCGAGTCGCTTGGCGGCATACAGCCCGATGCCGGAGCCGCGGGCGGTGTGCGTGTCGCGTCGCGCGTAGGGTTCGAAGATCCGCTCGCGCCACTCCTCCGGGATACCCGGCCCCTCGTCGCTGACGCCGAGATGGACCTGGCCTTCGACGAGACCCCAGTCGATGCTGATGGTCGTGTCCGGTGGCGCGTACTTGACCGCATTCTCGACGAGGTGCTCCACGATCTGGCGCAGTCGCGGCGGGTCGCTGAGGGCGTGGAGCCGCGACGGACCGAAGGTCACGGTGCGGTGGCGCCCGAGCAGCGGTCGGAGGCTCGAGAGCACCTCGCCGACCAGGGTCTCGACGTCGACCGGCTCGACCGTCGCCGCGTCCTCCGGAACGACGCGGACGGAGGCCAGGATCGAGTCGACCAGGCGATCCAGCCGCTCGATCTGCTCGAGCGCCGCGTCGTGCCAGGCCGCGCGCGTGTTGCGTCGCTCGATGTCGCGCGAGACCCGGCCGGTCAGCGGCGGCTCCTCGGCCAGCAGGTCGGCGTAGGCGCGGACCACCGCCAGCGGCGTGCGCAGCTCATGGGTCACCAGGGCGATCAGCTCGCTGCGGGCCTCGTCGATGGCCTTGAGGGCCTCCACGCGTGCCTCCGCCTCGGTCTGCTGGCGCCCCTTCTCGACGATACCGGCGAGCAGGTCGGCGACGGCCGAGAGATGGGCCACGTCGGCATCGCTGAAGCGGCGCGGACGCTCGGTCTGGACGTTGAGCACGCCGACGATCTGGTCGTGCCAGGTCAGCGGCACACTGAGCATCGAGGTCACGAACCGGCGCTGGTCGATGCCCCGGACCCACAGGAAGCGCTTATCGCTCTTGACGTCGGGGATGACCTGGGGCTGGCGATGTGCGGCGACGTGGCCGGTCACCCCCTCCCCGAACGGCACCCGCGCCCGGCCGATCTGGTATCGGTCCAGCCCGTTCGTGGCGGCCAGCGTCAGGTACGCTCCGTCGCGGTCCAGCAGGTAGAGCGAGGAGACATCGGCATGGAGTGCGTCGCGCGTCCCGTCGACCGCGATCTCCAGGAGCTCGTCCCAGGTCCGCGCGGTCGTCGCCAGGCGGGCGACCTCGTGGAGGAACCGGAGCTGGTCCGTCTCGCCCGACCCGGGCGCGCGTGGTCGGTCCCGCACCGCTTGTCGTTCGCCGGTGCCGGCGGGCGAGCGGGTGCGAGTGGACTCGTGCGGGCTGGGCGCCACGGGGGTCACGATACAAGGGTAGGAAAGGTTGCGGCCGCGGAAGGTTGCGGCCGTGTCGTGGCTGGGTTGCGGAACGGGGCGAGCGGGGCGTCCTCGTGAACGGTCGGGACTCGGCGGCTGCCCGCGCGGAGCCTGCGGGCATCGGGACATCCGGTGCCCGGGATCCACTCGCGGCCGAGGTGCGCCTGCTGGGCGCTCTGCTCGGCGAGGTCATCACCGAGCAGGCCGGCGTCGAGACGTTCGAGCTCGTGGAGCGCATCCGCCGGCGGACGATCGCCCTGCGCCATGGCGATGACCCAGCCGAGCGGGCGCGACTCGAGGCGGAGCTCGATGGGCTCGATCTCGGTGCCACCGAGGCCGTCATCACCGCCTTCTCGCTCTACTTCCAGCTCGTCAACCTCGCCGAGGCCCGCGGGCGCGTGCGTGCCCTCCGACGCCGGGAGCGGGCCGCCCGGGACGGCTATCTCGACGATTCGGTCGCCGAGGCGGTCGCCCGCCTCCGGGCGAGCGGCCGCACGGACGCCGATCTGGACGAGGCCTTCGCGCGGCTGCGCATCACGCCCGTGCTGACGGCGCATCCCACGGAGGCCCGCCGCCGGACGGCGCTCGTCGCGCTACGCCGGTGCGCCGTCCTGCTGGAGCGGCTCGACGATCCGCGACTGACGCCGTCGGAGGATCGCGAGATCCGGCGCCGCCTGCGCGAGGAGATCAGCCTGTTGTGGCGGCCCTCCGTCCTCCGCGCGGTAGCGCCCGAGCCGCTCGACGAGGTGCGCACGGCGATGGCCGTCTTCGACGCCACGCTGTTCACGGTCGTGCCGCGACTCTACCGGGCGACCGATGCCGCCCTCGACGCCTCGGGGCCTCGCGGACCGCGGACCGGGGAACGGCCACCGCGTGTGCCGGCATTCCTGCGCTTCGGCAGCTGGGTCGGCGGCGATCGTGACGGCAACGCGTCGGTGACCGCCGAGACGACGGAGCGGACGCTGCGGATCCAGGCCGACCACGTGCTGCACGGCTACGAGGCCGTCGCCATGCGGCTGATGCAGACGATCAGCGCCGCCACCACCGGCGACCGTGTGCCGCGGGCCCTCGCGACACGGCTGGCGCGCGACGCCGAGGAGCTGCCCGAGGCGGACCGGCAGTTGCGACGCCGGTTCCCGGACGAGCCGTATCGACAGCGGTTCGGGTTCATCGCCGAGCGGCTCCGCCGGACCCGGGTCGCCCTGACCGACGACCCGGGTGCGCGCGCGGGTCACTACGCGGATGCCGCCGCGCTGGAGGCGGAACTGGCCGAGGTCCAGGAGGCGCTGGTCGCGGACGGCCTCGGGCGGGTCGCCTGGGGAGAGGTCGCCGAGTTGCGCTGGCAGGTCGCGACGTTCGGCTTCCATCTCGCGTCGCTCGAGGTGCGCCAGCACGCCGAGGTCCACCGCGCCGCCCTCCGTGTGCTCGCCGAGGACGGCGACCGGACCGGCTCGGCCGTCGAGGTCTCGCCCGGGGTCACGCTGGCCGAGACACTCGAGACCTTCCGATCGATGGCGACGGTCCAGGCGAGGTTCGGGATCGAGGCGTGCCGATGTTACGTGGTCTCGTTCACGGACGGACCGGGCGACGTCACGGATGTGCTCGTGCTGGCCCGTGCCGCGACCGACGGCGGGGGGTCGATGCCGGTGCTCGACATCGTGCCCCTGTTCGAGACGAGCGAGGCGCTTGCCGCGGCGGGATCCATCCTCGACGCGATCCTCCGCGAGCCGGGCTACCGCGCCCATCTCACCACGCGGGGCGATCGCCAGGAGGTGATGCTCGGCTACTCGGACTCCAACAAGGAGTCCGGTTTCCTGGCCGCCGCGTGGATGCTGCACGGCGCCCAGGACGCGCTTGCCGGTGTCGCCCGGACGCACGGCGTGGAGCTCACGCTCTTCCACGGGCGTGGCGGTGCCATCGGACGGGGCGGGGGACCGGCGAACCGGGCCATCCTCGGGAGTGCGCCCGGCTCGGTCGACGGGCGGCTCAAGCTGACCGAGCAGGGCGAGGTGATCGCCGCGAACTACGCCGACCCGGCGATCGCCCGGCGACACCTCGAGCAGCTGACCTGTGCGGTACTGCTCGCCTCCACACCGGAGCACGACGAGGCGACGCGCCGGGCGTTGCGTGCCGGCGCGCCGCTGATGGACGAGCTCGCGGCGACAGCCAGGGCGGCATATCGCTCGGTCGTCCACGACGACCCCGGGTTCGCGGCGTTCTTCCGCGACGTCACCCCGATCGCGGAGCTGTCCGACCTGCGGCTGGGCTCCCGGCCGGCCGCCCGCGGGAGGACCGGTCGCGGCGAGGCTCCGCCGATCGATGCCCTGCGAGCCATCCCCTGGACCTTCGCCTGGACGCAGTCGCGGATCAACCTGCCGGGCTGGTACGGGCTGGGGAGCGCGCTGGAGGCATACCGGGCCGCGCATGGCGAATCAGCGCTCGACGAGATCGCCCGCCTGGCAACCGATTGGCCGTTCCTGTCCAGCCTCCTGGACAACGCCGAGATGAGCCTGGCGAAGGCGGACATGGGGGTGGCGCGGCTGTATGCCGCCCTG
>Ga0209109_10002547_pt1 | contig 10009 bp, 11 predicted proteins | sample Rifsed10ft2_FD_184004 | JGI IMG/M metagenome (GOLD analysis project Ga0209109, IMG submission 184004) | Soil microbial communities from Rifle, Colorado, USA - sediment 10ft 2 (version 2) | ecosystem: Environmental > Terrestrial > Deep subsurface > Rock core/Sediment | place: Rifle, Colorado... | reverse complement strand
GCCGGCAGAGCGGCTGCGATCTGGTGGTGGTGTTAGGCGATCCTCACTATTACTCGCGGTTTGGCTTCTCGCGCGCCAGGAACTATCAGCTCGAGAACGAGTATGACGCCGACGAAGAGTTCATGGTCATTGAACTTCGGGCGGGTGCTTTGGGCGGCGTCACCCGATTGGTGAAATACCAGCCCGAATTCAAGGAAGCGGAGTGCTGAAGAGTACCAGCGGCCCAACGGCGCGCTTCGCGAGCCGCCCCGCTTCGCGGCTCCTTCGACTTCGCTCAGGATGCAGCTCGCGGGCGGCGGATGCCCACGCTGGGCGGCTTGCCGTCACAAGGCCGGAAGACTGAAAGCGTCGTCAAAAAAGTTGGCGGCGCTTTTTTATCTGCGTAATCAACTCCAACTATTCCTATCCTCTCCATTTTTCTCTATGCCTTACCATGTATTCATGAAGCGTTGGCTTTCTATCATGCTCCACCTGTTGTGCGCGACCGTGTTGGTGGCGGCGACACGCGCCGCAGCCCCTCCGCCCACCCCTCAACCGGTGACAGGCGCAGGCGAGGATTTTGTGCCGCCCCGCGATGAAATCTCTCCGGCGCAAGAGCAGGCCATGTGGGAGGAGATCCAACGCAACATCGCAACTCTGCGGAGCATGGGCGCATTGGCCGCGCCTGATGCCGCGCAAGCCGTGACCTATAACTTTCCACTGCGCATGGCCCCGGGCCTCCCCGATGACGCCGGCTTTCGAGTCTCCGCCTTTGCCGACCACAATCCCGCCGGTGGACCAGTGCTGGATTACAACGGCGGCGCGCGCACGTACGATGGCCATCGCGGCACGGATTATGCGCTCTATCCCTTTAGCTGGAACAAAGTGGATGCAGGCGATGTACAGGTGATTGCGGCCGCGGCGGGCACGATTGCTGCCTACGCTAATGTCGACCCCACTGACCACAATTGTGGCAGTAGCAGTAGCGATCCCTGGAATTACGTGGCGCTGGTGCACGCCGATGGACGGATGACCATTTACGGCCACCTGCGCTACAACTCGCTCACCGGCAAGGGTGTCGGCCAAACGGTGGCTCAGGGCGAGTATTTGGGCACGGCGGCGAGTTCCGGCAACTCCAGCGGACCCCATTTGCATTTTGAAGCGCGGTTCGGCAGCTTCTCATCCGCGGAGTGGATCGATCCGTATGCCGGACCCAACAGCCAACCGGCGTCATTGTGGACCAGCCAGCGCCCCTACCTCGACTCAGCCATCAACCGACTGGCCACTCACTCGTCCCCGCCCAGTACTCCCGATCCCTGCCAGCCGAGCCTGACCAATCTCCAGGATAGTTTCACCGCGCCCAGCAATATTTATTTTTACGCCTATTACCGCGATTACCAGGGGGCGCTCGCCACTCAGCTAAAGATCTACCGCCCCGACGGGAGTCTCTACAGCTCGTGGCAGTACGCCCCCGCCGGAAACCCCTTCTCTTCCGCGTGGAGCCAGGGCTGGGTGTACGCCTTTTCCGCCAGTGATCCCGCAGGGACCTGGCGCTTTGAAGCCGCTTACAATGGCCAGGTCTATGAGACGTTCTTTAACATCCTGACCGATGCCCCTCTGGTCGCGCGGGATGATTTCGTCATGACCCCCAGTAACACAGCCGTCACGCTGGATGTCCTCGGCAATGATGGCTATTCCCATGCCGATCCGATAACGATCACGGCGTTGGGACTGCCGATGAGCGGCACGGTCAGCCTGGTCAGCCCGCGCCTCGTGTACACGCCGACGCTGGACTTTCTCGGCCAGGATGTATTTACTTATACCGTGAGCACGAGCGCCGAACAGGCCGATGCAACCGTGACGGTGCTGGTCGTCACCGAGGTCTTCCGCGTGTTCCTGCCGTTAATCCGGCGCTAGCGGGTCACCGCTCTGATCGGATTTGCATCATGGGCCAAAATTGAAAGGCCGCCGGGCTAAGATCCGGCGGCCTTTTTTCCTGCCGGGCGGTTGATTTTGGAATGAAACAGCCTATACTGACAGGGAAGCAGGGGGTTCCCGGCTCCGCAATTTCCCCCTGACGACTGGCGCGAAAGGCGGACAAGGCCCTCCGCAAAACTCCCCCCACAGGCTTCTATGACGGAATTTTCCGCAACACGGGCCGCACAGGGTGATTTTACCGGAATCTATTTCCGCAAAAGACGCCGGGAGATAGGCGGAATAATTCCATATACTACAGGTTGGGCCGCAAAAGCACTTACTCGAATGGAGACAATCTCGAATGCCACAGAATATCGCCAAAACCACGAAGGGGCCAATTGAGTATCGCCTCGAAGGCAGTGGGCCGGCCGTCGTGGTTTTGAACGGCGGGCATTGCAGTCGAGAGAGTCGGTTGTCACACGAGCGATTAATCGAGCATGGCTTTTCAGTTCTCACCCCTTCTCGCCCGGGTTACGACAGCACTCCTTCTGAAGTAGGAAGAACCGCTCAGGAAGCGGCAGATGCTCTTGCCGCCCTGATGGATATGCTCCAAATACCCGTGGCTGATGTGATCGGTATTTCTGCCTCAGGCCCGACGGCTCTGGCCCTTGCTCTGCGCCATCCCAGTCGGATTCGCAAACTAGTCATGGAGTCAACGGTTACAACGGCCTGGCCAGACAATCAGGAAGTCAAACGGGGTGCGCGCCTTCTATTCGGACGCGCTGAACGTGTTACTTGGGGGCTGATAAAAACGGTTTTGAGACTGGCGCCCATGACGATGATGCGGTTGATGCTGCAAGAAATGACCACTTTGAATGTAGATGAAGTCATCCAGCGCATGAGCCCAGATGACTTGCGATTTGTGCATTGGCTCATCAAAACTTCCCGATCGGGAACTGGGTTTATGAATGACCTCAATCATCGGGTGGATGACTTATCGGGAATTACCGCGCCCGTCCTGGTGATGCATTCGCCATATGATAAGTCAGTGCCACTCAAGAATGCCAAGCGAGTCGCCGCAGAAGTTGCAACGTGTGAACTCTATGAAGTGCCTGCCGACACCCATCTGATTTGGATTGGCAAATATGCAGATGATGTTTGGCAAAGGCGTCTATCGTTTCTCCAGTCGTAACACACGCGGCCCAACCCTGCATGCAGCGGATTTGGCCTCCGCTCCGCTTCGGCCAAACCGCTGATACTTTCGTTGGGCGGCCGGCATCCAAGATCAACGCATGTACGGGTATCTATCAAGAAAGAGTTTCTGCATGAACTTATCCACATCTGGTCTCAATCTCGCTGCCGATGCCGCCATTGATCTCCAAGTTCATACCATCCACAGTGATGGCACCTGGACACCGGAAGAGTTGCTCGACTATCTGGTGCGCGAGCAGTTTGGCCTGGTGGCCATCACCGATCACGATCGGGCGGACACGGCCATAGCCCTGCAGCAACTGGCACAGGCCAAACACCTGCCCGTGCTCGTGGCGGTCGAAATGACCGCGTCGTGGCGGGGCGAAATGACCGACCTGCTCTGCTTTGGGTTTGATCCCGCCCAGAGCACGTTGCATGAATTGGCCCAAGACTTATTGCGGCGGCAACAAGAGAATACACGAGAAGTTTACGAGAACCTGCACCGCAAGGGCTACGCCCTCCCCCAACCGCCCGCCGCGTTGGCCGACCTCTTAGCCCAACCCAGCGCCCAGCAACCCCATGCGTTGGTAGCTCTTTTGAAACGCCAAGGCTATGGCCAAGGGGAGCCTTCCGCCGGAAAAATCGCCCTGGAGGCTGGCTGCGCGTTTGCCACGAACGAGTTGGCCGTGGTGGTGGAGGCGGCGCATCGGAGCGGGGCCGTATGTCTTATCGCCCACCCTGGCCGAACAGACGGCTTTGTGACCTATGATGTTCAATTGTTGGATCAAGTTCGCCAGGAAGCGCCGCTTGACGGCTTAGAGGTGTATTATCCGAAGCATACGCCTGCCCAGACGGCGATGTATCTGGAGTATGCCCAGCGGCATCACTTGCTGACCAGTGCCGGTTCTGACTCGCATGGTTCGGATAAGCCGCCGATTAAGTACCGGGCCGAATTATGCCGCGCATTACTCGAACGGGTCGGGACCCAGATGAAGTAACCGGCCTGCAAGCGGAACGTTGGGCCGCCCACCGATGAGATTGCGTAGTTGCCCAGGCCCAGCCGCATCCAGCGGTGCTCGTTTCACTCTTTTGAGGGTTGAGCCAAAATTGAAAGGCCGCCGGGCTGAAATCCGGCGGCCTTTTTTTCTTGCCAGGCGGTTGATTTTGGAATGAAATGGCCTATACTGAAAGGGAAGCAGGGGGTTCCCGGCTCCGCAGTTTCCCTCTGATGACTGGCGCGAAAGGCAGATGGAGTTTTTCCGCAGTCGTCATCATGCTATTGGTCGTGGAGCACTGAAACTCCACAATCGCGACAGCAGAATAGTTGAATTATTACGGAAATCTCATGTCAACAGAAAAAACGATCCTCCTATGCACCATTGGCAGCGCAGGCGATGTCAATCCATTTATTGGGATTGGGCAGCAATTAAAAAAACGCGGCTTCCGTGTGGCGCTTATCACCAGTCAATATTTTGAATTCCAGGCGCGCAGTGTTGGGTTGGAATTTTTTGGCCTCGGCAACCCAGAAGATTATCAATCCATCATCGAAAACCCCGATCTATGGGACCCCAATAAAGGTTTCAAAGTCTTCGCCGAAAGCGTGGTATTTCCAATTATGGAGCCGGCTTATGAAATCATTTCAGGCTTTGATCCATCCGAAACAATTCTGATTGCCCAGGGACAGTTCTTTGCGGCGCACATCGCGCATGAAAAATTGGGCTTCCCATTCATCACCATTCATTTACAGCCGGCCGCCATTCGAAGCGCTTATGAATTTCCATTATTGCCCGCCTGGATGCCTCCGTTTTTAAAACGTGGATTGCTCAATCTGATCGATATTCTGTTGTTGGATAAACTGTTTGCACCGAATATCAATCGCTTCAGACAAAGCCTCGGCCTGCCAGCCACAAAGAAAATTTTCGACCGCTGGATGCATTCCCCACAAAAAAACCTGGGCCTGTTTCCCGATTGGTTTGCCGAACCCCAACCGGATTGGCCTCCGCAAACCCAATTGACCAGCTTTGTTTATTACGATAAACAAAGCGGGAACGAAAATATTCCCGATGGATTGGATATATTCCTAAGCGCCGGCAGTGCGCCGATCATATTCACAGCGGGTACAGCCATGAAACACGCAAATCAATTCTTTCTGGATTGCATTGAAGCTTGTCAACTGCTTGGGCGGCGCGGCATTCTGCTTACACAACATCCCGAACAATTGCCCAATGAACTTCCAGAAGGTATTCAACACTTTGCTTATTTACCTTTCAGCAAGGTGCTTCCGCGTGCTGTTGCTCTCGTCCATCACGGCGGTATTGGTACAACGGCACAGGCGATTGCCGCAGGTATCCCGCAGGTAATTCGTCCTATGGCGCATGACCAGCCAGATACCGCCGCCCGTGTGGAGAAACTCGGTATCGGCGTATACTTGAGCCCGAAAAAATTCAATGGCGCGTCACTTGCCGAAAAATTAAATACGTTGATTGCCTCACAGCAGGTTTTGGATCGTTGTAAAGTCTATGCACAAAGAATAAACCCCGATCAATCGCTCAATGACACCTGTACAATCATTGAGAATTTTGCACGCCAGCAATGGAAAGATAAGGTGATATGAATATTCGTGAAGGTGGTATGCCCAATTTATGGTACTGAATTCGCGCGGCGCATGGCCCCGCTTGGGAACTTGACCGGCCATCGCAATCAGCTTTCCGTTTTCGATCTTGATACTCGTCCCGCCCCACGCCACTGAACCGGAACGTTGGGCCGCTGCCGGGGTCATTTCAATTCGCAGATGGAGAGCAAGCGCCTGTGATCGAGATCCGCACAGAAAAACCGGACGACATCCCGTTCATTCGACGCGTGCATCAGCAGGCTTTCCAACCCCGCCTCAACGAAGCCCGTCTCGTCGAGTTGCTGCGTCAGGCTGACAAGATGTCGCTTTCATGGGTGGCTCTCGCTCAAGGCCGGGTCGTCGGTCATGTCTTGTTCTCTCCAATTTCATTTGTCCCTGACCAGCCCGCGCTCCACGGCCTCGGTCTTGCTCCTATTGCCGTTCTGCCTGAGTTTCAAAAGCGGGGCATTGGTGGGAAACTGATTGTGCAGGGGCTGCAAGCCTGCCGGCAGAGCGGCTGCGATCTGGTGGTGGTGTTAGGCGATCCTCACTATTATTCGCGGTTTGGCTTCTCGCGTGCCAGGAACTATCAGCTCGAGAACGAGTATGACGCCGACGAAGAGTTCATGGTCATTGAACTTCGGGCGGGTGCTTTGGGTGGCGCCACCGGATTGGTGAAGTACCAGCCCGAATTCAAGGAAGCGGAGTGCTGAAAAGTACCGGCGCGCTGAATGTGCGTCAAGTCGTTGCCCAGGCCCAGCCGCCTCCAGCGGCACTCGTTTCACTCTTTTGATGGTTGGGCCAAAATTGAAAGGCCGCCCGGCTGAGATCCGGCGGCCTTTTTGATTCTTGCGCCCCATCGAATCGGGGCTATAATCACACCTGAACAGAGAAACCATGCCTGCGCGGTGTCCCCTTCGCTTCGCTGCGGGGATCTGGGAGGGCGCGCGGCGAGGGGATCATACTCCGAGCCGTTCGCAACTTTCGCGGGCGGCTCGGTTTGCTTTATCAGGATGGGGTAAAAGTCGGAAAAGCCCGTCCGCAAAAGGGGCCGTCGGGGCAATGTTCAACTCTGGATTATGCGGCGGCGGCGTGCCGTCTCATGGCTGACTCGTTGGGCGACGCGCCGCATCAATCCTTAATCGTTGGGCCGCTTATACAAATCCTCGGCAATTTGAGCGGGAAGCAGTCATGTCAATTGCGATAAGCCCTAGACATACCAGTGACGACTTTCCCCATGGCTTAAAACTCGAAGATAAGATCGAGATTTTCATTGCCCGCGTTGAGGGTTGGCATCTAGGTCCAGCGAAGGCAATGGTAGAAAAGCAAATCCCGCATCGTGCGTTTGCTCTCCTGCTTATTATCAGTAGCTACTTTGAGATGATTGCTAAATACCGTGATGGTTTCGCAGCCGACGGAAAGTCCGGTTATTATTTCAAGGCAGGACTGAAGGAAGTTTTTCCACAAATGTCTATTCCTTCGAACGAATCGGTTCTAGACGCTTTATATACAAAGGTACGTAATGGGCTTTATCATGCTGGTATGACACGGGCAAATGTCTTGCTCACTAATGACATATCACATTCAGTTGGTTTCAATCTATCTACTGGTACGCTAGCAATAAATCCAGATATTCTTGTGAGCGACCTCCAAATGCATTTCACAAGATATGCTATCGAACTGAGAGAGCCAATCAATTCCGGTTTCAGAAAGAACTTTGAAGTGCGATTCGATTTCGACAATAACTGAAATGCGGCCCAACCCTGTATGCACCCGACTCGCGGTCCGCGCTCGAAAAACTAGCCGGTCTTGCCCGCAAAGGTTCGGGTTGGCGACTGGGTCATCCCAGACCCGCGCGAGCCGGTGATGCTCACGTTGGGCCGCCAAATCACCAGTCTAGGAAGCAAATAATGACAGAATTCCCCTGGGAAGATAACATATTAGAGAGAAAACTGGAATCCGACTTGAAGGATTTGTTGAAAACCTTGGTCGCCTTTTCAAATTCAGTGCAACCAGGCCATAAGGCCACTCTACTTATTGGCGAAAAAAACGATGGCTCTGTCCAAGGCGTTACAAATCCAGATAACATCCAGAAGCAGGTCCGAAAAGAGTGCGAGCAAATCTTTCCACCCATCTTATGGCGCTCGATAGTGTATGAGGGGGATAGTAAATATTGTGTTCGCGTCGAAGTCGAATTTGACGGGGAGACTCCCCATTTTGGCGGACCAGCGTGGGTCAGAAAAGGGTCAGAGTCAATACAAGCGAGCGACGAAATATTTCAGCGTCTAATTGATCTGCGATCGGGGGTCGTACGAGAACTAGCGAGATGGCTGAACAAGGTGATTACAGTTCACGGCGATTCCTCCACAGTTCCAGTCAGACCAAGAGAACCTGGAATCTATTATTCAGCTGGTTATTCGCATAGATGGAAATTGGAAGAGCCAGCAAGAATTGTCGATGTCAACAGCTTTTGGGTTACTCTCGAAAAATTGGAGGCCAAGGAACAAATATCTGAACCGTTAAGCAAATTAACTCTGTCATATGATAACAAGAACAACCGGTTGAAGGTGGTTGTGGATTATTGAGAAAGCGGCCCAACACCGGCTGCACCTGACCGCTTCGCTGCGCTCGCCAGCCGGTGATGCCCACGTTGGGCGCATTTGTCAAAGATCGCTCGCAAACTTCGAGCGACATCAAGCCGGCTTTAAGGAGCATATCCACAGTGCTAGCTCAAACACCTGAAGACCAAGAAAAAGTCGAGGAATACCTGAACGTCATACCAATACCTTCGCCAATTATGAGGTTGGCGCGGGGTCAAACGCGGGATGAATCATGCCCAAACGGGCAATCTGCTCGAAAATATCAGCCAATAAAATGGGCTCAGGCTTTTGCGGAAGGAATTTTAGGGTCTCGGCGACATAGCGGCAACCGCGATAATGGGCTTTCAGATCTAGCAGGCTAAACTCCGGGTTGAGACGTTGAAAGCGCTTCAACAGGCTGGCACTGAAGTTGACCATGAAGAAGGCCAGGTTCGCGGCATTGGTCACAGCCACTTCTTTGACATTCATAAAATCCTCCAGGCCCCAGTATTGCTTGGCGTCGCGGAAATTGAACTCGATTTGAAACCGCAAACTGTAAAACGCGATGACTTTGTCCGCCGCCAGCTTCAAGTCGGTGGTGAACAAAATGACGTGGGCTTGCGCCTGGGTCGTCAGATTGGTTTTGAGCATCACGACGATGTTCAGCGGAAAGGCGAATTCTTTATTGAGCAGAGTCGCCTGATAAATTTGAGTGCGAATGCCGTCTGCCACCGTGTCGCTGTGGAGATATTTCTTTTTCATCCGGCGCACGTCGACTTTCGGGCCATATTTGGGATGTGGCCCACGACCGCGGTACTTTCCGGCAAACGGTTCGTATAAGGCGGCATCGTGGCGCAGTTTAGAAATCAAGTGGAGGCCGGCTTGCACGACCAGCCAGGCACTCGGATAGTTTCCAAAATGACCGTCCAGCGCCAAGTAGGAGACCCGCACCACGCCACGCAGAATGTTCAAAAAAGCCTGCAACATCGGCTGAATCCGCACTAATTCCGGGCTCAAGCGGGGTGGGTTCCCGGTCTTGTTCTTGCTCCCTTTGGGACGACCCACTCGACGTTGCTCGGGTTTAGCTTTCAGGACTTTCACTTTGGACTTCGCTTCGGGCTCAGCCTTGATGACTTGCGCGACGTGGAGCGGATACGATTGCCGCTCTTGGACATCCATCAACGAAAACACAAAAAAGGACAAGCCCGGAATGACCCGCTGTTGCAAACCGGAAAAGAAACGTCCCAACCCATACGTCTCGTGGCCCGCTTTGCCCACCACCACTTCATCGCCCGCCGCGATGTACTCATGCTCGGCGTGCCAGAGTTGTTGTGTAAAGAAGCACCACATGACCGGCAACCAGGGGAGCCCATTGTGATACCACCGTTGCAGCGTGCGATAACTCCCACCCCTTTCCGTCCAGCGGGAGAGTTCCAGCATCGTAATCCGCCGGGTGGTGACCAACAGACCATAGAGGACATGGCTCATCTGGCGCAGAGTCGTTTTAGACACGAGCGGTCGAATGGTTTGTAAAAGTGCTACAATCTCTGACATGGGCTTTTGTTGGGTAGGTTGCTGTTCTGGAAGACAACAACTTTACCCCAAAAGCCCTTTTCCTTCACGTAATTTTGGCGAAGGTATTGCTATTAAACCTCGTTCATAATAGCGGTACCACCATGAGACGTCTTCAACGAAACCACATTCGAAGGCGTCACAGTCCAACAGCATTACG
>Ga0209109_10002545_pt1 | contig 10017 bp, 10 predicted proteins | sample Rifsed10ft2_FD_184004 | JGI IMG/M metagenome (GOLD analysis project Ga0209109, IMG submission 184004) | Soil microbial communities from Rifle, Colorado, USA - sediment 10ft 2 (version 2) | ecosystem: Environmental > Terrestrial > Deep subsurface > Rock core/Sediment | place: Rifle, Colorado... | reverse complement strand
CCGCGGCCCGTCGCTTGCCAGCACGACCTCCACGCGTGGCCGCTCGCGCCGCCGAATGGAGCGCAGCGACGGCAGAAGTGACTTGCACACCGGGCAGGACGTCGACATGAAGACCACCAGCGTATCGTGCCCGTGCGAATGCGCCGCACCGATGCGTCGTGGTGTGCCGTTCATGTCCATGACATCGACGACTGGAGCGGGTTGGCCCGCACTCAGGCCACGCGCAAACTTGAGTGCGCCGACCGGCTGCACGCGCTCATGCAATACGCCGATCTGCCTGGCGAGGGCGAGCACGATGAGCGCCAGGCACACGACGACCACCCACAGACCCGCGATTGCTATCCATCCCGCGATCGACATGCGCTACTCCAACACCGAACGGGGCGCGGCGCCGAGCAGACTCTGAGCCGTGTACAGGAATGCAAGGCTGAGCGTCGCGCCAACGATCGTGACGCCATCGAGCGCAGTCAGCTCGCGCGATGCCATCGGCGGAACAGCGATCAGGGCCAGCGCGGCCATTGCAAAATTACGTCTGACCATCCACCAGCGAACGGGTTGCCGCCGGCCGATTCCAAGGCAGCCACAATCGAGGTTGACGCGCCCGCGACGCAAATTGACAGCCATTGCAACGGCGTAGGCGGCAAGGATGCCCGCCGACAAGATCGCACCGATTGATCGTGTGGCGACAATGAGGACGAGAGTTGCGGCACCGCATTCGAGCGTGATCAATGCTATCGCCGAGAGCGGAACCACCGCGTCGGGCAACAGCTTGTAGTTGCGCACGACGTCACGGAATTGTCTCCAATCGCGAAGCTTGTGGATGGCGGCGGCACCGAACAGGAGTGCAACACTCAGTGCGATCGTCCACGAAATCGCCGGATCGATGACGGTCACGCCAGTTGTCTCAGTAAGTCACCAGCGTCGTCGGTGAAAAGCCGATCTCGCTGATCGAACGCAGGAAACGGCCTGAGAGGGCGTCGTACACGTCCACTTTGGACGCTCCGATGAAAACGGCAAACAACAGCGGTTTGGCATCTCTGGTGACTGCGACGGACGTCGCCGGATCCTTGAGCGCGATTCGCTGGATACGCTTCTGACCGGCCACGTCATAGACCCACACTTCCGTTCCCGGATCCTTGTGCGAGTCCTGCCCTCCGACGTGCATCAGGCTGTACATTCGCCGCGTTGGTCCATGCAGCGCCAGGTGTTGCAGCCCGCCGGGTCGCCATGAATCCTTGCGGTCGGCAGCATCCAGCAGCGACCACGCGGCCTGTGCCTGCAGCACGGAGGCTGCTGCGTCGATCCGCACGACGTTGCCGGAGAAGGTCACGAAGATCCAGCCAGTTCCATCGCGCACTGCCTTTTCGGTCACCGGGTCATCGACGGGATCGACGAGCTTAGCCGTGCGATTCCTGGACACAGCCCGACCGGAATCGTCGAGGCGTACCTGCAGTGCCGCGCCATCTCCGCACAACGAGAAGAACGCACGTGGCCCGGTGGGATAGATCAACGCACAACCCGGGATCTCGATCTCGCCAACAAATTTGCGTCCCTCGACGTCGACCACGCTGACCGACTGCGCCGGTGTGAAGTTATAGATCAGCAGAAAGCGAGAGTCGTCCGTCAGCCGAGTGTTCGCCAGCATCGGCATGGTGCTGGCTTTCTTTGCAGGGATCGAAACCTCCGCGACCGGGCTGAGCGTTCGCGGATCGTAGTAGGTGACCACGTCCGTGCGCGTGCCGCGCGTGCCGCGCGAGAAATAGGTCTCGGGCGACAGGAGCTGCGAACCGTCTTTCCCCGTCACGATACCGTTGTAACCGAATCCGGTGTTGAGCATCCCGAGCATGCGACCGCCGTCGCCGTCGAGCAGGAACGTTTTGCCGTCCGCCATGTGATGGAAGACCACGTCGTTTACCCACACCCAATGCGGCCCGGGCTGCGTCGGCAGCTGGATGGTGCCCAACGGATCCGTTTGGACCTGTGCGGTGGCTGGAGCGCTGCCCATCACGCTGATGACGACCGTGATCACCGCGAGGCGCGCGCCCGTTGCAACTCTGGTCATGACCTTGATTCCCCGGGGTGACTCGCCGCTATCCATCGGGACGTGAGCATACTATCAATTTCAGGCCGCGTGGATGCTCTGCTGCTTCAGCGCTCGACGGTGAAGAGTTCGATTTCCTCCTCACGACCGCGCAGTTTCACTTTGCCCAGGCTGATCGCGGAGTACGCCGACTGTAAGTCCATCCGGCGCAAGAGCTCGCCGGATACGAGCAGTGGACGCTGGAATTCCTTGCACGCCTCCTGGATGCGCGCAGCCGTGTTGATGGTGTCTCCGAAATAGCCGATCTCACGCTTGTCGTCGCCGCATTCGCCCGCGATGATCGGCCCGCCGTGCAGACCGACGCGAAACAGCGGAGTGAGACCGAAGTCCCGTTCATAGAGCCGAGCTTTGCCTGCCATCCGGTCACAGATCGAGAAATAGCATTCCAGGCAACGGGCATTCCTGGACGGGCTCTCCATCGGCCAGGTGACGACCACCTCATCGCCGATGTATTCGTGAGTTTCTCCACCGAAGCGCATCGTCTCTTGCGCCACATCGAAAAAGAAGCGCGAAATCATCGCATAGGCGCCGGTGCCACCCAGTCTCTGGGCCAGCGCCGTCGAACCACTCACATCGAGGAACATGAAGATCCGCTCTTCGCTGAGCGGCTTGTGATAGCGGCCGAGGATGATGTTGGTGAGGACACGTCCCCCAACAATGGTGCGAACCATGACGACGAACTGCAGCACCACGGCCACGCTTAGCGCAAATCCCGTGTCTCTGGCGAGGTCCAGAAGGGGTGTCTGGCCGGCAAAACGGTCAGGGAACAGAATAAACCCGCCGATACCGTAGGCCATCACGATCAGGACGGTGGTGATCAGCGCCTTGGCGATAAACACCACCGCGAAGGGCGCGCGTCGCAGAGGTTCGCTGAGCGCTCCCTGGGCGACGAGAGTTTCGAACCCGAAAACCGCCAATGCGATGATTGCACCCTGCGCCGCAAACCTCAGGGCCTGGCTGATCGTGGCGGCTTCGTTGAGGAACAGCAGGTAGGCGATGCCGGCGCCTCCACTGAAGCCGACAAGGATCGCCGTGACGCGCAGCCGTCGCTTGGTCCGCTCTTCCATATCCAATTTGTAACATAGGGCGTCGTGCAATTGAGAACCCGGCAAACGGACCTGGCGGTGGACGTACTCTTTTCACGCCGCGCATGCTGCTGGCTTCGGCCGCAACCCGGGGTGGAATCTGGATCGTGCTGCCACAGCGGAGCGTACGGGATCAACGACCCGTGAGAATCGAATGAAAGCCGCGTGAGCAGTCCATCGTTGGACAGAGCAATCGCTCGCGGCGAGAATTGCAACAAGCCACGCGCATTCTGTTGGCATGCAGTACCGTGTTCTGAAGCAGGGCCGCTGGAGATACCCATGCGCACTATTTCGCTCGCAATCCTCTCCCTGATGCTTGTAATCAGCGCTATCGCCTCGGCCGCCGACGAGGATTGGCCGAGCTACAACCGCACGTTGACTTCGGAGCGGTTCGTGCCGCACGAGGAGATCACGCGGACGAATGTCAACGCGTTGGGGAAGCTGTGCACGTACGACACGGGCATCGAGACCGTATTTCAAACCGGTCCGATCGTCGTGGATGGCACGCTCTATGCGACCACCGAGATGGATACGTTTGCCCTCGATGCAGAGAATTGCAAGGAACTCTGGCGCGTGCACGAGGAAGTCGCACCGAGCTTTATCAAGGTCAATCGGGGTGTCGCGCTTGCGGAGGGGCGGCTGTTTCGCGGTCTGCAGGACGGACGCGTGGTTGCCTACGAGGCGCGAAACGGCAAACGCATCTGGGAGCAGCGTATTGCTGATCCGGCGAAGGGAGAGAGTGTTCCGGCGGCACCGATCACGTGGGCCGGGCTGGTGTTCATCGGCAACGCGGGTGGAGACAACTACGACGTGAAGGGCCGCATGTATGCGCTCGATGCCGCCAGCGGCAAGATCGCATGGGAATTCTATCTCGTCCCACGCGAGCATCCGCGCGGCAAAGTCGAGCCACGCGCTTCCGAGGCGAAACCGCATGAGGAGGCACGCGCAGCGTCGTGGGGTAACGAGGCCGACGTACCGATCGCCGGTGGAGCGACGTGGACTTCTTACACGCTCGATCCGAAAACGGGACTGCTGTATGTACCAGGTGGCAATCCCGCACCTGACTTCGTGACCAGCTTGCGGCCCGGCGAGAATCTCTACACGAACTCCGTTGTCGTGCTCGACGCGAAAACGGGCGCCTATCGTGCTCATTTCGTCATCACGCCCAGAGACTTCCACGACTGGGACGTGTCGTCCGCACCCGTTCTGGCCACCACCAGGAGCGGCAGGCAACGCATGTTCGTGGCACCGAAGGACGGTCACCTCTACGGCTACGATCTGAATTCGGGTAAGCGGCTCTTTCGCGCGGCGATCACGACGATCGAAAACGCAGAAGTGCCGCTGACCCCCGCAGGCACGCGATTCTGCCCCGGCACACAGGGCGGCTCGGAGTGGAATGGGCCGGCGTACAGTCCCGCGAGCAACCTCGTGTACACCGGCTCGGTCGACTGGTGCGCGACGGTGCGCATTGCCCCCGATGCCAAGGTGAAAAATGCCGCGGTGGGTCAACCGTGGAGCGGAGCGGGCGACGAAAACCTCTTCGGCAAGATGGATGCAAAGGAGAAGTCGCGCGGCTGGCTCACGGCGACAGACGCCGACTCGGGCAAGATCCGCTGGAAATTTGCCTCACCCGCACCGATTCTAGCCGCCGTCACGCCGACAGCAGGCGGACTCGTGTTCTTCGGCGACGTGAACGGTAACCTGTATGCGCTCGATGCCGACGACGGTCAGCAACGATGGAAAAGCAAACTCGACGGAGCGCTCGGCGGCGGCATCATCAGTTACGAGATCAGGGGCCGACAGCGACTTGCCGTGACCTATGGAATGAGTTCGCCCATCTGGCCGGCGCCGAAGTCGACGGCGCAGATCGTCGTGTACGGGCTTGAGCGGGCTGATTCAAACTAGCGCTTCAGAAGTTGTTGATTCCGCTGGCATAAGCGGACGACGGCAACGCCGCGAAAAAGAATTTGTTCGGCGTGTCGATCTCGCGCGCGCTCGTTCGACGTCACAACAGAACCCGACAGGAGTCATCGACATGCGATTCATGATCATTGTGAAGGCGACCAAGGACTCGGAAGCGGGCGTCATGCCGCACGAGAAAATCATGGGCGAGATGGCGAAGTACCACGAGGAACTGCAGAAGGCCGGCGCCCTGCTCGATGCCTCCGGGCTGCGGGCGAGCTCGATGGGCTGGCGCATCAAGTACTCCGGGCAGAAGCGCACCGTGGTTGACGGGCCATTTGCCGAGGCGAAAGAGATCATCGCCGGGTACACGCTCATCCAGGTGAAGTCGCGGCAAGAGGCGCTCGAATGGACCCGGCGTTTCCCCAACCCCGCCCTCGACGGCAAGGAAGGCGAGATCGAAGTCCGCCAGCTGTTCGAGCTGGAGGATTTCAGTCCCGGTGAAGCGGTCGATCGCTTCCGTGAATTGCAAGCCGCGACGAAAAAGTGAGAGCCGCCTGATGAGCAAGGTGCTTTCAAAAGATGGTACCGCGATCGCGTTCGATCGATTGGGCCGCGGCAAACCCCTCATCCTGGTCGATGGCGCGTTGTGCAGCCGATCGTTCGGACCGATGCCGAAACTCGCACCGTTGCTGGCGCAACACTTCACCGTGTTCACATACGACCGACGCGGTCGCGGCGACAGTGGCGACACGAAGCCGTATGCCAAAGAGCGCGAGGTCGAAGATATCGCTGCGTTGATCAAGGAAGCCGGCGGATCCGCGTTCGTGCTGGGCTTGTCCTCCGGCGCGGCGCTGGCTCTCGAAGCGGCGGCCAGCGGGCTCACTATCACGAAACTCGCGGCGTACGAGCCGCCGTTCATGGTCGACGATGGCAGCCAGCATGCGGCGGCGGGTCACGAAGCGCAGCTCAATCAGCTGATCGAGGCGGACCGCCGCGGCGACGCAGTCACGTACTTCATGAGGAAGATGGTGGGCATTCCCGCTATCGTTGTTGCTCTCATGCGGTTGATGCCGGGCGTGTGGTCGAAGCTCAAGGCCGTGGCGCACACGCTTCCGTACGACGCCGCCGTCATGGGAGATTTTTCGTTGCCGATGCGGCGCCTGTCGTCCGTCACGATACCCACGCTCGCGATCGACGGTGAGAAGACCGATGTGCGGCTGCGCCGCGCGGTGCAAGCCGTCGCGGAGGCCCTCCCCAGGGCGCAGCGCCGCACGCTCAAAGACCAGACGCACAACGTCAAGCCGGCAGTCCTCACGCCCACGTTGGTGGAGTTCTTCTCAGCCTGAGTTGAGATCGTCGAGGCTTCACTCGATCTTGCACCGGCAATTCGATGATGGTGTGATCGGTCACCGTGACGGTGACCGACGCACATCGCGCGATCGACGCGGTCTGGAGGATCGAGTCGGCGAAGCTCATCGCCGGCCTCGCACGGCTAGTGCGCGACGTCGGTGCCGCCGAGGAGCTCGCGCAGGACGCGCTCGTCGCAGCGCTCGAACAGTGGCCGGAGTCCGGCATCCCGAACAACCCGGGCGCCTGGCTCATGGCCACCGCGAAACATCGCGCGATCGACCGCCTGCGACGCAACAAGCTCTTCGAGCGCAAACACGCAGAGCTTGGACTTGAGCTCGAAGACCAACAGGCATTCGACGCGGCCGATCTTGAGGCCCAGATCATCGATGACATCGACGATGACGTGGGGGACGACCTCCTGCGCCTCATCTTCACCGCCTGTCACCCGGTACTTTCTTCCGAAACGCGTGCTGCACTCACGCTCCGCCTGCTCGGCGGCCTGACGACCGAGGAGATCGCCCGCGCGTTCCTCGTTCCGGAACCGACCATTGCCCAGCGAATCGTCCGAGCCAAACGCACCCTCGCCGAGGCGCACGTACCCTACGACGTCCCACGCGGACCCGATCTCGCCGCACGTTTGGCGTCGGTGCTCGAAGTCATCTACCTCATCTTCAATGAAGGATACGCGGCGACCGCGGGTGACGATTGGATGCGCCCTGCGCTCTGCGAGGATGCGCTCCGACTCGGCCGCATCTTGGCCGAGCTCGCTCCGGCGGAGCCGGAAGTCCACGGCCTGGTCGCGCTGATGGAGATTCAGGCGTCACGCTCCGCGGCGCGAACCGGTCCGTCGGGAGAGCCCGTCCTGCTGCTCGATCAGGACCGCACGCGCTGGGATCAACTCCTCATTCGCCGCGGTCTGGCCGCATTGGAACGTGCAGAAGCCCTGGGCGGCGCGCTTGGACCCTATGCATTGCAAGGCGCAATCGCTGCCTGTCACGCACGCGCGCGGACTGCATCGGAGACGGATTGGGCGCGTATCGTTGTGCTTTACGGCGCTCTTGCCCAGCTCACGCCCTCCCCCATCGTAGAGCTCAATCGCGCGGTTGCAGTTGCGATGGCATTCGGTCCGGCCGCGGGTCTCGAGCTCGTCGACGCGCTCTCGTCTGAGCCGTCGCTGAAGCGCTACCATCTCCTGCCGAGCGTCCGTGGCGACTTCCTCGCCAAGCTGGGCCGCCTGGACGAAGCCCGAGCCGAATTCGAGCGCGCTGCGTCTCTCACGCGCAACGCCCGCGAGCGCGAGCTGCTGCTCGGCCGCGCCACCGCCTGCGCCCGCGGATCGGTATCGCCTCAGTAGAATGGGAATCTCGTGTCCATTGACGCGCGCACGGCTCAGTCGCGGCTCGCGGTGACTGTCAGCTCACCGATGAACGGAACTTCGCCGCTCGGCGCCGGGATTGCCGAGACTGCCGCCGCGGGCTCGATTTCATCGAGCTTTGACGAGCGCGAATCAAAAGCTGCGATAGCGGCCACCGCCACGAGCGCGGCGACTAACGCCGGGCTGCTCAGCCTGAATTCAGAGAATTTCATGGTCCACCTCTCCAGTGTCGGCGCGCGCCAGAAAGTGCAGCTACGAGCCCGATTAAGATGGAGCTACTGTGGACCGGGGTGCGCGGGGGAACAAACGCAAAGCCTGAAGCTGGCTTAAGAAAAAGTAGAACTCGACTGGTTCAGCGCTCGACGGTGAGGAGTTCGATTTCCTTCTCGCGACCGCGCGGTGTCACATTGCCCAAGCTGGTCGCGGTGAAGGTACAGCGTCACCTCGAGGAACATCAGCTGCGCCATCGCAAAGGTGAACGCGGCATATTCAGACGCCGATCGGTTTCATCCTGAATGTACGGTGACGTACAGACGTCCGCCCTGGCGCCGAGCACAACTCACCATTGGATGTAACTACCCGAATACGAGACCCAGCAGGTGAGTCCGTTATGCACAAGAAACTCGTTATAGGCAGCGTCATCGTCGGTGCCCTGGCGATCACGGCAATCGGCGCGGTGGCGGGATACCGGACTTTGGATCAGGCGAATTACGCCGACGTGATTGCCGTCAAACCAGCCGTGAAGACGGTGAGCGTTCCGCGGGAGGAATGTCGCGATGAACTCGTCACGCGCACGCACCCCACCAAGGATCCCAACCAGATTGCGGGAACGGTGGTGGGCGCAGTGGTCGGTGGCGTTGTCGGCAACCAGGTCGGCAGCGGCACAGGTAAGGATATCGCCACTGTCGCCGGTGCTGCGGCCGGCGGCTATGCCGGCAACAAGATCCAGGAAGGCATGCAGGAACGCAACACCTACGAGGAAACGCAGCGGACCTGCGAGACTGTCAATGACAGTCGGCAGGAAGCGGTGGGTTACGATGTGACCTATCGGCTCGATGGGCAGGAGCACGTGGTCCGCTTGGACTACGACCCGGGCAATCGAATTGCCGTCGAGAACGGCGAACAGTTCCATCTGTTCTCCGAACGCTTCGAGTGCCGGCGCTGCACGCTGACGTATGAAGACCCCCAGCCTCGTTTGTTCTCCTTCAACAGTCCCTCGCGCAGCATCAATCCCAGGTTCTTGCGCGAGCGCCGCCACGGGCTGTCCGCGCTCTTGTAGATGATGTGGCGAAGATCGTTGAGCCGGCCGGGGTTCTTCGGCTTGCCGTCGTTGACCCACTTCTCGCGCGCCTGGCCGCCTTTCCAGGATCGCGTGGTGAAGCCCAGAATCTCCACCTTGACGCCGCAGCGTTCCAGCGTGCGGGCCAGGATGTCGGCGCTCATGGCCGCGACCGTGATCGGCCGGCCGCGCATCGAGCCCGAGTTGTCGATCAGGAGCGTCACCACGGTATCGCGGAACTCGGTGTCGCGCTCCTGCTTGTAGCTCAGGGGGTGGACGGGGTTGACCACGACCCGGGCCAATCGCCCGGCGTCCAGGATGCCTTCTTCCAGGTCGAACGCCCATGACCGGGTCTGCTTGGCCATCAGGCGTCGTTGCAACCGGTTGGCGAGCCTGGCCACCACGCCTTGCAGGTGCGATAACTGCTGGTCGAGCTGATGGCGTAGTCTGGCGAGCTCGTCGGGCTCGCACAGCGTTTCGGCGTCGACGATCTCGTCGTAGGAACCGGTATAGGCGCGGTAGGAATCGCCGCCGCGGCCTTCGTTCTTCATCCAGTGCTGGTCCCAGCGCGGCGAGGGCGACTTGACCGACGACGACCAGCAGGCGGACGGCGACAGCGAGCAGTTCATGGCCGGCGAAGGCGACGAGGAGCCCGCCGGCCCATCGCGTTGGGACCAGAACTGGATGAAGAACGAGGGCCGCGGCGGCGATTCCTACCGCGCCTACACCGGTTCCTTCGACGAGATTGTCGACGCCGAGACGCTGTGCGAGCCCGACGAGCTCGCCAGACTGCGCCATCAGCTCGACCAGCAGTTGTCGCACCTGCAGGGCGTCGTCGCCAAGCTCGCCAATCGCCTGCAGCGCCGCCTGATGGCCAAGCAGACGCGGTCGTGGCAGTTCGACCTCGAGGAAGGCCTGCTCG
>Ga0209109_10002542_pt1 | contig 10019 bp, 8 predicted proteins | sample Rifsed10ft2_FD_184004 | JGI IMG/M metagenome (GOLD analysis project Ga0209109, IMG submission 184004) | Soil microbial communities from Rifle, Colorado, USA - sediment 10ft 2 (version 2) | ecosystem: Environmental > Terrestrial > Deep subsurface > Rock core/Sediment | place: Rifle, Colorado... | reverse complement strand
CTCAACTATCATATCAATCTCAACAGTAGAGTCAAGAGGCAAGCTTGCCGCACCTATTGCAACCCTTGAGTGCTTTCCTTTTTCACCAAAAATTTCAACGAGAAGATCAGATGCTGCATTGATTACCTTTGGCTGTTCAGTAAAGTCTGGCAACGAATTTACAAATCCAGACACTTTGAGAATTCTAGTCACTTTATCAAGACTTCCAATTTCTGATTTTAGCTGAGCCAGGGCATTTATGATGCACAATCTTGCTGCTTTTTGTGCTTCTTCTATTGACTGCGGTGAGGGGACCTTTCCTTTGTGAGTTATTTTTCCATCTTCTATTGGGATTTGGCCTGACACATAGGCTGTTTTGCCAGATATTGTTACAGGCACATAAGAGCCTGCAGGCTTTGGAGGAGTCGGCAGAACTATGTTTAGTGCCTTTAGCCTATCTTCAATCATTAAAAATACGGTAGAATGTGTGGTGTTTTTAGTTTTTGTTTGGATGAATTTTAATGAAAATCTTCTCTCCCTTTTGGGAATTGTTTTGATAAATTAACTTTGTATTATATCCACAACTGTGTAAATACTGATCAAGTATAGTTGTCCATGGCAGTGAATGTCCACCATTTAGTTTTGATTCTACAGTTATGTTGTTCTTGGCAGAATCGTAATTGAGATGACCTGAGCATGTTATCTGTAATGCCGAATTAATTATTTCAATTACCTCATCAAGTGGCTTTGATTTTAAATTAATTCCATCTTTTTCTAATAGCTTTAACATATCGATACTGGTGTTTTTTGAATCCAATGCAGAATTTAGAATAAATCCCAACCCATTTTCATTAACAAGTTGTATTATGTGATATACTGCCTGAGCGTCGGATTTAGCCATATCATATAGTCCATCAGTTTTTAGCGCATTGTCCCACATTTGCACAAATACTTTGGTTTGGCTTATTCCAAGCACATCGGTTGCAGAAAACACTGCTCCTTTTCCATTGTCGCTATCTATTAGCAACACTTCGGTTTGATCAAAAATAAAGCAGTTCTGTGCAGTATCCATAACTTTGATTTTTACACCACTTGGTATTGTATGAAATGATTCTGAGCCAATTTGTGTTGGCGAGACAATAATTTTTACATCTACATTTCTTCTTAAAACAAGAAGAAGCTGCTCTTTGCATTCTGCCAACAAGTTTAGTCCCCATGGGTCAACAATGACTTGAATTGATGATTTTGTTCCACTTATCATTATTTTGAGTTGATTTAGAACATTGTTTGCGCTAAGATGGAAATACCTTTTTTCTTCTGCACCTCTTGTCTTTTTGCTTTCTTCGCTTGCATTCTTTAGTTTTGTTACAAGGGTGTTCATCTGGTTTACCTTGTCTATGTGTTCTTGAATAATGCCATCAAAGGCATCTTCTGGTGCAATTGCAGTACACATTATGGGCTTGCTTTTAGAAATAATGACAAGCCTCTTTTTTTCAAGTTTTAACAAAGTCGGATAAACCTTGGTACGGGGAAGATTCGAATAATATGCAACCTCGCTTGCAGAAATTGTACCATGTGAAACCAAAGTCACATAGGCTTTTGCCTCATACTTGCTTAGTCCAAATTCTTCTAGACTTACAGTTAGGCCATGCTCCTTAACCATATCAAACGATCATTCATAGTTAGGTAAGATGATAAGCTAAATTCCTTGTACTAATAATGGAAATTTTTCTGAGCTGTATCTGATGGTATATGTGACTGTGGTTAAATGGAAATTTGGGACAATGTCCTGATATAGCAAATTCTTGAGATTTTTCACATGATGGATATGTCAGCAATTGAAAAAGAAAACTTGACCGCAAAATATTCACATAAAAATACACTCATGCCCCGATTTGCATACTCACTTGATTTACTTGATATGATTCTAACACAGCTTGACAAAAAAAGAACCGAACTTAAAAGCCAAAATCTTGTCCTTTATGACCATGCTGGCGACACATTTGACCTTGATTTTACAAAACTTGTAGAACTTGAAGGCGAAGTTTACTTTGCAATAGAATCATTAAAACAAATCCAAAATAGAATGCGCTCAATATCTGGAATACATGGCATTACAACAAACTTGCCTTCTGCAATATCTATTATCAGAATAATAAGCTCAAGGTTGTTTAGGTATTTTCCAAATTATAGTCAAAATCTTTGTGAGCTATCTTCAATTTTAGGAAGTATAGTGATGGATTCTGCAACTATAACTGAAGCCAAATTTGACTTTGGTGAATCAAACAGAGAGTCGCAAAGAATCCTAGATGAAGCAAAGTTGATCGTAGACTCTAAAATAAACAAGCAGTATCCTAATCTAGATTCAGCGAAAGCAAATCTCGCTTAAATCTAATGGTCTCAATAAAATCAACTCTAAACATCACAAATAGCAGAAAAAAGATTCAGAAACTATCTTCACTTGTTGAGAAAAGGCTTGCAGAGCTTGACTCTGATAAAAAGCAAATAAATCAACTTTCACTTGAGGAGCTGCAGGACTTTAATCAAATCCTCCGCATTGCAGACTATATTTTATATAAACATGAAAACAAAAAGGAGGTTTTTTCGCTGATAAAGGAATTTGTTGATATGGTAAATGCCTCGGTTGGCTCAATGGATGAACTCAATGACAACATAAATGAGCTTGTAATTTCTGCTGAAGATTCTATTAAGCGAATAAAGAGTCTTCAAAGCAATGTTTCTGAAGACTATACCATTGAGCCATATGCCAAATCTGATGGCTTTGCAAAATCTGAGCAGGATAGTACAAATAATTTAACTAAATCTGCTACACCAGTTTACCTTTAGGGATACCTACGCAAATCTGAATCTGAATCTACGGTAATTTAGATGAGCTTGGCACCACAACAGTTAGAGAATGCTGCGAGTAGATACGCATCTGAGGCAATAAAATGTGATTCGCAGGGCGCAAAGGGAATGGCAATTGCAAACTATCAAAAAGCAATAGATGCACTTGTACAGCTACTTCATCTTTACCCAACAAGCAAACTAAACTCAGTATATTCAGAACGCATGCGTTCTTATCAAAATCGAATAAAGGCATTACAAGAGCTTCGTGGCAACGACTTGGAACCTGCAGTTGATCCAAAAGCTTCTCCTGATGAACGAAAATCTGCAAGTGATAATCGTGACTTTGAAGATTTAGTCATGAAAGAAAAACCTGATGTTAGCTGGGAAGAGGTAGTAGGACTAGATGATGCAAAAAATGCTTTACGTGAATCAATTGTATATCCAAGTAAGCGGCCAGATCTGTTTCCGATTGGGTGGCCAAGAGGAATGCTGCTTTATGGGCCTCCAGGATGTGGTAAAACATTACTTGGAGCTGCAACAGCAAGCGAGATTGCTGGATATTTCATAAATGTAGATGCAGCATCAATGATGAGCAAGTGGCTTGGCGAAGCTGAAAAAAATGTTTCAAAATTATTCCATATGGCACGTGATCATGCAGAAAAGGAAGGATTGGCTGTAATACTATTTATCGACGAGGTTGACTCGTTGCTTGGTACAAGAAACAGTGAGGTAGGAGGAGAGGTTAGAACCAAAAATCAATTTTTAACAGAAATGGATGGAATTAACGGAAAAGGAAAAGACTTGAAGCTATACGTAATTGGTGCAACAAATAAGCCATGGAGTCTTGACTGGCCTTTTCTAAGACGATTCCAAAAAAGAATCTATGTTTCATTGCCAACACTTGAGGCAAGACAAAATCTTTTCGAGTTGTATACATCTCCGCTAAAAAAAGACGCCAAGCTGAAAACCTTGGAGCTTGCAAGATTATTTGACGGATACAGTGCAAGCGACATCAAAGACGTTTGTCAAGCTGCACAAATGAAAGTTGTAAATGAGATGTTTACTGCAGTAAACTATAAGGAACCAGTAACAGGGGAAGTAAAACCGCAGCCTAGGGAGATAACAATGTTAGATTTTAGGGAAATACTGGAAAGAAGAAAGCCAAGTGTTTCATCTGAAATGATCCGTGCCTACTACAAGTGGAGTGCACAGTTTAAGGCACTATAATTTTTTAAAATAAATCTCCGCGATTAGTTTTACAAAATTTAATTTTACACCATATATCAGAAATATGGATTTTAGTTAACAGTATGAAATAGGTAGTTTATCTGTTCAGCAATCCGTTTTAGTATATCTGAATCCGGCACATATGGACCTGGACGTTCCTGATGTAAGTGATGATGTCTTAACATTAACCCAGCATCATAACTACCCCTTTCCCATTTTCTAATTAGATGATTTTCTTCGAACCAGTCTAACAATTTTTTCGAAGAATAAGGAAAAGGCATGCCATTTATCAATAATTTATGAAAATCTAATTTTTCACGCAGGCAGAAACCCAGGATTGCTCCATAGGTTGTTACAGCAAGTTCTTTACTAAATTCCTGATCTTTTTTTATAGATAATATTGCTTTGGTTCCTAACGATTTCATGTACCTTGCCTTTATTGCAGATTCTAAGGCAAGGTATGCATAATGCTGTGAAATTGTGAAAAACTCGTATCTAAAAAAACCAAAAATGAAAAGCTGCTTTGCTCGGTTAAAGACTGTTTTTACTTCTTTAGGAACCAAGGGAATCAATTTAATCTCTCCAATAATATTTTGTATTTTATTTAATGACAGCCTGAAAGTAGAATTCATTCTGTTGGATTTAATAAACTCATTATAGGGAATGGTAGGATCAGGTTTGATATCATAGAGTTCTGAGTAATATTCGTGAAAAGGTCTTCGAAATTTGCCAGAGAGTGGAGTATCTTTAGGAAATGAAAGAAAAAGTAAACGTAATGAATCATGTAATGCTTGAGGATTTTTTACAACATCGTCAGGAATAAAATGAAGATGCCATCTTTCATCTGACTCCCACATACCTGTTATTTGAAAATTCTTACAAATGTCGATTGCATAATTTTTTATCATCTCTTCATTCAAATGAAACTCATCAACTAATATTGAGACTAATTTTTCTGGTTGTGTATAGTGCACAGATCCACAAAATTCAATTTTATCTGAATTAGGTTCATCAAAATTATATTTCAAAATGTATCCTTTGCCATTTTTCAAAACTTGATGATCTTGTGGTCCCATTAATTCAATTATTTGTAAATTAGGTGGAAGAGATTCAACTATATCTCTTAATTCAAGAGTTGGAGGCCATGTATCTTCTTCCCTTTTTTCGATCTTATAAGTTCGGTAAAAATCACTCTTTAATTTTTTAAACGACTCTTGAATTATTTGTTTTAAATCGTGTTCTCGTGTCATGTTATAATCTGAAAACAATTTATCAATTGTTTTATTTCAAGTTGATATTCTTCCCATTTTTCTATACTGTGTTGAACTAGATCTATAAAACAAAGACGAAAAACTTTTGTAAATGCAACATAAAAGTAATACTTAAATCTGCAAACAAATTCACTTGTCGAGGGTCACAATAACCACAAAAAAAGCCAAACACGTAAACAAGTTTGGAAAATTGATTCTTGGTGATGGCACCGTTTTTGAAGGAAGTGGCTTTGGTTACCCAAAAACCGTTTTTGGCGAACTAGTCTTTAACACTGGAATGGTTGGGTATAATGAAACCCTAACAGACCCATCCTATAGCGGCCAAATTCTTACTCTAACATATCCACTTATTGGAAACTATGGCGTCCCAGATCTTGCGCAAAAGGACAATGATGGCATATCAAAGCACTTTGAATCAAACAAGATTCAGATACGGGGGCTAGTAGTTCATGAGCTTTCAACATTTGCAAGCCACTGGAATCTTTCACTTACACTTGATGAGTGGCTGTATAATGAAAAGATACCAGGCATTTCTGGAATAGATACTAGGGAATTAACAAAAAAACTTCGAACATCTGGTGTTATGATGGCAGCCTTGGTAGTCTCTGATAGTCAAATAGATGAGGCAAAAGTCAAGCACGAGCTTGCAAAGGCACCAAAATACAACTCTGAAGAGTTCATGGATGAAGTATCAACAAAAAATGAAGAAATTTTTGGAAATGATCCAAAATCTGTAGTCGTAATAGATACTGGTGTAAAAAATGCAATTATTCGAAACGTTAGAAAAATTGGATACAAGGTAATCAAGGTTCCATGGAATACTACCATTGAAAAAATCCTGTCTTATGATCCAAAAGGCGTTGTTATCAGCAATGGTCCAGGTGATCCAAAAAAATGCAAAGAAACAATCAAGACTGCAAAATCACTTATTGCAAAAAACATTCCAACACTTGGAATTTGTTTAGGCGCACAAATAATTGGTCTAGCTGGCAATGCCAAAACTTACAAACTAAAGTATGGCCACCGTGGGCAGAACAAGCCTTGCATTAATCTGGAAAACAAGCAGGTTTACGTTACAAGCCAAAATCATGGCTATTGCATTGACCCTAAATCGCTTAAAAAGTCTAATTTCAAATTATGGTTTACAAACGCCGATGATAAAACTGTTGAAGGAATAAAACACAAAAAGAAAAAATGCATCGCAGTACAGTTTCATCCTGAAGCATCACCTGGTCCTTATGATTGTGAGTTTGTTTTTGAAGAGCTGAAACATCTAATGGAGGAGGGCAAGACTGCCAAAAACTGAATCAATAAAAAAGATTCTAGTTCTTGGAAGTGGGGCAATAAAAATCGGAGAAGCTGGCGAGAGTCGCTAAAACGACCGTCAATTCGACTACTCCGGTAGCCAATGCCTCAAGGCAATTCGCGAAGATGGACTGAAAAGTATTCTAATCAATCCAAACATTGCAACAATTCAAACAGATACAAGGTTTGCAGACAAAGTATACCTTCTTCCTGTAAACCCGCAATACGTTGAAGCAATAATTGAAAAAGAAAGACCAGACAGTCTGATGCTTGGGTTTGGGGGCCAGACTGCACTAAACTGTGGAGTAAAACTAGATGAGCTTGGAATATTGAAAAAATATGGAGTCAAAGTACTTGGCACACAAATTCCTGGAATAAAGGCAACAGAGGACAGGCAGCTATTCAAAGACTCGATGATTGAATGTGGCGTTCCAGTTCTTAAAAGCAAGACTGTACGCTCATTTGAAGACGCAAAGTCTGTTGCAAAAGAAATAGGATATCCTGTCATTGTCAGGGTAGCTTACACACTAGGTGGAAAAGGAGGAGGCGTTGCATATAATGAAATCGAGCTATACGAGATTGCATGGCGTGGACTATCTGCAAGCATGGTAGGACAGATTCTAATCGAAGAATATGTTGGAAGCTGGAAGCAAATAGAGTATGAGGTAATGCAGGACTATACTGGAAACAACGTAATTGTCTGCAACATGGAAAATGTCCTTTCAATGAAGGTTCATACTGGTGACAATATAGTTGTGGCACCTTCCCAGACAATTGATAATCGTGAATACCATATTCTCCGTTCTGCTGCACTCAAGGCAACAAAACATGTTGGTATAGTCGGGGAATGCAATATCCAGTTTGCACTAGATACAGAATCAGACACCTATGCTGCAATTGAGATAAACCCAAGACTTTCTCGCTCGTCTGCTCTTGCAAGCAAGGCAACAGGCTATCCACTTGCATACATGTCTGCAAAAATTGGTCTTGGCTACACCCTGCCAGAGCTTGTCAATAGCATAACAAAAGCTACGACTGCATGCTTTGAGCCATCACTTGACTATATCGTGTGCAAGCATCCTAGGTGGGACTTTGGCAAATTTGAGCTTGCAAATCGCAAGCTAGGTCCTACAATGAAATCTGTAGGCGAGGTAATGGCAATAGGCAGGTGTTTTGAAGAATCACTACAAAAGTCAATTAGGATGCTAGAGATTGGAAACGACGGCCTAGTCCTTAACCGCCTCAATGGAAAAACATACGATGAAGAAGAAATCGAAGAGCATCTCTCAAAACCTGATGATCTTATACTGTACTATGTAGCGGCAGCACTCAAAAAAGGAATCAGCGTTGAAAAAATCTACAAGCTGTCATCGATAGATCCTTGGTACATTGAAAAAATAAAAAACATCACTGAAATAGAAAAAGAGCTCAAAGAAAAAAATCTTGAATTCTCATTGTTGAAACGAGCAAAAAAATTTGGATTCTCAGACAGGCAAATTGCACGTGCACAAAACAAGGAAGAATTAGAAATTAGGAAAATACGAAAAGACTTTGGAATTATTCCAGTTGTAAAACAAATTGATACACTAGCTGCAGAGTGGCCTGCAAAAACAAACTATCTTTACCTGACATATGGAGGCGACAAAAACGACTTGGAGGTAAGCCAAAAAGAGCGAGGCATTATGGTGCTTGGCGCAGGGCCATATAGGATAGGAAGCAGTGTCGAATTTGACTGGGGAACTGTAAACATGGTGTGGGGCTTGCAAGAAAACGGAGAAAAAAATGTCGCTGTAGTAAACTGTAACCCTGAAACTGTATCAACTGACTATGACATTTGTCAAAGGCTTTACTTTGAAGAGCTCACACTTGAGCGAATACTAGACATTACAGAATTTGAACACACCAAAGGAGTAGTGACATCTGTTGGAGGACAAACTGCAAACAACCTTACGCCAAAGCTTGCAAAAAGCGGAATCCATCTACTTGGGACAAGTGCAGAAGACGTTGACAAGGCAGAAAATCGTTCAAAGTTTAGCAGCATTCTTGATGAGCTTCACATAAAACAGCCACTATGGCAGGAATTTTCAAAAATTGCCGAGGCAAAAAGCTTTGCACAAGATGTAGGATATCCTGTGATTGTAAGGCCATCCTATGTTTTGAGCGGTGCTGCAATGAAAGTTGTCTGGTCACAAGAGGAGCTAAAGCGATACATAAGTGAGGCTGCAGTAGTATCGCCTGATCATCCAGTTGTAATATCAAAGTTCATGCTAAACTCACTTGAAGTTGATGTTGATGGCATCTGTGATGGAAAACATGTCATAATAGGTATATAGTCGAACACATTGAAAGTGCAGGGGTTCATTCAGGTGATGCAATGATGTGCATCCCTCCATGGCGACTAAACAACAAGATAATTGAAACCATAACAGACTATACAGACAAAATCGCAAAGACATTTCACATAAAGGGCCCGTTTAATCTCCAGTTTCTGATAAACTCTGATCAGGTGTATGTAATTGAGCTAAACATTCGAGCATCACGTTCAATGCCATTTGTTTCAAAGCTAGTCAAAGTGAATTTGATTAGTCTTGCATCTCGTGCAATTTTAGGAAAAGATCTTCCTAAATTACCGCATGATATGTGGAAAAAAATTCATACCTATGGAATAAAGGTACCCCAGTTTTCATTTATGCAGCTTGAAGGCGCAGACATGGTGCTAGGAGTTGAGATGCAATCCACAGGTGAGGCTGCATGTTTTGGGACTAGCTTTTATGATGCGCTAGCAAAGGGCCTGATTTCAGTTGGCTTTAATCTTCCAAAGGAGGGAACCGCACTAATTACAATTGGTGGAGCAGAAAACAAAGAAAAGCTGCTACAAACTGTTGCAACTCTAAAAAAACTTGGATTTAAAATCCTTGCAACAGAGCACACTGCAGAATTTTTTTCTGAAAAAATCGGAGATGTAGAGACAGTTTACAAAATAAGTGAGCCTGATCGAAAGCCAAACATTGCTGATCTTTTGTATGAGCAAAAAATCAATTTTATAATCAACATCCCAAGTACATCGACTCTGGAAAAATATGTTGGAATGCTTTATGACGAATATCAGATAAGGCGCAAGGCAGTTGAGCTTGGAATACCTGTTCTTACAACACCTGAGCTTGCAGACTCTTTTGTCAAGACATTAGAGTGGTTGCAGAAAAATGAGACAACAAAAGAGCCATTGGAACCATACAATACAATTAACTAAAGTAAGAATTAAACTCGTTTATGTTATTGTAGATGAATCAAAGAAGAAAATAAACTAGAAATACTAGGCAATTGATTTTATACTATTACAAATCCAATTTACGAATAAAAATGGCTAATTTTTGCACTAAATTTAAG
>Ga0209109_10002538_pt1 | contig 10020 bp, 12 predicted proteins | sample Rifsed10ft2_FD_184004 | JGI IMG/M metagenome (GOLD analysis project Ga0209109, IMG submission 184004) | Soil microbial communities from Rifle, Colorado, USA - sediment 10ft 2 (version 2) | ecosystem: Environmental > Terrestrial > Deep subsurface > Rock core/Sediment | place: Rifle, Colorado... | reverse complement strand
CATCGGTCCGCGCCATCTGAAACGCCTCGAACGGCGCTACCGCCAAGGGGGCGAGGCGGCTCTGGCGCACGCCAGTCGTGGGCGACCCAGTCCGCGCCGCATCCCCGAGCAGGTGCGCCTCGGCCACCCGCCGGTCGCATTCGGCCCCGAGCAGCCCCTCGATGGTGCGCCGGAGCTGCTCCAGAACGCTGTGCTGCACCTGGTTCCACGCTTGCTCGACCAAATCCCGCAATGTTAGTCGCTCAGGTAGGGATAGCATGTTGGGTGTCTCTCCTTTTGCCCCCCCCGCTGGGGGCCAAAGATTCGGAGACACCCTTTTCCTTCTCTAGCCAGCTTTCAACAGAAAATCTTGCAGACGGCTGGAATCGTCTCTAGGTTGCTCAAAGGAGGGCTTGGTTCGCCTGAGATACCCGAACCACCTTTCGATCCTTTCCAGCGGACGACTCGCCCCGCGACCGGCGCGCTCAAGGGGCCTGCTGGCTAAGTTTTGCAGCGACGTGAGTGTCTCCTGTCACATGGGGTGACGTGCTGACGAAGGGTGACAAAATCTTGGAGCCAAGACACCGAAGGGCGACGGAGTAGACGCAGCCTTCGGTGCTCCTCTATAATGCATGCGTTGCACACTGCTGTCGGAGAAAGAGAGCTGCTGCATGTTTGAAGGGTTGCGGAAAAACAAGATCTGGGCACGCGCATTGCTCGGCGTTGTGGTCGGAGTTATCGCCGTCAGCATGTTGGTTTATCTGGTGCCCGGACAGGGCACGTCGGACAGAGTCTCAGGCGATGTAGTGGCCGAGGTAGGCGGGCGGCCGATTACGATGGTGGAGATGCGCAGCGAGTTGCGCCGGCTGGAGACCGGGCGCAGCATCCCGAAAGCGTTGCTCCCGCTTTACACCCAGCAGCTTCTGAACAGCCTGGTGGCACAGCACGCCATCGAATACGAGGCGGGGCGGCTGGGCATCCGCGTGACCGACGAGGAGCGCGCCGAGCGCATTCGCCTGTTACTTCCAAACCTCTTCACCGGCGGCGCCTTTGTGGGCATGGAACAGTACTCGGCCGAAGTGCAGTTACGCTACCAGATGAGCGTCAGCGAGTTCGAGGAGCGCATCCGCCAGGGCCTGCTGGACGAGAAATTCCGGCGGCTGGTGACCGACGGAATCACGTTCACTGCCGCGGAGGTGGAGGAAGAGTTCCGCCGGAGGAATGAGAAAGTCACCCTCGAGTACGTCGTGTTCCAGCCGGAGGAGCTGGAGGCGAACGTCACAGCCAGCGATGCCGAGCTGACCGCTTACTTCGACAAGAACAAGGAGCGCTACGTGGTGCCGGAAAAGCGCGTGGTGCGGTATGCCCTGCTGGACGTGAATACGCTCCGCCAGAAGACCACGGTCTCGGAAGATGATCTGAAGGCCTACTACAACGAGCACGTGGACCGATACCACGTGCAGGATCGCGCCCGGGTGAGCCACATCCTGTTCAAGACGATCGGAAAGACAGATGCGGAGGTTGAAGAGACCCGCAAGAAGGCCGAAGACGTCCTGAAGAAGATACGCAAGGGCGCGAAGTTCGAAGACCTTGCCAAGCAGTATTCCGAGGATACGACCAAGGAAAAGGGCGGCGACCTCGGTTGGATCCTGCTGGGGCAGACTGTGCCTGAATTCGAGAAGGCCGCTTTTTCGCTTCCGAAGGGCACGATCACTGACCTGGTCAAGACGCAGTACGGTTTCCACATCATTCGTGTGACGGACCGCGAGGTGGCCCGTACCAAACCGCTGGACGAGGTCCGCGCAGAAATCCAGGCAGTGGTGTCGGCGGAGAAGGCCGACCGCCAGTCCACTCAACTGGCCGACCAGATGGCCGCGGCTATCCGCCAGTCCGGCCGCCGCCCGCTCGACGAGCTAGCCAAGCAATTCAGCCTGACCGTGGCCGAGACCCGGCCAGTGGCCGCGACCGACACGATACTGGAACTCGGCACGGCTCCCGAGCTGCGCGACGCGATCTTCCGCCTGCGCGTGGGCGACCTGAGCGCGCCGATTCGCTCCGAGCGCGGTTATCTGGTGCTTTCGGTTAAAGAAGTCCTGGCAAGCCACCCCGGCACCTTTGCCGAAGTGCGCGACCGGGTGCTGGCCGATTACCGCCGCGAAAAGGCCGTCGAGCTGGCCAAGAGCAGGGCCGAAGATCTAGCCAAGCGGCTGCAAGGGAAGGAATCTTTTGCGACTGCGGCCAAAGCACTGGGCGTCGAAGTAAAAAAGAGCGAGCCCTTCAACCGCGGCGGAAGCGTGGCCGGCGTTGGCAGCGGCAGACAGCTAAGCGCAGCTTTCAGAATGAACGCCGGTCAGACCAGTCAGGCCACGGAGGCCGGTGCGAATTGGGTGGTGTACCGCGTCGTGGCACGGGAAGAACCTAAACCTGAAGAGTTTGTCAAGCAGCGCAGGGAGGTCGAGCAGCAAGTCTTGCAGGCCAAGCGTGCCATGGCCTTTGAAGCGTTCCGTACGGCTCTGGAAGAGCGGCTTAAGCAGGAGGGCAAGCTCAAGATCAACACCGACGCCCTGAAGAGGTTGAACAGCCCCGCCTGAGCGCCCGTAACCGATACATATACTTTGGCTTAACAAAGCTCACTTTCCAGTTGCCTTTCCCATTCTGAATTGACTAGGATAGTTGGCGTCCGCAGTGTCTGTCCCGTAGCCAGCGGGACACTTCGCAAGGGCTCTTGCCTTCCCTCCGGCCTGCTTCCTAAGAGCGGCCCCTCGTTAAACCGGAACGGAGCAGTCACCGTGGAGAAGCGATTGAAAGGCAAGCGTGTGTTGGCTATTGTTGCGCCGGTCGGATTTCGCGATGAGGAGCTGCAGCAGCCCAGGCAGATACTCGAGTCGGAGGCGCGGAGGTCAAAGTAGCCTCGCTCATGCAGGGAATCTGCCTAGGGATGCTCGGCACCCGAGTGAAGGCGGAGTTCACCATGGAGCAGGCCCGGGCCTACGACTTTGACGCCGTCATCGTGGTTGGAGGCGCGGGATCGCCTGATTGCCTGTGGGACAGCGCCGAGCTACACCACGTTCTGCGCTAGGCGGCCGAGTCGAATAAGGTGATCGGCGGGATTTGCCTTTCCGGAGCGGTGCGGGCAAGGGCCGGCGCGGCCAGCGGGCGTCACCTGACCGTCTATCAAACCCCGCGGACGCTGAATGAGCTGGAAAAAGCAGGGGAGCGCTACGTAGCCCGCGACGTGGTGATTGACGGCAACATAGTGACCGCCGGAGGCCCCGCCGCCGCCCGCGAATTTGGACTCAGGTTGGTGGAGCGATTGGCGAGCTGAGGTATCATATGCCTATCAGGTACTTCGCACACCGCAATGAATACCGCTGCGCAATGGAGCGCAACCAAAACGGGAAGTATTGCGTTCGCCTCCGCGCCGACTTCGGTCGCCGCGCCTGGTCGCTTTCCGTCTATTTTCTGGCCTCGACTGTGGACCGCGCGCTGAAGAAGCTCGAGCAAACCCTCCAGTACCTGCAGAAGCAAGAGGAGCGCATGTGGTTTTGGAGCGTGGACCAAAGCGGCGACCCGCACGTCGCCGAAGACATGCTCCGCGAAGCCGGCCTGCGGCGCGACCGCCGCAGCGAGTTCCCCCGGAAAGCCAGTACCTTGCAGCTTTCCCCAGACCGTCCCATGCCTGCGCCTCTGTTTGAACCTGTCCGCCGTGGACTGGCCCAGTCGGTGGCCTCAACCCGCCTGGCTGTGGCTGGCGACTGACGCCCGAATACCCCCAGCATCCCCGATTCTCAACTCTAAGAGTCTAACTGACGGGAAGGGTACGCATGGCGGGATAAACCCGCCGCTACGGCAGCAACTCGTGGTGCTGGCGCAAGAGGAAGCCATCGGTCATTCCCGCGATATAGTCACAGACGACGCGGTAGCGCGGCTGCTGCTGAACCAGCTCGGCATAGTAGCGCGGCATGGCCTCGGGGTGGTCGAGGTAGTAGGTAAAGAGTTGGCTCAGGGCCTCGACCGAGCGAGCGCGGTCTTCGACAATCGCGGGATGGTTGTAGAGTTGCTGCATTAGAAACTGCTTCAGCTCGCGGTTGCGACGCTCGCCCTCTGGACTGAAACTCACCAGGCGCTGAGAATGCCGGCGCACATCTTCCACGCTGGCCACGCCGGCGGAGCGGAGGCGCTCGCGGGTGGTATCGATCAAGTCTGTTGCCTGTGCGTCGAGGACGTGCTTGAGCGCCTCGTTGAATTTGAGTTTGGTGCGGCTCTGCGGATAGCGGCGATCGACTTCTGCGTAGGTTTCGGCGAGCACAGGCACTCCTTCGAGTACCTGCTCGTAGGTGAGCAGGTGGGCTTCGAGGCCGTCGTCGAGATCGGCGGTGTTGTAGGCGATCTCGTCCACCGGGTCGATCAGCTGGGCCTCAAGCGGCGGCCGCTGGTCGAGCAGATACTCGGCCAGCTCCGGGAACTCCGCGGCGGAATAATCGCGCGAATGCTTGATGATGCCTTCGCGCACCTCGAAGGTGAGGTTGAGGCCGGAGAAATCCAGATAGCGCTGCTCGAACTGTTCGACGATGCGCAGCGCGTGCAGATTGTGGTCGAAGCGCTCGCCATGCGGCCGCAGCAGCTCGTCCAAGCGCTGCTCGCCGGCATGGCCGAAGGGCGGGTGGCCGATGTCGTGGACCAGGGCCAGCGCCTCGGCCAGGTCAGTGTTGAGCCCCAGCACGCCCGCAACGGTGCGGGCTATCTGCGCTACCTCGAGCGTATGCGTGAGCCGGTTGCGGAAATGGTCGGAGTAGCGCGAGGTGAAGACTTGCGTCTTGGCTTCGAGGCGACGGAAGGCGCGGGAGTGAATCACGCGGTCGCGGTCGCGTGCGTACTCGTTGCGGTAGGGATGCGGGGGCTCAGGCCAGCGGCGGCCGCGCGTGCGGGCAACGTCCATTGCATAGGGAGCCAGCGGCATGGGCGTATCGTACACGAAGGCGCGCTGGGTTGTAGAGGCGGGTTTTACCCCGCCAGAGATGGCGACCTAAATTTGCCGCTACAGTTTGAGGGATTCCAAGGCGCGGTCGGCCTGGTCGGCGACGGCGCTATCGGGGTAGTCCTTCTTAATCTGCTCGTAGAGCTTTTGGGCTTCGGCGGGATTGCGTGTGCTCAGATTATTAGCAAGCGCCAGCATGACCAGCGGCTTGGGCACCAGCACGCCGGGCTTTTCCATCAACTGGCGATAAAGCGCGGCGGCCTGGTCGGGTTTTCCTGTGCGCTCGTACGTTTCGGCCAAGTTGAAGCGGGCCAGGGCGGCAAACTCCGGGTCGCCGGAGCTTTCCACCTCGCGCAACGATTTCTGTGCCTCATCCCAGCGGCCGAGCTTTTCCAGGCTCAGGGCGGCGTAGTAGCGAGCCATTTGACCGGGGCGAGTGCGCCCGTACTGCTTGGCCACATCGGCAAACTTCTTCGCTGCGTCCTCGTACTTGTTCTTTTCTTCGACGTAGGTGACCTCGCCCGGCTGTTCGGGCTCACCCGGCACTCGAATACGAGCCTCATAAATCTTCATCACACCGTCGAGAGCGGCAGAGGCCTTGAGCGTCTGGCGTTCGCTCCAGAGGCGCCAGCCAAAGACGGCCACCAGCACACCTACCACGATGCCGGCAACGATCCACGCGGCGCGCTGGTGAGTCATGACTGCTTCGGCGCCATGCGCGAGCGTGTCCCGAAATTCGTCCTGCTTCAGCTCTTTGCGCGAGATGTGCTGCGACACAAAGTGTCTCCTTCGTGTGCTGTCAAACCGAAAATGCTACCACACCGTGGAAAGAATGTCGCTGTAACCTCAGGCACAACTGAGGTCGAAGCGCGGGTCAAACTGAAAAGACGAAGGGGCACGCAATATCGTGCCCCTTCGAAAACGAGAACTTTCGTCTGAGCCTAGCTGTTGGTCTTGCCGACCGGCGTGACGGAAGTTGCCGTCGCGGCGCGGACGTAGGACGGCCGCTCAAGGTCGGTGCTCTTCTCGGCCGTCTTATCAATCTCGATCGAGCCTTTGAAGTAGGCGCCGTCTTCGATCATGATGCGCGCCGTGGTCAGGTCGCCCACCACGGAGCCATCCTTCTTGATCTCGATGCGGTCGCGGGCGCGCAGATTGCCCTTCACGCTGCCATAAACGACCACTTCGCGCGCCACCACATCGGCACTGAGTTTCGCTGTGGGCCCGACGGTCAGGCGGCGATCCTCGAGCTGCACCAGCCCTTCGACGCTGCCGTCAATGTGCAGGTCTTCGTTGCCGGTGATTTCCCCCTTCACGTGCAGGCTGGGACCCAGTCGCGCCGTGCTGCCGGACGGGGTCGAACTGAGCGGTCGGTTCACATCCGTGGTCATCTTCTTGCCCTCCCAAGTGGACGGAACTGCAGACGGCGCAGCCCCTTTTGATCTTTCGGTGACGGCCGGCTGAGCTTCCGGCTTCTTGCTTCCCCACATTTCCCCTCCCAGGGTGGACCCAACTTACAAGACGCGAGTGCGCAGGACTGGGGTGGACGCTACTCTAGTCCGGTGCTGCAAAATGTGGCAAGCGGAAAATCGCCCCGTGTTGCCGCATCCGGCACACCCACACAACCCTCGATTCACGAATGAATAGGGTGTTATTGCTGAGAGCTGTGTGTTGAGAGCCGATCGCTTCAGTACTTCCGCAGTACTCCGATCACGCGGCCCTGAATCTTAACGTCCCCGGCGGGCACGACGATCGGCAGCATCTCCGAGTTGGCCGGCTGCAAGCGCACCTTGCCGCCCGATTCGCGGTAGAAGCGCTTCAGCGTGGCCTCTTCCCCGCCCACTAGCGCAACCACGATCTCGCCCGGGTTGGCCACCTGGGTCTGCTCGACCACGATGAAGTCGCCGTCGAGGATGTGGTCTTCGACCATCGAATTGCCCTTCACCTGCAACACGAAACTGTTTCCGCCGCGCGCAAAATCGCCGAGCGAGAGCGTCTCCTTTTCTTCGACAGCTTCGAGCGGTCGGCCCGCGGCGATGCGTCCCAACAGCGGCAGCTCCACGATATGCCGCTCGATCACCTGCTCGCGAACCGGCTTCGGGAGCTGCAGCACTTCGATTGAGCGGCTCTGGTTGTAGCCGCGGCGCAGAAATCCCTTCTTCTCGAGCGTGGTGATGTGCTTGTGCACCGTGGCCAGCGAGGCCAGCTTCAGCGCGCGCGCGATCTCCTCGAAGCTCGGCGAGTAGCCATGCTTGTTGAGGAAGTTGACCAGGTAATCGAGCACTTCTTTTTGCCGCTTCGTGAGTGTCATCGTGCGCTCCTTGCTGCTTTCAGCGGCCCAAGTCTAGGCGAAGTAAAAGCGAACGTCAAGCCAAACCTGGCGCCCCTGTGCCCGGGGCAGGTGTGGTGTGGGTGTGCAGAGGCTCGAGGATTGTGCAGAGCAACTGGGTATCCAAGGCGACCCGGATTCTCATGGTCTCGCATACGAGCTGTTCCACTATCAACCTCGCATGACCCACGAGGAGATCGGCGAGCTTGTCGGCAGCTCCCGGGAAACGATTGCGCGCATTCTGAGCGACTTCCGCCGCAGGGGTCTGATCCAAATTGAGGGGAGATCAATCACCATTCCCGACCGGAGCAAGCTCGAAGCACTACTCTTCTGAGCAAGAGCCAAAGATACAGTCTGGGCGTTTGTTGTGCGCACAATCCGTGCTGGACTGCGGGGCACGAGGAGGTTTGACTTGGCCGTAGATGTTAAGGGTTAGAATCGCACGGTGGTTTGGATGTAGGCGAAGTGATGAGGCTCGGGGCCGCGCGTACGCTCGGCGAAGCGGCCGGGCAAGAAGAGCGAATAGCCGCCGAGCAGGTGGAAATGCTGGTGGAGCGGCAGACGGAAGGTGAAGTCCAGCTCCTGGCCGATGTCGCGCCCGGACTGGCCAGTGGGGTCAAAGCCGAGCACGCGGCCACGCGCGTCTTTCCACGGACCGCGCGGTGAGGCCAGGAGGAAGTGGTGGTAGTCGAACTCAAACTGCACTTTTGGGTGCAGTAATGTGGCGGCCGTTCCCCGGAAGTCGTGCATGTTGCGCAGGCCGAGCAGGTCGGCGTAACCGTAGAAGACGTGGTTGGTGGGGAACAGGTTATTGAACTCGCGCGAGCGGCCGTCTTTCGAGGCGTTGTCGCCGGTGGCGATATCGTATTCGAAGCCGAGCCGCGGCTTCCAACGCCCGCCCCAGACGTAGCCGGTGGTGGCGATGAGCGCTACGGCGCGATGTCCATCGGGACCGCGCTTGCCCGCCTGCCAGGCATTTTCCACGGAATAGCGCCAACCGGTCTTCGGTTCAAATACACGACGGAAGCCCAGCGTCACGATGCGCACGGTTTCCAGCGGCGCGCCGGCGATTTCCCCTGAGGTGCGCAGGCCGTCGCGAAGGAAAAGCGCATACAGCTCGACCTTTCCAGGCGAGCCTTTCGGCGCGCGCGTCAGGTAGGCGCCGGAGAGGGCCTGCCCGGCGGCGCGACTGCGGGCACCATTGCGACGCACGTCCACCTGGCGGCCCCAGAGGAAATCGCTGGTCCACGCACCACGGCGGTAGCGAAGGCGAGCGCCGTCAAACGAGCGGCCGACGTTGTCCCAGTTGAATGCGCCGACCAGCCGCTCCTCGCCGTAGATCCATTCCTGGCGGCCACCACGGAACTCCCAGCGCGCCTCGGGGTCCAGGCTCCAATCGAAGTAGGCCTGATGGAGGTTGGTATTCAGGTCGTGGATGACCTTGTCGCCCTTCGCGTCGAAGAGCCACACATCCTGTCCCTGTACGAACAGACTGAACCGCGAATGGAGCCGCGCGCGCAGATAGATGCGAATGCGCTGGCCGGTGAAACCGTCGAAATCGTCCACCGAGCGGAGGTCGGCGTTGTCGCGCCATTCCATGCGCCAGCGCATCTCGATGCCCAGCTCGAAGCGCTTGGGCTTCGGCTCGGCCGGCGGTGTCGCCACTGCGGCCGCCGGGCCGGGGTTCCCCTGAGCGCTGGCAGCAGGTGTGGCAAAGGCGGCCAGCAGCGCTCCGGCCAGGAGCGCGATAAGGCTGGGTCGCAACACACTGCAGCACAGCGGTCTGCGCTGCGAGTTGCCGGCATTGCGAAAGCAATCCATTCGCATCAGCTTCGAGTTGTGTGAACTTCGGCGGCGAGCTTGTCCATCAACTTGTGCAGTCGTTCATGGGTGCCCACACCCATTTTTTCCTCTTCGACCCGCTCAAACGCCGCCACGAGTTCTTGCTGCTCGGTGCCGGTCAGCATCCGCTCGGCCATGACGAACAGGATGTTGTTCTCCTTGTAGATGTGCTCGCGCAGTAGCTGGACGTAGCCGCGTGCAGCGCTCGACCACCGCCCGGCGGCTCCGGCCGTTCCCGCCGCGTACGCCGCCCCCTCCTGGGCCATCTGCTGGACCAACGACCGGCCCTGGTCGTGCTCGATCAGCATGACGCCGATGGGCCCCGCCTGCCGGGGCATACCCTTCTTCTCCAACGCGGGGAAAAGCAGCTCCTCTTCTTTTCCGTGGTGGCACTGGTCGGCGAAGAGCCGGAAGAACTCCAGCAGGCCGTCCAGCGTCTCCGGGGCTACTTGTTCGCCGCGGTCGAGCTGTTCCGCCACCTGTTCGGTGACCTCCAACATGCGCAGGATGGCATCGTGTTCTTTTCTCAGAATCTCGGTTGCGGTGGCCATTCTCTCTCCTCCGGTTGCGTTGTTTTGCGTTCAGCGGTCCGGCCAATTCTCTGGCCCCTGAATTGCCACCAGGAAACACCGACAGGAATGTAGGAACGGCTCGGAATCAAGGCTTTACAGGCAAATTGGACAATGGAGTCCGTCATTCAGTCAGTGCTGGCGGTTAAAATGGCGCAGGCTTGCGGGAATTCGCGCATGGAAATGACGCAGTTTGTTGGGGAAATAACGCTTTACGCCGGGGCGAAGGCCCGGACCACAATCGCGGATACGGAGGTCCGTTAGCATGCTCCTTTCCCGGTCCGCCGAGTATGCCATCCGCGCCATGACCTGCCTGGCCCGGC
>Ga0209109_10002537_pt1 | contig 10021 bp, 11 predicted proteins | sample Rifsed10ft2_FD_184004 | JGI IMG/M metagenome (GOLD analysis project Ga0209109, IMG submission 184004) | Soil microbial communities from Rifle, Colorado, USA - sediment 10ft 2 (version 2) | ecosystem: Environmental > Terrestrial > Deep subsurface > Rock core/Sediment | place: Rifle, Colorado... | reverse complement strand
CTTAACTGCGCATGATCCCGCACCACGGCTTCCCGGAGAGGCAATGACCGCAACTGAACAGCCGCAGACGATGCCGCTGCGCGTGACGCGTAACGACAGGATCGCCGATGGCATCCACCTGCTCGGTGGCGACCAGCGGGGGCCGGTTCCCCCTCACCACGAACGCCGCGGTGAGCCCCGAGGCGCCGCCTCCCGAGCGGGCGCTCGATCTGCAGCCGGGAGCCCCGCCGGTCCCGGGAGACATCCCGTGGGGCTATGGGGACGACCGCGTCACCGCGCTGGCGCGTGATCCGGCGTGGGTCTTCGTCTACTGGGAGCTCACCGACGAGGCGATCGAGCGGGCGCGCGCCGAGGTCCAGGCGCCCGAGGCTCCGTGCATCCTGCGCGTCTACGACACCACGTACCGGCTGTTCGACGGGACGAACGCGAACTGGTACATGGACGTCCCCGTCCACCGTCCCGCGAACAATCACTACGTGTGTATGGACCGGCCCGGCTCGACGTTCCACGTCGATATCGGAGTCAAGAGCCGTGAGGGCCACTTCGCCAAGATCGCCCGCTCCGCGCCGGTCGAGATGCCGCGGAGCGAGATCGCGCCGGACGGGCGCGTCGAGTGGATGACGGTGAGCGCCGGTGGCGAGCCGCCTCCGGCGTACCGGCACCGGTTCGTCCCCCAGCCCGACGCGCCGATGTGGCGGGGAAGCGAACCTCTCGCCGTCACCGGGGACGAAGCGGAGCGGATCATGCGCTCGCTCGCCGGGGAAGGATGGTCGCGGACGTGGGCGGAGCCCTTCTGGCGTGAACGCTGGCGGGCCATTCATCCGGGCACACACTGGACCGTGCAGATCGTGTACGAGGGCGAGCGGCGCGTCATCCGGACCGAGCACGGTGAGCGCGTGGTCTTCGGCCCCTGGCTCGTGGTGATCCAGCAGCTCGATCCCCGCGAGGGGCAGCGGATCATCGGCCGCTGGACGATCCACTACTCATGGCTGTCCGAGGGCGGCACCGTCCGGGTCGAGACCGTGCCCATCCTGCGTCAGATCCTGAGCGGGTACCGCGCGAGCGTCGTGCCGTCCGGATCTGAAGCGAGACTCATTCGGGAGTCCTGGGCCAGCGAGTCGCTCCATCTCGGGGCCAGCGAGTGGCCGCTACCGATCTCCAGCGAGGTGCGGCGGTGACGCGCGGGTACCTCGCCCTGGTCCTCCACGCGCACCTGCCCTACGTGCGGCACCCCGAGCACGAGCACTTCCTCGAGGAACAGTGGTTCTTCCAGGCGATGACGGAGACGTACATTCCGCTGGCGCACGTGTTCGAGGGGCTCGGTCGCGACGGGATCGACTTCCGCCTGACGCTGTCGCTCTCGCCGCCGCTCGTCGCGATGATGCGCGACCCGCTGCTCCTGGACCGCTACGCGCGGCAGCTCGACCGGCTGGTGGAGCTCGGCCATCGCGAGGTCGAGCGCACCCGCGGCGACGGCGCGTTCCAGCCGCTGGCCCAGATGTATCGGGACCGGATGGTCGGCGTCCGCGACACCTTCCGCCGGTACGAGGGTGACATCCCGCGGGCCCTTCGCGCGTTCCAGGACGCGGGCACGCTCGAGCTGATCACGTGCAACGCGACCCACATGTTCCTGCCGCTGGCCGACCGGAACTGGGCCGTGTGCCACGCGCAGATCGAGCTGGCGGCGCGCGAGCACGAGCAGCGATTCGGCCGCCGGCCCAGGGGGATGTGGCTCGCGGAGTGCGGGTTCATGCGCGGCGTGGACGAGCTGTTGCGCGAGTCCGGGATCCGCTACTTCTTCGTGGACACGCACGGCCTCCTCTTCGCCGACCGCCGGCCGGTCTACGGGGTGTACGCGCCCGTCTATTGCCCCACCGGCGTCGCCGCCTTCGGCCGCGACGTGGAGAGCTCCAAGCAGGTGTGGAGCGCCGAGGCGGGCTACCCCGGTGACGGCGTGTACCGTGACTTCTATCGCGACATCGGGTACGACCTGGAGCTGGACTACATCCGTCCGTACGTGCATCCGGACGGCATCCGCCACGACACGGGCTTCAAGTACTACCGCATCACCGACCGCCAGACGCCGCTGGACCGGAAGGCGCCGTACGACCCGCACGCGGCGTGGGAGCGCGCCGCCCAGCACGCCGGCAATTTCCTCTTCAACCGCGAGCGGCAGGTCGAGTTCCTCGCCGACCGGATGGACCGGCCGCCGATCGTCGTCGCGCCCTATGACGCCGAGCTGTTCGGCCACTGGTGGTTCGAGGGCCCGATGTTTCTCGATTTCCTCTTCCGGAAGATGCAGTACGACCAGGACATCGTCGCCCCGATCACGCCCTCCGAGTACCTTGCCAGGCACCCCACGAACCAGGTCGCCACGCCGTGCGCCTCATCGTGGGGCTACAAGGGCTACGCCGAGGTCTGGCTCAACGGCTCGAACGACTGGGTCTACCGGCACCTGCACAAGATGGGCGAGCGGATGGTCGAGCTGGCGCGCCGGCACCCGGACGCCCGCGGCCTGCGCCGGCGCGCGCTGGACCAGGCCGCTCGCGAGCTCTTGCTGGCCCAGGCGAGCGACTGGACCTTCATCATGAAGACCGGGACGGTGACGCAGTACGCGGTGCGCCGGGTGGGCGATCACGTGAGCCGGTTCAACGCCCTTTACGACGCGCTTCTCACGGGCTCGATCAACGAGCCGTGGCTCAAGGATCTCGAGGAGCGCGACAACCCCTTCCCGGACTTCGACTACCGGATCTACACGAGATAGGTGGACGCGCGACCGCGTGTACGAGCTCGGCGCGTCCGACGTGAGGGAGTTCTCGCTGACATCACGCCGGAAGAGGCGTTCGAGGAGACACACGATGCGACAGGCTAGCGGCGCCGTTCACCGTCGCCGCAGAATTCTGATTCCGCTGGACGGGTCAAGGCTGAGTCGGCGCGCTCTGGACCACCTCGACCGCTTCCTGAATCCGCCGGTCGGGGATGTGCTTCTCCTCCAAGTGGTGGGCCCCGCGCACGCCGGTCTGCTCGCGCGGGGCGATGATGCGGCGGCGTACGCCAGCATCGTGGCGCAACGCGATGAGGCCCGCCGGTACCTGGAGCGCGTCCAACGACGGCTCGCCCGTCGCGGCTACCGCAGCCGGGTGCTCGTGCGAAAGGGAGACCCGGCCGCCGAGATCGTGAAATGTGCTCGGACCGACAGGGTCGACTTGATCCTCATGTCGACCCACGGGCGGAGCGGAATCCGACGCGCGCTCATGGGGAGCGTGGCCGAGAGCGTGCTCCGACGGGCACCGGTGCCATGCCTGCTGGTGTCGTCAGCAGCCGCCCGCGCGCGGTGATTGGGGGTCAGGCGAAGAGCCGCGCGCCGCCGCAGTCCGCGTGTCCGAGGGCACGCTGCTCGAAGAACGCTCCGACGTCCTGCATCCCGACCACGCGCGTCCGGCACTCGACGCACGTCCGACCCGAGCGCTCCCACTGCTCGTAGCAGGTCCGGCACACGAATCCGTTGGTGCGGTCCGGCGCGCGAAGCGCCCGCTTCGCGGGGACCGGCTGACCGCAAAACGCACAGATCTTCTTCCCCAAGCCGAACATTCAGGTCTCCTTCCGGTGTGTCATCGACGAGATCCACGCCAGGGCCACGTCGCCGGGCGGCTTCTCGATGGGGCGATCCGGCCGGTTGGGGCGCGCACGCCGCCACCGTGGCCGAGCCGCAGGGTCACCGGTCGTCCTTCGGCGTCGAGGATCACGCGATCCTCGCCGATACGCGCGACCACGACTCCGGCCGTGAGGACGTCTCCGATCGCGAAGATCCCCTCGCGGCCGCTCGCCCGATATTCGAGGACTGCCATGTGCCTTTCACCGCCGAGCACGACCCCGCGCAGCTCCCAGGCCCGGCCGGCCACGTCGACGTTGCCCGCCTTCGTCTGTGATCGCGGCTCTGGCGCCGTCTGGGTTGATGCCTCGAGTGGCGCGAGCACGATCAGCCCGAGCGCAAGCACCACGCCCGTCGAGACGAGCGAGCAGACTCTCCGAGGATCGATCTGCATGCCCAAGGGGACTCGCAATCGGTGTGCCAGACGCCTCAGCATCGCGCGAGCGCTGTCCCGATGGAGACTTGCGGGCGTGAGCCGAGCGGAAGCCGGCGACACCGTGTCGTGCGACCGGCAGGTTGACGCTGTGCGCGAAGTCGCCCGGGACATCGTGTGCCACCGCGCGCCTGGCGTGCACGATCCTCCCATCGATGCGCGATTCGACGCGTGGCACCCTCGTTGCCGAACACGTCGAGGACCATCCATCACCCCTCGGGCTCGCTATCGTCCTGCTCATCGTCGGTCATCGAGCCGGTTCACGGTAAACGCGAGGAGACCGGCGTGGTTCCGCGATTCGGCGGCTCGTCTTTCCTCGACTGCGACAACACGCTCATGCCGATGGTGGCGCGGCCTGAGGAGGTGGGGCTGTCGCCAGAGGCGAACGCCGGGAGCCGCGAGTTCGGACTGTCCAGAGCGGAGGGGCTGGAGGCTCCACGCGCGAACCGCCGACAGCGTGTCGCCCGGCCGACACGCTGTCGGCGGCGCAATGGCCCGTGCGTGGTGTAAGGTCCCGTCGCTCAGGCCCTTGTAGCGTGGCAGCGATCTTGCCCCCCTTCTCATGCCATGAACGTGACGAACGTTGTGCACGCACCCGCAGGAGCGACGTCATTCCCGGCGGTACTGGTCGTCCACGACGCCAGCGAGTTGGCGTCGCGTCTCGAGCAGGCGCTTGGCCGCGCGGGGTTCCACGTGACGATGGAGGCACCTCGCGAGGGGGCCGCCCGAGCCGGCGAGAGCGACGGCTTCGACGTGATCATCGTCAAGCAGGCCCGCGACGCTGGCGGCCCGGGCTTCGTGTCTCGGATCAGGCGCCGGTTTCCGGAGGCAAGGGTTGTCTTCGCCACGGCCGTCGGTCATGTCCTCGTCACGCAGGCGGCGCCCGACGGCGGATCGCCCCGTTCCGCGGAGCGCATGGGTGAGCTGGTCCGGGTCATTCGCACCGCGACCGCGCGCGGACGCTAGCTGGAGGTGAACGGCATGTTGCGGCGAACTGCGCCTCTCCTACGCGCCAGATTGGGCGTGGGTCCGCGGCGCGCCTCTCACGTCACGCTGTCGGTCCTCCGACACAGTGTCGTGGACTGGCGGCGCCCAGGGCTTGTTGACGCACGCGATAAGTCGCCGTGGTCGTTGGCCGATCTCCAACCGATCTCCTCGGGGCGCGCTTGGCATCAACGTTGCGATTCATGAATAGGTATGCACACCCTGGAAATGCCCGAACACTACGGGGCGGCCGGGAGCATCCGGCGTCACGTCCTGGTCGTCGAGGACGACCCGGCGATGGCGTCACTCGTCAAGGATGCGCTCGAGCGGGAAGGGTTCCGCGTCAGTGTCGAGCGCTCCGGCGAGGGCGCCATCGCCGCCGTCGAGCGTGACTGGTTCGACGTCGCGATCGTGGACAAGGAGCTGCCGGTGCTCAACGGGCTCGATCTCGTCTCGTTCCTCACCCATCGCGCCCCGGAGATGCCGGTCATCCTGATCACGGCCTTCGGTGGCGCGCTGGTGGCCGAGGCGGCGCTCAGCCGCGGGGCGACCCGCTATCTGGAGAAGCCCGTGAGGCTCGCCGAACTGGTCGGCACCGTCCGCGGGGTGCTCGGCCACGACGCGCGTCCGGTCGCGCCGCGCGGGTCGCCCGCGGCGCCAGCGACCGCCCCGCGACCGAGCGCGCCAGGGCTGGCCGTGCGAGGCCCGTGGGCGATAATCCTGGCGGGCGGGCGCGGAACGCGCCTGCTGCCGCTCACCCGTCGGCTCTTCGGCGAGCCGCGCCCCAAGCAGTACGCGACCCTGGTCGGCTCGCGCTCGATGTTGCAGCGGACGCTCGACCGCGTCGCCCTGGCGGTCCCGCCCGAGCGGACGGTCGTCATCAGCGTGCGGGAGCAGGCGAAGTACCTCGCGTCGGAGCTCCCGCGTCCATCGACACCCCACGTGCTGCTCCAGCCGGCGGACCGCGGGACGGCCGCCGGCGTCCTCCTCCCGGCTCACTGGATCCAGCGACGCGATCCGGACGCGACCGTCGCCGTGTTCCCGTCGGATCACTTCGTGCTGGGCGAGCGGCTGTTCATGAACCGTGTTGCGGAAGCAGCGGCGTTCGTGGAGCAGCATCCGGAGCGTCTCCTCCTCCTGGGCGCCGCGCCCACCGACGCGGAGACCGAGTACGGATGGATCGAAACGGGCGAGACGCTCGGGTGGACGCCGAGCGGTTCCGTCCGGGCGGTCCGGCGGTTTGTGGAGAAGCCCACGGCCGAGGAGGCGGCCGCATGCTTGGCCCGCGGCGACCTCTGGAACACGCTCGTCTTCGTCGCGAAGGCACGGACCCTCGTCGACGTGGGCCGCCAGTTCCTGTGGCGTGTGCACGTGGCGCTGGAGAAGGTTGCGCCGCTCTTCGATGCGGACGACAATCTCCCTGTGCTTCGCCGGGCGTTCGGGGCGATGCCGAGCGCGAGCTTCTCGACCGCGATCCTGCAGGACTGCGCGCCCGCCCTGGCCGTCATGCGGCTGGCCGGAGTGGCGTGGAGCGACTGGGGATCGCCGCGCCGGGTGATCCTGAGCCTCCGGCAGGCGGGCCTCGCGCCCGATTGGTTCAGGCGCGTCGGGCTCGATGCGTAGCGCGCGGCGCATGCGCGCCGGCGTCCCGGACGTTCTCGGACGATGAGCGAGGCCGGCGGGGAACCCGTCACAGCGCTCGTCGTCGACGACGATCCGGCGATGCGGGCGCTGCTGCGGGACTGGCTGGAGCGCGAGGGGTTCCGCGTGCTCGAGGAGCCGAGCGGCGAGCGGCTCCTCGCCCTCGCGCAGGGAACGCGCTTCGACGTCGTGATCCTGGACAAGGAGATGCCGGGCCTCGGCGGCTTCGACGTGCTGCCCGCCTTCCGGCGCCGGCGCCCGGAGGTTCCGGTCATCCTGGTCACGGCGTTCGGCGGGGCGCTGGTGGCGGAGGAAGCGTTGAAGCTCGGCGCGCAGCAGTACCTCGAGAAGCCGTTCCAGTTCCGCGCGCTGATCGCGGCGGTGCGGGCCGCGACGGTGGCCGCCGCGCCGCGGGGAGACGCCGAGGAGACGGAACGGAGGGCCCAGCCATGACCGACTTCTGGTACGGTCTCGTCCTGGCGGCGATCCGCAACGCGGGTGTCACCCTCAAGGCCGTGGTCCCCAGCGTCCTCGCCATGCTGGTGCTGCTCCTCGCCGGCGGGGTGCTGGGCTGGATCGCGGGCGCCTTGGTCGGGCGGCTCGCCCGGGCGGTGGACCTCGACCGCAGGAGCGGCGCATGGGGTCTCACGACCGCGCTGACTCGGGCCGGCGTGGCCCGGCCCCCGTCGCACGCGCTCAGGCTGCTGGTGGGCTGGGGCATCTTCGTGATCTTCGCGACGATGGGCGTCGACGCGCTCGCGATCCCCGGGGCGCCGGGCGCCACCGGGATCCTGATGCGCCTGCTGCCGAGCGTGCTGGCGGCGCTGCTCATCCTGCTCGTCGGCGCGCTGTTGGCGAACTTCGTGGGCCAGGCGGCGCTCATCGCCGCCGTCAACGCGGGGCTGCCGGAGGCCCGCTTGCTCGCGCGCGCCGCCCGCTGGGCCGTGCTCCTGTTCACGGGCGCCACCGCGCTCACCGAGCTGGGGATCGGCAGGGACATGGTGCTGATCGCCTTCGGCGTCACGTTCGGCGGGATCGTGCTGTCCCTGGCCCTCGCCTTCGGGCTCGGGGGCCGCGACCTCGCGCGCAGCATCCTCGAGTCCCGGCTCCGGCGCGAGCCGGCGCCCGAGCCGCGCGAGACGGTCTCCCATCTCTGACCGGGACCCGCGGGGCGCTCGCCCCCGCCGCGCGATCGGTGGCATCATCCAGAGAGTGCGGCGATGGGACTGAAGCTCCGCCTCATCCTCATCCTCACCATTCCGGCGGTGCTCGCCGTGGGCGTCCACGGCCTGCTCCGCATCCGCCAGGAGCGCGCCCAGCTGCTCGAAGAGGACCGCCAGAACATGGCGCTCACCGCGCGCGCCATCCAGATCGCCGTCGAGAACGCGCTCCGGGACCGGCAGATCAGCGACGTGAAGCGGCTCCTCGCGGAGATGGTCGAGCAGCAGGAGGCGATCGATCGGATCCGGCTGTTCGACCGCAGCCTGCGGCCGACGCTCGTCTCGAACCCGCTCTCGATCGTCGAGGGCGTCCCGTCGGACGTGTTCCACCGGGTCATGGCGACGGGAGTTCCCGAGGGGTCCTACCGCACGCATGGCCGGCGCTCCGTCCTCTACTACGTCGTGCCGCTCCGGGACCGGAAGGGCGCGGTCGACGGCGCGATGGAGATCGTCCATCTCGCCGCCGGGATCGACGCCCGCCTGCGCGCCGCCGCGAACGACATCTGGATCCGCCTGGGCCTGGTGCAGGTCGTGATCGTCGTCCTGACCGCGACCGCGCTGCAGCGCCAGGTGCTCCGCCCGCTCTCGCGGCTGCTCGCGGGGATCCAGAGTCTCGGCCGGGGCGAGCCGGGGCCGCCCCTGCCGGTGGAACGTCGCGACGAGCTGGCACGGGTGGCGGAGGCGTTCAACGAGATGGCGGCGCAGCTCGAGGCCGCAAGGCGGCGGCTGCTCGCGGAGGCCGAGCGGACGCTCGAGCTCGAGCAGCACCTGCGCCGGACCGAGACCCTCGCCGTCGCCGGCAAGCTGGCCTCGGCGCTGGCCCACGAGGTCGGCACCCCGCTGAACATCATCTCCGGCCGGGCCGAGTTCCTGCAGGCGACCGCCGGACTGGACGAGTCCGCGCGCAAGGATCTCGGGGTCATCGGCGACCAGATCGACCGGATCTCGAAGATCATCCGGTCCATGCTCGACACGGTGCGGTTGCAGAAGCTCGAGATCCAGCCCACGCCGCTCGCGGACATCGTCGATCGAGTCCTCCCTTTGCTCCGGCACGCCGCGCGCCGGCACGGCGTGACGCTCGCGACCGCGATCCCGGACGAGCTGCCGCGGATGGTGGCCGATCCGGGGCAGATGCAGCAGGTCCTGATCAACCTGGTCCTGAACGCGCTCGACGCGACGCCCCCCGGCGGCAGAGTCGCGATCAGTGCGCTCCCGGAGGACTCCGGCGGCCGCGCCGGGGTCGCGGTGGCGGTGCGGGACACGGGCCCGGGCATCCCGGACGAGCTGAAGCCCAGGCTTTTCGAGCCGTTCTTCACCACCAAGCCGGCGGGCCAGGGCACGGGCCTCGGGCTGGCCATCTGCCGCGATATCGTCCGCGCGCACGGCGGGGAGATCCGGGTCGAGAGCCAACCGGGTGCCGGCGCGACCTTCATCGTGTGGATCCCCGCCGCCGGGGAGCGTGGCGCGTGAAACCGAAGATCCTCGTCGTCGACGACGACCCGGAGATGTTGAGCCTGCTCCAGCGACGCCTGGAGAGCGAGGGGCGGACCGTCACGGCGGTGGCGAGCGGGGCCGAGGCCGTCGCGTCCCTGGGGCGTGACGAGTTCGACGTCGTCCTCACGGACCTCGTCATGGACGGCGTCGACGGGTGGGGGGTGCTCCGGGAGGCCCAGCGGGTCCAACCCCAGGCCCGCGTCATCCTGATGACGGCGTTCGCGAGCCTCGAGACCGCGATCGAAGCGGTCCGCGAGGGCGCCTACGACTACCTCACCAAGCCGTTCAAGCTCGCCGAGGTCGGCATGGCCGTGGACCGGGCGCTCGACGACCGGCGGCTGCGCGAGGAGAACCGCCGCCTGCGCGCCGAGGTCGAGCGGCGCTTCAGCTTCGACAACCTGATCGGCCGGTCGGGGGCGATGCAGGCGGTCTTCGAGAAGATCCGCGCCGTCGCGGACACGGACGCGACGGTCCTCCTCCTCGGCGAGAGCGGCACCGGCAAGGAGCTGGTCGCCCGGGCCATCCACCACAACAGCGTGCGCCGGGGCGGCCCGTTCGTTCCCGTGAACTGCGCCGCGATCCCCGAGACGCTGCTCG
>Ga0209109_10002536_pt1 | contig 10021 bp, 7 predicted proteins | sample Rifsed10ft2_FD_184004 | JGI IMG/M metagenome (GOLD analysis project Ga0209109, IMG submission 184004) | Soil microbial communities from Rifle, Colorado, USA - sediment 10ft 2 (version 2) | ecosystem: Environmental > Terrestrial > Deep subsurface > Rock core/Sediment | place: Rifle, Colorado... | reverse complement strand
CGTCGGTCGTCCAGCTGCCGGCGGGGATTGAGGTATGGTCTTCGGACAGTTGGCCGGTCGGCCCGCCGCCGCAATGGTCGCCTGACGGCCGGCGCATTCTGTTCGAGAACTTCACCTGGCCGTTGCTGCGCATCCTGAATCTGGACACGATGGAAGTCACCGAGGCGCTCACCGCGCTCAAGCCCAAGCCCGGCATCACCGGCCCGTGGTATGTGACGTGGCTGCCGCCGCAAAAGTGATCGGCAACGGATGCGTAACGGATGTAGCGGATGGTCATATCAATCCGCTACATCCGTTATGCCGAAGGCCATTCGCTGCCCCTCACAGATATGTCCTCGCCACCCGCGCCATAATCCCGCTCGTCACATCGTAGTTGATCGTCCCCCATCGCCGCGCGACTTCCTCGGCGCTCATCGTCTCGTCCCCCTGCCGCCCGACAAGCACGACCTCGTCGCCCGCGCGCACGTTGGGGATGTGGCTCACCCCGGCGATGACCTGATCCATGCACACCCGCCCGCGCACTTTGGCGCGCTGGCCGTGGATGAGGACCTCGTTGACATTCTTTGGAACGCGCCGAAACCTGTCCGCATACCCGACCGGGATCACGGCGACGGTTTCCGTCTCGGTAGTGACGTATTCGCTCCCGTAGCTGATGCCGTGACCGGGGGGAAGAGTCTTCACCTGTGTCACGATGGCTTTCCATGTGAGCGCGGGGACGAAGTCGGGCGGGCAGGGCACATCGTCGGAGGGATGGAGGCCGTAGAGCGCGATGCCCGTGCGCACCATGTCGTAGCACGCGGCGGGCAGCGCGATGGCTGCCGCCGAGTTGGCGGCGTGGACGAGCAGGGGGCGAAGGCCGCTTCCATCGAGCACGGCGAGCACGGTCTCGAACCGGGCGAGTTGTCGTCGAGCAGAAGTTTGGTCGGCGAGGTCAGCGCCCGCAAAGTGGGTAAAGACACCTTCCACTTCCACACCCTCGAGCGCGCGCACAACCCGCACGAACTCCACCGCATCTTCCGGGAGTACGCCCAGCCGCCCCATGCCGGTGTCCACTTTGACGTGCACTCGCGCGCGCCGTCCGAGGGCGCGGGCGGCGGCCGCATACGTTTTCGCGGCCTCAATGTCGAAGACAGTCAGGGTGAGATCAGCGCCGATGGCTTCGGTGGCCAGGTCGGGCGGGGTGTAGCCGAGCACCAATATGGGGGTTGTAGAGACGCGCCATGGAGCGTCTCCACCTGCGCGCAACGCCAACCCCTCGGAGGCGCGGGCGACCCCGAACCAGTCTGCGCCCGCCGAGGCCGCCGCGCGCGCCACGGCCTCCGCGCCGTGCCCGTAGGCGTTCGCCTTCACCACCGCCATCACACGCGTACTAGTGAGCGCCCTCATCCGCCGCACGTTGTTCTGAATCGCCGTCAGATCAACTTCGACCCAGGTGAGGTGTGACATGCGGCAAGTATAGCCGGGATTTCAGATTTTAGATTGCAGATTTCCGATTAAGAAGCTTCCAAAATCTGCAATCTGAAATCCACAATCTGCAATCGGAGTATAATCGCCCCGGCCCATGACCCCGCAAATTCTCTTCGTCCTTGCCCTCGTCCTCGTCGCCGCCGTGGTGCTCGTCTCCGACCGGCTGCGCCCGGACCTGGTCGCGCTGCTGCTGCTGGTCATCCTCGGGCTGACAGGGCTGGTAGAAGCGAAGGACTTGTTCTCCGGCTTCAGCCGTTCGGCGGTGATCACGATCCTCGGCCTGTTCATCATCACCGAAGGGTTGGAGCGCACGGGCGCGACGCGCATCCTCGGCCAGCGGCTCCATCGCGTGTCCGGCGAGAAAGAAGGGCGCACGGTGCTGGTGGTGATGGTCACCACGGCCACGCTGTCGCTGGTGATGAACAATATTGCCGCGGCGGCCGTGCTCCTGCCCGCCGTCATCGGCATCACGCGGCAGACCGGGCTGCGCCCCTCGCGCCTGCTCATCCCCGTGTCGTTCGGCGCGCTGCTCGGCGGCATGGCCACGCTGTTCACGACGGCCAATATTCTGGTGAGCGCGGCGCTGGTGGATCAGGGCCTCAAACCCTACGGGGTTCTGGATTTTCTTGCCGTGGGCGGGCCGATGGCGCTGGCGGGCATCTTGTTCATGGTGTTCGTCGGCCGGCGGTTGCTGCCGGAACACGAATTGGGCGGGCAGGAGACGCCGAGGCGCACCAACGGCGATCTCTCGGAGGCCTATGGGATGCGCGAAGCGGTGTGCGCGTGTTACGTCCGGCCCGGATCGGCGATGGCGGGGTTGAGCCTCGCGGAGGGGAAGTGGGGCGAGCGGCTCGGGTTGAACATCCTCGGCATCTCGCGCGGCGGCTCCGTGAACCTCGCCCCGGTCCCGGGCGAGAAAGTGCTCGAAGGTGATATCATCCTCTTCACCGGCTTCACCGACGACGAAGATTTGGCGCGCTATGGGTTGGTCTCGACCCAAGACCCGGACTGGCGAGGCCAACTCGCGTCGGAACAGGTGAGTCTGGTGGAGGCGACGCTGGCCCCACGCTCCGCGCTCGCCGGAAAGACGCTGCGCGAGATCCAGTTCCGCGAGCGCTACGACCTCTCGGTGCTGGCGATCTGGCGCGAGGGCAACACGCTGCGCGAGGCGCTGGGCGACCTGCCGTTACGCTTTGGCGATGCATTCCTGATCCAGGGCCGCCGTTCCCAGATCAACATGCTGCGCAGCAACCCGAATTTCCTGATCCTCGAAGAGGAGGCCGGGGCCGCCGGGGCCCCCATCTCGCGCAAAGCGTGGCTGGCCGTCGCACTGACGACCGCGGCCGTCACCCTCCCGGCGCTCAACGTGCTGCCGATTGCGGAGTCCGTCTTCGCCGCCGCCGCGTTGATGATCCTGTTCAACTGTCTGAGCATGGACGAGGCTTACGGCTCGGTCGAATGGAAGACGATCTTCCTCATCGCGGGGATGATTCCGCTCGGGCTGGCGATGACCAACACGGGTGCGGCGGCCTTTGTGGGCAGCGGGCTGATCGGCCTGCTGGGGCGGTGGGGGCCGCTGGTCGTAGCGGGCGGGATTTATCTGGCGACCACGCTGCTCACGCAGGTGCTCAGCGGGCAGGTGACGCCGCTGGTGATCGCGCCGATTGCGATTGCGGCGGCCCAGCATCTGGGGGTTGACCCGCGCGGCATGGGGATGGCGGTCGCGATGGGCTGCTCGACCGCATTCCTGACCCCGATCAGCCACTCCGCCAACCTGCTGGTGATGGGCCCCGGGGGCTACAAGTTCAAAGACTACGCCCGCGTGGGTTTGCCGCTGACGCTGTTGATGTTTGTGGTTCTGCTCGCGGGGTTGGCGGCGTTTTGGAATATTCGGTGAAGACACTTCGCCGCTGAGATCGCGGAGCTCGCAGAGAGTCAGCCAGTCTCCCGATGTTCGCGATGGCGTATAATGGGCGCGTCACCTGCGCAGAAAACCTCGATGTCTGTCCGCCAACGTAAAGCCACTTTGCCCAAAATAAGGCGCGCCCCGCATAGGATCGCGGAAGGTCGCGCTGAGTCTACGTTGCCCGGCAGGCAGATTCCGCTTTTCGGCGTCACGACGAACGGGAATGGCAACGGCCGGGCTGCTTTCCGCGACCCGGCCTTTGGCGACAACAAGAGCCTGCCCATCCACCGATGGGTTCCGTGGATCGCGGGTTATTCCGCGCCGTTCGTGGACGATGCGATCTCGACGTACCTGCCTCACCGCAAAGCCGCGCTGGTGCTGGACCCATTTTGCGGCGTCGGCACGACTTTGTTGCAAGCCATCTTTCGCGGCCACGATGCAATCGGCTTTGAGATCAATCCTTATCCGGCGCTTGCCGCCCGCGCCAAATTGAGCGCCCCCGCTATCAACCTAACCGAGCTCGATGCAACACTTGCAGCTCTACAGACTGCCTCGGCCCGCTGGAAGAGCAAAGCCGTGCCGGAAGGCATCGCGCCCCCGCCGCTCAAATCGCGCCTCCCCTTTTTCAGTCCGAATGTCGAAAGGCAGGTGTTCCACGCCCTCGCTTTTATCAACGGCATTGAGTCCGAAACACTCGCCAATCTTTTTCGCGCGGCGTTCGGCGCAGTGATGGTGAGCTTTTCCAATTACTCTTATGAACCGAGTCTGGGTTCCCGCCCGGCGGCGGGCAAACCGCTCGTCGAAGATGCCGACGTGGGCCGTGTGCTATTGACCAAACTCCATCAGATGCGGGCCGACATTGCCTGGGTGCAGGAAGAGATGTGGGGGAAGCGCTTCGGCACGGGGCGCGTCGTCAACGCCGACTTTTTTAGCGCGAATGCAGAACTGGAGACCGGCTCGGCGGATTTGGTGGTGACGTCACCGCCGTATATGAACAACTACCACTACGTCCGCAACACGCGCCCGCAGTTGTACTGGCTCAATTTCATCTCTTCGCCCGGCGAACAGAAGCATTTGGAGATCAACAACTTCGGCCAATACTGGCAGACTGTGCGCGATGCTGAACCTGTAGCGTTGGCCTTTGAGCATCGTAGGCTGGAAAAGATTCTGAAACAACTGCGCCAGACCCGCACGGACAAAGGCGCGTATGGCGGGCCGGGCTGGGCGAATTACGTAACCGCCTACTTCAATGACGGCTTCCGCTTCATGGCCGTACTCAAGCGGGTACTGGCGCGTGGCGGTGTGGGAGTCGTGGTCATTGGCAATTCCATCATTCAAGGCATGAACATCGAGACCGAGAACGTCCTCGGCGAGATCGGCGCAATGCAAGGCTTGATCTTGGAAGGCGTACATTGCATCCGCGAAAAGCGCGTGGGGGCGAGCATCACGCAGTCGTCCGTGCGGCAGGGGGAGCGGAACGATGCTACGCTGACTGAAACCGCTGTGCTGCTGCGAAAACGGTGAATGCTTGTTTGAGGAAGAGGCATGCGGATATGAAAAAAGCCAAGATATTCTTAGTTGGCAATGACGAAGCCCAACTGCCTCTGATGGAAGAAACCGCTTTTATTCTTGGTGAGGTGGACAAGATAGCTAAAGGCCAAAAGTAAGGGTTCAGTCAAAGCAACTGTGATGTTCGAATTCGACCTTCTCGCCCAAACCTCCTCCACCCGCGCCCGCGCGGGTGTTTTTCACACCCTGCACGGCGATCTGCTCACCCCGGTCTTCGCGCCTGTGGGCACGGCGGCGACTGTGAAGGCCCTCACCCCGGCGCAACTGCGCGAGCTTGGCGCGACGCTCGTGTTGAGCAACACCTATCATCTCTACCTGCGCCCTGGCGACGAGCTGATCCGCGACCTCGGTGGGCTGCATTCATTCATGGGGTGGGACGGCCCGATCCTCACCGACTCCGGCGGCTTTCAGGTATTCTCCCTCTCGGACACGCGCAAGATTGACGACGACGGCGTGACGTTCAAGAGCCACATTGACGGCTCGACGCACCGTTTCACCCCGGAGAAGTCCATCGCCATTCAGGAAAATCTCGGGGCCGACATCCTCATGGCCTTCGACGAGTGCCCGCCGCCGCTCGACCATGACTACAACCGCGAGGCGCTCGACCGCACACACGCCTGGGCCGCGCGCTGCCTGGCCGCCAAGACGCGGAGCGACCAGGCCCTCTTCGGCATCGTGCAGGGCGGCGTCTTCCCGGACCTGCGCGAGGCGTCGGCGCGCTATCTCACGGGCCTCGGATTTCCGGGCTATGCCATCGGCGGGCTGGCGGTGGGCGAGACGAAAGATCAGATGCACGCGATGCTCGAAGTAGTGAACGACATTTTGCCCGCCGACAAGCCGCGCTACCTCATGGGCGTCGGCTCGCCGGAGGATCTGGTCCACGGCGTGCGGCGCGGCGTGGACATCTTCGACTGCGTCCTGCCCACCCGGCTGGCGCGCAACGGCGCGGCCCTGACGCGCACGGGCCGGATGAACATGAAGAACGCGCCCTACGCCCGCGACCCGCGCCCGGTGGAAGAGGGCTGCATGTGCTATTGCTGCGCGAACTTCACCCGCGCTTACGTGCGCCACCTCGTCGTGTCGGACGAAATCCTCGGCGCGGTGCTGCTCACTCAGCACAACGTCCACCTGCTGCTCACCCTCATGCGCGAAATGCGCGCGGCGATTCTGGATGGGACTTTCGAGGGGTATGCAGAGAACTTTCTCCTCAACTACAATAGCCGCCAGCTTTCCACGGCCTCCAACCTCTGACTTCCAACTTCCAAACCCCGACTCTATGACTCTCCTCCAATCCTTCATTCTCGGCATCGTGCAAGGCCTCACCGAATTCATCCCGGTCTCGTCCACGGCGCACCTCATCCTGATCCCGTGGCTGTTCGAGTGGACGTTCGACGAGAACGCCCGTTTTGTGTTCGACGTGCTGCTACAGCTCGGCACGCTCGCCGCTGTCATTGTGTATTTCTGGAAAGACGTATGGCACATCACCCGTGACGTCGTCAGTGGGGTGATGAAAGGCAAACCCTTTGGGACGGTAGAGGCCCGGTTGGGCTGGCTGATAGCGGTCGCGACCGTCCCGGCGGTGATCGTCGGCCTGCTGTTCAAGGATTTCTTCGAAAGGCTGCATGGCAGCCCGGTCATCGTGGCGGCAATCCTGATTGGCACGGCCGGGCTGCTGCTGGTCAGCGAGCAGCTGGGACGCCGGACACGCAGCCTGGACTCGCTCACGTGGCTGGACGCGCTCATCATCGGCGTGGCGCAATCGCTCGCGCTCTTCCCCGGCGTCTCGCGCTCGGCGGCGACCATCTCCGGCGGTCTGGTGCGCGATCTCGAACGGCCAGCGGCGGCGCGCTTCAGTTTTCTGATGTCTATCCCGGCGCTCGTCGCCGCGAGCGCGGTGGCCGTGAAAGACCTGATCGCCCTCCCCAATAACCGAGAGTACCTCCCAGCACTTGCGCTCGGGGCGCTCGCCGCCGCGGTAGTCGGCTTCGTGTCCATCCGCTGGCTGCTCAACTACCTCTCCGGGCACCCGCTGAACCTGTTTGCGTGGTATCGCATCGGCGCGGGGGTGCTCTGCGTGATCGTTTACTTCCTGCGTGCCTAATCCGCTCTCACGCCGCGCCGCGCGCTACGCCGCTGCGCTCGCTGCATTGCCACTGCTGGCCGCGTGCGCCGCGCCGCCTCCTGCGCCGATCACCCTGCGCGTGGCGGCAACCGACCTCACCGCGCCGTTGCTCTCTGATTTAATCGCGGCCTACGCCGATGCGAACCCGGGCGTGACGTTATCCCCGACCGTGGTCCCGCTTTCGACGCTGAACGCGGACCTTGCGGCGGGCCGCGCCGACCTGGCGCTGGTGGCCAGCCCCGGCCCCGATCAGTTCGCGACCCCACTGGGCTACGTCTCTTTCATCGTCGTCGTGCATCCCAATAACCCAATCATCGGTTTGAGCGCGGCGCAGGTGCTGGTGATTTTCGCGGGCCGCGTGACGAGTTGGGTTCAGGTCGGCGGCCCCGAGGGGGAAATCCAGATTGTAATCCGCGAGGAGGCCTCGGACGCGGCGAGGGCCTTCGGGGCGAGCGCGCTATCCGGCGCGCTCCCCACCCCCAATGCGCTCGTCGCGCCGAGCTGGCAGGCGATGCGTGAGGCAGTGAGCCAGAATCCAAACGCCATCGGCTACATGCCACTGCCCGAATTGGACGCGACGGTGAAACGGGTAGAGACGCGGGATCTCGCGTCTCTACGGGTGTTGATGGCGGCCGTTGCGACGGGTGAGCCGAGCGGCCCGGCGCGCGATTTTCTGGCGTGGGCGCAGAGCGAGGCGGGTCAGAGGGTAGTCGCACGGAGGTATGCGCCTATAAAGTAGAGACGACCCGCCGGGTCGTCTCTACTGTTTTACGGATTCACCACCAACGTTTGCGGTCCGGCTTCGCCGGAGACTTGCGGGTTATAGTAGTCGTAGGCGGTGCTGGCCGGGGTCTGCGCGACGAGCGGGAACCTGGCGCGCAGGCGGTAACTGAATGTGAGCGGGTTGCCGTAGCTCAGGTTGCCGATGTAGATCATGATCTGGCGGCCGGTGAGTTCGTAGCGTTTGATGGTGGGCAGGGCGTAGTCCTCGGGCACGTCTTTGTAGCGCGTGACGAGCGCGTCGAGGTCTTCGGTCTGCATGGCGAAGCCGGGGGGCAGGCCGAGGTCAATCAGCGCCCACTCTGCGCGGCCATCTTTTTCGTTCAGGCTGACGGTCACGTTCACGGTCACCGTGTCGTCCACCGCCAACTCGGTGCGGTCGTAGGCCACGTCAATCGTCACCAGTTCCTTGCTCTCCACCTGGTCGGGATAGAGCGCCAGCTTGTCCCACGGCAGGTAGTAACTCCCGGCGACCTGATACATCAAGTTGCCTTGTCCCTCGACGTTGATCTCGACGACGTTCTCAGCGCCCGGACGCACATCATCGAAGGTCAGCAATTGCACCACGTCGAAGTTCTCTTTCGTGACCTGCACGGTGCGTGTCTGCCCGCCATTGAGCGAGACCGTGACGGACGCACCTGCGGCGTTCTCGGCCCCGGCGCGTACGCTCTGGATGAGGGCTTTGAGCGCGAGCACGGTGGCCTGTGTGGAGTGCCACGTGCCGAAGCTGTCCTTCTGCTGGACGAGCGCGGTGAGCGCGCCGTTGGCGAGTTCGGGATAACGGTCCGCGCGCAGGAAGGCAAGCGCGGCGAGCGCGGTCGTCTCGATGCTGCCGGTTTCGCCCTCGCTCCCCATGAAAGTGGCGACGCCGCTCGGCCACACCACGCCGTTTCCCTTTTGCACGGCCATCTCCGCTAACTGCTTCAACACGTCTTCGGTAAGGGCGGACAATTGTCCGCCCCTACGCACGTCATCAGCGACCAGCGCGTTCGCGACGAGCGCGACCACATACGGGTCTTTGGCCTGACCCTGATGCTCGCGCACATATTCCAAGCCCTTCTGCGTGCGCGGGTCGTCGCCGAAGCCCGCGTCCACGAGGCTCCACACGATGTAGGCGGTGACGGGCAAGCGGTCGTTTTCCAGCTTGCTCCAGGTGTCTTCGTGGACGAGGCCGCGATCGTTCTCCCACGATCCATCCGCGGCCTGCTGCGTGAACAGCCACTCGGCGGCGCGCTGGACGAGCGCGGGGTCCACGTTGTGGACGCGGCTCATGTCGCTGAACTCTTGCAGGCCGTAGGCGGTGAGCATCCGGTCGGGCGGCGGGTCGCCGAAGAGCGAGAAGCCGCCGCTTCCGCCGACCTCGAACGTGGTCAGGCGTTGATAACCGAGGTTGATGTATTCTTCGGCCTTGAACTGCGTCTCGGGCGAGGCCTGATTGGTAGTCTTCAAATAGTCCATCACGAGCACGTTGGGGTACGTGGTCGAGGACGTTTGCTCGAAGCAGCCATAGGGCATGCGGAGGATGCTGTCCAGCCCCTCGACCACCTGGCTGAGGATGCCCGGATAGATTTTGACGACGAGTGACTGCGTGCCGGGGATCGCGTCGGCGGGGATGTTCACCGTCTGCTGAATCGGCGCGCCGGGGGTGAGGCGGTCGGACTGAGTGAAGGTGATTTGCTTGCCGTCCGGGTATACGCGCACGTCTTTCTGGATCGCGTCCGACATCGCGCTGCCCCAGGCAGTGACCTTGAACGGGTGAGAGCCAAAGTCTTTGGCCCGGATGCGGAAATACGCGACCGTAATGTCGTTCGCCGCGATGGTGATTTCTTTCGAAGACTCGTCAAGCAGCTCGAACCAACTCGCCTGCTCCAACTCGAGGCGCACAGTCTGCGGCTCTGTGAGATAGTTGAACACGCCGACCGGAACCGTGACCTCGTCCCCGACGGTGAGCGCGAGCGGGAGGTCGAGGTCAATGAAGAAATCCTGGAAGACGCGCAGGCCGCCGGTCGCGCTCCCCAATCGTCCATCCTGCGTGGAGGCGAGCGCCGTCATACGCCACGTGGTGATGCTGTCTGCGACAGGGATGTCCACGCGCAGATGACCGTTTGCATCGCTGACGGCATCCGGGAGCCAGAGCATGGTTTCGGGGAAGTATTGGCGGAGGCGAGGCGGCTCGG
>Ga0209109_10002533_pt1 | contig 10029 bp, 9 predicted proteins | sample Rifsed10ft2_FD_184004 | JGI IMG/M metagenome (GOLD analysis project Ga0209109, IMG submission 184004) | Soil microbial communities from Rifle, Colorado, USA - sediment 10ft 2 (version 2) | ecosystem: Environmental > Terrestrial > Deep subsurface > Rock core/Sediment | place: Rifle, Colorado... | reverse complement strand
CGAGCAGGCCGCCGCCGAGGCCCGCGAAGCCGCCAGCCACATCGAGTCCACCGTGAACGCCTCGCAGGAGGCGGCAACGAGCGCCCAGCAGGCCGCCGCCGAGGCCCGCGAAGCCGCCAGCCGCATCGAGTCCACGGTGAACGCCTCGCAGGAAGCGGCAACGAGCGCCCAGCAGGCCGCCGCTGAAGCGCGCGAGCACGCCGCTCGCGTCGCCGAGGTCGAGGCGTCGCCGGCTGTCAGCGCCGCCGCAGACGACGTCCTGCGCCGCCTGGAAGAGGACTACCAGCTCCTCACCGACCTCGCTCAGGAGCTGCACTCGCGCATCGCCAACCTCTCCGTGCAGGCGCCGCCCGTTGAGCCCGAATCTCCCCCGGCCGAGGAGCCGGAGGATGCCTTCATCGCGGCGCAGATGCAGGCGGAGCCGGGCGCCTGGCGGGAGGCCGGCCTCTGGGCCGCGCAGCCCCCGGCCGCCGCGCCGCCGGCCGCCGAAGAGGCGCCATCGCCCGCCGAGTGGCCTGCCGAAGCGCCGGCCGCTACGGACACGGAGTGGGAGGCCTACGTCGCTCCCAGCCCGGCTATCGAGCCGGAGGCTGCTCACGCCGCGGAAGCCGAAGCCCCGTCGTCCGAGGCGGAGCCTGCCGCCATCGAGAGCTCGCCTGCCGAGCTGGAGCCCGCCGATGTCCCCGAGGAGGGCGCGATCGTTGGGGAGCCGTCAGACGTCCGCCTCGACGCCGGCCAGTTCATCGTCAGGATATCGCCCGTGCCTGACTTCGACCGCCTGCTCAACCTGGATGGCGCCCTCGGCCGCATGGGCAACGTCAGCAACGTCAGCCTCGCCGACTACGCGGGCGAGGAGGTGACCTTCCGCCTCGAGATCCACATGCCTGAGTCAGCCGCCGAGTTCGCGCGCGAGCTTGCCGCCTGCTCCGGCCTCGCCATCGAAGTCGCCGGCGCTGCCGCAGACAGCCTTTCGCTGCGAGTCGTTTAGGAAGCCGGCATGTCCATTGCCGCTGCCCGCCAGAAGCGCGCCGCCCTCTACCTGAGCATCTGCGGCCTTTTGCTCATGGTCGCCGCCGTCAGCGCCGTCTCGGCGCGCGACCCGTCCGGGGTCTCGCTGCGCGTCGGCATGGTGCTCATGACCCTCGGCGCGGCGCTTTGGCTGCCGCTGCCGGCGCTGCTGCCGGCGGCGCTCGTCATCTGGCTGGCGCCGAACGCCGCCCGCAGCTTCATGGAGGACGAAGCCCTCTTCGGCACCAACATGATGCTGGAGCTGCCGGGCCTTCTCGGCCTCGCTGCCTTCGCCAGCCTTGTGCGGCGCGCCCTCAAGAGCCTGGAGGAGGAGACCCTCCTCCTCGGCGCCCTGGGCGACGAGCTGGGCATCGACGCGGAGACCGGCGTCTACGAGGCGCGCCTGCTGCGACCCTCGTTGGACGGCGAGCTGGTGCGCTCGCGGCGCTTCGGCCGCGATTTCGCCCTCGTCCTCGTTGGCATCGACCCCTTGCGCCAGAAGTTTGACTACCGAAACGAGGCGGTCTGGCAGGCTAGTTTCGCCGCCACGGCCCAGCTCCTCAAGACCACGCGCGCCTACGACCGCGTCTTTCGCTACGAGGCCTCCGGCTTCGCCGTCCTCCTGCCGGAAGCCGGCCCGCGCGAGGTCATCGGCCTCGTCAGCCGCCTGCGCGGCGCCGCCCGCCGCCAGAAGCCCGCCGAGGGCGAGCCCGGTGGACCGTTGCCCATCCAGTTTGGCGCCACCTTCTTCCCTCAGTGCGCCACGACGACCGATGACCTCATCCGGCGCGCCGAGGTGGCCCTGCGCATCGCCGACAGGAACATCGACCGCCTGCAGCTGGACAGCGCCGAGGCGCCCTCACCGCCAGCGCCGGAGACCCTGCGCCGCGCCCTGGCCGCGTCCCAGGCGCATGCGGCCGCGATGGCAGCTCCGGGGGCCGGCAGCGCGGCGACCGCGGGCGCGGGCGCCGCCGCGAGCAACGTCGACATCTCCGGCCTGCTGCAGCACCTGGACGAGACGCTGCAGATGATCCGCTCGCTGCGCTCCAATCGCGCCGCCTAGCAGGGATGCTGAGAAAACTCTAAGACGGTCCTTCGAGAGCCTCAGGATAGGCGTTTCTAGAAGCGCTCATCCTGAGGCTCTCGAACCACAGCTTGTTCAAGACGGGCTTTTCAGCACCCTGCTAGCCCTCGCGTTCCTGCCGACGGATGAGGAGCACCGGCACGCCGCTCTGGCGCAGCACGGCGTCCGCCACGCTGCCGAAGACCAGCCTGCCCAGCCCGCCGCGGCCGTGGCTGGACATGACGACGAGGTCGGCGCCGCGCTCCGCGGCGGCGCTCACCACCGCCTCGGCCGCCTCGCCCTCCATCACCAGCGCCTCCACGCGCCCGCCTCGCTCCAGCCGCGGCCGCAGCGCCTCCAGGTAGGTCTGCGCCTCTTCCCGCTCCGCCGCTGTCATCTTCTCCAGCAGCTCCACGTTCGCCGCGGCGGCCGCCGGCGACTCGAAGATGGCGGGCGGCTGTGCGAGCCGGCGGCTCAGCGGCTCCACGGCCCGCAGCAGCAAGAGGCGCGAGCCGAACTTCGCCTGCAACTCCACCGCCGTCGCCAGGGCGTCCTCCGCTAACTCCGAGCCGTCCAGGGGTACGAGGATCGTTTCGAACATGCCCGCATTCTAGCAGGGCCGTTCGTTCATGGCGGCCCGCGCGGGGCTACTGCACCGTGATCGTCCCGCTCATGCCCTGGCCGTGGATCTGGCAGAAGAAGTTCATCCCGCCCGCCGCGGCGGGCGCCGTGAAGGTGAGCGTGCCGCTGGACCCGCCGCCGATGTTGCCGCTGCTCGGCCCGTTCTGGATCGTCATCGTGTGGGTGAAGCTGTCGTTGTTCTGGATCGAGACCGTCACGGCCTGGCCGGCGCGCACCGTGAGCGTCCGCGGCGAGTAGGCGAGGTTGGCGATGGTCACGCTCAACGTGGCGGCGCCGCCACCGCCGCCGGACGGCGCGCTCGTCGGCGAGGCCGCCGCCGGCGCCGGCGGCGAAGCACCGTACTTGTCGTCGCCGCCGCAGGAGAGCAGCAGTACGCTCAAGATCACGAGGCCAAGTGCGACGAAGAGGCCGCGGATACCCAGCTTCATGTCATCCCCTTTCGATACTCGCGCGTCGCGTTACTGCACTGTAATCGTGCCGCTCATCGTCCCTTGGCCGTGGATCGCGCAGAAGAACGTCAGCGTGCCGGCCTGCATTGGCGTGAAGCTGACGGTCTCGCTGTCGCCGCCGGAGATCGTCCCGCTGTTCACGACTCCGGTGATCGTGAAGGTATGGCCGGCGCCGTCGTTGTTGCGGACGGCGATGCTGACCGGCTGGCCCGCCTGCACCGTCAGCGTCTTCGGCGTGTAGGCGAAGCCTGAGATCGTCACGCTCAGGGCGCCGCCACCCGCCGGCATGGTCGTCGGCGTGGCTGTCGGCGCCGGCGGCACGGGTGTGTTCGTCGGGGCAGGCGCCGGCGGCGCCGTCGTCGGCGTGGCGGCCGCGGGCGCGGGCGGGCTAGTGGCGGCCGCGACGGGCGCGGGCGTGCTCGTCGCGACGGCCGTGACCGGCGCCGTCGAAACCACCGCCGGCGGCGATGGCCCGGCCGCGGTCTCCTCCCCGTCTTCGTCCCCGCCGCCGCTGGCTACGGCCACGACGATAGCGACGATGACGACAACGGCTGCCAGGACGCCCAGAACGGTCCTGTTCATGCGCTCCCCCTTCAGGAACCGGACGCGTTACCAAGGAGAGGTACGCTGGGCAGGCCCTGAGGGGTTCTCTTGGGGCGCAAGCGCGGACGCCGCGTCCGGAGACGGGCCGCCACGCCGGCGGGATCCATCCCGCGGGCCCAGAATGCCGAAGGCCAGGCTTCGGCCTGGCCTCGCCTCCGTCCCTTAGAATCGCGACAGCACCTCGCGCGTCGAGGCGAGATGACGGTCGCACTCTCGTCCTGAGCGACCGCGCCGGCGGCAGCCTTATGCCGCCACGCTAGTGGCCTAGAGACGCGAAAGCACCTTGCGCGTCGAGATGACGTGGCGGTCGACGCGCAGCTCCTTCGCGTCGATGCCCAGGGCGAGGCCGATGAGCTGCGGCAGGTGGAGGATCGGTACCTCCAGCCCGTCGACCGTGGCGTACTTCGCAGCGTCCGGCTGCTGCGCGTCCAGGTTCAGGTGACAGAGCGGGCAGGGCGTCACAAGGCAGTCCGCCCCCTCCGACTGCGCCTCGCTCAGGTGGTTCGCCGCCATCGCCAGCGAGTTCTTCTTGTTGATCGTCATGATCGGGAAGCCGCAGCACTTGTCCTGCCCCTCGTAGGTCACCAAGGTGCAGCCCACCGCCTCGATGACCTGCTCCAAGTAGTGGTCGCGATCCGGGTGCTCGTCGTAGCCGAGGACGGACTCTGGCCGCAGGATGTAGCAGCCGTAGAACGGCCCCGCCTTGAGGCCGGTGAGGGGCTTTTTCAGCAAGCTGCGCAGCTTCTCCAGCCCGAGGTCCTCGACGAGCACCCAGAGGAAGTTCTTCACCTCCAGGCCGGCCTCCGCGTCGTACTGCAGGCCCTCGTCGGCCAGCGTCTCGTTCACCTGCGCCGCGAGTTTCGCGTTCTTGCGCAGGCGCTGCTGCGCCAGGCTCTGCACCCCCTGGCAGGTGCTGCAGATGTTGATCAAAGGCAGGCCCAGCCGCTGCGCCATCGCGAAGTTGCGCGCGTTCAGGGCGTCCGCCGTCTCCATGCTGTGCTCGCTGATGACGCCGGCGCCCGTGCAGTTGCCGTCGTACAGCTCCACCAGCTCGATGCCCAGCTCCGGCGCCACCCGCACCATCGACGTGTACAGCTCCGGGCAGGCGCCCTTGGAGACGCAGCCCGGCCAGAAGGCGTATCGCATCCTAATGACTCCCCCCGCTCGGCTGCTTCGCGAAGCGCCGGAATATCCGCTTGATGTGCTTGATGCCGCCGATGCGCTTGTGGAACGGGCTCGGCAGCTTCCCCGACCGGATCATGCGCAGCGCCACCGGCAGGTCCGAAAGCTGGCCGAGGACGTTCAGCTTGCCGTGCGTGAGGATCGGCAGGCGGAACTCGTCCAGGCGGCCGCTGTGCTCCACCAGCTCGACGAACGCCTCCGTGTGGCGGGCGCCGTAGTTGCCGGTGACGCCGGCGTGCGTCGCCTTCGCGCGCAGCTTCAGGATCAGGTCCATCGGCTTGACGTCCTTGGGGCAGACCTGGACGCACATGTTGCAGCGGGTGCAGTCCCACATGCCGCTCGGCTCGCTGTACTCGCGCAGGCGAGCGAGGTCATCCGAGTCGCGCGGGTCGCCGACGAAGCGCCACGCCTTCGCCAGCGCCGCCGGGCCGAGGAACGTCGGGTCCACCTCCAGCACCGTGCAATCCGACACGCAGGCGCCGCACATGATGCAGTTCATCACCTCGGTCAGCGCCGTCATCGCCTCGTTCGGCACGAGGTACTCGCGCTCCGGCGGCGGCCCCGAGGGCTGCAGCCAGGGCTTCACGGCGCGCACCTGGTCCCAGAAGGGCGCCATGTCCACGACGAGGTCCTTGATCACCGGCATGTTGCCCGGCGGCTCGACGACGACCTCGTCGGCGCCCTCAGCGGTCAGGCTGCGTACCTGCGTCTTGCAGGCGAGGCGGGCGCGGCCGTTGATGCGCATGGCGCAGGAGCCGCAGATGGAGCTCCGGCAGGAGCAACGCAGCGCCAGCGTGCCATCTTCGTAATCCCGGACCTCAAGGAGAGACTCGAGGACGGTCGCGTGCTCGGGCATGTCGACGCTGTACTCCTGGAAGCGTCCCTTCTCTTCGGGCCGCTCAGGGTCGAAGCGCTTGACCTTGAGCCTTACCTGCACGAGGGGATCCCTTTCCAGCGCCCTCCCAGCTGCGCATCGCTCCCGCGCTGCTCCGCCTTGGAAATTGGAGAGGGTGGGGGGACACCCCCCACGCCCCCGGTCAAGGGGCTCTGCCCCCTGTACCCCCGTGTCTGGGTTTCGTCGGTCGCCAAGCGGGGGTCCAGGGGGTGCGACCCCCTGGCGGGGAGTCTGAGAGCCTGCCCTGAGCTTGTCGAAGGGGGCGTCCCCTCAGAAACCGTTCCACTCATAGGGCGGAGCAGACAAGCCCTGAGGAAGGGCGCAGGATGCGCAGCCCTGATACGCGCAGTGCCCATCAGTAGACCCTTTCCTGGGGCTGCCACCGCGTTATCGTTACGGGCAAGTACGCCAGCTGCGGCCCTCCGGCAGTACGAGCGACCAGCGTGTGCTTGAGCCAGCCCTCGTCGTCTCGGCTGGGGAAGTCGCGCCGGCTGTGCGCCCCGCGGCTTTCGGTGCGGTTTAGCGCGCAGGTCGCGATCGCCTCGCCCAGGTCGAGCACGAAACTCAGCTCGAGGGCGGCCAAGAGACTCATGTTGAAGACCCTCCCCTTGTCCGGCACCGAGACCTTTTCGTAGCGCTGCCTGAGCGCCGGCATCGCGCCGACTGCTTGGGACAGGCCTTCTTTGGTGCGGAATATCCCCACCTGCGTGTTCATCGTTGTGCCGAGGTCGCGGCGAATACCGGCGATGGTGTCGCCGGCCTGCGGCCGCGCCAGGAGGGCTTGGAACTCCTGCTTGGCCCCTGAAATGGCCGCATCGGCGGCGACCTTGCCGGGCTTCACGCCGTGGACGTACTGACCGGCTGCATGTCCGGCCCGTCGCCCGAAGACGACGGTCTCGAGCAGCGAGTTGCCGCCAAGCCGGTTGGCGCCGTGCACGCTCACGCAGGCGCATTCGCCGGCGGCGAACAGCCCCCTCACTCCCTGCCAGCGGCCGTCCTCGTCCCAGCAGCGGCCGTCGATGTCCGTCTTGATTCCGCCCATGAAGTAGTGCATGCCCGGCCGTACCGGGACCGGCTCCTCGAGGGCATCCACGTCGGCGATATCGCGCGCGAGCTCGTAGATCTGGGGCAGGCGCTCGAGAATCCGCTCGCGCCCGAGGTGGCGCAGGTCGAGGAGGATGAAGCCGTTGACGCCTCGGCCCTCGTCGATCTCCGTCTGTTCCGAGCGGCTGACGACGTCGCGGGCGGCCAACTCCTGGCGCTCCGGGGCGTAGCGGGCCATGAACCGCTCGCCTTCGGCGTTGAGGAGGTACGCGCCTTCGCCGCGCGCGCCCTCGGTTATCAGGATGCCGTTGTGGAGCGTCGTCGGGTGAAACTGGACGAACTCCATGTCCATGAGAGAGGAGCCGGCGCGGTAAGCGAGGGCTATCCCATCGCCGGTGCAGATGAGCCCGTTGGTCGTGGGCTGATACGCCTGGCCGATGCCCCCCGTGGCGATGACGACGGCCTTCGCCAGGACGGCGTGAACCTCGCCGGTGCGCAGCTCAATCGCCACAGCCCCGCGGCACTCCCCGTCCACGACGATAAGCGAGGTCGCGAACCACTCCTCGTACACGTGCGTGCCCGCCTTGACGACCTGCTCCCAGATGACGTGGAGCATGACCTGGCCCGTTATGTCGGCCACGAAGTGCGTTCGCGGGAAACCGGCGCCACCGAAGGGCCGTTGCTGCAGCGTCCCGTCCTCTCTGCGGCTGAAGGGGACGCCCATGCGCTCCAGGCTGACGATGTCGCCGGGGGCCTCCGCGGCCAGAACCTCGATGGCGTCCTGGTCTCCGAGGTAATCGCTGCCCTTCACGGTGTCGAAGGCGTGGGCCTCGCAGGAGTCGTCCGGCCCCAGGGCGGCGTTGACGCCACCCTGAGCGGCCGCGGAGTGGCTACGCAGCGGGTGGACCTTAGAGATGATGGCGACGTCGGCGCCCTCCGCCTGGGCGGCGAGGCCGGCGCGCATGCCGGCGAGGCCGGCGCCGATTATCAGGACATCGTGCTGGTAGACGGCCATGAGGGGGTCCTCCGTGGGCCTCGGGGCCTGCCTGCGGACGCGTCGCAATCCGATGTTAGCTCTCGTCCCAGGTACGGGCAACCAGCCTGGCGGCTGGACGCACAGGGCTGCCGCTACTCAATCGCGAGCCTGGCTAACCGATTAGAGTGATCTCGAGAGCCAGATCGGGCTCTAGGCCGGAGGCCCGTGGCGGCATGGAGGGGGCCCCGAACATTCGGGGCCCCCTCCGCGTTAACGCGTCCATCCTGCGCCGGCGTTATCGAGGCGGACGAGCTCCTTCGCCCAGGGTCGGCATCAGCGGCACGTAGACGCCGGCCTTCGCGATGGCGTACTTGGCAAAGAAGTCGCCGCCCAGCGAGAAGCAGGCGACCACGGCGAGGACGGCTTCGGAGAGCGGCGCGGCGAGCCCCACGACGCCGGCCGCGATCGGCACGACGAGGCCGGCTCCCAGCGTGCCGAGATAGAAGACGAGGGCGACGCGGCCGTGCATCAGCTCCGCCACGGAGCGCTGCGCGGCGCGGGTCGCGTTGCGCATGACGCCGAGGTAGAAGCCCAGCATCACCGCCGCCGACAGGCCGATCCAGAGCTCGATGAGGCCGACGGTCGCCTCGTCGGCGCCGTCCTTGGCGAAGGGCAGGAGGACGAGGAGGGCAGCGCCGCCGCCGCGCAGCGCGTAAGCGGCGTACAGCACGGGCAGCAGGGGCGAGTTCCAGAACGGCACGCCCTTCGAGGCGGCGTAGACGTTGCCCTTGTAGACGATGAGGATGGCGGCGCCGAGGAGCGAGACGGCGAGAAAGGCGCCGCCGACGTAGCCGTCCGGAAAGACGAAGTAGAGCAGCGCCCCCGGGACGAAGAGGTTCATGCCGACGAAGCCGCGGGCGATCCAGGAGCTCTTGGCGCGGAACATCCGCCAGAAGCGCTCCGGCCGGCCGAGGAAGAGCAGGTGGAAGACGCCCGCGAGCGCCACGGTCGCCGTCGCGGCGGCGAGCCCGGCACGCTGGTCGAAGGCGAGGGCGAAGAGCCAGGCGCCGGCGCCGACGCCGGAGAGAAAGTGGCCGATGATCAGGAGGAGGCCGCGTCCCTCCACCCACTGGCGCTGCGGCCGAAACGTTGCGCCCAAGTCGGCGAGGAGGCGGTCGTAAGCCCCGCCCTGAACCTGCCGAAGGGTTGTCGTGCTCATGGCGGCAGGTAGTAGACGGACGGCTTCGTGCCCAGCTCCGGCTCGAGCGGCGCGCCGCCGCGTGTCTCGATTAGACGCCAGACCTCGCTCTCCGGGTCATCCAGGTCGCCGAAGACTCGGGCCCGCGCCGCGCAGTTGGCGACGCAGGCCGGCTCCAGCCCGGCGTTGACGCGGTCGATGCAGAAGTTGCACTTCATGACGATGCCGCGGTTGGCGTCCGAGTAGCGCGCCTCCTCGTAGGGCGTGAGGCCCTGGCCGGGGAAGTACTCGCGCTGGTCTTCGTTGAAGTAGCGGGCGCCGTAGGGGCAGGCCTGCATGCAGGCGCGGCAGCCGACGCAGGCCTCCGCGTCGATGTCGACGACGCCGCCTTCGCGGTAGTGGCTGGCGCCGGTCGGGCAGACGCTGACGCAGGGCGCCTCGGCGCAGTGGAAGCAGAGCAAGGGCAGGAAGACCAGCTGCGTGTCCGGGAAGCAGCCGAACTCGCGCTTCGCCAGCCGGGCGAAGAGGACGCCGGGCGGCGTGCCGTTCTCTGCCTTGCAGCTGAGCTGGCAGCCGTAGCAGCCGACGCAGCGCTTGAGGTCGATGACCATACCGTATCTCATGGCACCACCCTCAGCTTGACGCAGGTGTCCAGGCCGAGGTTGACGGGGCTCATGTGCTCCCAGTCGACCTCCAGCAGCTCGTTGAAGAAGACCCCCTTGCCGCGCGCCACGGGCAGCGTCTCCGCCCAGTGGCCGGCGCAGCCGCCGATCCCCAGGCCTTCCGGGTGCACTGCCTCCGTCAGGTGGAGGCGGCCGCGCACGCGCCGGCCGTGCACCGACTCCAGCCAGACCTGCTGGCCCTCGCAGAGGCCCTTACGGCGTGCGGTCGTCGCGTTGATGGCGATGGCGTAGGAGAAGGGGTCGAGACGGCTCGCCTCGTCCAGCCACGGGTTCTCGTTCGTGAAGC
>Ga0209109_10002530_pt1 | contig 10038 bp, 7 predicted proteins | sample Rifsed10ft2_FD_184004 | JGI IMG/M metagenome (GOLD analysis project Ga0209109, IMG submission 184004) | Soil microbial communities from Rifle, Colorado, USA - sediment 10ft 2 (version 2) | ecosystem: Environmental > Terrestrial > Deep subsurface > Rock core/Sediment | place: Rifle, Colorado... | reverse complement strand
GCACCTGCGCACCATGGAAATCATCACCGGCTCGTTGTTGATTCTCATGGGCGTGCTGATGCTGACCCAGAGCCTGAACGTGATCGCGCAATGGGCGCAGCGCTCCGGCCTGTACCTGGACGTGCCCCTCGGCGACGCCGCCACGCCGACATATTTTGTGGCGATCCTGGCCGGGCTGCTGTCGTTTCTCTCACCGTGCGTTCTGCCGCTCGTCCCCGCTTACCTGAGTTATCTCGGCGGGCACGTGATGGGGGGCGCGGCGAAAGAAGGTGAGGTTAATCGGTGACGGAGAGTGAGCCGAGGGCACGGCGATGACGTTGGGGCAGCCTTCCTCGCGCTGGGCTGGGTGGATTCTCCTCGGCGCGGGCTTGCTGATCGGACTGGCCGCGGGCCTCGTGGTGTTCTACGGGATTCCCGCGTGGCCGACGGGCGGCCAGCCCGTTTCCGCGGCAATCCCCGGCGGCCCGGCGGCGACACCCGCGCCCGCGCCGGTCGTGGGTGCCCCAGCCCCCGACTTCACGCTGAATGACCTCTCTGGCAATCAGGTCACGCTCTCCAATTTCAGGGGGCAAGTCGTCCTCATCAATTTCTGGGCGACGTGGTGCGGCCCGTGCCTGATCGAGATGCCCGCCATCGAGCGGCGCTACGCAGCGCTGAAAGATCAGGGGTTCGTCGTGCTGGCGATTGACCTCGACGAACCGATCACCGAGGTGAGCGCCTTTGTCCACGAACTCGGTTTGACGTTCCCGGTGCTGCTCGATCCCGGCGCGGCGATCAATGACCTCTACCGGGTGCGCGGCTTGCCCACGAGTTTCGTCGTGGATCGCGAGGGCGTCATCCAGCAGCTGCACATCGGCTTGATGACGGAAGAGCAACTGGACGGGTATCTGGCGAAGGTGGGACTGGGAAATTGAGTGTGTAAGTGTGCAGGTGTGTAAGTCTGTGGGTGGATGATCACTTACGCACCTACATACTCACATACGTGCCTGAAGGGTGCGCTCATGGATCAGGTAGACAACGTCACCGGAAGAGAGAAAATCCGCGTCACCGGCCGGACGCGCGACGTAGTCATTACGCTCGACCGCGGCATCCTGGTTTTTGCCAAACACTGGGTGGTCTTCTTCAATCTGTTCATCCTGACCTACGTGGGGCTGCCCTTCCTGGCCCCGGTGCTGATGCACGCCGGGCTTAAAGGCCCGGCCGACGTGATTTATACGATGTACAGCCCGCTGTGCCATCAGTTGGGCTACCGCTCGTGGTTTTTCTTCGGCGAGCGCACCACGTACCCGCGCGACATCTTTCAACAGTATACCGGCATTAACCCGGACGACCTCTGGACGGCGCGCGCCTTCCGGGGCAGTCCGGAGATGGGCTATAAAGTTGCCTTCTGCGAGCGCGACGTGGCGATCTATGGGGCGATGTTCGTGGGCGGGCTGATCTACAGCCTCCCCTTCGTGCGCCGCCGCCTCAAGCCCATGCACTGGCTGGCGTGGATCCTCATCGGCATTTTCCCCATTGCGCTCGACGGGTTCTCGCAGCTATTCAGCCAGTATCCCTACAACGCCCTGCCTCTCTTCAGCCTGCTCCCGTCGCGCGAAAGCACGGCCTTCCTGCGCACGCTCACAGGCGGCCTCTTCGGTCTGGCGAATGTGGGGTTGGCGTATCCCTACGTGGAAGAATCAATGCGCGAGGTGTGGCGCGACTTGGAAGTGAAGCTGGCTAGAGTGGATGCGGCGAAAGTGAGTCAGTGATCCGGTAAGTCACATATTCCGAGGGGAAAAGCCCGTTTTCGTGGAGAAGACGGGCTTTTATTTTGCATGGCTTGTACTACAATCACTACATCATTCTCCGATGCACGATATGTCAGTTGAAAGAATCGGGCGGTATGAGATTGAGCGCGAGCTGGGACGGGGCGGCATGGCTGTGGTCTATCTCGCCCGCGACCCGGCCATGAAGCGGCAGGTCGCCGTCAAAGTCCTGCCGCGCCAGTTCACGCACGACCCGCAATTCCGCACCCGCTTCCAGCGCGAGGCCGAGATCATCGCCGCGCTGGAGCATCCTCACATCGTCCCCATCTACGACTTTGGCGAGCATGAAGATCAGCCGTTCATCGTCATGCGTTACATGCCCGGCGGCTCGTTGGCTGATCGGTTGAAGCAAGGGTCGCTCTCGGTGGCTGAGGCGGGCCGCATCATCGCGGGTCTCGCTTCGGCTCTTGACGAAGCCCACTCGAAGGGCGTCATTCACCGCGATCTCAAGCCGGGCAACATCCTGTTCGATCATCACAACGAGCCTTTCATCTCTGACTTTGGCATCGCCAAACTCTCGGAGGCGACGGCGGCGCTGACCGGCACGGGGATAATCGGCACCCCGGCCTACATGAGTCCGGAGCAGGCGCGCGGCGACAAGCACATTGACGGGCGGAGCGACATCTATGCGCTCGGCAGCATCCTGTTCGAGATGCTCACCGGCAAACAGCCCTACGAGGCCGACACGCCGATGGGCCTCGCCATCAAACATATCACCGAGCCGGTGCCGCACATTCTGGAGGCGCGGCCCGACTTGCCGCCGGCGTGTGAGATGGTCATCACGCAGGTGATGGCGAAGTCCCCGTCTGAGCGCTTCCCGACAGCGAGCGCGCTGGCCGCCGAACTGTCGGCTCTGGTAACGCTTGTGGGCGCAGGGAAAGAGGCTGAGCGAGCCAAACGAAGAGCGGGGACAGATGTCAGGGCCAAGGCCGAAGCCGAGCAGAAGGCCGCTGAGGAGGCTGAGCGAGAGCGCCGTGAGGCTCAAGAGCGCGAGGCTGCGCGAAGGCGGGCTGAAGCCGAAGCCAAAGCGCGAGCGGAGGCTGAAGCGCAAGCACAGCGTGAGGCGAAGGCCCAGCGCGAGGCTGAGCGGATTCGGGCTGAGGCGGAGGCCCGGCGTGAGGCTGAACGGGTGCGAGTTGAGGCCGAAGCGAAAGCCAAGGCGGAAGAGCAGGCGCAGCGGGAAGCAGAAGCCAGAAAACAGGAGGCAGCTAGAAGACAGCGCGAGGCGGAAGATCAGGCCAGAAGGAAGCAGGCAGAGGCCGAACAGGAGCGGCGAGAAAAGGAAGCCCGGCCACCGGCCCGGAAACGCGTGCTGCCGCTCTGGGCCTGGGGATTGGGTGCGTTGGTCGTGGTGGCGGGGCTGATCTTCCTCTTGCAGGAAATCATGCCGAAGCCGGGCAGCACGCTTGGGGCAGGTGTCGCAACAGCGACCGCCAACGCTTTTGAGGTGCTCTGGGCTGGTTCCGCTCACGCGAATGCAACGGCGGAAGCCTTCACGAACTGGAACGACGACAGCCCGGCTGAGATCCCTGTGGCCTGTGCCCGGTGTCACAGCGAGCCAGGTTATCTGGACTACATCGGCGCGGATGGCAGCACCCCCGGCCAGGTGGACAAGAACGCCCCGATTGGCACGACTGTCACCTGCACGACATGCCACGACGACCTGACTACTTACACCCGCCGCGTGCTGGACCAGGTGCAGTTCCCGAGCGGCGCTGTGCTGACCTTCGGCCCGGGCGAAGACTCGAACCTGTGCATCGTCTGCCACCAGGGCCGCGAGTCCACGGTCAGCGTCAACAATGTGATCGAGGGTATACAGCCGGACGAGGTCTCTGACCAGCTGGGCTTCCGGAACATTCACTACTTCGCTGCTGGCGCAACCCTCTTCGGCGGCGACGCCAGGGGCGCATACGAGTACGACGGGCAAGAATATGTTGGCCCGTTCACCCACGGGGGAACCGGCCCCACTCAGTGTCTGCAGTGCCATGCTGCTCACGACTTGAAGGTCCGGGTTGATGGCTGCATAGACTGCCACCCATCCGTTGGAACCGTCGCGGACCTCCAACTCATCCGTGCGCCGTCGTCTAACCAGGACTACGACGGCGACGGCGACACGCTCGAGGGCATCGCCGGGGAGATTGACACGCTCAGGGGGAAACTGTACGTCGCGATCCAGACCTATGCCCGGCAAGAGGCAGGCGCTGGCATCGTGTACGATGTGAGCATCTACCCCTACTTCTTTCTCGATGCGGATGAGGATGGCCAGCCGGACAAAGATGAGCAGGGCAGCTCATGGAGGTACGACCGCTGGACGCCGAGGCTGCTCAAGGCGGCCTTCAACTACCAGTTCGCGCAGAAGGATCCGGGGGTGTTTGCCCACAACGGCCACTATGTGATCCAGATTCTGGTTGACAGCCTGAGGGATATTGGCGGCGATGCGGCCAGCGTGCGCCGGCCCTGAATCGGGTGTAATTCTGTTCCTATGATCCCCCTGCCAAAACCACCTCGGTCGGCTGCTGACTACCCCCCGCCGGTTCGACGCTGACCCCGATGGCGTTGAAGTTGGCTTGCGGCTCGGGCACTTTCAGCGTGGTCATCCCCCAGCCCCGGTCGTTGACGTCCAGCAGGATAGACGGTTGCGGCCCGGCGTCGGTGATCAGCCAGAGCTGGTACGTTTGATCCGGGCCGATGGGCGGCAAGTGGTCAATCACCAGCACCATCGAGCGCGTCTCCGGGTCTACGTAAGCGCGCGCCCGGTTGGCAGGGTCGTTGTCCTGCGCGGTCAGCACAATTTCGCGCTTGGTGGTCGAGAGCAGCACGCTCACGTACTGTTCCTGCTTGCCCAGTTGGCGGCGCAAAGTGTTCAACTGACCATTCAAGTAGAAGTTCCAGCCGAGGAGCGCGACGACGACCGCCATATTGAGCGCGGCGAAGACCCACGCGGGCCGGAGCGAGATGGCGCGCCGCTCCCGGTGAGGCGGCCTCGCCCCGATCCGCTGCATGAGGCGCGCGCGCACTTCGTCGCGCGGCCCCTCCATCGGCGCGCTCTGCGCAATCAGCCCGACCAGCGCCCGGTCGGCCTCAGCTTCATTCCGGCAGGCCGCGCATTCGGCCAGGTGAGCTTCGATGCGCTGCGCCTCCCCGGATTCCATTCCCCCCAGGGCGTAGAGCGCGAGCAGTTCGTCAACGTGCTCGTTCATACCAAATCTTCCAGACGCACGCCCTGTGTGTTCAACTGCTGGCGCAGGTTTTGCAGCGCGAGCCGGGCGCGAGTGTGCACCGTGCCTTCCGGCAGCTTAAGCTTCCGGGCGATCTCGCGGCGGGTGAAGCCGCGGAAATACGAGAGTTCGATGACCTGCCGCTGCTCCGGGCTGAGGCGGGCAATCGCGCGGCGCACCAGTCCGGCCATCTCGTTCGCCGCCGCCGCCTCGGGCACGTCCATCTCCGGATCGAGCAGAAGCTCCTCGAACGGCAGCGCCTCGCCGTCCGCGTTGCCCGGCTCGGCGGCCTGCGGGCGGGCGCGCAGCCGGCGCAGTTGGTCAATGCACATGTTGCGCGTCACCCCCATGAGCCAGGTCGTGAACTGCCCGCGCCCCGGCTCGTAGGTGTGCGCCTTTTCCCAGACACGCACGAAGACTTCCTGCAGCATGTCCTCCGCCAGCTGCGGCTCGTTGAGGATGCGCAGGCACAGGCCGAACACCTGCGCGGCGTGGAGGTCGTACAACTCTGCCAGGGCCGACCCGTCACCCCGGACGACGCGTATCATCAGTTCGCTGTCCAGTTGCCCGGAGCGCTTCACCGGCGTGCCTCCGGGTGTCTGCTAGAAGTTACGGATGGGGTAGGTGAGTGCATTGATGACCTGGAAGTTGGAGGTTAGAGATTGGAGTTTGGAGGCGCACTGATGATACGCGGCAGCCCTCCAACTTCTAATCTCCGACTTCCAACCTCTGCTCTCAAAACGTCCGCCATTTCCACTCGCCCCCGATCATCGTCCCCAATACCTGCGCGTCTTTGATGTCCATCGGGTCGCCCGTAAAGATGTCGCGGTCAACGACGACGAGGTCGGCGAGCTTGCCCGGGGTGAGCGAACCGACGCGATTCTCCATATACCCGGCGTAAGCCGCGCCGAGGGTGAAACCGCGCACGGCCTCCTCGACGGTGAGGCGCTGTTCGGGATACCATCCCTCGGGGGAGGGCGACCCGTCGGCGCGGCGGCGGGTGACGGCGGCGTGAATCCCCCGGAACGGGTTGAAGCTCTCTACGGGCGCATCGCTCCCAAAAGCCAGCGCCGCGCCCGCGTCGAGCTGCGTCCGCCACGCGTACGCGCCCGCGCTGCGTTTGCCCCAATATTGATCCGCCATCGGCATATCGCTCGTCGCGTGGATGGGCTGCATCGAGGCGATGACGTTGAGCTGGCCCAGACGGCGGTAGTTGTCCGGGTGCAGGATTTGGACGTGCTCACACCGGTGGCGCAATGGCGATTGGCCCCACGCGGCCTGACCGTCAGGGCCGCCTCGTCGCGCAACGCTGGGGTCAGGCGCGTGCGTGTCGGGGATTGGCGGAGACCCCGACCGCGCGGCTTCCTCGCCCCGAATGGTCTGATACACGTCGAGCAGATCTTGGTTCGCCTTGTCGCCGATGGCGTGCACCGTCATCGCCAGCCCGTTGGCGGCGGCTTTGGTCGCGTGCTCGTACAGCTCTTCCTTGTCCGTCACGACGATGCCGTAGTTCGCCGGCTCGCCCTCGTAGGGTTCGATCATCAGCGCGGTGCGCGGCCCAAGCGCGCCGTCCATGAACACCTTCACATTGCCGATCCGCAGCCAGTCGTCCCCGAACCCGGAGCGCAGCCCGAGGCGCAGGGCTTCGCCCAGATACGCCACGCGGATTTGCTTGACGACGCGCAGGCCCAGTTGCCCGCGCTCTTTGAGGATTTGAAACGCCGAGAAGGCTTTGCGCCCGTCGAAGTCGTGGATGCCTGTCAGCCCCGCGCGCCACGCGTTCTCCATCGCCGGGCGCATCATCTCGGCGAGGTCGGCGGGCGCCGATTCCGGGATGAGGTCGCCCACCAGGTGCATGGCATCTTCAAAGAGGATGCCCGTCGGCTCGCCGCGCGCGTCCCGCTGGATGTCTCCGCCCGGCGGATTGCTCGTTCCCGAGGTGATCCCGGCCATCTTCAGCGCGAGCGAATTGGCCCAGCCGGCGTGCCCGGACTTGGCGCGCAGAAAGGCGGGATGCTCCGGCGCAACGCGGTCGAGATCGGCGGCAGAGGGGAAGCCGCCCCACAGGTTTTGATTCCACCCGTGCCCCGTGATCCATCCGTCTCGGGGCGTGGCCTTCGCTTTCGCTTCCACGCGGCGCAAACACTCGTCGAGGCTCGCCGTTTCCGCGTCCACTGCCTGCAGTCCGAGCGAATACCACTCGAAGTGAAGATGCGCGTCAATCAGGCCGGGCAAGACCGTGTGGCCGTGGAGGTCGAGCCTCTCCACGTGCGGGAGTGTGCGCGTGAAGGCGAGGACTTCGTTGTCCGATCCTACGGCCAGGATTTTGTCGTCGCGGACGGCAAGCGCAGTCGCGTGCGGGCGTTGCGCGTCGAGGGTGCGGATGTGAGCGTTGAACAGGATAGTGTCGGTCATGGGGAAGTGGGGTCGGAAGTGTTTTGTTGCGAGAGCTGCGATGTCAGCTTGCTTTCCTGATGATGTATCGGCGTGGGACTGTTTGTGCTCAGTTGCAGCCACTGGTGTAGTCTGATATCAAAGCCATAGCCGTTTGCGTGATACTGTCCTCACAGAATGTTTCGCGAATTCGTCCGTTCGTTCGGTAATTGACGAGGCTGAGAAAGGCCATGCTTTGATCCAATACCAGATACACCGTCGCGGTTTCGCGCGTTTGCCAGTTCACAGACGCCGGAAAGCCGAAATCCAACGCGTGCGTCCCCTCCGTCACAAGTGGCCGGGCCCCCAAAGCCTCCAGGGCGCGTAAGTTCTGGATCAGATCAGAAGGGCCGATATCGCCAATGGCTAAGATGCTCGCATGCGGCACCAGAATGTCATCACGCATGCAGCCATAGCCGCAGTACTCAACGCCATAGGGCGGCAGGGCCGTAGCCGACCAGCCCCACGCGGGCGCCCCAATTTGCTGGGCGCGGCAGATTTGATCCTGCACCAGGTTGCGGGCCGATGTGCCCGGCTCACTTTCAGCCTCGTCCAGAAAGAGGGCGGGCAGCAATGCCATGAACAGGCCGCCGCCATCCCACCCTGGCTCAAAGTGCCAGAGACTGACATCCGTGCACCGCGGTGGCTCGTGGCTGCGGTTGAGGTTATTCCACGAACCCGGAGGCATTTTTCCGGCGCCAACGCCGATAAAGTGGGCCAGGCGGGAATCGGCCATGAGCCAGTCGTAGTGCCAGGTGGATGCGCTTCCATCAGGGTAGCGGCAGCCGTATGGCAGGCCGGCGCTGCTATCGTACAGCCAATCCCACGCCATCCCGTTCAACAGGGCGCCGGCTCGGGCCGACAACTCTGGGACACGCTGTCTCAGCAAGATCAGGCCAGCGGCGAAGTTCGCCAGATCAACCGTGGAGATGCAGCGGTCACCCGCCGATGGATTCAGCGATACGACGTGATTATGGGTCTGTGGAAAGCCATTCCACTTTTGGAATGCCTCGACGCTGGCTAAGGTCGTGCTCAGTCTGGCGGCCACACCGGCATCGTCTTCCCAGCCCAGGTCCAGCGCGCTCAACAGGCTGGCAATGTAGAGGCCGATATTGGTCACGTTGGTCTCTTCATCCACAGGCACCTGGATGCGATTGCCGGCGGCATCCACAAACGCGACCTGATCCAGATAGACTGTCCCGCCCGGATGGATGGAATCGTTGAAGCCAATGCTCAACCGGCACAGGGAGGAGGGCTTGACGGCAGGCGGAAAGTCGGCGAGGGGGATGCGGCGCCGTTCCCACGTTTGGGTGACGGAGATCAAAGCGCTGTCGGGCCGGCCGGGGAACGGCCCCTGACAGTCACTCCACAGGACGATTTCAAAGCGCTCGCCGCCCAGCGCGCCCTTGACCCATGCTTCCAGGTAGGCGGCCTGGCTGACATCGAAGCCCGGCGAATCCACGTTGTAACTGCCATATGTCCCCAACGGCATGTTGTACGTCAGCCTCAGCCCATAACTGCCGGTATAACGACAATCGGTGCTGGTGCAGCGCGAAGCGGCTAAGCTGGCGCCCGGGGCCGTGTTGGTGTATGGCAGGGTGCGGACCACTGCCAGTTGCGGCACGATGTCGAACAGGGAGGCGTCAAACCGGTCGTGGGGCAGGCCCGTGCTGGGTTCAACCATCGCCGTTATACTATCATAGGTAGCCCGCGACAGTTCGTCAAGATATAGCAGTGAGAAGTCCCGCATCACGAGCGGCAGGTAAACTTGATGGGCCGCTGTCTCGGTCAGAAGCCGGGACGGCTGGCCCGATGGCGCGCCGCCGGGCGCTATAGCGGATAGAACCACAGATACGATAAAAAGCACCGACCCGTCTATTCGCCGATTCCCGGAGGCCGCGTTCTGCCTCATCTCTTGGTCCCGCTTTGCACTGCCTGCACGCGTTGTCGTCATCTAAAGCGCAGAGACTCGATGGTCAGCAGGGAAGACTCGCCTTGCGCGGGGAAGTCGAGGACGATCTCATCCACCGCGCCCCCATATTCCAACGGCACCGTGATGGTCTGCATAACCACCATCGCCGGGAAAGATTGGTTGGCGGAGGCATGGACGATCGTGAGACTGCCATCCGCGCCACGGACTTTGTATTCCACTAAAAACGTAAACGCATGGGTAGACGTGCCGCTCAGTTCGAGAAACCGGAAGTCCTTCACGTCGAGCGGGGGAGCAAACTGGAACGCCACGCCGGAGCCGCCCCGGCTGTTGCTGAAACTCACCTGCAATTTCCCGGAAATCAGGGTGGCGCTGGAGGCGCTTTCGCCTTGAATGAATACGGGCACGAACCTGCTGCAATTGACCAGGTTATCAAACTTGCACTCTGGGGTGGGAGAGGGCAAAGGTGTGGACGTGTCCGTTGGGGCAGGGGTGAAGGTGGCCGGCGGCGGGGATGGAATGTCGGTTGGCGGGATGGCGGTCGTCGCTACGACGGCCAGCGCCGTCGCCTTGTACGGAAGATCGTACACCGGGACACGGGGATTGAATATTCGCTCCCAGCCTGAAGGCACCCGCCCGCCGATCAATA
>Ga0209109_10002529_pt1 | contig 10038 bp, 10 predicted proteins | sample Rifsed10ft2_FD_184004 | JGI IMG/M metagenome (GOLD analysis project Ga0209109, IMG submission 184004) | Soil microbial communities from Rifle, Colorado, USA - sediment 10ft 2 (version 2) | ecosystem: Environmental > Terrestrial > Deep subsurface > Rock core/Sediment | place: Rifle, Colorado... | reverse complement strand
TGCGTTTAATAAAGGTATACTTAATTCAAAGGGAGATTTAATTGGGATCCTAAATGGTGATGATTATTTCTATGATGAATATGTTCTGGAAAAAGTATTCAAAGAATTTGTTGAAACAAATATATTATTTGTGCATGGCAATATCTTCTTTTACGATGACTTACACGGTTCGAATTTAAGAAAGCCGTTACTTTGCCTCATCACAGATGCAATGCCTTATAATCACCCAACTATGTTTTTTAGAAAATTTATTTATGAAAAGAACGGAATGTTTGATACCTCATATAAGTATGCGATGGATTTTGAATTCATTTGCAAATTGGAGAAACTTATTCCAAATTTCAAAGATGTGGGAGTTTACATCGGGGGAAATCCCTTAGTGGTTATGAACGCTGGTGGTGTCTCATGGAAGAATGAACTAAGCAGTATCCATGAAGTAAAAAGAGCACTAAAGAAATATGATTTTTGGAATTGGGATGCAAAAAAATATTTTTTTTTCAGATTGGTCAGGATACGGCTTAAGCAGATTTTTAATTCCCTAAATTTTAATTTCCTAGTAAAGTGTTGGCGAAATAAAAAGTGGGAAGCATAATTTTTGTTGAAGTTAAATAGTCTAAAAATATTGCTGCAAAGAAGAGAACTCAGCAATTCTATTTGGAATGTAGCTGAGGTTGTCATCTTTCCATTCATGATGCTGCTTGTTACTCCATATTTCATAAGAAAGCTTGGAACAGATCAATATGGTATTTGGATGATAGTAAATTCAATCATTGCAAGCATTGGTATTGTTAATATGGGTATTGGCGATGCCATAATTAAATTTATTTCAAAATATCGTGCACTTGAAAATCAAAAAGAAATAAATAGAATTATTAATACAGGGTTTTCACTTATTAGCGCACTTGCTATTTTAATAATATTAATTGGTTCGGCAATCTCTTTTTTAGTTGCAAGGATTAATATTTTTAATCTTAGCGGAGCTAATATTTCGCTTACTTCAGTCTTAATTCAACTGGGCAGTATTGTATTTGCATTCAAACAAGTTGAGCAGCTATTGATCTCCATCTTCAAGGGATATGAAAGATATGATATTGGGTCCCGTATTTCAATTATTTCAAAATTCTTTCTGTTATCAATGCAAGTTTTGGTAGTTATCTTGGGATATAAACTTGTACAAATATTTCTTGTGAGTGTTTTCGTTTCAATCTTACTTGTATTAGGTGAAATTATTTTTGTAAAAGGGAAATTTAGAGAGACTTCATTTGTTCCTTCATTCAATAGATCATCAGTTAAAGAGATTTTCAGCTTCAGCGCCTGGTCTTGGATTCAATCAATATTGAGCATAATAGCAAGCCACATTGATCGCTTTATTGTAATCACTTTTGCAGGGCCAACATTTTTAGCTTACTATGCTCTTGCATCAACCATTGGCTCTCAGATGCATGCAATATTTACTGCCGGAGCAAGCTGGGTTTTTCCAAAGGTTAGCGGTAAGACCGAAAGGAAAGAGGATACAAGCAATCTCTATTACAAAATGCAGTTGATCATTATCGTGTGCGGTTTTGCTTTTGTTACTTTTTTAATATTGTTTGAAAATATAATTTTTAGAACATGGCTTGGTATAGAAACTTATACAAATTCAATTCTGCTGATAAAAATATTTCTTTACCTTGCATTCTTTAATATGCTTTCAATTATTCCTTATTTCTTTTTGTTAGGCTCGAACTTAATACGAGTATCTACTTTTTTTATGTTTGTCAGCGTAATATTCACAATTGGTTTTATGATGCTTGGTTATAATGTGCTTAATGTGTCCGGATTAGCGTATGGGAAATTATTTTCTTCAATAATTACCATTCCAATTATGCTGGCTTTTGTGCATTATAAAATTATAGATAAAATAAATTTACTTTCAGGTTTAAAAATATATTTACCAGTGCTGATGCTTGCAGCTTCTCTTTATATGATAAGCATTGCATCTATTCCTATATTTTTAGATGGAGCTGCTCTTCTATGGCTTTTGTATCGTGAGAAGGTTTCAAAAACATTCCAGGCTCAAGAATGAATTTTATAATTAAAAATTCTTTTATTGTTTCTAAAAAGATAAAACAAATTATCAAAAGAAATTTGCTTAAATCTCCTGTAATAAATTATTTCGGCGATAATCATCCAAAGAATGTACTCATTTCATATATAACAAAACCGTTTAGAAAAGGAATAGATATTACACACACAAGCTCTGCAGAAGTTTTGGAAATTGCAAAAATCTTTCGTTCATTGGGTTATAATGTTGATGCTGCCGATTATGATTATGACGGTTTTATTGATTACTCAAAATATAGTGTTGTTTTCGGATTCGGCGAACCTCTTATAAACAGTTTTTATTCTAATTTGCAAAATCGTCTTGTAAGAATTTATTATGGTACAGGTATGCATATCTCAGTACAGAACAACAATTCTCTAAAGAGAATTGGAGAGGTTTATAATAAAAAGGGAGTTTGGTTGCTTGATTCTGGACGAATAGTAGAAAAAGCCTGGGCACCACAAACAAATATTGTTGATGCTATGATTTTATTGGGGAATGAAGAAGTAAGCGAAACATATAAAAGATTTTTTAATAAGGATATATTTCTTATACCTCCTTCATATTATAACTTATATGATTACAAAGAAATAATTGAAGTGAAAAATTTCACCAAAGCGAAAAGAAATTTCCTTTGGTTCGGCAGCAGTGGTTTAATACATAAGGGTCTTGATCTTATTTTAGAAGTATTCAAAAATTTGCCCAATCTTCAGTTGCATGTTTGTGGTCCCATAGATGATGAACCAGGTTTTAAAACTGCCTATCACAATGAATTGTATGACACTAGTAATATTCATACACACGGTTTTGTTAAAATAGATTCGCCGCTTTTCGAACGGCTATTGAAAGAATGTGCATTTGTTGTTTATCCTTCTTGCTCGGAAGGTGGAGGAGTATCAATTTTAAATGCGATTGGGAACGGTGGATTAATTCCAATTCTATCGAAAGAAGCCTCAATTGATATTGATGATTTTGGTATTTCAATTGAAAATATTTCAAGTGAAGCTGTACAAAATGCAATTGAGAAAGCTTTAATGTTACCTGTCGAAGAAATAAAAACGCGAAGTTCGAAGGCTGGTGAAAAAATAAATACCATCAACTCTATTGATAATTATCGCAATCTATTGAAAACGAACCTTAATAGAATTTTAAGAAGTCATGAAATGTAAAATTTGTAAAAAAGAAGCTGATCCTCTCTTTAATGCTCTAGTTCTTGGCAAGTATGATGTTAAATATTACTCGTGCATCCACTGTGGCTTCGTTTTTACCGAAGAACCGTATTGGCTAAATGAAGCATATAAGAATGCAATTAACCTCAATGATACTGGCTTAATGCAGCGGAATTTGCATTTCTCCCGTGTTCTTTCCACAGTTTTATATTTTCTATTTGATGCCAAAGCTAAGTATCTAGATTATGCTGGGGGTTACGGAATATTTACCCGTTTAATGCGTGATAATGGATTTGATTTTTATTGGAGTGATCCATATTGTGAGAATATTTTAGTAAAAGGTTTCGAATGTGAAAATGCAAATACCAAGTCATTCTTATTATTATCAGCTTTTGAAGTATTTGAACATTTGGTTGACCCTTTAGAATCGATTGAAAAAATGTTTAAGATAGCTGATAATATAGTCTTCTCAACTGAGTTAGTTCCCACTCCAACTCCAGGTAAAAATGATTGGTGGTATTACTCGTTTGAACATGGCCAGCATGTGGCTTTTTACAAACCTGAAACGTTGGAATTTATAGCTCGTAGATTTAACGTAAATTTTTATTCTGCTTCTGGGATTCATATCTTTTCTAAAAGGAAGATTAATAAAACTCTGCTTAAAATAGTTACTGCAACTGGAAGATATGGATTACCTATACTAATTAGAAGGCGTTTAAAAAGTAAAGTGTGGTATGATTATCTTTATCTCAAGAAGTTGATGGACGATGACCTTAAAAAGCATAGATAATATTTGAATTTACCACTCGTGAATCAGCTATTCCTTAAAATATTAAATCTCTTAAGGTTCATTTCATTTTTATCAATGAATTTTATAATTAAGCTGAAAAAACATGAAATAACTTCAAAAACACTATTACTTATCCGCCTTGACGCAATAGGTGATTACATTCTGTTCAGGAATTTTATAGAAGCGATTCGGAAAAGTGATAAATATAAAGGCTGTACACTTACGCTTTGTGGCAACATGATTTGGCAGGAACTATCCGAAAATTTCGATTCAAAATTCATTGATGAATTTATTTGGATTGACCGTAATAAATTTGCCAATGATATCTTGTACAAATATCAGGTGTTAAAAAATATATATAATCGTGGATTTGAAGCCGCAATAGAGGCCACTTACTCAAGAGAAATATTATTTGGAGACTCAATAATTAAAATTTCGAATGCAAAAGAGAGAATTGGAAGTTCAGGTTCACCCGAACCTCATGCAAAATGGAAGAGGAATCTTTTGTCCGACAGATACTATACTAAACTAATTCCCGTGATTAATGAAAATCTTTTCGAGTTCGAAATAAATAAAGAATACTTTAAAAATATTTTAGAAAAAGAACCTGATGCTCGAAGTCCTTTTATAATCACTTCGAATCTTCCTAACCTGGAGAACATTAACAACAAATATGTCGTTATTATTCCTGGGGTGAGTGAAGAGAGTAGAAGATGGGCGAGTGATAAATTTAAAGAAGTTGCTGAATTTATAATGACTAACTATCAATTTGATATTGTACTCTCTGGTTCAAAGCAGGAGAATTACTTATTTGAAAAAGTTGTTATAAATGCTTTTCGGGAAAGATTTATTAATTATTTTGGCTGCACGTTGACCGAACTTGCAAAGCTTATAGCAGATGCAAAATTATTGATCTCGAATGATACAAGTGCAGTTCATTTTGCTGCTGCGGTCGATACTCCATTTATCTGCATAGCAAATGGTTTTTATTATGGAAGGTTTAACCCGTATCCAAAGCATATTTTTGATAAGGCACATTATATTTTCCCCAAGGATTTCCTGCCTAGAAAAGGGGATTCCGTGGATAAAATATCTCCACTAGAAGTAAAGAGTTTGGTAGAAAATATTTTAAACCAATAATGAGAATCTCTTCTATTACCATAGCAAAAAACGAAGAAACCAACATTGCAAGATGTATCGAAAGCTTGCTCGAAAGTGTTGATGAAATAATTGTGCTTGTTGATGAAGAATCATCAGACAAAACTTTAGACATCGTTAAATCGTATTCCAATGTAAAATGTAAAATAGTTAAATGGATGGGTTATGCTAAGACGAAGCAGTATGGAGTTTCCCTTTGTTCAAACGACTGGATTTTATGGATTGATGCTGACGAAGTTGTTACGAAAGAATTAGCAAAAGAACTATTCGGATTTAAAACATCATCGCCAGTTTTTACCGCCTATTCAATTCCACGCAAAGCATTTTTTCTTGGAAGATGGATAAAGCACAGCGGCTGGTATCCGGGGAGAGTCACAAGACTTTTCAATAAGCACGATGTTAAGTTTAGTGAAAACGATGTGCATGAACATCTGCTCGTTAAAGGTGAAACGGGAGAGCTTGATTCCGATCTTGAGCATTACACTGATCGAAGCATTCATCACTATTTCCAAAAGTTTAATAGATACACGACACTTGCAGCGGAGGAATTAGTTAAACAAGACAAATCATTTTCAGTAGTTGATCTTCTTCTTCGCCCGATTGTAATTTTTATAAAAATGTATTTTCTAAAGCTGGGATTTCTGGATGGAATTCAAGGATTCATTCTTGCAGTGTTTTCATCGTCGTATGTTTTTACAAAATATTGTAAATTTTGGGAGCTAAAAAATAAGGATTGATTAAAAATGGATAAAAATAATTCCAACGAACTTTTATTTATGCAATTGGTTTTACAGAACCAGCAGTTAGCGATGATGTCAATGGGAAAGCTCAAAAATCCCGTAACCGACAAGATTGACCGTAACCTTGAATTTGCTAAGATGTCTATTGATACACTCGATATGATTGCGGTTAAAACAAAAGGAAATCTCTCGGAGTATGAGGATAAATTTTTAAATGAAGTCATTAAGGATTTAAAGCTTAACTATGTTGATGAAGTGAGTAAAGATAAAAAAGCTGGAGAAAGTAAGTCCGAACAACCGTCGGATAAATAGTATGATTTGTTCTGATAGAACGATTTAAGTTTATTATGAAAACCAAAACTCAATACAAAACCATCGGCATAATTGCAAACACAACCAAGGAAAATGTTAACCTTGTTGTTTCAGAGCTGATCAAGAAACTGCAAAAAAACAATTTTTATTTTCTTCTAAGCAATTCTCTCTTAAAGCAAAAAGAAATAATCACAAAAGAAATTAAAAAAAGCAGTTTTGTTTCGGATGATAAGCTTTGCAAAAATAGCGATCTAATAATTTCAATCGGCGGTGATGGAACAATGCTTACATCTGCATTTAAAGCGCAGTTTTATGATAAACCTGTTCTGGGAATTAATTACGGTAAGCTGGGTTTTCTTGCCGAAGCAAACATTAATCAAATTGATATTCTGATTGATGAAATTAAAAACAACTCGATTAAAATTGAAGAAAGAATTTTAATTACTGCAGAAATTATCGGGCATAAAGTTGAACGTCTTTTTGCAATAAATGATATTGTAATTGATAAAGGCGGCTGGCCTAAAATGATAGAGCTCGAGTTGGTAGTTAATGGCGAATATGTAACAACTTTTTCTGCAGATGGAATTGTAATTGCAACTCCGACTGGCTCAACCGGTTATTCGTTGTCAATTGGAGGACCGATTGTGAGCCCGCTTACCGATGCAATAACTTTAAGTCCAATATCGCCTCACAGCTTGACTGTTCGACCAATCGTTTTGCCAAGCAATCAAGAAATATTAATTAAAGCAAATTCACTTCATAAGGAAATTTTGGTTAACTGCGATGGTCAGCGGGTTTTTGCATTTCCTCCGCCGTTAAAAATTAAAATCACAAAAAGTGAGCGATCGTTAAAATTGGTCCGCACTTCTCTCACAAGCTACTTTGAAACTTTAAGAGACAAGCTTCTTTGGGGAATTGACTTGAGAAAAAGATCGGGGAATAATCCCGAGTTATAATGAAATATTTTCTAATATTGATTTTGCCAATTCTCCTTTCAGCTCTTTCATCGGCACAAATTGAAAATCAAATTACAGTAGATGAAGAAACATCTAAACCAATGCTTATAGGATTGTTCGATCGTAATGCTTTTAGTGATACAAGTTTCTCATCATGGTTTGACAATGAATATGGAAATTATAATGTCGATACAACTGCGATAAATCTAATCGTAGATGATATTCACCAAATAAATTTAACAATTGTACTCGGAACGTGGTGCAGCGATAGCAGAGAACAAATCCCGCGGATGTTGAAGATTTTAGATTTTCTAAATTATCAGGAAAACAAAATGCAATTGTTCGCAGTCGATCGTAATAAAAAAGCTGGAGATTGTGATATTAATTATTTGAAGGTAGAGCTTTTTCCAACAATTATTCTTTACAAAGAAGATATTGAGGTTGGGAGAATTGTAGAATCACCTCGTAAGAGTTTAGAAGAGGATTTGGTTAATATTATTTTTTCTGCAAAATGATAAGGTGAATAATTTATAGAGATATTAAAAATTCAAACGCCCCATTTAAGGGGCGTTCTTATTAGTTTTCAACTTCTTCTAAAATGGGGAGCTTGATATTTATCTTCTCAGGCACCTTAATCTTAGATTTACCATTTTTTCCATTTGAAGGAATTTTTTCAGCTTTACCGTTTTTCTTGACGGGATTATTTTTATCCTTGTAGTTTTTGTAAGCGTAAACCTTGTTCTGATAATTTCTCAAAACAATTTTGTCTTCATCATAATGAAGAACATAATTTGGAAGAAGCGGGATTTTACCACCGCCTCCGGGAGCATCAATTACAAAATGAGGGATTGCTAATCCGCTTGTATGCCCGCGTAAGTTTTCTATAATGTTTAAGCCGGTCTCAATTGAAGTACGGAAATGATTTGCTCCTTTTGTCTCATCAGCCATGTACATATAGTATGGTCGAACTCTGATGCGCAGAAGTTTTTGCATTAGTTCCTTAACCGTCGCAGGATCATCATTTACACCTTTCATTAATACCATTTGGTTACCAACAGGAATTCCAGCATTGGCAAGCATTTCGCATGCCTTAGAACTTTCAGGTGTAATTTCCCTTGGATGATTAAAGTGAGTATTAATATAAAGCGGATGGTATTTTTTAAGCATTGAACATAATTTATCAGTAATTCTATGTGGAAGAACACAAGGCATTTTAGATCCGATCCGAATTATTTCAATGTGAGGCATGCTTCGCAAGCGTTGTAATATTTTTTCGAGCATTGTATCGGTAAGCATTAAAGGATCACCGCCGGAAACAATAACGTCACGTATTTCTTTATGCTGTTCCAAATAAGTAAATGCACTCTCAAGACCTTTCATCGAAATTTTCTCATAATTGCCAACCTTACGCTTGCGTGTACAAAAACGGCAATAAATTCCGCATTGGCTTGTTACAAGAAACAAAGCTCTATCCGGATATCTATGGGTAATGTTGGGAACAGGACTCATCGCATCTTCCATCAAAGGATCTTCTGCGGAATCAAGGTCTTCAAGCTCTGCTTTATCAGGAACGCATTGAAGCCAGATAGGATCTCCGGGATATTTAATTAAGCTAAGATAATATGGATTTATTCGGGCTTGAAAAAATTCATCAAGACCTTCAGCCGCCTTTCTGTCGATATTGAATTTTTCTACCAGTTCATCAACAGTATGAACGCTGTCTCTTATCATTCGCTGCCACAGTTCCATGACTTTCCTTTATGATTGTTTTACTTGCTGAGATATTTACCAAACACCATTAGATTGTCGCCGACGGAATAAAAATCATTTATTTCGGCAATGATCGAATAGTGATTTCTTAGATAAAAATTTCTTGCTGCGGCATAGCTATCTTTAGATGAAGTTTCTGCCAATAGCCACCTTGCATTCTTTGAAAGAACAAATTCTTCTGCATGTGTCAGAAGACCTTTCCCAATTCCTTTTTTGTTATGTCCGGGATTTGTTACAATCCAGTAAAGATCATAAACAGCATCGGTCATCGGTCTTTTACCTGTGCAATAATATCCCAATATTTTTTTACCGTCTTCGTAAACAAAAATATTGTAGTCGCTTTGCTTTGGATTATTAGCGGTGATATTTACTAATTCCATTGCAACTTCAACTTCGCTCTTGGAAAACGCCTTAACTTTTCCGAGAAACTTTTCAATAATAAGAACATCAGCTCGCTTTAATTTGCGTATCATTTATTCTGCGGCTTAAAGCAAAATTTGTAATCCTAAAAAGTAATTCAGAGTGACTCATACCATCGGCTGCCGCTGCTCTTGTAAATCCGGAATCACTCGAAATATCAGGATTCGGATTAATCTCGATAACAAATGGTATGCCATTTTCATCTAATCTTATATCTACCCTCGCATAATCTCTGCAGCCCAATGCATTGAATGCTTGAAGTGCGATAGTCTCAATTCTTTTTTTTGTTCGAGCATCAAGATCAGTTGGACATTTAGGTTTTGTATTTTCGTAATACACGCTATCAGCTATCCACTTACCGTCGTAAGTTACAATCTTAGGCAGTCCGTCAGGTAAACCTTCAAATTCTATTTCAGAAATAGGAAGCACTGTGTTTCCTAATATCGCGACATTCAATTCTCTTCCATCTATATACTTTTCAGCAATTATGTTTTGTTTATATGTGCTGGCCAAAAAGTCTACATGATCTTTTAACTCTTTGAAATTATTTACAACCGAATACTCGGAGATTCCAATGCTTGCATCTTCAGTAAGCAGTTTTAAGATCACCGGGAATTTGAGAGTAAAAAATTTTGCACTG
>Ga0209109_10002527_pt1 | contig 10043 bp, 14 predicted proteins | sample Rifsed10ft2_FD_184004 | JGI IMG/M metagenome (GOLD analysis project Ga0209109, IMG submission 184004) | Soil microbial communities from Rifle, Colorado, USA - sediment 10ft 2 (version 2) | ecosystem: Environmental > Terrestrial > Deep subsurface > Rock core/Sediment | place: Rifle, Colorado... | reverse complement strand
CGCGTTTCGCTTCCACATCTCCCAGCCGCGGCGGTACTCATCCAGGACGGCCTTGCGGCCTTCTTCCGGATCGAGGAACGTGATCTTGCCTCCCAGCGCCATGGCCTGGGCCTGGAGCCGCGCGTAGCCCACGCGGCGGCTCCGCGTCATGAGCTTGTAGGTGAAGGGGACAGGCTCGAGCGCGAGATGGGGCCGATAACCGGATCACGGAGCGGCGCGACGTGACTGCGCGTGCCGGTGGGGAAGAGCCAGAGCGGATTGCGGTGTGTGCGCCAGTGCTCGCGGAGGAGATCGAGCGTGGCGTCGGGGAGCGGGACGTAGCGATCCTTGCGGCGCTTCCCATGGATGTGGAGCAGCTTGCGGTCGCCGTCGACGTCGGGGACTTGGAGCCGCGCGCCTTCCAGGAGGCGGAGACCACAGGCATAGATCGTGGTGAGGCAGACGCGGTAGACGGCGATGCGCACGGCGCCGAGGACGCGCCACACTTCTTCTCGGCTCAGGACCACGGGGAGCTTCTTCTCCCCCTTGGGCCGGGCAACGTCGAGCACCGTCCACTGCTGCCCGAGCGTCTGCTCGAAGAAGAACTTGATGCCGCAGAGGGCGATGGTGTGGGTGCCGCGGGCGACTTTCTGGACCGTGGTCAGGCGGATGAGATACTGACGGACCTGTTCTTCCGTGAGCGTGTCCGGCGAGGCATGATAGAACTGGGCCAGCTGTCGAACGGCGCGCGTGTAGGCTTCGACGGTGCGGTCGGAATAGCCGCGGAGCTGCAGGTCGTGGATCATGCGTTGGCGGAGCGGTGTCATGGGATCCTCTCAGGAAATGGGTTGAGAGGATGTCGCACCGCCCGCCTACGCTCCTCAATCGCGACGTCGCGAATCGAGAACCGGAATCAAACTGCTATCCGCCGCAGGCGGATTGAGTTCAACAAGCGAATGGAGCTGGCGGCGCCAGCAAAGGAAGCGGCCGGCTCGCTACGCCCGCTTGCCGCATTTGATTGGCCCGCCGCAGCTCATTCGCGAGCGTTAGTCCGAAAGGAGGAATACCATGATCGCCGCGCGAGCCCTTTCCTCCGCGCTGTTAGCCTCTCTGCTCCTATTGGCCGTAACTCCAGTAGAGTCACGGCGTGCCGCCGCCGTTGTGGTCGCCGATGCTGCTCCGTCGGGCCGATCCGCCGCTGCCTGGCCGCTACCGCAAGTGAGGAGCGTCAAGGTGACCTATTCCGGCGGTGATGCCGTGGCGGGTCCACAAGTCTTGACCGGCAAGGACGACTCCACTGGATTCTTCTTGACAGCAATCCATAGTGTGAACATCGACTTCCTGAATCTCGTATCCGACGCGTGCAATGGTGACCGCTTCCTAGCTGAGGCGCTTCACCGAAAGAACCCCATCAGCGCGATCCACGTTCTCGAACTGAACATCGTCGATCCGCCCAGCAGTGGCGGCAATCATATTCGCTGGGGGAATATTGCCATTGAAGGAAAGACCTATGATGTGCTCTTCAGCAATTTCCAGGAGAAGCGTTCAGTCAGGGACATGATGGTTAAGACTGCCGCCGACTCCCAGAAGACCTCGAAGACATATAGCCCGAAGGACTGGGACGGCTACGTGTTGTCAGGGGGTCGCTTCTACGTCATCCAAACAAGTCCCAGGCAGGTGCGCCTCAACTGCCCTGGCGTCGTCGATCTGGAGATCACCATCGTCCGGCGACCTTGATTCCGCAGTCCACGCCGACAACGGACCACGCGCAAGCCTTTCGGCCTAACAGGAGTTGGAGCTGTCAAGGGCGAAGCTACCGACTCGCGGCCTTCGGCCGCTCTGATTGTGCCCTTGCAGCTCAACTCTAGCCGTTTAGGCCGCCAATCCCGAGTCCAGTGCTTCGAATCGGGTGACGCTCGCGCCCAGCCAATCTGCCCAGCGACGCGACCTGGGTTGGGCAGACGCAGTAGAGATTACGATTCCCTGCGCAGGAATGCTCTGGCGCCGAGCGCCACCGCGCCGATGACGAGCACCCAACCGATGACCACACCACCAGGCGAGTCGTCGGCCTCGGCATAGCGGGCAAGTGCGACGCCACTGGCAGCGATGACGAGAGCAATGAGCAGCATCGCGAAGGTTTTTATCATGTCGCTCTACCCACAGGTGAACGCACCGCGCCACCGTTCGTTGGCACTGAGTGCAGAGTACTCTGTAGTACAAAGTATAGCGGACTCCACGACCCCACAAGAGTCAGTGGGGGGTGAAGGCGCCGTCGGGAAACGGAGAGGAACGCTGTGGAAAGTGGTCGAAACACTAGCAACGTTGATTCTTGCTTTGTTTAGAGGTTGCGGTTGCGGCCTAACACGACCTTATGAGAGCCTGACGCGTCGCGGGTTCGCGACGCGAGGGGCACCTTCCCGGTTCCACTCTCGGGAGGCCTCATGGTCACCGTCGGACTCGATCTCCACAAACGCTACATCACCGCCTGCGCGTTGGACGACGCGGGCACGGTGCTCGCCGAGCACCGCCGGTCGAGCTGTAAGGCGTACCAGGCGGCGATGCCCGGGACGATGTACCTCGCGACGCTGTCCGTGCGACTTCGCGGTGCGAACGAAGGCGTGATCACTGCGCGACTGCGGCAGGTCGAGCGCGTGCGGTCGCGCAGGCCGGGGTCGGCATCGCGGTGGGGGCTCGCGACGATAGGCCTCGTTGATGCCTACGCGTTGCGCGGCGCACTCAGTCGCAATGCGCCACTGGTAGCCGCGGTGTCGACGATCATACTCGCCGTGGGGATCCTCGCGTCGCTCGGGCCGGCCCGGAGGGGACTGCGCATCCAGCCGGCTGAGGTCCTGAAGCAGGAATGACGTCAGCGCCCTGGTGCCGTCGCGTCAGAATCGCAGGGAAAGGGCAAGACGGTACCGGGCGATCGGCAGGATGCTGAGCTGCCAGCGACTCGAAGGCAGCGCCTCCCAGATATCAGTCTTCACCGTGGAACCGGCAGCAGCGCCGACAATCATCCCGAGGCCGCCGACGGCAAGGACCCCGGTTATTATCGAGAGGCGTTCCCAACTTCCGGGGGGCGCGTCACAGCCCTTCCCGGGTGGACAACTCAGGATCAGGCTGGTGAGCGAACCGACAAGGAATCCAACCTTGGCCCCATCACCGCCGTGCCTCCGGAATCCTCGACTCACTTCGAGCAACGAGATCCCTGAGAAGGGAATCGGCACGGTCTCGCCACCACTGTCGAGTCTCAGGACGACCGTGTCGGCCGCCGTCGTGACGACGGTTCCCGATCGAGGCGCACCAACCGCTCCGAGTGCGGTCACGCGGATTCGCGCGCCGGGAACGACTGGGGTGTTACCCTGTGACGATCCGATGAGCGGGAAGAGCAGCAGACTCAGTGTGCCGATGCGGATGAGGCGTTTCATCCGGGCTCCCGAGTGGGGGACAACTCAATTGCCCTCGGCCAATCGCCCGTTCGTCCTCGGCGAATTGGAGCCAGCCCCAGGTTGCGACCTGGCAGCCTCTGATCCACTGGCGCCCTGAATAGTCCGCCAAACCGGTGCGAAGGGCAATATGCCGGCCCGGCGCGAAGCAGAGCTCGCCCTATCCTTCCTTGAGCGCTTCCGTCGGCTGGATCCGCGCGCCTCCGGTCCGCACCGAGCGCCATGCGGATGCCGATCTCCCGCCGCCGGCGCTCAACGGTGAACGACATCATGGCGTAGATCCCGGCCGCGGACCGCAGCAGGACGCTCGCGATGACCACGGCGATGCCTAACGCTCTCATCCGCATCGCCAGGTGTTCCTCGCGCAATGCCACGTCGAACGGACGGACGTCGCGCACCTGCAGGGCGGGATCCACCGTCGCCACGATCTCCCGCAACCGGTTGCCGACGGATGACGGGGACACGCCGCCCAACCGGATCGCCGTCATCCCGGCCATTTCACCTCGGCGATCGGGTGGTAGATCATGGCGCGCAGCGCGTCGGGCTCCGTCGGCTTGGCCGGGAAGTCACTGACGACACCGATGATTTCATGCCACTTCGCCTCAACGGCGTCCTGGCCGGTTTCCCTCCGGCCCACGTAGCGCAACCGCTGGCGAGCGCGCCGTCCGTAATCGACTTTGGTGGCTCTCCACCGTCTCGGCGCGTCGCGTGGCAGTCCAACGGCCTTGCTCACGTTGCTGGTTGGGCGCAGCTTCCGTCTCGGGCCGGCGCGAATGCTCCGTGCTCTGGCTACCGGCCGGCGCAGCGTCGGCCCACAGCCTAACAACGGGTTGCCTGCTGGCGGCGGCCGGAGGGCTCGAGCGCATCCACCGCTTCGATTGCAGCCGCCGCAGCAGAAACTTGTCCGTTAGCCAGACAAACACACGCCATCTGCAGCTGCTAGAACGTGAGCGCCACCGTGTACGAACAGAGCGCGGTGAGACGATATGCGAATGGGGTTCATTCATATGAACAGGGCACACGAGCGATCGCTGACCATCTTCGGATGGGCGGCGCTGGCGTTCCTATTCCTGCCGACCCCAGCTCAAGCGCAGGGGGGCATGACGCGAGGCGGCTTCGTGATCCTAGGCGGCACCGACACCGTCGCAGTCGAGCAGTTCGAACGTGACGCGGAGACTCTATCCGGGAATGTGTTCGGACCCAACGGCAGGCGTTTTCGCTATGTTGCGCGCCTCCGGCTCGATGGCACCATCGCCTCGCTCGAGTCGTCGCTTGACTGGGGCTGGTGGACGAACAGTGTCATGCAATTCACGGAAGATACGATCCGCCTTTCAGGCAACCTGCGCGGACGGCCGCAACAGCGCGACATCGCTACGGGTGGTCGGACCATGCCGATGTTCCTGGTGTCCTTTGCGCTCCTTGAGCAGCTACTCCGTTCGACACGCGCAGACACAGACAGTCAGGCCGTGCGCGTGCGGCTGCTGCAACTCGAACAACTGGACACAACGAGCTGGAACGTCGCCTGGCCGTCACCCGACTCGGCGACGGTTGTATTTCCCGGGTTCGGCGAGGCGCGCATCGCCATGCTGCCGGACGGCAGCATCGCAAGCGGAGTGATTCCCGCGCTGCGCTGGAATGCCACGCGGACGGCGGGAACGCTTTCATCTAGTCGGCGGGCGGCACCGCGACGGGGTGAGCTAGACGGCGCGCTGCCCGTCACCAGCTTCGACCGCTGTAACGAGGCAACCGGTGAAGCGCTCACGCGCGTCGAGCTGCCCGGCAATCCGGTGATGGCGCTAACGACACCGGATGGCTGCTGGCTGGTGGCATCCCTCGCGACGACGAAGCTTGGGTGGCCAGGCGCCATAGCGCTTTTCCGCCGCTCGACGGGAGCCGTGTCACTCGCGCGGGTGCTCCCGCTTGAAGTTCCTGCGTACGGGATTGCACTGACGCGCGATGGATCCTTGCTCATGGTCGCTGCCGGCGACGGCGTCGCCTTCGTTGATCTGCAACGTCTCATCATGGGACGGACCGATGCCATTCTCGGCGAGCTACGCGACGGCGGCCGGCCGGTGCGGTTCTACCTCAATGCCAGCTCGGACGACCGCTTTCTCTTCGTGAGCGACGAAGGCGCACAAACCATCACGGTCGTAGATCTGGCCAAGGCGAGGGCGTCAGACTTTGCCGCAACAGCCGTTGTCGGCAGGATTCCCGTTGGCCAGCTTCCGATCGCGCTCACGTTCTCGTCGGATCAGCGCTATCTCTACACGACGAGCCAAATCGCTCCCGCGCGTCTCGGCTGGGCCAAGGAATGCCCGCGGGAAGGATCAGGACCGAAAACAGCCGAACCGGTGAATCCCCAAGGCGCCGTTTTGGTCATCGACGTGGAGCGCGCGAAGATCGATCCGGAGAATGCCGTCGTAGCTGCAGCGCCCGCAGGATGCAGTCCGGTGCGACTCGTGCTTTCTCCGGCGGGGGACGTGGCGTACGTGACAGCGCGCAACAGCGACGCACTGCTCGCTTTCGATACGAGAAAGCTCCGCGAGGCACCTATGAGCTCGCTCCTCGGCTGGGTGCCCGTCGGCTCAGCACCAGTCGGTGTCGCTGTAGTGGATGAGGGAGCGAGGATCATCGTCGTTAACTCGAACCGATTCGGCGGTCCCCAAACCGAAGGTCATTATCTGTCCGTCGTCGAAGCCGCGAGAATGTCAGCCGGTGCCGCCGCCGTGGTGGGAACCATCCCGGCCGATGCGTTCCCCCGTGAACTCACGATGACGCCGGACAGACGAACATTGCTGTTGACCAACTTTGCATCCGCGACGCTCCAGCTCGTGGACTGGGCTCGAGCGGTGGTCCTGCCAATGAAACGGTAGCGGGATGCTGGCTAACAAACCGTTGCAGCTTCTATGAGGCTGAGGTTGTCAAGGGCGCGGGAGCAGGCGTGCGCGACGCCCACGGCGGCGAGCCGTGGCTGTGAAACAAGCGATCCGCCCAGTTCCGCGCACTCGGTCGGGAACGTGCCGGACGCTGAGCGTCCGCAACCAGCTTCTATCCGTGTCTGGCGTTAGGCCCGAAGCACCAGAGACGACCGACGCGGGAGCGCGGTGAGCCGTGGTGCGCGCGGCCCCTTCCGTGCTTCCACGGGGAGCACGTAACCCGCGCTGGAGTGACCACAATGAACTATCACGTGCTGGAGGCCAGACACGTAGCCGGTCACACGGTCTGGCTCCGGTTCCGCGACGGAACCGAAGGGGAAGTTGACCTGACCGCTGCCCTGCGCGGCCCGGTATTCGAGCAGCTGCGTGACGTGGAGTACTTCCGTCGCTTCAGCGTGCACCCAGAATTTCACACCCTCGTGTGGCCGAACGGTGCGGACCTTGCGCCGGAGTTCCTATACCAGCAGGCTCGGGTTGCGGCCTAACACGACCTCATGAGAGCCTGCCACGTCGCGTGACCGCGACGCGAGGGGCACCTTCCCGGTTCCACTCTCGGGAGGCCTCATCGTCACCGTCGGACTCGATCTCCACAAACGCTACATCACCGCCGCGCCCTCGAGCTCGGCGATCTCGGTTCAGACCGCGATCGCGCGGCGCGGGCTCGACGTTTCCGCCCCTGCCCCGTACACGGCGCCAACCACCGCTCCGTAGACGAGATGGCCGATGAGACTTCCAACCGCCATCGGCAGCGAGCCCGAGAAGACCGGCATCCCCATCATGGGCATTACCAGGAGCTGAGCCATCAGATAGGGCGCCAATCCGAAGATCGCACCACGAAGAACGAATGGACCCGCCAGTCGCGACGAGACGCCCGCGTAAATCAAGGCGAGGATGGTCCCGATCATGAGGTGGCCTACCCAGCCCAGGACGATGTTGCCACCCATCTGCCCCGCGAGCATATCCGCAGGGTTCATGCGAGGGATGCCCATCATCGGAGCCACCCAGAGTCCGACGGCAGTCATGACCAGCGTACCGATGATGCCGGCCAGAACGGCCTTTCCAAAGTTGATCCGCATTTGTGCCTCGAGTGTTCCGTGTTTGAGTCGTCCGCACCGTGCACGCCTTCGCGCGCACGGTGTGACCGTCTGACGACCGGGCAACGCACGAAGCCCCGCTGAAGTTCCCGATCGCCACGGAACTCTTCGGCTCGCCCGTGCCTTGTCCCACCGGCAGGGGGCGCGCCCCGCGTACCCCTGCGTCACCCGCTGCCAGGATCCGTTCCATGGCTGGTGTTTCCGTTCCGGCCGCGACCGCCGCCGGCGTCGTTTCGTTCCTGTCGCCCTGCGTGCTCCCCCTCGTCCCGGGCTACCTCGCCTTCATCTCGGCGTCCCCCGACATCGGACCGGACGGCGCACCACAAGTGCCAGTGCCACAGCTGGCGTACCGTGCCATTGCGTTCATCGGCGGGTTCAGTGTCGTGTTCATCCTGCTCGGCGCCTCGGCCACGCAGCTCGGTCAATACGTCAACGCACAGGGCCCCCTGTTCGCACGCCTGGCTGGCGTGCTGATCATCGCCTTCGGGCTGCACATGATGGGCGTCGTGCGGATTCCAATTCTGTATCGAGAAAAGCGCTTCTCGTCCTCGAACCCGCCGAAGTCGTTCGGTGGCGCGGCCGCCGTCGGAGCCGCGTTCGCATTTGGATGGACACCTTGCATCGGCCCCATTCTCGGCGGGATCCTCGCCCTCGCCGCAGTGCAGGACAGCGTCTGGCAGGGAGTCAGGCTGCTGTCGGCCTACTCACTGGGACTGGGGCTTCCCTTCCTGTTGGCGGCGCTCTTCGCCGGATACCTCATGCGCTTCCTGATCCGATTCCGTCGCTTCTACCGAGGCGTGGAGCTGACCGGCGGCGCGTTGCTCATCGGTGTCGGCGTGCTGATCATGTCAGGGCGTCTCACGTGGCTGGCCGGGCAGTTCTCCTGGCTTCAGCGTTTCGTACTTTGAGGCGGCGTCCTCTACCGGTCCCGCACGAAGAGCGAATCGACCAGCGCCCGATTGGCCGCCGAGTACCAATCCTCCGCATAGCGGGTCGCCCTGATCTCACCGTCACGTGAGATGAGAAACGTCTGGGGCACGCCACGGACCGGATACTGGCGCATGATCGCGCTCTTCGGATCGTGCAGCACGTCGAACGTCAGTCCGTGCTCGCTGACGAATTCATTGATCAGATCTGCTTGCCCGCCGTCATCGATGCTGATGGCGACCACCCGCAGACCACGCTCGCGGTACTCGCGATACAGTCGCTCCAAGCTGGGCATTTCCTCACGACATGGATCGCACCAGGTCGCCCAGACGTTCATGAGCAGCGGCGCTCCCTTGTAGTCGTCCAGGGACCGCATCTCAGCCGGCGTGGAGAGCGTCTGCGCCACGAACCGGGGCGCGAGGCTCACGCTCGGTGCCCACCCCGACCCAACAAGCCGGAAGGCGGCCGCAATCGCCACGAGGACGACCGCGACCGCAAGCCAGCGGCGCCAACGCAACGTCACGATCCCTCCCGCTTCAAGCGGTCCAGCGCCTCGAGGATCATCGCATTCGTCGGCCGGATCTTGTAGTTGATCTCGGTGAACTTCCACCGGACGACGCCCTTCTTATCGATGACGTAGGTCGTGGGATGCGGCCAGCCCTGTCCAGCAGGATTCAGGAGACCGTAACGGTCGATCACCTTGTGCCCCGCATCGGACAGGAAAAGGAAGTCCGCCTTCTTGCCGTCTTTCTCAATCTTGTCCGCCATGGTCTGCAGCAGATCGCGCGAGTCGACCGATACGGCGATGAGTTCCGTGTCGCCCCTCCGGCCATTGTCCAACAAGCTCTTCAGCTCCCCGAGCTGACGGGTGCAGTACGGTCACCAGTGCCCACGGTAGAACACGAGGACGACATCCTTCTTGCCGCGGAACTGCGACAGCGTGACGGTGCCGCCGTCCTTGGCCTCGAGCGTGAAATCCGGAGCCACGCTGCCGATGGAGACCCGGCCCGTATCGAGCGGAGGCATGTTCGTCCCGTCCGTCGGGCCGAGGCGCGGTCGCCCCTGAGCGCCAGCGGTGACTGACAGCAGGCACAGTGCTGATGCTCCGAAAAACAACCCTCTCAAGGTTCGCGTCACAATCCGCTCCAGAAAAGATGAATGCTCGACACCGATCGGTCGGGGCATGGAGGTCAGTGGTGTACGTGCGCGGATGCTCCCGTGGGGCGCCGCAGTTCCGCACTGATAGTGGACCGAATCTGCGACAGCTGCGACGGGCCCGCGTACCCGATCCACTTCCGCACGATGCGACCTTGGGTGTCGACGAGGATGGTGTACGGGAGCCCCGGATAGTGCAGCTCATTCTTCGCGCGCCCTCGGCCAAGAAACACCGGGAACTCGAATCCGAAATCCGAGAGAAAACGGCGCGCACTCTCCACTCGAACATCTTCGTTGACCGTCACAAAGCGAAAGCGCGTCTCCGAACTGAACTCCCGCTGCAATGAGTCGAGTGCCGGCATCTCATCGCGACAGGGCACGCACCAACTGGCCCAGACATTGACGAGCGTGATCTTGCCCGAATCGTGGATGGCCGCAGCGCCTCCGGACAGGAGCGGGAGGTTGATCGCTCGAAGCCGTTCCGCCGAACGCGCTGCAATTCCGGC
>Ga0209109_10002526_pt1 | contig 10044 bp, 9 predicted proteins | sample Rifsed10ft2_FD_184004 | JGI IMG/M metagenome (GOLD analysis project Ga0209109, IMG submission 184004) | Soil microbial communities from Rifle, Colorado, USA - sediment 10ft 2 (version 2) | ecosystem: Environmental > Terrestrial > Deep subsurface > Rock core/Sediment | place: Rifle, Colorado... | reverse complement strand
CCGGGAAGCCAGCGCCGCCCCGGCCCGTCAGCCCCGCGGCTTCGACCTCGGCGATCACGGCCTCGGGCGGGCGATGGAGGGCCGCGAGCAGCGCCGTATAAGCCCCGTGCTCGAGCGCCGAGTCGAGCGCGTCCGGATCAACCGTTCCGGCGCGGGCGAGCAGGATGCGCACCTCGCCGGAGCGCGGACGGGCGTAGGCTTTGGGCTCGCCGAGCCACCGGCTGCGCTCGACGAGCACGTTCTCCGCGAGCAGCGGCCCAAAGGGTTGGCCGTCCATCAGCGCCGCCGGGGCGCGGTCGCACAACCCGAGGCAGCTCGTGCGCTCGACCGCCCACTCCCTCCCGAACTCCGCTTCAACCGCCGCGCGGGCCTCCTGCGCGCTGTTCAGCCAGCAGGCCGGGCCGTCGCACACGCGAATCGTCGGGCGGGGGCGCGGCGGCGAGTTGAGCATCGAGTAAAACGTCGCCACGCCGTAGGCGCGCTCCACCGGGAGGCGCAGCGCGCGGGCCACGTCCGCGATGGCGGCGCGGGTGAGGCCGCCGTGCCGCGCCTGCAATTCCTGAAGAATGGCGAGGATGGCCTCGGGGTCGGCATGATGGCGCTCGGCCAGCGCTGTAATTTCCGGATCAACGGGCTTCGAGGTGAGCGTTCGACGTTGCATCACAAATCTCCTGAAATTGATTCTTCCGGATCCGATAGCGCCCTTATGCTTGTCATGCTGAGCAAAGCGAAGCATCTCTGCGCTCGCTGCAGAGACCCTTCGCTTTGAGCAGACCTTCGTTGTACAGAAAGCCAACCGCGGGCGCGTCGAGATTGACCGGCGTGCACGTGAACGTCAGCCAGACCTCGCCGTTGACGGCGAGCGAGACGGGGGCCTCAGCGGCGATCGTCTCCCACCGGCCTGGCCGATACCGCCGATACTGCCTCGGCTTGCGGGCCTGGCTCATTTTGGGTTCCTCTCGCGGAGGGGGCGGGCCATGCCGTCCGCATGGGGCGCAGATAGACAAACCAGTAGACCACGCCGACCATGAACGCGCCGCCGATGATGTTGCCGAGCGTGACCGGCAGGAGATTGTTGATCAGAAACTTCCCCCACGTGAGATGCGGGAAGTCGGCGGCGGTCATGCCGATGGCCGTCCAGAACGGAGCGGGCGCACCGGCTTTGACGAACAACGCAATGGGGATGAAGTACATGTTGGCGATGCTGTGCTCGAACCCGGCGGCCACAAAGGCGGCGATGGGCGGGAGGATGGCGAGGATGCGGTCGGTGGTGGTGCGCGCGCTGAACGTCAGCCACACCGCGAGGCACACCAGCGCGTTGCAGAGCACCCCCAGCGCCAACGCCTGCCCGAAGCCCAGCCCGGCCTTGAAGTCGCCCGTCGCCAGCGCCGCCGCGCCGACGGCGCCCTTGCCAAACGTGTATTGGCCGCTGGCGTACACCAGCGCCGCCGTGCCCAGCGCGCCGACGAAGTTGCCGAGGTAGACGACGATCCAGTTCTGGACGAGCAGGCTCGTGCTGACTTTGCGGCTGGCCCAGGCCATGACGATCAGGTTGTTGCCGGTGAAGAGTTCGGCCCCGCCGATGATGACGAGGATCAGCCCGAGCGAGAAGACCACGCCCGCCAGCAGGCGCGTGACGCCGTAGGGGAGCGCCTCACCCGCCCCGGCGACGACGGTGGTCGAGAAAATCGCGCCGAGGGCGATGAAGGCCCCGGCCAGCACGGCGAGCACGAACATGCTCACCGGGTTGAGGTGCGCCTTCTTCACGCCGATCTGCTCGGCCTTGGCCGCCATTTGGGCGGGGATGAGCGCGTCAAACTGCAAGTCGCTGTTAACCGGCACGGCGAGGCATCCTTTTGGGCGGCCGCCCTCGCGTCAAGCCGTCAGGCGGCCACAAGCACAGAGCGCGCAGAGGCGAAGCCATCATTTCTCTCTGCGCGCTCTGCGTTCCTGGCGGTGAGAAAAGCGCGCGTCGTCTAGCCTTCTTTCTCCCACATCTTCACGACCATGCGGAAGATGTCCGACTCGGTGATGATGCCGATGACGCGCCCGTCGTCCACGACCGGCAGCCCGGCGACCTTTTTCTGGAGCATGATCTGCGCGGCTTCGCCGATGGTGCTGTCGGGATTGATGGTGACCGGGTCTTTGGTCATGATGCGCTCGAGCGTGAGGCGGCTGAGCAGGTAATGAATCTCGAAGATGCTCAGGCTGGTCGCCTCCGAAGGTTCCGCGCCGCGAATGTCCCCGCGCGTCACAATCCCCAGCAGCCTGCCCCTGGCATCCACGATCGGCAGGCGCCGGATACGCTTGTCCTTCATCACTTTGTGCGCTTCCGGCAGGGTCATGTCCGCCGGAGCAGTCACACAAGGGGACGTCATCCAGTCTTTGACTAATGCTCTCTTCATGAGTAACCTCCTTTTGCGCGCCCCGCGCTGCGCACGGCGGGCGGAACGCGCCTTCAATATAAACGGCGTTTTCGGGCAAGCTGAGTGCTGTTTGTCACCGAACCCCGCGACAAAACTCCGTATCTCCGGTAGGTTATAGACCTGACAGGTCTCCACCCCGCACCGCTTCGCTCCAAGGGCGCTTCGCGAGACCTGTCAGGTCTGGCCTACGGGGGCCTGCAGCAGGGCCGGAGGCCTGCGGGTTTCCGGATAAGCTCAAAGCCGACTATTTGCATCAGGATTACAGATTCCAGCCCGGAGATGGTAGACTGTCACTAGGCAGGGATGGATTGATTTCTATTATACTGACAACTACTGATAACGAGACCTGTGAGGTTTGCGCCCTAAAGGGGCGCTTCGCGGAGACCTCGCAGGCCTGAGCACCGCCATATGTCTGTCGTTCCCCCGCACGCCACTGAGACCGTGACCCTGCCCGACGGCACTGCCGTGACCCTCCGCCCCATCCGCCCGGACGACGTCCCGCGCCTGCAGGCCCTTCACTCCCGCCTCTCGCCGGAGACCATCTACCTGCGCTTCCTGGGCATGCACCCGACGCTGTTCGACAAAGAAGCCGAAAAGCTGGCAAATGTGGACTACCAGACCCGGATGGCGCTGGTGGCGACGCGCACAGAGCAGGAAGAGGAATCCCTGATCGGCGTCGCGCGTTACGCGGTGACCGGGCCGGAGCGGCCCGGCGAGGCCGAAGTCGCGATCGTGATCGAAGACCAGTACCAGGGACAGGGGCTGGGGACGCTCCTGGTGGACCGGATCATGGCCTACGCCCGCGCGCACGGCGTCCGCATTTTCTTCATGGAGGTCAACGCCGAGAATGACCGCATCCTGCACTTTGTCCGGCGCAGCGGCCTCCCGACGGAAAAGGTTTTCCGGGAGGGTGTGTGGGAGATACGGGTGAAGATCAGTTGACGGACGTTCATCTTTTTTAATGACTTTTGACACTGGAAAAGTCATCTTCCCCCCGCTAGGCTATCCCCGATAGCTATTGTCCATTTCACAGAAAGAAGGCCCCATGATCACCACCCCTGCCAAAACTAAAGTTGCCCATCGCCATAATGGTAACAGTCGCAAGCCCGTCGCGCGCCGCGCCAAAGAGAAGGTGCGCTGGGTCTATCTGTTCGCCGAGGGGAACGCGCAGATGCGCGACCTGCTCGGGGGCAAGGGCGCGAACCTCGCCGAAATGACGCGCATCGGCATCCCCGTTCCGCCCGGCTTCATCGTGACGACGAAAGCCTGCAACGCCTACCTCGCCGCGGGTCCTTCCGGAAAGTTCCCGCCCGGCCTGTGGGAGCAGGAGCTGGCCGCGCTCAAACAGATCGAGAAACTCACCGGCAAGAAATTCGGCGACCCGAGGAATCCCCTGCTCGTCTCGTGCCGCTCCGGCGCCAAGTTTTCGATGCCCGGCATGATGGACACCGTCCTCAACATCGGCCTGAACGACGACGTCGCCCACGGCCTGATCGCGCTGACCCCTACGGGCGACGCGCGCTTCGTCTACGACGCCTACCGGCGGCTGGTGCAGATGTTCGGCACGGTGGTGATCGGCGTGCCGGACGAGCCGTTTGAGGAAGTGCTCGCCCGCTGCCGCCAAGAGCGCGGCGTGACCAACGACGCCGACCTGGCCGTGAAAGACCTGAAGGCCATCACCGCCGACTTCAAAGCCATCGTGCGCGCGCAGACGGGCCGCGAGTTCCCCGCCGACCCCGTCGAGCAATTGCGACTGGCGACCGAGGCCGTCTTCAAATCGTGGAACGGCAAGCGCGCGATTGACTACCGCAACGCCGCCGGCATCCCGCACGACCTCGGCACGGCGGTCAACATCGTCACCATGGTCTTCGGCAACATGGGCGCGGACTCCGGGACGGGCGTGGTGACCACGCGCAACGTCTCCACGGGCGAGAAGGAGATCGAGGGCGACTACCTCACCAACGCGCAAGGCGAAGACGTGGTCGCGGGCACGCGCACCACCAAGCCCATCGCCGCGCTCAAGGACGAGATGCCGAAGATCTACGCCCAGTTCGAGCGCATCTGCAAGAAGCTGGAGAAGCATTACCGCGAAGTGCAGGACGTGGAGTTCACGATTGAACATGGCAAGCTGTGGATGCTGCAAACGCGCGACGCCAAGCGCACCGCGCAGGCCGCCGTGCGCATCGCCGTGAACCTGGCCGAAGAGAAAGTGATCAGCAAGACCGAGGCGGTCAAGCGCGTGAAGCCGGAGCACGTGGACTTCTTCCTGCACCCGCAATTCGATCCCCAGGAGCGCAAGGCCGCCATCGCGCGCGGCGACCGGATCGCGTGCGGGCTGAACGTCTCGCCCGGCGCGGCCTTCGGCCAGATCGCCTTCGACGCCGACATCGCCGAGCGCTGGGCCAAAGTCGAAAAGAAAGACGTGATCATGGTGCGGCCCGAGACCAAGCCCGACGACGTGCACGGGATGCTCGCCGCGAAAGGCATCCTCACCAGCAAAGGCGGGCGCACCAGCCACGCCGCGCTCGTCGCCCGGCAGTTCGGCAAGCCCGCCGTCGTCGGCGTGTCCACGATGGAAGTTGATCTCGAGAAGCGCCAGATGACGGTGTCGGACCCCGCGCACGGGATACCGACGCGCGTGTTCAAGGAGGGCGACTTCGTTTCGCTCGACGGCACGATTGGCGAGGTGTATGCCGGGCCGATCAAGGCCCTCATCCCGGAGTTCAACGACCCCTACCTGCTCAAACTGCTCTCCTGGGCGGATGACATCCGCCGCCTAGGCGTGTGGGCCAACGCGGACTATCCGCGCGACGCGCAGCGGGCGCGCCAGTACGGCGCAGAGGGCATCGGCCTGTGCCGCACCGAGCACATGTTCTTCGAGACCGAGCGCCTGCCGTTTGTGCAACAGATGATCCTGGCCAAGACCGACGCCGAGCGTGTGGAGCCGCTCGCCAAACTGCTCCCGTATCAGCGCTCCGACTTCGACGGCCTCTTCCGCGCCATGGACGGCCTGCCCGTCATCATCCGGCTGATTGACCCGCCCATGCACGAGTTCCTGCCCTCGCACGACTCGCTCCTGCAGGAGGTCACCGAATTGCGCGTGACGGGCACAGACCCGGCGCGGCTGGCCGAGAAAGAAAAGATGCTCGCCGCCGTGGAATCCATGCGCGAGGCGAACCCGATGCTCGGGCTGCGCGGCGTGCGGCTGGGCATCCACCTGCCGGAGCTGACCAGGATGCAGGTGCGCGCCATCTTCGAGGCGGCCTGCCAGTGCGCGCGAGACGGCGTGGACGTGCACCCCGAGGTGATGATCCCGCTGACCGCGCACGTCAACGAACTCAAGGTGCAGCAGACCGCGCTCGAAGCCGAGGCGCAGAAGGTGATGGAAGAGCAGGGGATGGAGATAGACTACAAGTTCGGCACGATGATCGAAATCCCGCGCGCCGCCCTCACCGCCGACGAGATCGCGCAGTACGCCCAGTTCTTCTCCTTCGGCACCAACGACCTCACGCAGACCACCTACGGCATCTCGCGCGACGACGCCGAGGCGGGCTTCCTGATCGAGTACATCGAAAAGGACATCCTGCCGGAGAACCCGTTCGCGAGCATTGACGAGTTCGGGGTGGGCAAACTGATGGACATGGCCGTGAAACTCGGGCGGCAGACGCGGCCGGGCCTTGAGGTGGGAATCTGCGGCGAGCATGGCGGCGATCCCAAATCCATTGCCTTGTGTCACCGTATCGGCCTGAACTACGTGAGCTGCTCGCCGTTCCGCGTGCCGATTGCAAGACTGGCGGCGGCGCACGCGGCGATTGGCGAAGCGGCTGATCACCGGTAACAACAGACACTTCGTGTCTGCTCCTCCTCGTCAACCTCCTGAAGGCTCTAAGCCTTCGGGAGGTTCCCTTGCCATGAACCCAATCGCCATTCACCTCGAAAACCTCACCCGCGATTTCAAGACCGTGCGCGCCGTGGACGCGCTCTCGCTCGATGTGCCGCCCGGCATCCTCTTCGGCTTCCTCGGCCCGAACGGGTCGGGGAAGACGACGACCATCCGCTTGCTGCTCGGCCTGCTGGAGCCGTCGGCGGGCAAGGCCGAGGTGCTGGGCTTCGACACGCGCACGCACGCGGACGAGATTCGCGCCCGCGTCGGCGCGCTGTTGGAGCATCCGGGACTGTACGAGCGGTTGAGCGCGGAAGATAATCTCGAATTCTACGGGCGCGCGTGGCGCATGTCCGCCTCTGAGCGCCGGGCGCGCATCAAAGAGTTGTTGTCGAACGTCGGGCTGTGGGAGCGGCGCACAGAGCAGGTGGGGACGTGGAGCCGGGGCATGAAGCAAAAACTCGCCGTGGCCCGCGCGCTGCTGCATCGCCCGCAATTGATTTTTCTCGACGAACCGACCGCCGGGCTGGACCCGGTGGCCGCCGCCGCGCTCCGGGACGACCTCGCCGCTCTCGCCGCGCAGGAGGGCGCCACCGTCTTCCTCACCACGCACAACCTGACCGAGGCCGAGAAACTGTGCGCGCGGGTGGCCGTGATCCGCAAGGGCAAGCTGATTGCGGTGGGCCACCCCGACGAGTTGCGCGCCAAAACCGGCGGGCCGCGCGTCGAGTTCGTGGGGAAAGGCTTCGGCGAAAGCGTGCTGGCCGCTCTCAGGGCGCGGCCCGAAGTTGCGGGAGTCGAGGAACAGAATGGCCGCCTGTCCGTCGCGCTGCGCGGGGACGCGAACGCGGAGGTCGCCCCGCTCGTCAGCCTCATCGTCGGCGCGGGCGCGCAGGTGGAGGAGGTCCGCAAGGGCAGGGCCAGCCTCGAAGAGGCGTTTCTCGATCTGGTGGTGGAGGAGAAAAAATGATGGTGGACATCTGGACGGTGATGTGGAAGGAGTGGAAGGAACTCTTGCAGGCGCGCGGCAACCGGCGGAGCAGCCTGTGGATGGTCCTGATGAACGTCGGGATCTTCGGCGCGTTCATGCCGTGGCAATTTGGCCTCCAGTGGCTCAACTCGCTGTGGACGGTGTTCTGGATGCTGTTCGTCGCGTCGTTCTGGACGACCAACCTCATCGCCGACTCGTTTGCCGGGGAGCGCGAGCGGCGCACGCTCGAGACGCTGCTCGCCAGCCGCCTCTCCAACCGCGCGATCCTGCTCGGGAAATACGCCGCCGCGCTGGCCTACGTGGGGGGGCAAATCCTCGTCAGTCTTCTGCTGGGCGCGGTAGTGGTGAGTCTGGCCCACGGGCGCGGGCAGTTTCTGTTCTACCGGCCCAGCGTGGGGCTGGGCGCGGCGGGCACGGGCCTGCTCGGCGCGGGGCTGGTGGCCGGGTTGGGCATTTTGATCTCGCTGCGCGCCGCCACCGTGCGCCAGGCCCAGCAGACTTTGCTCATCCCTCTCACGATAGTGCTCATCCTGCCGAGCTTCGGCACGTTGATTTTGCCCGCCGACCTGCAGGCGCGCTTCTTCCAATGGCTGGTGGAAGCCGAGGTGACCACGGTCGTCCTCGGCGTGCTGGCCGTCCTGCTCGTGATTGACGCGGCGCTGCTCGCGGGGGCGCTGGCGCGGTTTCAGAGGGCGAAGTTGATTCTGGATTGAAGGAGTAGGGCGAGCAAGAAACCCGGCTTCATTGAGAAGCCGGGTTTCTTTTTGACTCCCATTGGACTTTTCAAGCGCCCCCTTGGGGATTCTCCCGTCTCTGAAGCCATCGCTCAAACGAGGCCGGGCTTTCAGAGGATTTCTTGCCCAGCAGCAGGCCCTCGATGCCAATGTCTTCGTCGAGGTCCGGCCAGTGGATGCCATAGCCCGCGCCGCTGATATGAAGGTTGGCGCGCTCGGCGGGCGTGCCGTGGGCGAGGCGCGGATACCAGCCGATGGGGATGGCGATGGTGCGGCCATCTTCCAGATCAACCGACAGGGTGTCGTCAGTCACCGACACGTTGGGGACTCTGTTCACGCCTTCCTGAACTCCTCCCAGTCAAGCCCCAACTGCCGGATAACGGCCCGCACCGTGCCGAGTTTCAAGTCCTTGCCGCCCCAATCCGGCAGAGGCGCAATGCGATCCGTACGCGGATTGAGCCAGACACGATGCGAGCCTTTACCACGGCGGGGCAGTTCTCGGCACTCTAGCTTTTTCAACTTGCGCGCCACCTCGCGGTACTTCATGCCAGCACGACAACCGCCTCCAGCCAAAGCGGAGCGCCGTTCTGTTTTTGCTGGAGCACAGCCGGAATGGGTCTATCCAGCGTATGGTAGGCCTCGAGCAATGCCGCGAGCGCATCCGTCACATTTGCCAGCGCCTCCTGCGCCGTGTCGCCCTCGGTGATCAGTTCAGGCAGAAGAGGGCACGTCACGGTATAACCGCCTTCGGGTTGGGGATCGAGCACCAGCGGAAGTTTATAGAGTGTCTCTCGCCTCTTGCGGAGCTTCTTTTTAGCTTTGATCATAGAACCTCCTCATGCGCTTACGCCCCGCCGCGCACGGGCGGCGCGCCGGCAGCGTTTCAACTGCTCAACAGAGATTTGCACAGCCATTGCTTGCGAGTTTAAGCCAATTCTCGGCATAAGGCAACCATCATCCACCGGGGGCAAAGCGGATGAGGTTCCCCATCCGTTTCATCGTCCGCTGCCGCTTTGCCCCTCCCGCCCAATCCGGGTACACTGGGCCGCATGACGACCGCCGAAGCCGCCGCCGCTGACGCTTATGCCGCCGTCGAGCGCATCGTCCGCAAATTCAAGAACCTCTCCCCCGCCGCACGCCGCGCCTACAACGAAGACAACACGCGCAAAGACTTCATCCTCCCGCTCTTCCGTGCGCTGGAATGGGATATTGACAACGCGGTGGAGGTCAGCGCTGAGTACGGGGTCTCGCGCGGCTGGGTGGATTACGCTTTCCGGCTGAACGGCATCTCCCGTTTCTTCCTCGAAACCAAACGCGTGGACGAAGACCTGAACGACCCGCGCTGGGTGAAGCAGGCCATTGACTACGCCTGGCACAAGAACGTCACCTGGGCCTTGCTTTCCGACTTCGAGCAATTGCGCGTGTTCAACGCGGAGTGGCAGGAGACCAACCCGTTTCGCGCCGAGTTCCTCCAGTTCGACGTGGAGGGCTACCTCACGGACTTCGCACACCTGTGGTGGCTTTCGCGCCCGGAGACCGCCGCCGGGACGCTCGACCGCGAGGCCGAAAAGGTCGGGAAGAAGACGCGCCGCCTCCCCGTCACCCTGCATCTCTTCAGCGACTTGAAGACGTGGCGGCACGAGTTGTTCCAGCAAATGCACCGGTACAACCCGCTCATCCCGCCCGCGCAGGTGGACGAGGCCGTATTGCGGCTGCTCAACCGGCTGATCTTCATCCGCACGGCGGAAGACCGCGCCGTGGAGCCTTCGCGTCTTTTGCCGCTCGCCCGCGAACTGGCCGACTCAAAACGCTTGAAGGATTTGCCCCGCGCGCTGACGCAGTTGTTCCGCGAGATGGACACCGTCTACAACTCCGAGTTGTTCGCGAAGCACCTCTCCGAAGACCTGATGCTCGAATGCGAGCCGGAGCCGTTCCGCCGCATCATCGAAGGGCTGCACGAGCGGGGCTTCGTCCGCTACAACTTCAGCGCGATTGACGCCGACGTGCTGG
>Ga0209109_10002525_pt1 | contig 10046 bp, 8 predicted proteins | sample Rifsed10ft2_FD_184004 | JGI IMG/M metagenome (GOLD analysis project Ga0209109, IMG submission 184004) | Soil microbial communities from Rifle, Colorado, USA - sediment 10ft 2 (version 2) | ecosystem: Environmental > Terrestrial > Deep subsurface > Rock core/Sediment | place: Rifle, Colorado... | reverse complement strand
GCCGAGAGCGCGTTCCCCGAAGGAGCTATTGCATCGATCTTGAGAGACGCCCCCGGCGGTAAGCGCCGCTCCAAGACAGGCCTCATCTTCCATCCTATTGACAAAAAGTGCCCACCAACCTAACTTCAGGCGACCTCAATTCCTCGGAGAACTCGATGGCGAATGTCGGTTTTGTCGGGCTCGGCGTCATGGGCAGCCGGATGGTGAAACGGCTGCTCGATGCCGGACACAAGGTAACGGGCTACAACCGCACCAAGTCCAAGGCGCAGTGGCTGGTAGACGCCGGCATGAAGCGGGCCGATTCCCCTCGCGCCGTGGCTCAGGCCGCCGACGTCACGCTCAGCATGGTGACGAACACCGCGGCCCTGGAAGCCGTTGCCCAAGGGCCCGATGGGGTGCTCGCCGGACTGGCCCCGGGTAAGCTCTACATCGACATGAGCACAGTCAGCCCGGCGGCGAGCACAGAGCTCGCCGCCAAAGTCGCGGCCAAAGGAGCCAAGATGCTCGACGCCCCGGTCTCCGGCAGCGTGAGCACGCTGGAGGAGGGAAAGCTCTCGATCATGGTGGGCGGGGAGGAAGAGGCCTTCGAGCGCGCCCGCCCCATCCTCGCGGCGATCGGCCCCAAGGTCACCCACGTCGGTAAAAATGGATTGGCCGTCTCCATGAAGATCGCCACCAACTTAAGTCTCGCTGTGCAGATGCTCGCCTTCAGCGAGGGGGTGCTGCTGGCGGAGAAAAGCGGCATTGCCCGCGCCACCGCCGTCGAGGTGCTGCTCAACAGCGTTATCGCCTCGCCCATGGTGAAGTACCGCGGGCCGTTCGTGCTCAAGATGCCGGACGAGGCCTGGTTCGACGTCAACATGATGCAGAAGGACCTGCTGCTTGCGTTGGAGATGGGAAGAGAGCTCGAGGTCCCGCTGCCCACGACTGCGGTCACAAACGAGATGCTCACGGCGGCGCGCGGCATGGGGCTCGAGAAAAAAGATTTTGCAGCGCTCTTTGAAGCGCTGGCGAGAATGGCCGGGATCAAAAAATAATTCTTAATTTTGAATTGTGAATTTTAAATTTAGGTCTTAGAGTCCGAGGGCATTTCAATTAAGAATTCACAATTAAAAATTGCAAAGTTATGGCTCGACCCGCAAAGTCCAAAAAAAAACCGGAGGCGATGACATCGGTTGCGCTGGATCGCGAGAAAGCGCTCCATTTCTACCGCCAGATGCTGAAGATCCGTCTGTTCGAAGAGCAGGTCAACCAGCTCTACCTGAGCGCGAAGATGCCGGGCCTGGCCCATCTCTACATCGGCGAGGAGGCGATCGCCGTGGGCGTCTGCGAGGCGCTCAGGCGCGACGATTACATTACCAGCACCCACCGGGGCCACGGCCACTGCCTGGCCAAGGGCGCCTCCGTGGATCGCATGTTCGCCGAGCTTCTGGGCAAGGCGCCCGGCTACTGCCGCGGCAAGGGGGGCTCGATGCACATCGCCGACCAGGAGACCGGCAACCTCGGCGCCAACGCCATTGTCGGGGGCAGCGCCGGCATCGCCACAGGCGCGGCCATGTCGGCCAGGATGCGCGGCAGCGGCCAGGTGGCGGTCTGCTTCTTCGGAGAGGGGGCCTTCGGGCAAGGGCTCTTGTACGAAGTGATGAATATGGCCTCCCTGTGGAAGCTCCCGATCCTCTACGTCTGCGAGAACAACCAGTACAACGAGTACACTCACTACCGCGAGACAACTGCGGGTGATGTCGCTCAGAGGCCCAAGGCCTTTGGCATCGAAACGGTCGCGATCGACGGCCAGGATGTCGGCGCCGTCTACACCAGCGCGCTCCGCCTGGTGGAGCGGGCGCGGCAGGGCAAAGGGCCCGCCTTTCTCATCTGCGACACTTACCGTTTTCACGGCCATCACGTGGGCGACATCAACCGGGCCTATTACCGCCCCAAAAAGGAAGAGGAGGAGTGGAAAGTCCGGCGCGACCCGGTCAGACTGCTCGTGGAGCGGCTGAAGGCGCGCAAGCTGGCGGACGACAAGGCGCTGGCAAAGATTGAAGAGGAGTTGAGACGTGAGATCGAGGCCGGCGTTGAGTTTGCGCTGAACGCGCCTTACCCGGACCCGGCCGAGGTGGATCAGCATGTGTATGCCTGAATTTTTAATTGTTAATTTTGAATTTTGAATTGACTGCCTTGCCTAATTAAAATTAAGAATTCAAAATTAAAAATTTTGCGCCGGTAAAACTGATGGCTCTAAAGGAAACAACGAAGCAGGCGGCCCTTATCGCCGGATCAGGGCGCGAGATTACCTTTGCTCAGGCGATTAACGAGGCCTTGGCCGAGGAGATGCGGCGCGACTCCACGGTTTTCATCATTGGTGAAGATGTCGCCGAGGCGGGGACCCCGTTCAAAGTCCTCTCCGGCCTGGTCGAGGAATTCGGCACCGGTCGGGTCATCGACTCGCCGATCTCGGAGGCGGGCATCGCCGGCCTGGGCGTGGGCGCGGCCATGACCGGGATGCGGCCGGTCGTCGACATCATGTTCGGCGATTTCGTCACCCTCATCATGGATCAGATCGTCAATCAGGCCGCAAAGATCCGCTACATGTCGGGCGGCAAGCTCAAGGTGCCGATGGTCCTGCGCACCACGCTGGGAGCTACGCGCCGCTCCGCAGCGCAGCACAGCCAGAGCCTGCACGCCTGGTTGAGCCACGTGCCCGGCCTCAAGGTCGTGCTCCCCTCCAACCCGTATGACGCCAAGGGACTTTTGAAGAGCGCTATCCGCGACGATAACCCGGTGGTGTTTTTCGAGGATAAGATGATGTACCAGCTGAAAGGCCCGGTGCCGGCGGGCGACTACACCATCCCTTTGGGAGTTGCGGAGATCAAGCGCGCGGGCAAGGATATCACTCTCGTCGCTACGAGCAGCATGGTGCAGGTTGCCCTGAGCGCGGCCGACACGCTGGATAAAGGCGGCATCGGCGCCGAAGTCATCGATGTGCGGACGACAGCGCCGCTCGATAAAGCGACAATCATCGAGTCAGCAAAAAAAACCAGTCGGGCCGTTGTCCTCGACGAAGGCTATGAGGGTTACGGCGTCACCGCTGAGATCGCCTCGGTGATCGCCGAAGGGGCCTTCTATTACCTTGACGCGCCGGTAAAGCGGATGGGGGCCAGAAATGTGCCGGTCCCCTTCTCGCCGGTGCTCGAGGATCAAACGGTGCCCACGGCGGAGTCGGTGGTCGAGGCGGCGAAAACGCTATGCGGCAAACTATGAGTTCAAATCGTTCAATGCGTTCAAGTTGTTCAAGCCGTCAGAAAAGAGCGGCGATTTAAACGTTTTAAACTATTTGAACGACTTGAACCTTTGAACAAGGAGGTCGGCTATGGGACTGAAAACTTTCGGCCTGATGGGCGTGGACTGGGAAGAGCGGGTCAACATAGAACGGCTCAGGCAGGAGCGGCTGGCGCGGGTAAAAGCGGCGCTAAAAAAATCCGAGATGGGCGCGCTCCTCTGCTTCGACATGAACAACATCCGCTATACCACGGCCACCCACATCGGCACCTGGGCGATGGACAAGCTGGTGCGCTTCTCGCTCCTGCCCCAGGACGATGAGCCGATCGTCTGGGACTTCGGCTCGGCCGCGCGCCACCACCAGATCTACTGTCCCTGGCTCGGCGTGGAGCGCTCGCGCGCCGGCATCTCCACATTGCGCGGCGCTACGTCGCCGAAATCAGGACTCGCTGAGGATGTCGCGCGCAAGATCAAGAGAGAGCTCGAAAAACGCAAGCTTCAGAACGAGCCCGTGGGCGTGGACGTCATCGAGTTGCCGGTTCTCTTCGCGCTGCAAGCCGAAGGGATCAAGGTGGTGGACGGTCAACAGCTGATGCTGGAAACAAGAAAGATCAAGACGCAGGACGAAATCACGCTGCTCAACAGCGCCTGCATGATGGTGGACGCCGCCTACGAGGAGCTCTATCGCTTCATGAGACCGGGCGTGCGCGAGAACGAGTGCGTGGGGCTGGTGAGCAAGGTCTTATTTGATCTGGGCTCCGAGCACGTCGAGGGCGTCAACGCCATATCCGGCGAGCGCTGCAGCCCGCATCCGCACGTCTACACCGACCGGGTCTTGCGCCCCGGAGACCCGGCCTTCTTCGATATCCTGCACAGCTATAACGGCTACCGCACCTGCTACTACCGGACCTTCGCGGTCGGCAGCGCCTCTGCTGCGATGGTGGACGCCTACAAGCGCTGCCGGGACTACATGGACGCGGCGATCAGCATCGTGAAGCCCGGCATCACCACGGCGGACGTGGTCAAGCTCTGGCCCAAGGCCGAGGAGTTCGGCTTCGCCAATGAGGAGGCGGCCTTCGCCCTGCAGTACGGACACGGGGTAGGGCTCTGCATTTGGGAAAAGCCCATATTCAGCCGCCTGGTGTCGCTCGATAATCCGGAAGTCATCGAAGAAGGGATGGTCTTTGCCCTGGAGACCTACTGGCCCGCCTCGGACGGATGGTCGGCGGCGCGCCTCGAAGAAGAAGTGGTGGTGACGAAAAATGGCTGCGAGGTCATCACCCGCTTTCCTTCGGAAAAGCTCCTCGTCGCCGGGACACAGTACTTCACCTTCTCCGGGCCGCTCTCGAATACACGGGAGACTCAATCGCCGCTCAACAACCCCGGAGCGCTGGAAAGGGTGAAGCGTTCTTAGTTGACGGAAGGCAAGAGAAGATAATTTTAGATTGCCGATTTTCGATTTTAATCTTGACTTTTATACGGGCTTGAGGCAGCTAGGTGGGGCACATGGCGCAGAAGAGCACCGCAAGGAAATGTCGTAGCCTTTCGGGGCGCATGCTTACGCTCGAAATACGCAGGCTGCGGAAACAAATGCGTGTTGGGTTTACGCGCCTCGAAGGCCGGCTGAATACGCTAATTGACCGAGTCGGCGCCTTCTTAAGGGTGCATTATGCTCTGCATGGAATTAAAGGTCATGAAGGAGCAGATGAAGGGTTTCGAGGAACGCCTGGGACGCGTCGAGGCTGCTCAGAGAAGCTAATCCGATAGTGCTGCTTTTTCTTGTTCGAACTCCTTTGCCTGCCAGGCCAGGTCACCTACATCGAAAGGAGAAAGTGACCATGAGACGCAGGATAGTCTTCGTAGCTGTCACTCTCGCCCTGGCAATTCCATCGTTGCCTTTCATATCCCAGGCGCAGCAGCCGAAGAAAGTCCCGCGGATTGGCTACCTAACTGCTGCTCCCCTTTTCACAATCACGGCTCGCACGGACGCATTCCGCCAAGGTCTGCGTAAGTTTGGTTATGTGGAAGGGAAGAACCTTGTCATTGAATGGCGATCTTCGGAGGGAAAGCTCGATGGGCTCCCCGCGCTCGCTGCCGAACTTGTGCGTCTCAAGGTAGAGGTTATCGTCACCGGCGGTCCGGGAGTAACCCGCGTCGCCAAGGATGCGACTGTTACGATTCCGATTGTAATGACGAAGGTAATCAAATGAAAACAGGCGGAAGGCGTGAGGCGTTAGGCGTGAGAAAATCTTCCTGTTGCCTATTGCCTGGTGCCTTCTGCCTACGGCATTAGACGATGGCAACGGATGTAATCATGCCGGCGCTGGGAATGGCGCAGGAAAAGGGCACCTTGGTGAGCTGGCTGAGAGCCGAAGGCGATCCGGTGAAAAAGGGGGAGCCCCTGATGGAGGTCGAGACCGACAAGGCGACGGTCGAGGTCGAAGCGCCGGCCTCGGGTATTCTAGCCGGTGTCACCGCCGCCCCCGGCGACGAGGTGCCCGTGGGTCAAAGGATCGCCGTCATCCTCGCCCCAGGCGAGCCGCTGAGCAAGGAACCTTCGAGGAGGCAACCCGCCTCGCCCGCGGCGAAGAAAATTGCCAAAGAGAAAGGGATCAATATGACGAACCTCAAGGGCAGCGGCCCCGAGGGCAGCATCGTCGCCGAGGATGTGCTAAAAGCGGCGGAGCCCAACAGGGAGGCAGGGGCGCCCAAGAGCCCTCAGATCGTTCCGCTCACCGCCATGCGCCGGATCATCGGAAACCGCATGGTCAAGAGCAAGCAGGAGGCGCCCCACTTCTACGTCAGCATGGACGTGGACATGGGCGAGGTCAGCCGGAAAAGGGCGGAATGGAAGGAGCAAAAGGAGGGGGTGGTCCCTTCGATCAACGACTTTATCCTTTGGGCCAGCGCGCAGGCGCTCAAGGATTTCCCCTCGCTCAACTCGACCCTCACGGAACAGGGGGTCAAGCTCCTGCCCGAGATCAATATCGGCATAGCAGTTGCCGTGGAGGAAGGGCTCGTGGTCCCGGTCATCCGCAACGCCGACCGCCTGAGCCTTGAGCAGCTGGCGGCGCAGAGCCGGGAACTGGCGGAAAAGGCGCAGAGGAAAAAGCTCTTCCCCTTGGACTACGAGGGCGGCACTTTTACCGTCTCCAATCTCGGCATGTTCGGTGTCGACACCTTCGTGGCTATTATAAATCCGCCCCAGTGTGCTATCTTGGCCGCCGGCCAGGTGGCCCGGCGCGCGGTCGCCCGCGGCGAAGAGATCGTGGCCCGTCCGATGATGACCATGACTCTGTCCGCCGACCATCGAATCGCCGACGGCGTGATCGCCGCCAGATTTCTCAAAGAAGTACAGGAGCTTTTGGAAAAAAGTTGAGGATGAATAACCAACCAGTCCTGTCCCTGAAGCAACTGACCAAGGAGGAGAGTAAATCAATGGCTGAAACAAAGAAGATTTCTTTCTGGCGGAGCGTTCACTTGGCGGCCGTGGTTGCGCTGCTCATTTGCCTGGGCTCCGCCGCGAGCGTGGAGGCACAGAAGGTAGAGCGGATCACTATAGCGGGAGGTCCCCCGGCGGGGGTTTTCGGCATCTTCGCGACCGGCATCGGAACTTATCTGTCAAAAAACGTTCCCGGCCTTGATGTATCCGTGGCTGCAACCGGCGGCTCGGTGGAAAACACGCGCCGGATCAACGCTAAGGAGGCAGAGATGGGACTTTCCTTCTCGTCGGATCTGCACGAGGCCTTCTACGGTTTGGAGAAATTTACCGGCAAGCCCTTGACGGAGCTCCGCTCCGTCGGGCTGGTCTTTTTTGGAGTCGCGCACCTGATCACCTACGCCGATAGCGGCATCAAGACCGTAGGAGATCTGGCCGGAAAGCGCGTCGCCCTGGGAACTCCCGGGTCGGGGACCTTCGCCAGCGCGGAGCGGGTCTTTCGCTCCGTCGGGCTATGGGACAAGATCACCCGCATCCCGCTGCTTGGGGCGGCCGCGGGCGGGGCGATGAGCGAGGGCAAGGCAGATGCCTTTTTCTGGACCGGCCCGGAGCCCGACCGGGTGACATCAGAGGCAGCCGCCAAGAGGCCGGTGCGGGCCATCGACATCTATGCGCCGGTATCGAAGACCGACTTCTTCAAGCAGTTTCCCTATTTTGCGCGCTATGTGTTTCCGGCGGGCTCGTACCGTGGAATCACGGAGGATACTTCAACTGTCGGGATTCCGGTGATTTGGTACGCGCATCGGGAGTTCTCGCCCGCGTTGGTGCGCAAGATAGCTGAAGCAGTCTACAGCAAGACGGGAAACGCGCATATGGTCAGTGTCCACGCCGGGTCCAGGGACATGGTGCCGCAGAAGGCTTTGCAGGGGGTCACAGTGCCGCTCCATAGAGGCGCCGAGGATCTCTGGAGAGCCGGGGGCATTCAAATTCCCGAAGCGATCCGCGCCCGCTAGGCTGCAGCGCTTTCGAAGGCCGTGGTCGAAGAGTCCTCGCAGATGCGGGCCCTGTCAGGGTCCTGGAACATGGCCGTCCAGCTCATGATGGGCGGGGTGTCCCTGTTCTATCTATGGGCCTCGACGGTCGGCGTCGTTTCTCTCCAGTACTTTCGCGGCATAGCTGTTCTCTACAGCCTGGTCGTGCCGCTCCTCCTGTACAAAGGTTGGCGGGGCAGCTGTGCCAACGCGCCGTCGGTGCTTGACCTGCTCCTCGCTGCCGGTGCGTCGGCAGGGGTAGTCTACTGGATAGTTGAGCATGAGAACGTGGCCTACCGGGCGGGAGACTTTACCCTGCTCGATGTCTGGCTGGGCGCCATCGTCACTATCGTGGCGATCGAGGCAGCGCGGCGGGTGCTCGGCCTTGGCATGGCTATGTGCGCGATCCTACCGATCGTTTACGCCCTGTTCGGATCTTATCTGCCCTTTATCATCGGCCATCGAGGATTCACCATCCGCCGGGTTATTGAGTATGTCTACCTCACCTCCGACGGAATCTTCGGCATCATGGCCGAGGTGGTCGCCTCCTTCATCATCCCCTTTGTCGTTTTCGGCGCTTTCATGCAGCGGGCCGGCGTGGCGAAATTTTTCATCGATCTTTCTCTGGCCGCCTTCGGACGGATCGCGGGCGGGCCCGCGCAGGCCGCCGTCATATCGAGCGCTCTGCTGGGTACCATCAACGGCAGCCCCATCGCCAATACGGTCACTACGGGCGCCGTGACTATCCCGCTCATGAAGCGCGCCGGCTTTCCGCCCCATATCGCGGCGGCGGTGGAAGCGGCCGCGTCAACCGGTGGAATGGTGCTGCCTCCAATCATGGGCGCTGGCGCCTTTATCATGGCCGAGATGACGGCCATTCCCTACCTGGAGATCATCAAGGTCGCCGCTATCCCAGGCATCCTCTTTTTCCTCTCGGTCGGCATCATGGTCTACTTTGAATCGAGAAAGCTTGGATTGCGCGGCCTCGATAAAGAAGATCTCCCCAGGTTCCGCGATGTTCTAAAGCGCGACTGGTATTTGTTTACGCCCGTTGTTGTCCTGATCGTCTCGCTCTTTTCCGATTTCTCTCCGGAGGGCTCGGCCGTACATGGGATCCTGGCCACTATTGTCATAAGCTGGTTTCGCGCTGAAACGCGCATGGGATGGCGCGAGATCTGGCAGGCCCTGGTCAATGGAGGCAAAGACTGCCTATTCGTCGCCGCCCTGACCGGAGCTGTCGGGGTTCTGATCGGCGTTCTGGCCTTGACCGGCATCGCCATCAAGTTTTCCTACATCCTGGTAGAACTGGCCGGTCAGAACCTCTTCCTCACCATCGTCTTAATCGCATCTGCAACGTTAATACTCGGCCTGCCTCTTCCCATCACAGCCACCTATCTCATCGTAGCGGTCGTTGCTGTCCCCGCGCTGGTCAAGCTGGGTGTGCCGCTGCTTACGGCCCACCTCATTGTCTTCTGGCTGAGCCTCGATTCCAACATCACCCCCCCGATCGCCATGGGGCCGTTTGCCGCCGCGGCCATCGCCGGAGCGGATCCCATGAAGACTGGCTGGAGCTGTTTCAGGTTCGCTAAAATCATCTATGTGATGCCCTTGCTCTTTGCCTACAGCCACATCCTCTTTACCGGCACGCCGACCGAGAATCTCTGGGCCGTCTTCTCGGCCACGCTGGGGACCGTGCTTTTTTCCATCGTTGGCACTGCGTACTTCTACGTGAAAACCACTCTGGTGGAGTGGCTGATTCTCGCCTTCGCCTCCTTTCTCGCCTTTGTTCCAATCCTCGGCACGGAAATCGCCGCCCTAGCCCTTTTTGCCGCTGTCTATTTCTGGCAGCGCAAGCGCGCCGGTCTTTGGCCTCAGCCGAGCGCGCCCAACGTCGCACCGGAATAGTTCGATCATCTGCGGCCTGCCGCGAAGTCACAAAAAGTGATCTCATAAACGGAGAGCCAAAGATTGTTGACAAGCCGCAGGGTTTAGACTAGGTTGCGCAAAAACCCGTGGAGGGGAATTCCCCCACGCAGATCGCGGAAATCTTGACCCCTGCCGTTCCGCTCAAACCCGCTCGAAGGTTCGAGCTTGAGGCCTCGGCCTGAGGCTCAGCCCGAAGGGCTCACCTCGAAAGGAGGAAATCGACGATGAAGACAAGACGACGTTGCGTCTTCCTGCTATCCTTGGCGGCCCTTGCGGCCGTCTTCGCCGTGTCGGCAATCGACCCGGTCTACCCCCAGCAGCGCAAGTCGCTGCGCTGGGCGACTTCGGCGGTGGGCTCCTACGGCTACCAG
>Ga0209109_10002524_pt1 | contig 10047 bp, 8 predicted proteins | sample Rifsed10ft2_FD_184004 | JGI IMG/M metagenome (GOLD analysis project Ga0209109, IMG submission 184004) | Soil microbial communities from Rifle, Colorado, USA - sediment 10ft 2 (version 2) | ecosystem: Environmental > Terrestrial > Deep subsurface > Rock core/Sediment | place: Rifle, Colorado... | reverse complement strand
CCCGTTGTTGATCGGACCCTGGGAATGAGAGGAATCACCCGATTCCTTCTGATGACGATGGGCTTAATGTGGCAGTTTGTTCTAGCTATGATTATCGTCCATCGTGAAGCCAAGAGCCTCAACTTATCAACGATCAAAGAACGCCTTTGGCTGAGTGCGCCGAGAGCACCTGGGAGCGGACAACCTCGCCGCACACTCTGGCTTTGGCTCATCCCTTTTGTCGTTCTGTTTCCCCTTTTCGACTTCGAGGTAAGTCGCATTCCAAACAAGCTTTGGGTTTCCGTCTTCCCCATTCTTGCTCAACCACCCGGGTACAGCTTCAGAGCGATGACCGCGGCGCCGGAGGTCCGTGAACAGCTCGTGGGCGCTTGGTGGTTCTTCGGCCTGTTCCTTGTCTCGGCGACATTTAACACCATTCTCGGCGAGGAGTTCCTTTTCCAACGCGGCGTCTTCGTCCGGCGTCTTGCCGCGACCCGGCGGGTCGGCCACGGCGGCACGCTCGACCCGTTCGCATCCGGCGTGCTGCCGGTCTTCCTCGGCCGCGCGACGCGGGTCGTCGAGTTCCACCTGGGTGATCGCAAGGCGTATCGGGCCACGGTCTGCTTCGGCGCGTCGTCGACCACGGACGACCTCGAAGGCGAGATGCAGCCGGCCGACGGCGCCGCGCCGACACGCGAGGCGGTGGAGGCGGCCCTCCCCGGGCTGACCGGCACGATCTCGCAGCGTCCGCCCGCCTATTCCGCGATCAAGGTGGCCGGCCGTCGTGCGTACGCGCTGGCTCGCGCGGGTGAGCGGGTCGAGCTGGCGGCACGCGAGGTCACGATCCACGCCCTGTCGCTCCTGTCGTGGGACGAGGCCGACCCGGCCCGGCCCATCGCGGAGCTCGACGTCGCGTGCTCGGCCGGGACCTACATCCGGGCCCTCGCGCGAGATCTCGGTGAGCGGGTCGGGTCCGCCGCGTATCTCGGCGCGCTGCGGCGGACGGCTGCCGGCCCGTTCTACGAGGACGACGCGGTCCCGCTCGCCGCCGTCCGGGAGGCCGCGGCGACCGGTCCCGACGGCCTGCTCCCGCTGCTCCGCCCGATCGATGACGGGCTCGACCGCTTCCCCGACGTCGCACTCACGCCCGACGAGGTCGACGCGGTGTCGCGCGGCCAGTTCGTCCGCCCGGCTGCCGGCTTCGCGATCGGCGCCGAGCGCTATCGACTGCGGTCGCCGGACGGCAGCCTGGCGGCGATCGCGACCGCGGCCGGGACCGGCCGCCTCGCGCCCGACAAGGTCCTGGTGGCGCCGACGGGACGGCCCCCCTGATGCACGTCGTGGCGGGGGTCGCGGAGCTGCGGCCCGAACACGGTCCGTTGTTCGCGGTCGTCGGCGTCTTCGACGGCCTGCACCGGGGGCATGCCTACCTGCTGGAGCACCTCGTCCGCGCGGCGCACGCCCGATCCGCCCACGCGACGGTGATCACCTTCGACCATCATCCCGACGAGATCATCACCGGGACCGCACCCCCGCTCCTGATGGACCCGCAGGAGCGGCTGGAGCGGCTTGCCGCGGCCGGTGTCGAGGTGACGGTCGTGCAGCACTTCGACGTCGCCGTGCGCCAGACGACATATGACGCGTTCATCGAGATGATCCTGGCGCGGACGACACTGGCGGGGCTGCTGATGACGCCGGACGCCGCGTTCGGCTTCGAGCGTCGCGGGACACCGGAAGCCCTCACCTTGCTCGGCCAGCGTGACGGATTCGAGGTCGTGGTCGTGCCACCCTTCGCGCTGGACGGCCGATCGGTCCGCAGCTCGGACGTCCGGGCGGCCATCGCCGCCGGCGACCTCGCGCTGGCAGAGGCGCTGCTGGGCCGGCCGGTGACGATCTCGGCGCAGGCCGCACCGGCCGTCGAGGGGATCGGGACGCCGCTCGCCTTCGCGTGGCCGGTCGCGCTGCCGCCGCACGGGACCTACACCTGTCGCGTGGGCACCTCGACCGGGATCCTTCGGATCGACGATGGCTCCGTGATCCTCGAAGGCCCGGCCGTGGCGCCGGGCCGCGTCCGGTTGACGCTGGACGGATGATGCCGGGTTCTGAGCGGGAGGCCGTAGTCCGGCCTAGAGTCCCGGCTGCCAGAGTGGCTCGGTCACCCCACGCTCGCGGTTCTCGTATCGGGCCATCACGAACAACAGGTCCGACAGTCGGTTGAGGTAGGGGACCACCAGCTCGCCGATCACCTCCTCGCGTGCGAGGCCGATCGCCACGCGCTCAGCACGTCGGCACACGGTCCGCGCCACGTGCAAGTGGGCCGCGCCTGGGGCTCCGCCCGGCAGCAGGAAGTTCGTCAGCGGTCCAAGGCCCTCGTTCAGCGCATCGATGAGGCGCTCCAGCCGCTCGACGTGCCGTGCCTCGACGGTCGGGATCCGCGACCGTCGCTCGTCGTCGCTCGGCCAGCACAGGTCAGCTCCGAGGTCGAACAGCTCGTTCTGGATCGTTGTGACCTCGCCGGTCAGGCGTTCGCACAGGCCCGTCGCGATCGCCACGCCGAGCTGTGCGTTCAGCTCGTCCACCGTGCCGTACGCCGTGACGCGGAGCGAGTCCTTCGCCACGCGCTGACCACCCCCGAGTCCGGTCGTCCCCTCATCGCCCGTCTTGGTGTAGATCCGATCGAGCTTCGGCATGCCCGGAATCGTACACGGCGTTTCCGAGCCGGAGGTCCTGGACCGCTCGCTTCCCCGCGCGTTTGCCGCATCGGGGGCCTTCCTGCTACCATCCGCCGGTCAAAGAAGGATTGTCAACGCAACAGATCGTGTCGGAGGACCGAGTGCCGCTCGCGCGGGAACAGAAGCAGGAGATCATCACCGGGTTCGCCACCAAGGACGGTGACACCGGGTCGCCGGAGGTCCAGATCGCGCTCCTCACCGAGCGGATCAAGGAGCTCACGTCGCACCTCCGGAGCTTTCCCAAGGACAACCATTCGCGCCGCGGCCTCCTCAAGCTCGTCGGCCAGCGCCGCCGCCTTCTCGCCTACCTGATGAAGAAGGACAGCGCGCGCTACCGGGTCGTCATCGGACGGCTCGGGCTCCGCCGCTAGCGTCGCCGCCCCGGACCTCGGGCACCGCCCGGGGTCCATCAGCACCCGGCGCCCAGCCAAGCGCAGTCGGCCGACCAGCCCGCAGGTCGAACCTCCTCCACGTCCAAGGAGGAATGATCCCCGTGTCTCAAACGTTCGAGACGCAGTTCGGCGGTCGCACGCTGACCATCGAGACCGGCCGGCTCGCCCGACTGGCAGGTGGCGCGGTCACCGTTCGCTACGGCGACACCATGGTGCTCGGCACCGCCAACCGGTCGGAGCCCCGCCCCGGGCTCGACTTCTTCCCGCTCACCGTCGACTTCGAGGAGCGGATGTACGCCGCGGGCAAGATCCCCGGCGGGTTCATCAAGCGTGAGGCGCGCCCGTCCGAGCACGCGATCCTGGCCGCGCGCCAGACCGACCGGCCCATCCGCCCGCTGTTCCCCGAGGGCTACAAGGACGACGTCCAGCTCGTCATCACGGTCCTCTCGACGGACCAGGAGAACAACCCCGACGTCATCGGCACGATCGCGGCGTCTGCGGCCCTCACCATCAGCGAGATCCCGTTCAACGGACCGATCGGCGCCGTCCGCGTCGGCCGGATCGACGGCGAGTTCGTGATCAACCCGACGCACAGCCAGAAGGCCGAGTCGGAGCTCGACCTGATCGTCGCCGGCACCCGGGACGCGATCATGATGGTCGAAGCCGGTGCGAAGCTCCTGCCCGAGGACGTCATGGCCGAGGCCATCCTGTTCGGGCATCGGGCGCTCCAGCCGCTCGTCGACCTCCAGGAGGAACTGCAGAAGGCGGTCGGGAAAGCCAAGCGGGTCCCGTACATCGACCGCGGCTCCCCGGCGGTCCTCGACTTCGCCGCGGCCGCAGAAGCCGGCGCCGAATTCGTCATCGTCGACGTCGAGTCCACCGGTGTGGATCCCAAGATGGCCGACCTCGTCGAGATCGCAGCGGTCAAGGTCAAGGACGGCAAGATCGCCGACCGCTGGTCGACCCTGGTCAACCCGGGCCGTCCGATCGTCGGCAACCAGATGCACGGCATCACGGACAAGGACGTCGCCGGGGCGCCGTCGCCGGCTGAGGCCGCCCGCACCGCGCTCGACTTCGTCGGCGATGCGTACCTCGTCGGTCACTCCGTCGGCTTCGACATCGCGTTCATCGAGGGAGCGCTCGGCGACGGCACGCGCATCGACACCGCGAAGGTGCTCGACACGCTGACGATCGCCCGCGACGGATACCCGGACCTCGAGAACTACAAGCTGCCGACACTGTCGAACTTCTTCGGCATCGAGCTCAAGGAGAACCACCGCGCCCTGCCGGACGCGGAGGCGACCGCCGAGCTGCTGCTCTGGTTCGGCCGCGACCTGCCGGGTCGGATCTCGACGCTTCGGGCGTCGATCGCCGACGCCGTCCGTGCCCAGCGCAGCGGGGGCGACACCCCGGCGCTGCTCGAGGCCGCCCGACGCGAAGCGCGGGTGAGCAAGAGCCTCTTCAGCCTGGTCCAGAAGAAGACCGTCCGCCGGGTCGTCCTCGACGAGGGCATCCGGATCGACGGCCGCGGGCTGACGGACATCCGTCCCATCTCGGTCGAGGTCGGCCTCGTCCCGCGCGCGCACGGCTCCGGCCTGTTCACCCGCGGGGAGACGCAGGCACTGACCATCGCGACCCTCGGTTCGTCCTCGGACGTCCAGCGGATCGACACGATCAGCCCGGAGACCGAGAAGCGCTACCTCCACCACTACAACTTCCCGCCGTACAGCACCGGTGAGAACAAGCCGATGCGCGGGCCGAGCCGGCGCGACATCGGGCACGGCCACCTGGCCGAGCGTGCGCTCGTGCCGGTCCTGCCGGACCCCGACGAGTTCCCGTACGTCATCCGCCTCGTGAGCGAATGCGTGACGTCGAACGGGTCGACCTCCATGGCATCGACGTGTGGCTCGACGCTCGCGCTGATGGATGCGGGCGTCCCGATCAAGGCACCGGTCGCGGGCGCCGCGATGGGCCTGATCAGCGAACCGGACGGCCGCTACGTCGTCCTGACCGACATCCTCGGCAAGGAGGACTCGATCGGCGACATGGACTTCAAGGTGACCGGCACGCGGGACGGCGTGACCGCCCTGCAGATGGACATCAAGGTCCAGGGCATCAGCGAGGCGATCATCCGTGACGGGCTCAAGCAGGCGCTCGCCGCCCGCCTGACGATCCTCGACAAGATGACCGAGGTGATCCCGGAGACCCGTTCGGAGATGAGCGACTTCGCGCCGCGCATCATCACCATCAAGATCAACCCGGAGAAGATCCGCGACATCATCGGCAAGGGCGGATCGATGATCCGCAAGATCCAGGAGGAGACCCACACCGAGATCAACGTCGAGGACGACGGCACCGTGGAGATCGCGGCCGTCTCCGGCGAGAACTCGCGCAAGGCCATCCAGTGGATCGAGAGCCTGACCCGCGAGGTCGAGGTCGGCTCGCTCTACCTTGGCAAGGTGACCCGGATCATGGGCTTCGGCGCCTTCGTCGAGATCCTCCCCGGCAAGGAGGGCCTCGTCCGCATCGGCGAGCTCGCCGACTACCACGTGCCCTCGGTCGAGGACGTCGTGTCGGTCGGCGACGAGGTCATGGTGGTCGTGACCGAGATCGACCGCCAGGGCCGCGTCAACCTCTCCCGCAAGGCCGCGATGCAGCGGCACCTCGCGAAGGAACCCGTTTAGGCCTTCGCACCGGCGCCCAAGCGCGACGGTCGGTCGGTCTCCGGATCGGCCGACCGCCGCACGCACGCGCCCGGGCACCGCGGTCGGGATGCCGGAAGATGGCTGCTATACTCCCGGGCGTGCCCGACGAGTGACCCGACGTAGCGGAGCCATGCCCCGAGTGAACCCGAAACCCCTCACCGTCGCGGTCGTCGGCGCCACCGGCGTCGTGGGCGGGACGATGATCAGGATGCTGCTCGAGCGGCACTTCCCGTTCGGTGAGCTGCGCCTCCTGGCAAGTGCCCGGAGCGCCGGTCGGACGGTCGATGTCGCCGGGACCGAGCACGTGGTCGCCACGGCGACGCCCGAGGCGTTCGACGGGGTCGACATCGCGCTGTTCTCGGCCGGCGGCGACGCCTCCCGCGCCCTCGCGCCGGAGGCCGCACGCCGCGGCGCCACGGTCATCGACAACTCGAGCGCCTGGCGGATGGACCCGGCGGTGCCGCTGGTCGTGTCGCAGGTGAATGCCGACGACCTCGAGTGGCACGAGGGGATCGTCGCCAACCCCAACTGCTCGACGATGCAGCTCGTTCCGGTGCTCATGGCGCTGCGTGACGCGGTCGGCCTGGAGCGCGTCATCGTCGACACGTACCAGGCGGTGAGCGGGACCGGTGGAAAGGCGATCACAGAGCTCCAGGACCAGGTGGAGGCGCACGTCGCCGGCCGCCCGGCGGATGCGGCCGTCTACCCGCACCCGATCGCCTTCAACGCCCTCCCGCAGGTCGACGTCTTCCTCGACAACGGTTACACGCGGGAGGAATGGAAGCTCGTGACCGAGAGTCGCAAGATCCTCCACCTCCCGGACCTGCGCATCTCGAGCACCGCCGTCCGGATCCCCGTGTTCGTCGCGCACTCGGAGGCCGTCCACGTCGAGACCCGCGATCCGATCAACCCGGACCGGGCACGCACGCTGTTCGCCGCCGTCCCCGGCGTCGTGGTCCAGGACGACCCCTCGACGTCCACGTACCCGCTGGCGACGACGGCCGCGGGGTCGGACGAGATCTATGTCGGCCGCGTCCGCCAGGACCCGTCGGTCCCGGACGACCGCGGCATCGCGTTCTGGGTGGTGAGTGACAACCTCCGCAAGGGTGCGGCGACGAACGCCGTCCAACTCGCCGAGGTCCTGGTCGAGCGGGGCTGGGTCAAGGCCGCCGCGGCACGGAACGCGGCCGGAACCCCGGCGTGATCGACGCCGAGCGCCGTGCGGCGCTCGAGGGGATCGCGGCCGAGGTCCGGGTCTGCACTCGCTGTCGCCTGCACGAGACACGCACCCGGGCGGTCCCGGGTGAGGGCGATCCGGACACCGAGGTCGTGTTCGTGGGCGAAGGTCCCGGTTTCAACGAGGACCGGCAGGGCCGGCCGTTCGTGGGCCGCGCCGGCGACCTGCTCGTCCGCATGCTCGATTCGATCGGCTGGCGCCGTGACGACGTCTTCATCACCAACATCGTCAAGTGCCGGCCACCGGAGAACCGCGATCCTGAGCCCGACGAAGTCGCCGCGTGCGCCCCGTACCTGCAGCGCCAGCTCGAGGCGCTCGACCCGGCCGTCGTCGTGACCCTTGGGCGCCACTCGATGGGCCGGTTCATGCCCGGCGCACGGATCTCGCAGGCCCACGGCACGGTCCGCCCGGCCGATCCGGCGACCGGGGCCCGAGATGCCACGGTGTTCGCGATGTACCACCCGGCGGCGGCGCTCCGGACACCCGCCATCGAGCGCGAGAGCTTCGAGGACATCGCCCGCATCCCGACCGTCCTCGTCGATTCCCGGACGCGCCGCGCCGCGGCGAGCACCGGCGAGGACGCACCTGCCGAACCGACCGCGCCGATCGCCCCGACACCCGCCCTGGAGCCCCCCGCTCCGGATACCGACCAACTGACCTTCTTCCAGTAAGCGAAACGAGACCACCCTGACACCGACCACACCATCCACGAACGACCAGCCGCTCCGCATCATCCCGCTCGGCGGGGTGGGGGAGATCGGGAAGAACATGTACGTCTTCGAGTACGGCGACGACATCGTCGTCATCGACTGCGGGCTCATGTTCCCCGACGAGGAGATGTTCGGCATCGACCTCGTCGTCCCCGACGTGAGCTACCTCAAGGAGCGCCGCGAGTCCGTCCGCGCGTTCCTCATCACCCACGCCCACGAAGACCACGTCGGCGGCCTGCCGTACGTACTGCCAGAGTTCCCGGGCGTGCCCGTCTACGCGTCCACGCTCGCCCGCGGCCTGCTCGGCAACAAGATCAAGGAGCACAAGCTCCACGACAACCCGCTGCTCGCCCTCGATCCGGGCGACCAGGTCGAGATCGGGCCCTTCACGGTCATCCCGTTCCGGGTCGGGCACTCCATCCCCGACGCGATGGGCATCGCCCTGCGGACCCCCGTCGGCACGATCGTCCACACCGGCGACTTCAAGTTCGACCACACGCCGGTCGACGGCAAGCTCTCCGACTTCGCGATCCTGGCCAAGCTCGGCGAGGAAGGGGTCGCGTGCCTCCTGTCCGACTCCACCCGGGCTGAGAACCCTGGCTACACGCCGTCCGAGCGGACCGTCGGGGAGGCGTTCCGCGAGATCATGGCGCCCCTCGACGGCCGCGTCATCGTGGCGACCTTCGCGAGCAATATCGCCCGGATCCAGCAGGTCCTCGACGCGGCCGCCGAGATGGACCGCAAGACCACGGTCATCGGCCGCTCGATGGAACAGAACTTCAGGATCGCGACCGATCTCGGCTACCTGACCTACGAGGCGTCGGCGATCGTCGCGAAGGACCGCATCAAGGACGTCCCCGACGACAAGCTCGTCATCGCCACGACCGGTGCGCAGGGCGAGCCGATGGCCGGCCTGGCGCGGATGGCCAACCGCGACCATCGCTTCGTCGAGATCCAGCCAGGCGACACGGTCATCGTCAGCGCCAGCCCGATCCCCGGGAACGAGGAATACGTCGCCCGCACGATCGACAACCTGTTCAAGGCCGGCGCGAACGTGTACTACCACACCATCAAGCGTGCGCACGTCTCCGGTCACGCGAGTCAGGAGGAGCTGAAGCTGATGCTCGGCCTGACCAAGCCGAAGCACTTCATCCCGATCCACGGCGAGTTCCGGATGCAGGTCCAGCACGGGCGCCTGGCCATCGAGACCGGCGTGGAGCCCGAGGCCGTCTTCATCATCGAGAACGGGACACCGATCGAGCTGTTCGCCGACGGCAGCGCCCGACGGGGCAGCCCCGTGACCGCCGGCTACGTCTTCGTCGACGGGCTCTCGGTGGGTGACGTCGGGGAGATCGTCCTGCGCGATCGACGCTCCCTCGCGAACGACGGCATGTTCATGATCGTCGTGACCGTCGACAAGCAGACCGGCACGATCATCGGACAGCCGGAGATCGTGACCCGCGGGTTCGTCCACCTCAACGAGCGCGACCCGATCATGGATGAAGCGGTCCGACGGGTCATGGAGGCGATCGAGAACCCCGGCGACCACATCAGCGAGGTCGGCCTGCTCAAGAGCCAGATCAAGGAGGGCGTCTCCCGGTACCTCTACGAGCAGACGAAGCGCCGGCCGATGGTCTTCCCGGTCGTGGTCGAGGTCTGACGTGGCCACACGACGGCGGACCAGCACCCGCACCAGCCCGGCACGGAGCCCGCGACGGCGTCGCACCGGCCCGTCGCATCCGTTCACGCCGGACGTCGTCCGCTCGATCGTCGGGATCACGCTGCTCGTGCTCGGGGCGATGACCCTGATCGCGCTCATCCTGCCCGGCCAGGGCAGCCTCACGAGCTGGTGGACCGGGGTGTTCGCCCCATGGTTCGGCACGATGCGCTGGCTGCTCCCGTTCTTCCTGCTCGCCGCGGGCTGGTGGCTGGAGTGGGGCCCCGGCCGGCGGCCCGGATCCGGCTGGGGTGTCACGCTGATCGGCCTTGCGGTCGCCTATGTCGGCTTCGTCGGCGCCGCGCAGGTCCTGGGTGTCTCAGGTGGCATCGTCGGGCGCGGCCTCGCACGTGGCCTGACCGGGCTGGTCACGGCCCCTGGCGCGTTCGTCGTCCTGGTCGGCATCGGCATCGGCGGCCTCGTGGTCGGCTTCAACCTGCAGTTGCGCCAGCTGCTGCATCCGGCGACCCAGACCGCCCGCTGGGTCGGCACGACCGCCGCGGCGTCGATCCGGCGCGAACCGGGCGAGGGAGGGAGCGGCGCGCCGGTACGACGCGGGGACGCCTCGGCGGCGG
>Ga0209109_10002523_pt1 | contig 10048 bp, 10 predicted proteins | sample Rifsed10ft2_FD_184004 | JGI IMG/M metagenome (GOLD analysis project Ga0209109, IMG submission 184004) | Soil microbial communities from Rifle, Colorado, USA - sediment 10ft 2 (version 2) | ecosystem: Environmental > Terrestrial > Deep subsurface > Rock core/Sediment | place: Rifle, Colorado... | reverse complement strand
CGGCCTCCGTACTGCTCTGGGCGACAGCGTGCATTCGCCTGCGACCAACCCTCAAGTGCAACGGGCATTCCCTCAACAGAAAATCTTGACCCATCCCCAATTTGCGACCACATAGTGCCGAGCCTTATTGGATGCTTAGTCCGTCCGCAGGGCCTTCAATACGGAGACCGGATCATTGCGGATGGCTCGCAACAGGGCCTTTGCCGGGCCGGTGGGCTCCCGTCGGCCCTGCTCCCAGTTGCGAAGGGTGCCGATCTCGATTGAGAGAAGCTCGGCGAACCTGGCTTGGCTCAATTGCGTCGCTGCGCGGATTTCTTTGACGTTGAGATCGGAAACGGCCGTCTGCCGGCCACCCCGGACTTTTCTGCCCGCGCGGTGGGCCTTCATCCAGCGAATTGATTCCAGCAGTTTCTGGAAGCTTCTCTCATCCATCCTTCGTTTCCTGGGCCTTACCTTTCAATGAAGATTAGGTGGCACCGTACGCCAGTGACGTATATACGTCAATGACTTACCAGCGCTAATGGGGTCAGAATTGAGTTTTGGCCCCATTAGCGATCGAGCAGCGGAATGCGCTTTCCCTGGGCGGAGCAGGCGATCAGGGTGTCGAGGCGCTTGAGTTGCGTCTCCGGCCGCTTGGCGCTCAAGACCCAGTAGCTGCTAGTGCGACGGTACCAGGGAGCTTCGGCGAGGAAATGGGCCCAGGCGCGCGGTCGGGCGCGAAAGCGTGCGAGCTGGGTGCGCATCAATTGCGTTGGCCGCTGCTCGAAGGAGTACACGCCCGTCTTCGATGCGATGCGCGCGTTGAAGGCTGCGAGGCCGGCCGGCGTCATGCGCTTCGCTTTGATCAGCCGCTCGACATGGCGAACGTTGACCGTGCTCCAGATGCTGCCCGGTTTGCGCGGCGTGAAGCGGACCGAGAAGCTGTCCTTATCGAGACGCCGGCGCACGCCGTCGATCCAACCGAAGCAGAGCGCCTCGTCGAGCGCCTGGGCATAGGTGACGCCCAAATGTGCGGCGTGATTCTTCGCGATCTTGAGCACCAGGCTGGGCGCCGACTTGTGGTGTTTGCGCAGCCAAGCGCGGAAGGCGGCGGGCGTGGGGAAGCGGGTGGGCGCGGCGTCGGTCATGAGAGTGAAGTCAGAATTGAATTCTGGCCCCATGCGCACAGTATGCGCGAATGCAAGATCTGACCCCGCACTCGACCCCGCACTCAGCGGGCTGTTCTTCGCTTCCAGTAGCCGGGTCGCCTCGAGCCATGCGCCAGCGCCACTACAAAGAGCGTCTCGCGTAGAACGGCGTAGATGATGGAATAGGGAAGGCCATCGTCGACAACGAAGCGCCGCAGCTTTCGCCTCAGCGGCGAACCGATCTGCGGCGCCTCTAGTATCAGAGTCAGGCAGCGCTCGATCTCCGCGACGAATCGCACGCCCAGACCGGGCACTTGAGCCTCGTACCAATATGTCGCTGCCAGGAACTCCTCTCGGGCCTCCGGGTGCAGCTCAAACTGCATCACTTCAGGCGCGAGCGCGCTTCCTTCAGCACCTCGGGGCCAGGCACCGTCTTGGCTGTCCCAGACTCGATCTCGGCCAGGCGACGCTCCGACTCCTCAAGCCATGCCTGTTCTGCGTCCGGATCTGCGGGGGCATCGAGATCGCTGATGAGATCTTTCAGTAACCGTGCCCGCTCGCGCGCGCTCAACGCGCGGATGTCGCGCTCAATGTCGGTGAGAGTACGTGCCATATTTCAAAGCTCGTGAGGTCCACATCGAAGTCTACGCCGGCGTGTGTTGCCCCGCTAACCTGCAATTTGGGTCGATCCGGCCGGTAATGAATCGTCACGATGTCCGTTGAGGCCAACCGCGCAGCGCACGCGCCGTTGCCTGAGCGTTTCCCCGAATATCTGGTCGTTGATGGCGCGTCGGTCCCGCGGTGCCGGTTCGTGGTGCAGGTGATAGGCGATCCCGCCGAAGAGCAGGGTGGATTGACGGACGCCGGCGTGGACGAGGCGGGCGGCGAGCTCCTTGTCCTCCGCGCCCCAGCCGGTCATCTCCTCGTTGTAGCCATTCACGCGCTCGAGGTCGGCGCGCCAGAAGCTCTGGTTGCAACCCTTGATCGCGACGAATGCGTTGGCCACGCGACGGAAGATTCCCGACGCGACGGGGCAATGGAAAGCGTAGGCGCGCCGCTTGAAGCCGATGCCCGGTGAGAATGCGCCGAACGTGCGCGGGCCGTTCTCGATCAGCTCGCGAGTGCGGGTCTCGTCCAGCAGGATGCGCGTGCCCTGGAACCAGAATCCCTGTTGCGCGGCGCGGGCGTGGTCCGCGATGAACTTAGGATGTAGCACCATGTCGCCGTCGATCTGCACGACGTAGTCGCCCGTCGCCATCGCCATGCCCATGTTGCGGGCCCGGCCGACGCGCGGACCGTCGTGACGCTGCCACGCGTGATGAACTTCGCGACCCAACCGCTGCCGAAAGTCGTCGACGACGCGGCGCGTCGACGGCCCGGAACCGTCATCGGCGATGATAATTTCGTCGGGAAGCTCAGTCTGGCGCTCGATACTCGTGAGGACGCAGGCGAGTGCCTCGGGGCGGTCAAAAGTCGTGACGAGAAGGGATAGCTGCATGAAGGTGACAGGGCAAGACGCGTAAGCTCGGCCGGGCGCGCCCCATCATACGGCGGGAAGGAGGGTGTTCCATGTTCAAGAAGGTGGCATTCACCATGTACCCGGTCACCGATGTGGCTCGGGCACGAAAATTCTACGAGGAAACGCTCGGCCTCAAGCGGGGTTCGATGGGCAACCAGGGCGAGCAGTACTGGATCGAGTACGACCTTCCGGGCGGCGGCTGCCTCGCGCTCACCAACTTCATTCCCGACGCGCCGAGCGACAAGGCCGGCGGAACGATCGCGCTCGAAGTCGAGGATCTCGACAAGCTGATGAGCGACCTCAAGGCCAAGGGCGTCACCTTCAAGAGCGACGTGATCCACAGCCCGGTCTGCCGGATGGCTGTGTGCCTCGACTCCGAAGGCAACTCAATCCTGCTTCACCAGCTGAAGCCGAAAGACAAGAAGTGAAGCCGACGCGACGACCCCGCAAATCAGGGTCGATGACCTAGATACCGCCAGCGCTTCGCCGGCGGTTCTGATCCGAGATGGCCGTGGGCTTGGACGTCTGAGTCACTTCGGAAGGATGTTTGACAGAACGCACGGCGCGACAGTGCTTTGACTGCGCGATGCGGGTGCCGACACAGGAATAGGTGGGTACCAGAACCCCGTCGTTCTTCGCGGTTCGAGTCGTCTCTCCGGGGGCGCAGGCCGCCAACACGAGAGCGGATAGTAAGGCGGGGAATGCGCGATGCATGGGACCCTCCCGGCAGCGGTGCTTCGACTCTCCGGCAGATTCCACCCACGACGCCGCGGAGTCAATCCCGCGATGCTCTCCAACACGTCACCCGTTTGTCCCTTGGAGAAAAAAGCCGTCAGATCAAATGGATCTGGCTCCGCTTCTTTCCGCTACGCGCTTCGCCAGGAAAACGGTGCGTACTGGCCATTGTTCAGGCCGCTCGTATCGTCCCAGGCGAGACCGAACGCGTGCACGTGGCTCTTCGATGCGCGGGCGAGCGCGAATCGATCCGCCGCCGGATGACCGGTGTTGTCGAGATACAGCGGCACCGCTGGCGATCGCCGTGATGGCCTCTCGTTGTTGAGCGTTGGCCCGCTCGCCGGCATAAGTCACCTCGCTCTGTTACTGCTCTGCCATCCGGCGCACTGCCTGGAGCGCTACGGAGAGCGTGGGGAAATCGGCGGTGACGCCGCTGCGCATGTCGTTGACGGTGCGCTGGATGTATTCGAATTGACCCTTGCGCTTGGCGAGCCAGCCGTCGATCGCGTGGGTTGGGTCCTTGGAGTTGCCGCGGGCGAGCACCCTGTTGGAGAGCGATCGCTGTAGCGCGTACAGATTGTCGCGCAGCGTTCCGCGTGCCACGGCCTGCCAATGGCCCTCGATGGCGAGTCCTTCGATCTGCTCGCGAATCCAGTCGAGGCTCAGGCGCTCACCGAGCCTGAAATAGGTGCGTCCGGCATATTCGACATCGACGCCGGCGGATTGCGCCGTCTCGACGATGTCGAGCGCTGCGTGCATCGGCGTTAGATCGGCAATGCGCAGCGCGATCGGCTCCGGCACGCGGTTGTCCTTGAGGCGCTCGGCCCTCTCGCGGTAATGCTTGAGCTCGGAACCGACAAGCAGCTCGTCGAGGTTCCTGCCGAGCCGCGCAACGCCGGGGGCGAGGCGCGAAACGGATCTCTCGATGTCGAGATCGTCCGGATGATGCGCCAGGAACCAGTAAGTCATGTGCCGCAGCAACCGGCTCGTCTGGTACATCATCGCGTACTGGGTTTCGGCCGCGATGCGGTTGTCGAGGTCCTCGATCTCACGCCATAGCTCGCGCATGTCGAACACTTCGCGGGCAATCGAATAGGCCCGGGCGATCTTGCCGGTCTCGACGCCCGTGTCCCCCTGGGCCCGCAGCGCGAATACCGGGCCCATGCGATTCACGAGGCTGTTGGTCGTCGCCGTTGCGATGATCTCGCGTCGCAAACGGTGGCGGCTGAGCGAGCGTCCAAAGCGCCTGCGGATTGCGGCCGGGAAGTAGCGCTCCAGTTCCTTGGAAAGATACGGGTCTTCCGGCACGTCCGAATGCAGCAACTTGTTGTTGAGCCAGATCTTGCTGTAGGAGAGCACGATCGCAAGCTCGGGTCGCGTGAGCCCCCTGCGACGCTGGCGTCGCTCGGCGACGTCTTCGTCATCGGGCAGGAACTCGATGACCGGATCGAGCTCGGCGGATTGCTGCAGCACGCGGATGACGTGGATGTGCTCGCTGAAGCGCTCGGCGGCGTTGGCTTCGAGCGTGCTGATGGCCTGGCTCTGCAGATAATTGTTTCGCAGGACCAGCTGGGCGACTTCGTCGGTCATGCTGACGAGGAGACGGTCGCGGTCGGCGCGCTTGAGCCGGCCGCCCTGCATCAAGCCATTCAGCAGGATCTTGATGTTGACCTCGAGGTCCGAGCAGTTCACGCCACCGGAGTTGTCGATGAAGTCGGAATTGATGCGCCCGCCGGCGAGCGCGTACTCCACGCGCCCGAGCTGCGAGAAGCCGAGGTTGCCGCCTTCACCGACGACCTTGGCGCGCAGCTCATTGCCGTTGACGCGCACGCCGTCATTGGTGCGATCACCCACCTGCGCATGCGATTCGCGGCTCGACTTGACGTAGGTGCCGATGCCGCCGTTCCAGAACAGGTCGACGGGCAACTTGAGGATCGCGCGGATGACTTCCTGGGGCGTCGCACTGGCGGCCTTGAGCCCCAGCAGGTTCTGCGCCTGCGGACTGAGCGCAACGGATTTCGCCGCACGCGAAAAGATGCCGCCGCCTTTGGAGATGAGCTTGCGGTCGTAGTCTTCCCAGGTCGAGCGCGGCAGAGCGAACAGCCGCTGCCGTTCCCTGAAGGTCGCAACCGCCTGCGGGTCCGGATCGAGGAAGATGTGCTGGTGATTGAACGCGGCGACGAGCCGGATGTGCGGTGACTGGAGCATGCCGTTGCCGAAGACGTCACCCGACATGTCGCCGATGCCGGCGACCGCGAAATCCTGCCGTTGCGTGTCGATCCCCATCTCGCGGAAATGACGCTTGACGCATTCCCAGGCGCCGCGAGAGGTGATCGCAATCTTCTTGTGGTCGTAGCCGGCGGAGCCGCCGGATGCAAAGGCATCGCCCAGCCAGAAGTCGTACTCCGCTGCAAGCTCGTTCGCGATGTCGGAAAACGTCGCCGTTCCCTTGTCGGCCGCGACGACCAGGTAGGGATCGTTGTCGTCGCGTCGCACGGTCTGCGCCGGCGGCACGACGCGCTCGCCGACGATATTGTCGGTGAGATCGAGCAGGCCGCGAATGAAGGTCTGGTAGCAGGCCACGACCTCGCGCTGTATCTCCTCGCGGCTCCCGGCCGGCAGTCGCTTCGGTACGAAACCACCCTTCGCGCCGACGGGGACTATGACGGTGTTCTTGACGTTCTGCGCCTTCATCAGGCCGAGAACTTCCGTGCGAAAGTCCTCGCGCCGGTCCGACCAGCGAATGCCACCACGCGCCACCTTTCCCATGCGCAGGTGCACGCCTTCGACGCGCGGGCTGTACACGAAAATCTCGAAAAGCGGCTTTGGCAACGGCAGGTCGGGAACCTGATGCGGGTCGAGCTTGAATGAGAAGTACGATTTCCGCTGACCGTCGGCCGCCGTCTGGAAGTAATTGGTTCTGAGTGTCGCCCGGATCACGGCCGCGAACGCCCGCAGGATGCGGTCCTCATCGAGGCTCCTCACCGCTTCGAGCGCTACGCTCAACTCCTGCTGGATGCGCGCGGTCTCGTTGTTGCGTCGTCCCGGCGTCCTCGCCGGATCGAAGGCAACGAGATAGAGCTTCGCGAGCAGCGCGCTGATGCGCGCATTCGCGGCGAGCACCTGTTCCATGTAGGGCTGGCTGAACGGGATGCCGGTCTGCAGCAGGTATCGGCAATAGGCACGCAGCACCGCCGTGTGCCGCCAGGTCAGACCGGCGTCGAGCACCAGCCGATTGAAGCCGTCGTTCTCGGCATGCCCGTTCCACACACTCGCAAAGGTGTCTTGCAGATTGCCATCGATGAGCGGCAGATCCAGGGCGAGGCCGGTTCGATGCTGGAGCTCGAAGTCCTGGATCCACAAGGTTCCGCCGGCTGGCGAATCCATGTCATACGGCCGCTCGCTGATCACCTTGAGGCCGAGGTTTTCCATCGTTGGCAGGACGTCAGAGATCGGAATCGGGCTTGCCGGACGGAACAGCCGCAGGTGCAACTGGCTCGCGCTCTGACCGGCATCGCGATACAGGCGCATCCGCAATGCGCTCGCGTCCCGGGTGAGCGATTCCAGCGCCACGATGTCCTCGACCGCGGACTGCGCGCTGGTATCGCCCTGATACGCCGGCGGGAGGCGGTTGCCGTAGCGCGCGAGGAGCTGCAGCGCCGTTGCCTCGTCATGGCGGGCGAGCAACGCGTCCTTCAGTCCGTCACTCCAGGTCCGCACTGCCGCGGCGATTTGGGACTCGATCCGGTCGCTCTCGGCGCGGTGTGTATCGCCGGGGTCAGTGCGCACCAGCAGGTACAGTCGCGCCAGCACGGAATCGGACAGCTGCACCTGCGACTCGATGGCGCTGCCGTGGAACCCCTCGCGCACGACGGCCTCGATGCGCTGTCGGACCGCCGTGTTGTAGCGGTCGCGCGGCACATAGATGAGACAGGAATAGAACCTCCGGAATGCATCACGGCGCACGAACAGCCGCACCTGCTGGCGCTCGTACAGATTGACGATGCCGCGGATGATGCGGACCAGATCCGCCACCGTCGCCTGGAACAGCTCATCGCGAGGATAGGTCTCGAGGACGTGCATCACCGCCTTGCCGTCGTGGCTGGTGGGCGCAACACCGAAATGCAAGACCACGCGCTGCACCTTGTTTCGCAGCACGGGGATCTCATGCGGGCTCCTGCTGTAGGCGGATGACGTCCACAGCCCGATGAAGCGCTGCTCGCCGACGACTTCGCCTGCGGCATCGAACGTCTTGACGCCGACGTAGTCGAGATAGGTGGCACGGTGGACGGTGGAGACTGTATTGGCCTTCGTGATGACGAGCAGCGTCTTTTCGCGCGCGTTGTCGCGGATCTCGCCGGTCAATCTCGTGACGCGCGGAGCGCGCCCGTGATCGCGACCGGCACGCATGACGCCGAGGCCGCTCTTCACGACCGGCGTGAGCGAGTCGTAGCTGCGATGGCGCCTCAGCCGATACTCGCGATAACCCAGGAACGTAAAGTGGTTGTCCTCCATCCACTCGAGCAGTTCCTTCGACTCGATGACCTCGGCGCTGGGCAAGCCCGGCGAGCGTGCCTCGAGCCCGTCCGCGATCTCACGCGCCCGCCGGCGCATCTCGAGCCAATCGGCCGTGGCGCTGCGGACATCATCCAGCGTCGCGACGATTCTTTCGAGGAGCGCAGCGAGTCGTGCCGGGTCGGTTTGACGATCGATCTCAAAGAATTGCCATGACTCACCGATGGGCTTGGTGCCTTCCGTGGGCTCGTCGGCGATTTCCTTGAGCTTGCCGTTGCCGTCGCGGTGTGCGACGAGCACCGGGTGCGCGATGAAGTGAATGGCGATCGCGTACTGATTGAAGACGATGCCGAGCGAATCGACGAGGAACGGCATGTCGTCCGTCACCACGGCGACGATGGTGTGCGAAGAGGAGAAGCCGTCCTTCTTGAGGTCCGGATTGAAAACGCGGGCGAGCGGTCTGCCACGGGGACGGGTCGCTCCCAGGGCGAGATGCGCGAGCGCCGCGCCCGCCAGATCCTGGGCGCGACGCGCGGCGAGATCCTCTTCGGAAACGCCGCGGTAATACGCGTGGATGAACTGCGCGGCATTGACCGGTAGCCGCCTGCGAGTCTTGCGTGCCCGTGCGGCGATTTTCTCGATCAGCTCAAGCCGCGCCGCAGGAATCTTGCCGTGCATAGCCTTCATCGTCTCCCTCTCCCGCTTGCGGGAGAGGGTTGGGGTGAGGGTCCCTGCCTTCTCCCTCGCCCGCTTGCGGGAGAGGGTTGGGGTGAGGGCCGAGCCTAGTCCGCCAGTTCGAGATCTTTGATGACAGCCGCCAGGAATCGGGCCGCTTCTCCACCCGTCACGCAGCGATGATCGAACGTCAGTGACAGCGGCATTCTCAGATGCGCCTCGATCCCGCCCATCACCGCGACGACGTCATGCCTCAGCACACCTGCACCCAGGATCGCGACGGCGGGCGGCACCACCAGTGGTGTCGCATAGCGCCCGGCAATGGTGCCGAAGTTCGACAGCATGATCGTGAAGGCGCGGAGATCCTCGGGCGCCACGGTCCGCGCCGCCGCGGCTTCCCTGAGCGCTCTGACCTCGCTGCGCAATTGATCCGCGGTCTTGCCGCCGACATTGCGGATCACCGGAACAATGAGTCCCTCGGCGGTATCGATCGCGATGGCAACATCGGCGCGACCGAAGGTCTTGCGCGTCGAAGACTCGCCATCGAAGTGCGCATTGAGACCGGGCTCCGCCTGGGCGCCCGCCGCCAGCGCACGCAACAATCGGACCGTGTAATCGGTCTTGCGTATCCAGCCGTGCAGATCCGCGTCATCGAACAGTGTGCAGTTCGCGACCGTGTCGCGCGACAGCGCCATCGTGTGCGCCATGCCACGTCGCAAGCCGCGCAGGGGTTGCGCTTCACCCGTTGCAGGAGCTGCCGGGCTCGGACGTGCTGCTGGAGCGCGTGCGGCAGCGGCAGGTTGCGAACCCCTGCCGGATGACATGACGTCGTCAACGGTGATCAAGCCGCCTCGGCCACTTCCTCGCAGCAGTTCGAGGTCGACACCGAGTTTCCTCGCCAGTGCGCGGACCGCGGGGGCCGCATCGGTTCACGCCCGAGAAGCGTCAGCGCGCCGCGGAGCTGCTCGAGGCCGGGCGGTCGATCCGCCACGCCGCCCAGCACGTCGGGGTGACCGAAGGCACCATTCGCCATGCGCTGCGCCGGGGCGAGCTCCGGCGTGCGCCGAAGCCCTCCCCACCCGTGCTGGGGCCGCGGACACGGAGCGAGCAGGCCGCAAGGGCCGCGGGAGGGGTGGCCGTCCAACGGCACACCGAGCGCGCGCTGGCTCGGCTCGGCCAGTTGACGGAAGCGGCCCCACGGTTCGTCGCGGCGGAAGCGGTGCGCGCGGGCGGTGTCTTGCTGGCCCTGCCGGCCGTGCTCACCCTCGGGCTGCTGGACGCGGGGCAGCAGGTCTACGGCGCCCTGAAGAACGGCTTCTATGGCCTGCGCGCCACGCTGTTGCTCCTGGCCTTCATGGCGTTGCTGCGGATCCGCACGCCGGAGCAACTGCAGGGGCAGCCGCCGGGGGAACTCGGCGTGCTGCTCGGATTGGATCGCGTGCCCGAAGTGAAAACCCTGCGGCGCAAGCTCTGGGAA
>Ga0209109_10002522_pt1 | contig 10048 bp, 5 predicted proteins | sample Rifsed10ft2_FD_184004 | JGI IMG/M metagenome (GOLD analysis project Ga0209109, IMG submission 184004) | Soil microbial communities from Rifle, Colorado, USA - sediment 10ft 2 (version 2) | ecosystem: Environmental > Terrestrial > Deep subsurface > Rock core/Sediment | place: Rifle, Colorado... | reverse complement strand
CCCCCGGATTCAACGACATCACCCCCGTCACATCGGTCGTCCGAAAGTAGAACTGCGGTCGGTACCCGTTGAAGAACGGCGTATGCCGCCCGCCTTCTTCTTTGGCCAACACATAGATCTCCGCCTTGAACTTCGTATGCGGCGTGATGCTCTTCGGCTTCGCCAGCACCATCCCGCGCTCCACATCTTCCTTCTTCGTCCCCCGCAGCAGCACCCCGACGTTATCGCCCGCCTGGCCTTCATCGAGCACCTTCCGAAACATCTCGACGCCGGTCACAATGGTGAGCTGGTTCGGCCGCAGGCCCACGATCTCGATTTCGTCGCCCACCTTGACGATCCCCCGCTCGATGCGCCCCGTCACGACGGTCCCGCGGCCGCTGATAGTAAACACGTCTTCGATCGGCATCAGGAACGGTTTATCGATGGGGCGTTGCGGCGTCGGGATATAGGTGTCGACCGCCTCTAAGAGCTGCAAAATGGACGGCACGCCGAGTGGACCCGCATCCCCTTCCATAGCCTTCAAGGCGGACCCATGAATAATGGGGGTCTTGTCGCCCGGGAAACCGTACTTGGTCAACAGCTCACGCACTTCCAGCTCGACCAACTCCAAGAGTTCCTTGTCGTCGATCTTATCGGCCTTGTTCAGGAACACCACGATGTAGGGCACCCCGACCTGCCGGGCCAAGAGGATATGCTCCCGCGTCTGGGGCATGGGCCCGTCGGCCGCGCTCACGACCAGAATGGCGCCGTCCATCTGGGCGGCGCCGGTGATCATGTTCTTGACGTAGTCGGCGTGGCCCGGGCAGTCCACATGGGCGTAGTGGCGATTGGCCGTTTCGTATTCCACGTGACTGATGGCAATGGTCATAATCTTGGTGGCATCGCGTCGCCCCTGACTCTCACTGGCTTTGGCCACTTCGTCGTAGGAGATGAACTTCGCCATGCCCTTATCGGCCGACACCTTGGTCAACGCCGCGGTCAACGTCGTCTTGCCGTGGTCCACGTGCCCGATCGTCCCGATATTCACGTGCGGCTTCCGCCGCTCATATTTCGCCTTCGCCATAACTGCCTCCGTTGCTTACGTAAGGTTAAGGTTCAGGCTAAGGTTGAGAAGACCCTCTCGGTCTCTCCTCTTCAACCTTGACCTCAGCCTCAACCTGTGACTGAACTTCTGGAGCCCACGACGCGGATCGAACGCGTGACCTCGTCCTTACCAAGGACGTGCTCTACCAACTGAGCTACGTGGGCGTCCCTCTCCGTGAAACGTGAATCGTAAAAGGTAAAACGACACTTCGACTCACTTGCCCCAGGCTGCTTCATCGACTTTTCACGTTTTACGCCTAACGCCTCACGTCTTCCTTTGGAGCGGGCGATGGGATTTGAACCCACGACAGCCAGCTTGGAAGGCTGGAACTCTACCACTGAGCTACGCCCGCCCGGTTTCTTTCCACGCCCTGCAGCCCATAATATCCAACCGCGTACAATCTCGCTCCCGAGCAAGCCTTAGACTCCCAGGCTGAACGAGCCTGATGTGGTGGGCAGGCAAGGATTCGAACCTTGGAAGCCGATGGCAACAGATTTACAGTCTGCCCCCTTTGGCCACTTGGGTACCTGCCCGAAACACCCTGCACACGACACAATAAATCTAAGCGCTCAATTGTCTTATTCATCCGTATGATGAATAAAGAAGAGCGAGCTGGTCCACGCACAGCTCCCCCTTCCTCATGAATCAAGGATGAAAGTAGTGAGCTGGGGACACAGCCTTATTCAGGAAACGCTCGATTCTATTGATGAAGTCTGGCGATGTCAAGACCCAAAAGTAGAATTCTCTTGTTTTTTTCTCCAACACCGCCTATCCGTCTGAATTCTCCTGGCACCATCCTGTTAGCTCCACGCTTTTTCATATTTGCCTTTCTCGATCCCATCTTGGTAGACCAAGCTCACTTCCCTTGAACAGCTCACAGACATTTCATGGGCTTATGGCAATACGTCCTTTCCTATCCGCACTGACCGTATCGTTCAACCCCTTGGCCTAACCCAGAAAGCACCCCCCTCGCACGCACGAGGAGGCCGGGGGAAAATTCAATGACATTCTTCATCAGTACCGTGGCTTCTGGTTCCGATAACCGCGAGGCTGGAGCCAAGTACCGCTTTCGAGCAACGGCCCGCTCACCTGGATCATCCGGTTCGTAATACCCACGGAGAATTCCTTCTCGCTCAGCACTCCTGAGACGACTCACCCATTCATCCTGACTCTTCCCTGATTTCTGAATCGATGGTCCTGCACGGCCCGTCAATTCCAATTGATTCCACACCACCCACCCGACAAACACCGCCCATGTTTCGTTGAGGGCCTCCCAGGATTCGCGCTCGCTCAGAAACCGCTCCTCAGTCTCACCCTTCCTCTGCACCACCGGCGTGATCAGCACCGCCCCGTAGTGACAGCCCTGCTGTGCCCTGGCAAAAGCGAGCACGGGATCCGACACAACTTCGGGCGATGCCTCAGCAGCCGTCACCAGGAAGTCAATATAGGCGTGGAACAGTTCGTGATAGAGGGTTTCGATCTCGGCATGGGTGAGTCGCCCGAGGGGACGCAACGTGGCCCCGGCTCCATTAAAGGACAGCGCACGATTGAGCACCATCCGATGCGCCCCGAGATGATATTCGGCGGCATAACTGTGCAAATCGTCAAACTCAAACTGAACGAAGTTCGGTGGGACTGCCTTGAGGAACTTTGTCGGGAGGCCCAACGCGTGGGCCTCACGAAGCAACTGATGCCACATCCGGTCGGTTAACGGCAGATGCTCCTCCGACATCCCCGCATTCGGCGCGAGCAGCAGTCCACCCATAAGGAGTCCCATCGCGACCACTCTGCACAATGCACATACCATGATACTGATCCATTTCGATGTCGGGAGGGTTACCTCAGAAGATATCGGCCACAGCTAGCAGACTATGGAAAAACTCTGTGTACACGACGAAGTTTCATTGGTCTGTAGTCTGACGACAACAGACGTACACCTCACAGGATGCTCAAAAAGCCCGTCCAGCAAGGCCGCAGCGAGCGAAGCGGCGAGGAGGTACGTACCGCACTTCGTGGGGCCGTTCGCCCTTGAAAATGGGTCTTGGCGAACGGAAAGTTCCCTACCGCGCTTCCGATCTCCGAGAAACTCCTACTCAACGTTGAGCCTCTGAGCGAAGCGAGAACGCCGCTGGCGGACTTTTTCAGCATCCTGCTAGTGATCATCGCGAGCATACCAGTCAGGCCGCCCACCCTCCTCCACCAGGACAAGCTGGTCCAGCAGTGCAGGCGACACAGGGTCCAAAAAACGGGACGGCTTCGACAGTATCATGCCGCTTCCTCTGTCGAACACATTGATCGGGTAGGTCAAGTATAAATGCCGCTTGGCTCTCGTCACGGAGACATAGAACAACCGACGCTCCTCCTCCAGCCCCTCATCTTCAGCAAACGAATAGACCGACGGAAATCTTCCATCCACGATCCAGATGACGAATACACATTGCCACTCAAGTCCCTTGGCAGAATGGATCGTGGACAACACGAGTCGCTCGTCGTCGCGATCGGACGCCTCGACGCCAGCGGTACTTCCATCCGGCGGCTCCAGCGCCAGATCAGACAGAAATGTTTCGACTCCCTGATACCCCTCCGCGATCGTCTGCAAATGATCCAGATCCCGTGTGCGCTTGGGATAGTCGTCGTACTGCGCCTTCAGAATCGGCAGGTAGTACTCATAGATATGGCTAACTTGTTGAGCTGGCCGGAGATCACCGGCCCCGGCTAGGCTTTCGAGCGTCAAGGCCAAATCTCTGAGCCCTTGGCCCGATCGCCCCGTCATCTCACGAAGGGCGTGATAGGGATTGGCCGATTTCACGAGCGCGGCCATGACGTCCTGCGCCTTCTTTGGCCCCACACCTTCAATGAGCATGAGCACTCGATGCCAGCTGACGGCATCCAAGGGATTGGCCACCACGCGCAAGTGGGCCAACAGATCCTTCACGTGGGCGGTCTCAATGAACTTGACCCCGCCGCGCTTGATAAATGGCAGTCCATGACGTGAGAGTTCGATCTCAAGATCGAACGAATGAAAGCTCGACCGAAACAATACCGCCATTTCACCGAGCCGAACCCCTTCCTCCCGCAACTCCAAAATCTTCTGCGCAATGAAGCGCGATTGGGCATTCTCCCCTGCCGCCTCCACCAACGTCGGCAACGGCCCATCAAGTTTCCTCGTAAAGAGACGCTTGGTGTATTTCTCCTTCGCCTCTTCGATAATCGTGTTCGCGAGATTGAGGATCGGCTGGGTGCTGCGGTAATTCTCTTCAAGCTTATAGATGGTAGTTCCGGGAAAGAGCGACGGGAACTCCATGATGTTCTTGAACGTCGCACCACGGAACGCATAGATCGATTGTGCGTCGTCGCCCACGACCATGACGTTCTGATGGGTGGAGGCGAGATGCCGGATGACATCCGCCTGCAAGCGATTCGTGTCCTGATACTCATCCACCAGGATGTACCGATACAGCGATGAGATCGTCCGCCGGACTGTTTCATCTTCCATCAAGAGCCGCCTCAGCAACACCAGCAAATCGTCATAATCCACCAGCTGGCGCTGACGCTTCGACAACTGATAGCCCCGCTGCAACTGACCCAGTGCCTCCAGATGGTCCGCAAAATGATTGAACTCTTCGACGACAATCTCGTCGAGCGGGCGCAAGGTATTCTCGGACTTACTGAACATCTCCGCAATCGTACCCTTGCGGGGAAACCGTTTATCTTTTTCATTCAAGCCCAGCTGAGCCCGAACTAAGGCAATCAAGTCTTCTGCGTCACCCCGATCGAGTATCGTAAAGCCCGGCTCAAGACTGATGGACCGACCATAGCGCCGGAGCAACATATTGGCCACGGAGTGGAACGTGCCGCCACGGACGCGCTCACTGCGTACGCCAATCAATTCGCCGACCCGTTCGAGCATCTCCTGCGAGGATTTTCTCGTAAAGGTCAGAAGCAGAATCTGGGATGGATCAATCCCCGAATCGATTAAATAAGCGACTCGGTAGACCAGGGTCCGTGTCTTGCCGCTGCCGGCACCGGCGATGACCAAAGCTGGCCCTTCGCCCGCGGTCACCGCCGCAAGCTGCTGGCTATTCAACGCCGCCGCATAGTCAATGGAGAGGGCGGGGGCCGTTCCGTGGTCCGGCGACCGCTTGAGCACATAGGAGGTAATGTCTCGGTTCATGCAGGCAGCTCACGAAGTGGTCGCGCTGTATAACATACTGAGGTAGCCCTTTCAAACGAACCCACACCTTCCTGCCAACGGCTGACCGGTCGACAGGATCACCCCGCAGACAGCCGTTGGAGACCAAGTGAGAACCTGTATATAATAGCCTGTCTTTTTTGCGAGGTCATTGTGGGAACATCGAAGAATCCTTACAGCGAGCAACTCCGTGGGATCGCCGAACTCATACTGGCCGTCGCTGGCGAATCCGTGACCGTCATGAAGCGGAACGCCCCTGAGCGAGCCTTGAAATTGAAACGGCACGATGAGTGGGACATCTACCTTGAATTTCTCAAGGTCATGTTTAATCTCGCCGACCGGCTCTCTGTCCTGTTCGTGCCGATCAAAGAACAGCCTCAGTTCATGGACAGTCTCGAAGACGCCGTCGTACTGCAATTGAAGAACGTACTCGAACCGGCATTCGGTCCAGGCGCCGACCAAACAGAAATCATGCTCACCGTCGGTGCGGCGGTGGCGGAGAGTCGGCAGACCTATGAGCTGTACCGGTTTCTCGTCACCGAAAACACTCCCGTGAAAGACGAGATGTTGAAAGACTTTGGCGGGCGAGTCGCTTTCGCGATGGGAATCACCGGGAACGCGCACGTGTCCTCCGCCGCAACGCTCTGCGCGAGCGCCGTGATTCCGGCCATCAAAGCTATCTTGGCCGGAGACACTCCCCCTGTCTCCGCGGTCGGGACAGCCGCTCCCATGGCAACCGATACAGGCTCCACACCACCCCCCCCCACCGCGACGCCCGGGCCCCAAGGACCGACGGGAACCGAAATAAAGTTGGTGAGCGTGATGTCGACCGTCACCGGCGAAGAAGTGGAAACTCGGTGGGGGCTGCACCCTCGATTTCGACAAGACCTTCCCCCGGAGGACATGCAACAAGTCGCCAAACTGATGAACCGAGTTGCTAAAATACTTGGCGAACGGTATGCCTCCGTGGCATTCTCCGACGAATGGACATCCTGGCATAAGGCCGGTCACGCCTGATCGCTCTCGCCAATCGAGCTTAGGCTATCACTCACGACAACGCCGAATTCGACATCAGCAACGAGGAGGTGCAGTGGATACTCAGCAGACAGCAGCCGGTTTACCGAATAGCATTCCAACAAGTCTCTCACGCCTCACGGAATTGGCGTTTAATCTTTGGTGGAGTTGGACTCCGGAAGCCCGTCGGCTGTTTGAGCACATCGATCCAACCCTCTGGGTGCTGACCCACCACAACCCCGTCGAACTACTGGCCAAAGTCAGGCCAGACCGACTCATGCACCTCGCCGAAGATCCCTCGTATATGCGGCTGTACTCTGCCGCCCTCAAGACATTCGACGAGTACCGTCAAAGCGGACACAGTTGGTTTAAAACACAGCACAGCGATTTGAAAGCTCTCACCATTGCTTACTTTTCGGCGGAATTTGGTCTTCATAGGTCCATTCCTATTTACAGCGGTGGCCTAGGCATTCTCGCCGGAGACCATTGCAAGGAAGCCAGCGATCTCGGTGTGCCTCTGGTGGGAGTGGGATTCATGTATCCACAAGGATATTTTCGGCAGCGGATCACGCCGGAGGGATGGCAGGAAGCGGCCTACGCCCCGTTCAACCGGGAAGAGTCGCCAATTCATCCCGCCCTCACTACATCGGGGGACGCATGTAGGATAACGGTCGAGATCGGTAGCCGGGTCGTGGCTGCAGCGGTCTGGAAAGTGCTCGTCGGGCGGGTTCCCCTCTACCTCATCGATACAGACGTCCCCGAGAACAGTCCCGAGAATCGGGCTCTTTCAGCTCGACTGTATGGCGGCGATCAGGAGATGCGTCTCTGTCAGGAGTTCCTGTTGGGTATCGGCGGTGTCCGTATGCTTCGTGCATTGGGCATCGCACCGACGGTCTGGCATGCCAATGAGGGCCACTCCGCCTTCCTCACATTGGAGCGCATTCGCGAATTGATCCAGAAGGGATCGACGCACGCGGACGCCTGCGAGACCATCCGCCAGAGTACGGTGTTTACCACCCATACACCGGTGCCGGCCGGTCACGACGTATTTCCCCATCATCTCATGGACCGGTACTTTGCCGGCTATTGGGAGCAGTTGGGCCTCTCGCGAGAAGACTTCCTCCGCCTAGGAGATACCCCCGAATCCCAGGGGCAAGGCTTCAACATGACGGCACTTGCTCTCCGGCTAGCCGCTCATGTGAACGGGGTCAGTCGTGAACACGGGCAGCTCTCGCGAAAAATGTGGAACCATATGTGGCCGGGACTACCGACCGAGCAAGTCCCGATCCGCAGCGTGACCAACGGCATCCATGCGCCGACCTGGATCGCGCCGGAACTCAACCAGCTTTACGGCAAGTATCTCGGCCCCGAATGGGCGGAGAAATGCGACGGCACGGCGCTGTGGCAACGGGTCCTGGATATTCCCGACCATGAACTCTGGGCCGTACGTCAAACCATGAAACGCAAACTCATGAGCTTCATCCGGGAACGTGCCCGGAGCGGCTGGATGCAAGGGCATCTCCAAGCCTCGCAGGTCTTAACGCGAGGCACGCTGCTCGACCCCGAAGCACTCACCATCGGCTTCGCCAGGCGCTTTGCCACCTACAAGCGGGCAACCTTGTTGTTCCGCGACCTCGAACGGCTGAAACGGTTGCTCCATAACCAGTGGCGTCCCGTCCAATTGATCTTTGCCGGCAAGGCCCACCCGGCCGATGAACCTGGTCGCTATTTCATTCATGAAGTGTTGAGCTTTTGCGACGACCATAAGTTGGGCGGCCACGTAGCGTTCCTGGAAAACTATGATATGCACATGGCGAAGTTCCTCGTCCAGGGGGTCGATATTTGGCTCAACACCCCGCGTTTTCCCTTGGAGGCGAGCGGAACGAGCGGGCAAAAAGCCGCACTCAACGGCGTCATCAACCTCAGCGTCCTTGATGGATGGTGGAAAGAAGGCTACAACGGAGCCAACGGATGGGGCATTGAACCCTTAGTCGGGAACCAAGACGTTCAGGCCCAGGACGAGCATGACGCGCAACAGCTCTACCGCATACTCGAGCAAGAAGCCATTCCCCTCTACTATCAACGAGACCTTGACGGGATACCCCGCGGCTGGTTACAGCTCATGAAGGAAAGTCTGCGGACCAATGCCCCCCGCTTCTGCACCAAACGGATGGTCAAGGAGTACGTCGACACGATGTATGCGCCCGCCATGGTCATCACGCCTTCGACATGGTAACGGGCCGTGAAACGCGAATCGTTACACGTGAAAGGTTTCGGAGGAAGAGTCCTCGGTAGTCCTACGTTTCACCTTTCACGTCTTACCTTATTGGAGAGAGCCCGTCGCTACGCCATCACCACACCACTAAAGCTGTTCCTGCTGCTCACCCTCGGGACGATTGCCGTGAGCCTGCCTCCTGCGGAAGCACGCACGCCGATGGCGCCCACCGGCTCAGCCCGCGAACGTGAGGCCACGGACGCATTCAACCACGCCGAATACGACCGGGTCCTGAAGCTCTGGCAATCGCTTCCGCCAGAGTCCACCGCGTCGAAACCGCTCATCCGCCTCGCCTTCCAGAGTGCCCTCAAGCTTGGGCGACCAGAAGAAGCCTTCACCCTCTATCAACAGCTAGTCCCTACAGATCAACCGGACGATCCAGCCCTCCTACGACCCTTGGCGCTCAGCTTTCTGACCAGCCATGTCCGCGACTCACAAGAATATGTGCGGATCGTGGCCTATACGATGCTAGCTGAACTCGGCCTCGCAGAAACACAGGCCGTCCTGGAAGACGGACTGCTCGATGCATCGGTCCTGGTGCGGACTCGTGCCGCGGACGCCATCGGCAAAGCTGGACTCGCAGGGAAGTCCGGCCCCTTGCGACGGGCCCTGAACGACGCAATGCCGGCGGTGCGAATTGCCGCAATGAATGCGCTCAGTGAGGCCAACGTCAACGACATCATGCCCTCCCTCATCGAAGTCGCTAGAACGGACGACGGACCGGAGTCCGTGTTTGCCTATGCCGCACTGTATCGGCTCGGCAAACAGGACATGCTGACCGACATCACCGGAGCAGCGACGCTTCCGGACCCCGATATCCGCATGGCAGCCTTAGGGGTTTTGGGGCGGCTGAAGCGCGCATCGAGTCTGTCGGTCCTGAGCCAGGGTGTGTACGATCCTGAGCCGTCGGTGCGCGCGTTCGCCGCTGGTGCATTGGGAGAGTATGGACAGGCCGATGGCGTCGGACCATTAACCCATGCCCTAGGAGACGAAAGCGCGCGCGTGCGCGCGGTTGCAGCCACGAGTCTTGGGCGGCTGGGGATTCGCGAAAATCACCCGTTGCTGCGGGCTCTCACACGCGATGCCAACATGCAGGTACGGGCCGGCGCGGTGGAAGGACTGCTTCGACTGGGCGACACATCGGCTATCTTGCTCGCCGCGGACTTGGCGAAACATCCGGACCCCTCTATCCGAGCAGCGGCAGCCCATGCGCTGGCGGCCACCTCCGACAAGCAAGCGGTGGCCATCTTACAGACGCTCCTGCAAGACCAGCAACCACAACCGCGGCTCTTCGCGGTAAAAGCCTTGGGCAAGAGCGCCGCACAAGTGACGCCGTTACTCAAAAAAGGCTTACAGGACTCAGACGTCGCCATTCGCCTTGCTGCGGCAGGAAGTCTGCTCCAACAACTCCGCCGTCCCACAGCGGTTCCTAGCAGGCTACGGAAAAAATAATATCGGCATAACAGAACTTCGATGATCTGTT
>Ga0209109_10002521_pt1 | contig 10049 bp, 8 predicted proteins | sample Rifsed10ft2_FD_184004 | JGI IMG/M metagenome (GOLD analysis project Ga0209109, IMG submission 184004) | Soil microbial communities from Rifle, Colorado, USA - sediment 10ft 2 (version 2) | ecosystem: Environmental > Terrestrial > Deep subsurface > Rock core/Sediment | place: Rifle, Colorado... | reverse complement strand
GGTGCCCCGAGGACGAGATCGGCAGGAACTCAGTGAGTCCCTGCACGACCCCCATCACGAATGCCTGGATGACGGTGTCCACGGCTTCGCCTCAGGCGACGCGATGATCCGCGGTTCGCGTGCCTATCGGATGAACAGGGGCGCGAGGACGAGGGTGATCGTGGCCAGGAGCTTGACGAGCACGTGCAGCGAGGGGCCGGCCGTGTCCTTGAACGGGTCGCCGACGGTGTCGCCGACGACGGCCGCGGCATGGGCTTCCGTCCCCTTGCCGAGCACGTTGCCCGCGTCGTCGGTGAGGTGGCCGGCCTCGATGTACTTCTTCGCGTTGTCCCAGGCGCCGCCACCATTGTTGAGCACGGTCGCCAGCAGGACGCCGGCGATCGTGCCGACCATCAGCATGCCTGCGACCGCCTCGAACCCGAGCAGCACCCCGACGATGATCGGCGTGGCGACCGCGACGAGACCGGGCGCCACCATCTCGCGCAGGGCGGCCCTGGTCGTGATGTCGACGACGCGGGCGTAGTCCGGCCGCTGGGTGTAATCCATGATGCCGGGCATCTCGCGGAACTGGCGGCGGACCTCGACGATGATCGACTGGGCCGTCTTGCCGACCGCGCGGATCGCCAACGAGCTGAAGAAGAACACGAGCATCGCGGCGATGAGCGCGGCGATGAACACGTTGACGTTGGCCAAGTTGACCGCGTTGAGCAGCTCCACACCCGGGACGCCGGCTTCGATCCGCCGACCCTGGATCAGGTTGATCTTGTCGATGTAGGCGCTGAACAGCAGGAACGCGGCGAGCGAGGCCGACGCGATGGCGTAGCCCTTGGTGAGCGCCTTGGTCGTGTTGCCGACCGCATCGAGGCGGTCGGTGATCTCCCGTGCGCCCGCCTCGGCGCGGCTGAACTCGGCGATCCCACCGGCGTTGTCGGTGATGGGGCCGAAGGTGTCCATCGCCAGGATGTAGGCGGTGGTCATGAGCATGCCCATCGTCGCGACCGCCGTGCCGAAGATGCCGCCGACGTTGCGGCCGCCCTCGCCGACGAGGCCGGCCTGGTCGCCGAGCCAGTGGCTGGCGAACAGGGCGATCGAGATGGTGATGGCGGTGACGGCGGTCGTCTCGAAGCCGACGGCCGTGCCACTGATGATGTTGGTCGCCGGTCCGGTCTTCGACGCCTCGGCGATCTCGCGGACAGGACGGAAGGTCCCTGCCGTGTAGTACTGCGTGATGTAGACGAAGGCGATGCTCGTCGCGAGGCCGACGATGCCGCAGCCGAAGAAGTAGACCCACGTCGGCAGGTTGCCGAACTCGCCGGTCGAACCGTTCGTCTGCATCATCACGGCCGTCGTGATCCCGAGGCCGACCACCGACAGCAGCGTGGTTACCCAGTAGCCGCGGTTGAGCATGTTCATCGGGTTCTCGGTCTCCGAGCCCCGGACGAAGAAGATGGCCACGATCGTGGCGAGGAGCCCGAAGGCGCGTACGACGAGGGGGAAGAAGATCCACGCTTCGGGATCGGGCCAACCCGCGGCGGAGGCGATCGCGAAGACGCTGACGCCCAGGATCATCGCGCCGATGTTCTCGGCGGCGGTCGACTCGAACAGGTCCGCGCCACGGCCGGCGCAGTCGCCGACGTTGTCGCCGACGAGGTCCGCGACGACACCCGCGTTGCGCGGATCGTCCTCGGGGATGCCTTTCTCGACCTTGCCGACGAGGTCCGACCCGACGTCGGCGGCCTTCGTGTAGATGCCGCCGCCGAGCTGGGCGAACAGGGCGACGAAGGAGGCCCCGAAGCCGAAGCCGACGATGAGGAACGGCGCCTCGGCGACGGTCACGTCGGCGATGAAGGTGCTGTAGACCGTGAAGATGCCCCACACGCCGAGCAGCGAGAGGGCGACGACGAGGAAGCCCGACACCGCACCACCGCGCATGGCGACCTGGACGGCCTCCACGAGACTGCGTCGCGCGGCCGAGGCCGTCCGGACGTTCGACTTCACGCTGATGTACATGCCGATGATCCCCGACGCCATCGAGCACAGGGCACCGACGAAGAAGGCGATCGCGGTCATGATCCCGATCGGCAGGCCGGCCAGCTTGGGCACGTCCGCGACCTCGGGCGTCTCGACGAGTGTGATGACGATGCCGATCGCGACGGCACCGACGACCGCGAGCAGGAAGATCGTCGTGTACTGGCGACGGATGAAGGCCACGGCGCCTTCGAAGATCGTGCCGGCGACGGCCTGCATCTCCGTGGTCCCGGTGTCGCGCGCCAGGACGTCGCGCGCCAGGTAGATGGCGAAGAGCACGGCGATGATGCCCGCCGGCAGGATGATCATCTGGAGCGCACTGGCATCCATCAGGGTCGTCGGATCCTCCACCTTGGGCTGGCTTGACCGGTCTCCGTGCCCGCGCGCGGCGCGCGCCGTTGCGGTCGGATGACTCGGGAGTGCCGCCGGGCCCCGTCGGCATGCACCGGGGACTGGGACCTTGCAGGCCGGCGGCGAGTGTAACAAGGCGAAGTTTGGCGGGTCAAACTCGGCCTCGACGGGAGATATGCAGTCGTCGGAGCCACGTTCCGACGGGCCGTCGGCGGCGCGGGAGGGCAGCCCCTATACTGCCGGACTTGTGAGCCAACGACCCGCCCTCGGGTGTCTCTTCGAGATCGTCGAGACCCTCGTTCTCACGCTCATCATCTTCCTCGTCATCCAGAACTTCATCGCGCAGCCGTACAAGGTCCAGCAGCAGTCGATGGAACGGACCCTGGAGCCCGAGCAATACGTCCTGGTCGACAAGCTGACACCCCGCTTCGACACGTACAAGCGCGGTGACATCGTCGTCTTCGAGCCCCCCGAGGAGTGGGGCGAGGACGGCACGCCGTTCATCAAGCGGGTCATCGGCGAGGGGGGCGACACGGTCGAGATCCGCGACGACGGGATCGTCTACGTCAACGACGTCGCGCTCGAAGAGCCATACGTCTTTGCCGACGAACCCGGCGGGCCGCCACAGGCGACGACGGCGCTGGTCGACCCGGCAACGTGGACGGTGCCCGACGACGAGCTCTTCCTGATGGGCGACCACCGGTCCAACTCCGCCGACTCACGGACATTCGGCCCGGTGCCCGTGGAGAACGTCATCGGGCGCGCCTGGCTGCGATACTGGCCCATCGACACCTTCGGGATCCTCGAGACGCCCGCCTACCCGGACCTGGCGCCGACGACGCCATGATCGCGCGGTGAACCCGATCCTGGCGGGCGTCGCGCTGGCGGTCGTCGCCGGATCGGTCGCCGCCGTGTCCACGCGCGACGCCAGGACCTCCATCCTCGCCCTTGCGCTCGTCCTGGTCGTCTCGCCGCTCGTCGCCGACCCGCTCGCCGGACCCGTGGGCCTGGCCGCCCGGCTGGTCGGCGGGGTCCTCGCCGCGTACCTGCTCTGGATCGTCGTGCGCGACCGGCCAGCATCACGGGTCGGGCGTGCGGAGACCGGTGGCTCCCGCATCGGGTGGCCGGCGGAGATCCTTGTCGCGGCATCCGCGGCCGTGGTGGGGTTCGCGGCGCACGGCCTCGGAGCCCCGGCACTCGGTCCGGCGCTTGGCAGTGCGACCGGCTTCGCGGTCGCCGCGCTGGCGGTCGCGCCGGTCGTGACCGGACGGGACGTGCTGCGGGTCGGCATCGGTCTGCTGCTGCTGCTCGACGCCGGACTGCTCGTCCGGGCCGCGCTCGGCGGGACGCCCGGTCCATTGGAACAGCTGCTGAGCGCCGGCCTCGTGGCCGGGCTTGGCGGGGCACTCGCGGCCGCGGCCCAGTCCGCGCGCCTCGAGCCGCCCGGGGGATTCGAGATGACCGCCGACCTCGGACGGCGCGCCAGGCGGGAGCCCGACGCGCATCCGATGGACGCGCGCTGACCGCGAGCCCGACGAGCGGACCGGTCCCGATGCGCCGCCTGGATCTCGATCGATGAGTCTCGTCCCGTTCTTGCTGATCACCGGCGTGGGCGCCCTCGCCGCGCTGCTGACCCGGCGCGTGGAGCGCGTCAGCGACGTCATCGGCTGGGGCACCCTCGTCGCGGCGATCCTCGCCGCCCTCCTCATCACGCCGGGCCAGACGGTCGTGCTTGGCGAGGGTGGGATCGCGACCACCGAGTACCTGCGTCTCTTCCTCGCCCTGGGCTCGATCGCCGGCCTGCTGCTTGCCGTCGTCGGCGCGGCTGCCGGCGGTCCACGCGAGGTCCCGGGCGTCACCCTGGCGATCCTCGCGACGACGGCGCTGGCCCTGGCCCTGCCGGACCCGCGTGTCGCGATCCTCGCCTCGACGACCGGCGGCGTCGTGGCAGTCCTGCTGCCGGTCGGGGCGACGGGTGGGCGGGCCGGGGCGACGGCCGGCGTCCGTGTGCTCCGGGCCATGGTCATCGCCGGGACGATGGCGATCAGCGCGACCGCCTGGATCGGCCGCGACCTGAGCGAGCTCGCCGCCCAGCCGATCGTCTTCGGGCTGTGCTATCTCGCGGTCGCCATCGCCGTCGCGATCCGCTTCGGGGCCATCCCGGTCCATGCGTGGGCGGCCCGCCTGACCGACGCCATCCCGGACGCGACGCTGCCGCTCGTGACGGCATGGAGCGCGGGCGCCTTCGCGATCGTCGCCCTCGCGTGGGCCGACGCCTCGGTCGCACCGCTGCTGCTCGACCTGGATCAGGTGCGGCTCGTGGTCCTCGCCATCGCGGTCGCGTCGATCTTCCTCTCGTCGGTGGCGGCCTGGATCCAGGACGACATCGAGCACATCGTCGGGTACTCGATCGTCGGTGACGCCGGCGTCGTGATGCTCGGCGTCGCTGCGCTTGATCCGGAGGCGTGGGCACCGGCCCGGATCTGGATCGTGGCCTTCGTGGTCGCGCGGAGTGCGTTCGCCGCCTGGGCCGCCAGCACCCGCCTGACCTTCCACACCGGCCGCGTCAAGGAGCTGCGCGGCTGGATGCTCTCGTCACCCCTGCTGGCGATCGCATTCGCGATCACGGTGGTCGCAAGCATCGGTCTGCCTGGGCTCGCGGCGTTCGAGGCCAGGTCCCAGCTCGTCGAGCTCGCGCTCGACGGGCCGATCGCCGTGATCGTCCTCCTCGGGACGCTGACGCCGCTCGTCTACTACGGCCGGCTCGTGTCGATGGGCGTGACCCGCAAACCCGGAACCGCGGCCGCCGAGCGGCTTCCCTGGCGGCCCGTCATGGGCGCCCTCGACCTGACCGACCTGCCCGCGTGGTCGCGGCGCACCTGGGATGCCAACCGCGCCCTCGCGGCGACCGCCGTCACCATCGTCACGGCCGTGCTCGCGCTGGCTATGTCCGCTGGGGCGTTCGGGGTCATCGAATCGGCCGCCGGCCTGCCACCGACCGTCCAGGACGTCAGCGAGTCGTTCGAGCCGGGCGAACCGGTCGGGTCGGAGGCCCCGGGGTCCTCGGCCGGGCCCGAGACCAGCCCGGAGGTCGAGCCATCCGCGTCGCCGAGCGAAGCCCCGTCGAGCGAGGCCCCGCCGAGCGAGGCCGGGTCGCCGGGCGCATCGGCGCCGTCCTTCGAGCCGGTCCCGACGCCCGAGCCCTCCTGATCCAGGCCGCCGCAGCGTCAGTCGGCCGGGGCGAGCACCCAGCGGTCGACGTCGCGCCCGTACTCGAACAGCTCGCCGGGCGCGAACCAGAGTGCGAGCTCGGTCGTCGCCGTCTCGGGGCCGTCGGAGGCATGGACGATGTTCTGGGCCGTCTCGAGGGCGTAGTCGCCGCGGATCGTCCCGGGCGTCGCCTCCTCGGGTCGGGTCGCACCGTTGATGGCGCGGACCACGGCGATCGCGTTGGGTCCCTCGAGCACGAGCGCCACCAGCGGCGCGGAGGTGATGAACTCGACGAGCCCGGCGAAGAACGGCTTCTCCCGGTGCGTGGCGTAATGCGCCTCGGCAAGCGCGCGGTCGACGCGGACCAGCTTGAGACCGACGATCTTGAGTCCTCGTTCCTCGTAACGGTCGATGATCCGGCCGATCAGCTGGCGCTGGACACCGTCCGGCTTGATGAGCACGAGGGTCCGTTCGGTCACGCAGGGTCTCCTTCGGGATGCAGGTCGGTCGGTGCCGGTGGATCGGGGTGCTCGGCCTCGGCGGCGTCCTCGCCATCCTGGTCGGCCGCCGCCCTCGATCGGCCGATCCAGTCGAACGGATCGGGCTCGCGCGCGGCGTCGGCGAAGGCCCGCCGGGCCTCGATCTCCTGGCCGACCAGACGATACGCATCGCCGCGCACGAGCGCCAGTGGCGGCTCGGACCGGTCGGCGACCAGGTCGAGGACGCCCGGGGCGAGGGACGGTGCCAGGCGCAAGACGAGCCCGAGATGCGTGGCCGCCCGCGGGATGTCGCCCGCTTCGAGGGCGTCGCGACCGGACTCGAGCTCGACCTCGGCCGTCGGCAGCCCCGATTCGTCCGGGAGCGGCTCGCCCGGCATGTCCCAGAGGCGCAGGGACCCTGGCCCTCGATCCGCATCGCCCGACGCCTCGGTGCCCGTGGACGGCGCCACGGCCTTCGGCTCGACCGCGTGGAAGAGCGTCGTGGGTGCCGGTGGCGGTGCCGCGGGGTCGGCGGGCCAGATCGACGCACGCGGCATCCCGGCGAACGTGTCGTCGATGCTGCCGCCGGCCGCCTCGAGCGCCCGCGCCGCGAGACGCCGCGCCTCGCTCGGTCGGCCGCGCGCGGCGGAGGCCTCCGCGGCGACCACCAGTGCGAGCACGGGACTGCGCCCGCGCTCGAGGACCACCGCTGCGGCCTCCCCAGCGCCGGTCAGGTCTCCCGTGCGCCAGCGCGCCTCGACAAGGTCGTCGAGCCCGTCGTCGTCGAGCGCGTCCTGGCCGGCCATCGCCTCGAGCTCGGCACGGGCCAGCGCGTACGAACCGAGCCGCAGGTGCAGGCGGGCGAGGGTCAGGTCCGGGCCGCGCTGGAGTCCTGTCGTCATACCGGCAGGTGGAGGCGGCGCTCGAGCCCGCGGAGATAGCGGGCCGGCGCCACCGCCGCGAGTCGCAGCCCGTCGTCCCGGATCAGCGTCCCCGCGATGCGCAGGAGATCATCCGCGCTGACCGCCTCGATCGCGGCGAGGGCCTCCTCCAGCGTGAGGACCCGGTCGTGGAGCGCCTCCTGGCCGCCGATCCACGACGCGACATGGCGCGTCTCGTCCATCCGCAGTTCCAGGCCACCCGCGAGGTAGCGCTTGGCCTTGTCGAGCTCGTCCATGCCGACGGCCTCGTCACGAAGTCGGACGAGCTCGGCGAGGATCGCCTCGAGCGCGTCACGCAGCCCGGCCGGGTCGACACCGGCAGAGACCTCCAGCGCGCCCGCGTCCGCATAGTCGACGAGGCCCGAGCCGATGTCGTAGGCGAGTCCACGTTCCTCGCGGATCGAGAGGAAGAGGCGGCTGCTCATCCCGTCACCGAGGATCGCGTTGAGCACGGCCAGCGCCCAGCTGTCGGGATGGTCGCGGTGGAGGGCTGGCAGGCCGACGACCAGGTGGGCCTGCGCCGTGTCGCGCTTGCCGAGGAGGACGCGTGGCCCGGCTGGCAGCGTCGGCGCGGGCGCGAACGCCGGGATGGCGCCGTTGCCGGTGCCGAATGCCGAGGCGGCCAGCCCCGTGGCATCCTCGTGGCCGATGTCGCCGGCGACGGCGACGACCGTGTTGGCCGGGCGGTACATCGTCCGCCAGAACTCCCGGATCGTCGTCTCGGGGAGGGCGCGGATCCCGGCCTCGTCGCCGCAGATCTCACGACCAAGCGGGCCCTCCCCGAAGAGCGCCGTCTGGAACAGCGTCTGGCAGTGCTCCGCGGGGTCGTCCTGGTACGAGCGGATCTCCTCGATGATCACGCTCCGCTCCCCCTCGATCTCGTGATCGGCGAGGTTCGGCCGGACGATCAGCTCGCCGAGGACATCCATCGCCCGGGTCGCTTCGCGACGCGGGACCCGCACCCAGTAGACCGTCGACTCGCGATCGGTCGCCGCGTTGAACGAGCCGCCCACCCCTTCGATCGCCTCGCTGAGGGCGCGGGTCGTCGGGTAGGCGGCTGTGCCCTTGAATGTGATGTGCTCCATGAAATGGGCAACGCCGGCTTCCGCGGCGGTCTCCAGACGCGAGCCGGCCAGGACGTAGGCCGCGATGGAGACCGAACGGGCACCGGGCAGGCGGGCGCTGATGACGCGCGGCCCATCGGGCAGCGCGGTCCGTTCGAACATCGCGTCGGATGGTACCGGAAGCGTGCGCATACGCCGGGATCCGCGGCGCCCGATGACGCGGAAACCCCGAGTGACCGGGTCCGGCCGGCCGTATCCTGAGATCACACCAGCTGGGCCGTGCCGAAACACGGGGAGACCGTGGCGTGGCCGTGGCGGAGGAGGAGTTCGATGATGCGACGCCACCTGTCGTGGCTCGCGGTCTTGGTGGCCGCGATCCTGATCGTTGGAGCGTGTTCCGGTTCGAGCGCCAGCACGGCGCCATCGACGGCGGCGTCCGAGGCGCCACCGGCGTCCGCGCCGGCGTCCGAAGGGGCCGCCTCGGCGCCACCCGCGGACTGCGCGGGGACGGGGACGCAGGGCGGCGCAGACCTGCAGATCCCGGATGTCGAGGAGGGCAAGTTCAACGTCGCGATGGTCCTCATCGGGCCGCACGACGACGGCGGCTGGAGCCAGGCGCACTACGAGGGCCTCCAGTACGTCTGCGAGAACGTGGCCGACAGCCACGTCGCCTACATCGAGCTCGTGCCCGAAGGCGCGGACTCGGAGCAGGTGTTCCGGAGCCTGGCGCGCAAGGGCTTCGACTTCATCATCGGGACCTCGTTCGGGTACATGGACCCGATGGCGACCGTCGCCGAGGAATTCCCGGATGCGACCTTCCTGCATCTGACCGGCTTCAAGTCGAACGGGAAGAACTTCGGCAACTTCTTCGGCGCGATGGAGGACTTCAAGTACCTCGCGGGGATGCTCGCCGGATCGCGAGCGAAGGCCGACGGCAACCCGAAGATCGGCTATATGGCCACCTTCCCGATCCCCGAGGAGATCCGCCTGGGCAACGCGATCATGCGCGGGGTCCTGCAGACCTGCCCCGAGTGCACGATGGACATCCGGTTCATCAACACGTGGCATGACCCGGTCAAGGAGCGTGATGGCGCAGCCTCGCTGTTCGACGCGGGCGCGCAGGTCGTCTTCACCGGCGCCGACACTCCGGCCGTCGCCGACGTCGCCGCGGAGAAGGGCAAATGGGGCGTCACCTACGACCATCCGGTGTCGTGCAAGGTGGACGCCTGCCTGACTGCCCCGTACTGGATCTGGGGTCCTGAGTACGCCCGGATCGCCGAGCAGGTCAAGGCCGGGACCTACACGGCCGGCTACGAGTACTTCGACGCCGACTCCAAGGCCATGGGCCTGTATGGCTTCATGGACGGCGAGACGCCGCAGCCCGGCGTCGCCGACCTGCCGGCCGCAGACATCCAGCTCGTCAAGGACACGCTCGCGACGATGCTCTCGAGCAGTACCGGTCGTTTCGACATCGTCTTCGCCGGTCCGATCGTCGACAACACGGGCAAGGAGCTCCTGCCCGCCGGGCAGAAGCTCCAACAGTCCGACCTCGACCAATTCCCGCCCGGCGCCCCGGGGGCCGAGTGCACCACCTGCATGTACTGGTGGAACGAGGGGATCACGGTCGAACTGCCGCCGCTGTCCTAGGTCGATGAACGCGCGGGCGGCTGGTCTCGACCTCGCCCGCGCGACCACCCTCCGTCGATGACGACGGACACGGAAGCTCGCGATCTCGCGACGACGACAGTCCCGCTCGCCATCGAGGCGGTCGGGATCGTCAAGTCGTTCCCTGGCGTGCTGGCCAACGACAACGTCGACTTCGAGCTGCGCGAAGGCGAGATCCACGCCTTGCTCGGCGAGAACGGCGCGGGCAAGAGCACGCTCGTCAACGTGCTCGATGGACTGTACCGGCCGGAGGCGGGCACGGTCCGGGTCGACGGGCGGGAGGTGGACTTCCGCTCGCCGCGAGATGCGAT
>Ga0209109_10002520_pt1 | contig 10049 bp, 5 predicted proteins | sample Rifsed10ft2_FD_184004 | JGI IMG/M metagenome (GOLD analysis project Ga0209109, IMG submission 184004) | Soil microbial communities from Rifle, Colorado, USA - sediment 10ft 2 (version 2) | ecosystem: Environmental > Terrestrial > Deep subsurface > Rock core/Sediment | place: Rifle, Colorado... | reverse complement strand
CGATGATGGCAGCCGGTTCTATGGCCTCGACCAGCTCGGTCTCGACCGGCTCGGGCTCGATCATTTCCACGGGTTCCATCTCGACCGGCGCGAGCTCAATCGCTCCCACCGGCTCCATCTCGACCGGCGCGAGGTCGGCCGGCTCAGGTTGGAATATGTCGACCGGGTCGACCTCGGGGGGCGGCGGTGGAGAGATCGGGGTCGGTGGGCGTGCCACCAGACCCGGGCCGGGTCGCATGGGGAGAGGCTGCTGTGATGGGACAACCTCCTCCTCGATGAGCGGCGGCGCGGTTTCCACCTGCTCGACCGGCGTCTGGATCGTCTCCTCAACGTCGAAGATGGGTGGTGGAGACACCTCGACAGGTGGCGCGGTTGGAGCGGGAGAGGCGAGATAAGAAGTGGCGGCAGACGCCTCGGCAGCCTTGGCAACCTCGAGGGCCTCAGCCTCCTGGGCCCTGGCGGCGATGCTCTGGATTTCGAGGTTCGCCAGCATGGCGTCACGCAGCTCGGTGACGCGAGACGGAAGGGTTCCCCGTCGGGAGCGTCCCACTGCGACCATCCGCCGGGGAAGGGTCATCGCCTTGTAGCGAGCCCAGGACTCAGCCATGTGATCGACGCCCTTGTAGGCAAAGTCAACCGGCTCATCTGCGATGAAGGTGATCTCGTCGCCGGCTAGGGACACCGAGAATGCGGCGGAAACCAGACGTGAGGCATGCACGTCGAACAACGACCACCGACCCAGGGATTCCCCGTCGAGAAGCACCTCCGCCTGGTCGCCTTCGACCACGAAGGTGGCGGGAACGCCGGGGTGGTCGACCTCCGGAACCCTTACCTGACCGGTGAATCTCACCGCATCACCATTTCTGTGTCTGTCCCAGCCGTCACCCGTCCAAGAGTCACGATCCCATCATGACCGCGAAAGTCAAGGGGAGAATCGCTCATAGGCTTCGGGGGGCGGGCAAGAGCAAACCAGATTCCGGTCGCCCCCGGGACCGTCGATGCGGCCCACCGGTGGCCAGTACTTGTCGCGATGCAGACTACGCAACGGATAGCCGGCCGTGTTCCGGGAGTAGGGATGGGCCCATTCTTCGGCGGTCAGCATGTCTGCCGGGTGAGGGGCATTGACCAGTGGATTGTCATCACGGGGCCACTCTCCGGACTCGATCCTCCCAGCCTCCTCGGCGATGGAGATCATTGCGTCACAGAATCTGTCCAACTCGGCAAGACTCTCTGATTCGGTCGGCTCGACCATGAGGGTGCCGGCCACGGGAAACGACAATGTCGGAGCATGGAGCCCATAGTCGGCGAGACGCTTGGCGACATCCTCGGCGGTCACGCCGGCGGCTTTGGCCATCGGCCTGAGATCGAGGATGCACTCGTGGGCGACCCGGCCCCTGGCACCCGTGTAGAGGACCGGGAAGTAGGGGTCCAGGCGGCGGGCCACATAGTTGGCGGCGAGGATGGCCACCATCGTCGCTTGGCGAAGCCCCTCTGCGCCCATCAGCCGAATGAAGGCATATGGAATGGGGAGGATCCCCGCCGAGCCGAACGGAGCCCCTGAGATAGGCCCAATCCCGGTCGACGGGCCGGCCGCCGGGTTCAACGGGTGGTTGGGGAGAAACGGCGCCAGATGGCTCTTTGCGCCCACCGGCCCCACACCGGGGCCGCCGCCTCCGTGGGGGATGGTGAAAGTCTTGTGCAGGTTGAGATGCCCTATGTCGGCGCCGAGGTCTCCGGGACGGGCCAGGCCGACCATTGCGTTCAGGTTCGCCCCGTCCACGTACACCTGACCGCCATGGGCATGGACGAGCTCGGTGAACTCGAGGATCCCCTCTTCGAAAACACCGTGCGTCGAGGGGTAGGTCACCATGGCCGCGGCGAGACGGTCGCCCGCGGCCTCGGCCCGGGACCGGAGATCCGAGAGATCGACGTTTCCACGCTCGTCGGTGGCCACCACGACAACCTTCATGCCCGCCATCACCGCCGAGGCGGCATTGGTCCCATGAGCCGATGCAGGGATGAGACAAACGTCGCGGTGCCCTTCGCCGCGGCTCAGGTGGTAGGCACGGATGGCGAGGAGACCGGCAAGTTCCCCCTGGGAGCCGGCATTGGGCTGAAAGGAGACCGCGTCGTATCCGGTGACCTCGCAGAGGTAACTCTCCAACTCCCGGATCATCTCGAGGTATCCGGATGCTTGAGAACCGGGGGCGTAGGGGTGTATCCCTGCGAATCCCGGCCAGGTGATCGGGATCATCTCCGTGGTGGCATTCAGCTTCATCGTGCAGGAGCCGAGCGGGATCATGCTGCGATCCAACGCCAAGTCGCGGTCGGCCAGCCTTCGCAGGTAACGAAGCATCTCATGCTCCGATCGGTGGGTGTTGAAGACGGGATGAGTGAGGAACTCCGATTCACGCCTGAGGGCGCCGGGAATCCCGGTGTTCGCCTCGGTCGCCAAACGACCCAAACCGAGAGCTCCGAGCACCCGGTCCAGAATGTCCGGAGTGGTGGTCTCGTCCAACGCGATCCGAACGTGGCGATCGTCAACCCGGCCCAGATTCACACCGGCGCCGAGTGCGGCATCAATCGCGGAATCAGCATCCCGGAGCGGGCGAACGGTCAACGTGTCGAACCAGGTGTCGTTGACTACCTCCGCGCCGCCGTCACTCAGCGAACGGGCGAGTCTCGACGTCAGCCCATGCACCTCGGATGCGATCTCGTGGATGCCGTCGGGCCCGTGCCAGCATGCATAGAAGCCGGCGATGACCGCGAGGAGCACTTGGGCGGTGCAGACGTTGGATGTCGCCTTCTCCCGTCGGATGTGCTGTTCCCGGGTCTGCAGGGCAAGCCGATAGGCAGGGCTCCCCGACCGATCCGATGAGACTCCGACGAGGCGCCCGGGGAGAACCCGGACCATGCTTTCCCTGGTTGCGATGAACCCGGCGTGCGGCCCCCCGTAACCCATTGGGACTCCGAACCTCTGGGCCGATCCAACAGCGATGTCGGCCCCCCACTCCCCGGGTGGGACGAGCAGTGCCAGGGCCAATAGGTCGGTGGCAACAGCGACGAGGACACCGTCCTCGTGGAAACGGCTGACGAGCTCGGAGTGGTCGGTGACCGCCCCGGACGAGCCCGGGTATTGAAGCAATGCGCCGAATGCCATGCCGGGCAGCACCCCCTCGGAGAGCATGCGGACTTCGACACCGATCGCCCGGGCTCGGGTCCTGACCACCTCGATGATCGGCAGGTGACAATCGTCATCCACGTAGAAGACGTCCCGGTCGCCCTTGGACGACCGCCGACACATCGCCATGGCCTCGGCCGCCGCGGTCGGCTCGTCGAGGAGTGATGCGTTGGCGATGTCGAGGCCGGTGAGGTCGGTGACCATCGTCTGGAAGTTGAGGAGAGCCTCCAATCGCCCCTGGGAGATCTCCGCCTGATACGGGGTGTATGCCGTGTACCACGATGGGCTCTCCAGGACATTGCGCTGGATTACGGGTGGGGTGATGGTGTCGTGATATCCGAGCCCGATCATCGAGGGCAACACGACGTTTCGCGCCGCCAGCTCGGAGAGACGGTCAGCCACCTCACGCTCCGAAATCGCCGGCGGCAGCTCCAGGGCGCTGTTGAGTATCGATTCGGGCACAGTCTCCGAGACCAGCTCCTGGAGGCTGGCGGCGCCCACCGTGGCCAACATCTTCTCCATGTCGTCGCGGTTGGGCCCGATGTGACGATCGGCGAAGCGCTCTCTGGGGTTGGGCATCAGTCTCCTCTAAGGCTGTCAGCCCTCCCCCGCTGTCGTCATCTCCAGCGGCGCCTCACCCGAATGGTCCACGTGCCTGAGAGTTTCCGGGGAGGAGTTGCCCCTTCGGCGCCCCGCAATCCGGGGCTCTCCCATTCGGTGTCGTTGGCAGTTCCCATCATACGACGGGCTCCCACTCACACGTTGAATCGGAACTCGACGACGTCGTCGGGCCTCATCACATAGGACCTGCCCTCGGTCCTGACCAGACCTCTGGCCCGGGCCTCGACCCAGGAGCCGGCCTCGATCAGCAGGGGAAAGTCGACGACCTCGGCGGCGATGAACCCCCGCTCGAAGTCGGTGTGGATCACACCCGCCGCTTCCGGGGCAGAGGCTCCGACCCGAACTGTCCAGGCGCGCGCCTCCTTGTCGCCTGCGGTCAGGAAGCTCTGAAGACCCAACGTCCGGTAGGCAGCGCGAATGACGGAATGCAGCCCGGGCTCCTCTTGACCCACCGAGGCCAGCATCTCGACCCGATCCTCCTCGTCGAGCTCATTCAGCTCCGCTTCGATCTGAGCGTCGAGGAAGAGCGCCTCCGCAGGAGCGACTTCTGCCGCCAACCCCGCTCTTCGCTCACGGTCGACGAGAAGACTCGGGTCGCTGTTGAACACGTAAATGATCGGTTTGGCGGTCAGGAGATGGAGATCGGCGTACTCGGCACGACGCGCAAACACCTCGGGATCGCGGCTGACCATCTGCCCCGATCCGACTGTCTGTCGGAGGAGATGCAGCAGATCGACCCGGGGACCGAGGGACTTGTCGACGGTTGCCTCCCGTTCCAGCCTCGGAAGCCGCTTCTCGATCGTCTGGAGATCGGCGATAGCCAATTCGGTTTCGATGGTGTCGATGTCTGAGACCGGACCATCCCCCTCGCCAATCCGAGCGACAATCTCGGAGTCGAACGCCCGAACGACGTGGCAGATGGCATTGACGTCCCGGATATTCGCCAGGAACTGGTTACCAAGGCCTTCCCCTTCGCTGGCGCCCCGAACCAAGCCGGCAATGTCGACGAAAGTCACTGTGGCAGGAGTGATTCTCCTCGACTTGAAGATCCTGGCGAGTTGGTCGAGCCTCGGGTCGGGGATCGGGACCACGCCGGTGTTGGGCTCGATCGTGGCGAAGGGGTAGCTGGCGGCGAGGACCCTGGCGTTGGTGAGGGCGTTGAAGAGCGTCGACTTGCCCACATTGGGGAGACCCACGATGCCGATGGTCAGACTCATGGCCGGCGCAGGTTAGGAAGGGTGACCCGGCAACTAGCTAGCGTGCCGATGTGGACAGGATCGCAGTTGTCGGAGCCGGGTCCTGGGGGACCACGGTGGCAGTGCTCGCTGCGCGCTCGACCCCGACACTCCTCTGGGCGCGTGAGCCAGGCCTGGCTGAGGAGATGAACCAGACTCGGGAGAATCGCCAGTATCTCCCCGGCCTCATCCTCCCTGAAGGCCTCACCACGACCGCCGACCTCGGCGCCGTCGTCAAGGGGTCATCGGCGGTGGTGATGGCAGTTCCCTCGCACGGCTTCAGGGAGATCTACTCCAGGGTCGCCCGGCACCTGGCTGAGGAAGTCCCCGTCCTGTCCCTGACCAAGGGGATAGAACAAGACACCCTGGCCACAATGACCCAGATTGTGGCGGAGACCTCACCACACAAGGACAGATCTCTGGTCGGGGTGATGACCGGGCCCAATCTCGCGACCGAAGTCGCCGCAGGCCAGCCGACGGCGACCGTGATCGCCATGGCCGACCAGGTCACGGCCCGCCGCCTCCAGGATGTCTTCATGGGGCCGACCTTCCGGGTCTACACCCACGACGACGTGGCCGGGTGCGAGCTCGGTGGCGCTCTCAAGAACGTGATGGCGATCGCAGCCGGGATGTCCGATGGTCTCGGGTTTGGTGACAACACCCGGGCGACGCTGATCACCCGTGCTCTGGCGGAGTTGACCCGGCTCGGAGTTGCACTTGGTGGCAGACCTGCGACGTTCGCCGGTTTGGCGGGCATGGGTGACCTGATCGCGACCTGCATCTCGACTGCCAGCCGCAACCATCAGGTCGGGGTGGGCCTGGCCTCGGGCAAGACCCTCACCGAGGTGGTGGACGAGATGAGAATGGTCGCCGAGGGGGTCAAGACGACCCGGGCAGTCCTGGATCTCGCCGAGCGGAGCGAGATAGAGATGCCCATCGCCAGTCACGTGGGGCACGTCCTCTACGACGGCTTGGATCCCAAGCAGGCCGTGCTCAGGCTCATGACCCGTGAGGCGAAACAGGAAGACTGACGATGGCGTCCGACCGGCCTATCTGATGGACGACCGTCCCGTGGTCATCCCAACTCTCTACGCACGTGACGGCGGTCGGGTTCTTCTGCATGGTTCACCCGCGTCGGGGTTGATGCTGGCTGTGAAACGGAGCTCGCCTAGGTCCATGCCGGACCGCCCGAGGACGCCGAGTCGGACCTGGGCACCGGGGTGTGGGCAGGAGTCGTTCCCCTCGAGTTGGCCGCCGGGGCTCCGCTGCCCGCCCCGGACCTGGAGCCGGGGGTCGATATCCCGGACTATCTGACCCGGTACCGACGTTCCTAGAGCCTGCAACCGGAGCACAGCTCCTGGTGTTCTGGTCGTAGAGGGAAACGGGACGAACGTGGCCAACCAAATCCTGACAACTTCACACGGAACCAACCGTGACGCCTTCAGACCAAAGGACTGGGTTCTCTTCCTCAGCCTTTCTGCCATCTGGGGGTCGTCGTTCCTGTTGATGGCGATCGGCCTCGATGCGTTCCACCCCGGACTTGTCACCTGGCTTCGCCTCGGATTCGGAGCAGCCGTCATGGCAATGCTCCCCCAAGCACGCCAGGCGAGGATTCCCCGCTCCGAGCGCCGCCGGCTCTGGGTCCTCGGGCTGATCTGGCTCGCCATCCCATTCGTGCTGTTTCCACTTGCCCAGCAATGGATCGATTCGGCGGTGGCGGGGATGCTCAATGGGGCGACCCCGATCTTCACCGCGGTGGTTGCCTCCATCCTGCTCATGCATCTTCCGGGGCGTCTCCAAATGATCGGGCTGGTTGTCGGTTTCGCCGGGATCCTGTCAATCGCCCTCCCCTCCGCCGGAGAAGGCTCCACCGCGACCATCGGCGTGGTGCTGGTGGTGCTGGCCACGGTTTGCTACGCATTCGCCACCAACATCGTGGTTCCCCTCCAGCAGAGGTATGGGTCGATCGCGGTGGTAGCCCGGGTGCAATGGGTGGCCGCGGCGCTGGTCACCCCGTATGGGATCTACGGGCTCACCCAATCGGGGTTCGCCTGGTCCTCCCTGCTGGCGATGGTGGCGGTTGGTGTGCTGGGCACCGGGTTGGCGATGGTGCTGATGGGCTCCTTGGTGGGCAGTGTGGGGCCGACCCGAGCCACCTTCATCACCTATCTCATCCCGATCGTCGCTTTGGTGCTGGGAATGGTGTTCAGGGACGAGGTTGTCTCGCCGATCGCGATCCTCGGTGTCGTCCTGGTGATTGCCGGTGCGATCCTCGCCTCGCGCAGCGAGCTCTCGCTCAAGCCGCTGCCAGCCGAAGCGCCCTGATCACCAAATCGCGGTCCCCCAGCCGTCTCCGCAGTTCCCGCTCCAGGCCCCCGATCGGATAGAGGTTCTGGGGCGCCCTCGGATCCTTGTGCCGGGCGGAGGCATACCGGGGAAGCGAGGCCGACACCAGGTGAGCGAGACGGGCCGCGTCGGCCACGGTCATGTCCGCTTTCACCTCGCAACGAACCAGGCCTCCGGCGGGGCCGGCGTCATTGGCCAGGCGTAGGTACCACGAGAAGCGGCTCCAGGAAGTGGTGGTGAGGAACAGGGGGGTGCGATGGCCCACCGGGAGTGTCCCCAGCGTGGCCCTCAGGTCGTCCGGCAGGTATTGCACATGCTGGGTCTTGACGTAGCCGACGGCGCCCTCGAGGTGACGACGATGAGAAAGCGGCCCATCGACCACCACCAGGGCCGCATCGGCATGATCTGCCGCGACCTCGCCCTCGAGGTCGCCCATCCGCTCCTGGATCCCCAACCAGAGCTCCTCGGGCGTCGACCCCTTGGTGCTCATCACCTCGTAACGCCCCACCTTGGTTTCGATCGATTCTGCCGGGCCCGATGTGAAGATCCCCCTCCGGACACTGGACGCAACCACCTTGGCCCCACCGTTGCAGCGAACGGCTCCCGCGGCGTAGGTGGCAGCCAGACCGAACCCGGGAAAGAGCCCTTCCCGGTCGATCCAGAGGTTGGCGTCGACCCGGCGCACCCCGTCCACGAACAGGATGTCCTCGGCGGGAGCACACTCCGGCAGCAGCGGGCGCCATTGGTCAGGGCTTAGTTCAACCGAGGGGTCGACCTTGTCGGTGGAATCGGCCAGGTCGGCATCCGACGGGGCCCCGTAATCCGGGTCCCAGGCCTCGACCGTGAATCTCACGAGACCACCTCGACCACGGAGCCGGTGGGCTCACGCCGGACCTCGAGCCGGACTGTCGCCCGGGCCGCGAGCTCCTTGACGTGGGTGACGATGCCGACCATCAGGCCCCGGCCGGTCAACTCCTCGAGCACCGACGCCACGGTGTCCAGGGACTCCTCGTCGAGGGTGCCGAATCCCTCGTCGAGGAAGATCGCATCCAAGCCCGAGGTCGACCCGGCGGACAGCGTCTCCGCCAGGGACAGGGCAAGGGCAAGGGCCACCAGGAAGGTCTCCCCCCCGGAGAGCGTGGCAACCGATCGGGTCTCGTCGGCATTGCGGTGGTCGACGATGGCGAACCCCCCGTCGTCGTCGGCGTAGAGCGAGAAACCCCCACCCGACAGCTGGGCCAGGAGCTCGTTTGCCCCCAAAACCAGGTCGGCGACCGCACCCGCCATCAACCAACGCTCAAAGCCATCGGCACGAAGATGGCCGGCCAACGAATGTGCGATAGCGGCGCTCGTCTCCGCCTCCTCGAGGACCACCGTCAGCTCGCCGGCCAGGCTGATGGTCCTCTCCATCTCCTTGACCGCCTGCTTTGCCTGTTCCTGCTCCCTCGCCACTTGGACCGCAAATGGGGCAACCGCCTCGATCCCGATGCTCTCCAGCTCGGCCACAAGACGTTCCCTGGCGGACGCAGCTTCGGTCGCCGCGACCCGGGCCGCGGTCCCTGCCTTCTCGATTCGGGACCTGGTGTCGAGACGCGTGGAATCGACCCAACCCATCAGCTCCTTCCATCGAACCAGGTTGTCGTCACTTTCGGGCAAAGGCGGTTGGAGATCGGCCACCCTCTCCCGGGCCGCCATCAAATCGCGGCCCACGGTTCGAAACGCCTCGGCCGCCGTCTCCAACTCGCGACGGGTGGTGGCGAGAAGCCCGTCGACAACTTCGAGCTCGTGCTGTCTTTCGGCGAGCAGGGACTTCGCCGCTGCAACGGCCATCATCTGGTCTTGCAGGGTCTCGACCGGTGGGGCGGGCGCCAGGTCATTGAGGAGGGAACCGCGTTGGGTCTCCAACTCGTTGCGGGTGGCCTCGACCTTGGCGCCCTCGGACCGCGCCGTCTCGAGGGCGGCGCGGGCGTCGCTCACCTTCGCCGCGCCCTCTCGCTCCGCCTCCTCGACCCTGATGAGGTCGGGATCGCGGTTGTCCGCCGGAAGGCTGGCCACCGTGAGATCACAAACCGGGCAGGGCTCCCCCACCACCAGGGTCGCACGCAGGGCATGGGCAGCGTGGGTGACCCGGGCCGACTCCAGTTCTGACGTCAATTGCCCGTGAACATCGGTGATGGCCTCCAGAGCCCCGATCGCATCGGCGATTCGGGATTCCACCGCGGCCAGGCCGAGGTCTGTCAGCCGGGAATCGATCTCGGTAAGCCGCAGGTAGGTCCGTGCATGAGACTCGAGCGATTCGGTCGATGGGAGGCCCAGCAACGCCACGTTGGCCGCGTCCATCTCGGCTTTGACCTGATCCCGGCGCTTCTCGATCTCCTCGAAGCCATCACGAGCCCGGTTGATCGCCTCGTCGAGCATCTCGAGGTTGTCCGGCGGTCTGATCGACTCGAGACGCTCCAGGTCGCCCTCCAGCCTGGAGACCGACTCGTCGGCAGCCTTGGCGGCATCCTCCAGCCCGGCCACCCTTGCCTCGTGATCGCCGATCCTGTCGGCCATCTCGTCGAGCTGGCCCAACCGATCGCGGGCCACGGTCAAGGTCTGCTCGTCCGGGATCTCGAGGGCATCCCTTCTCCCCCGAGCCTGGGCCGCCCGTTCCTCCGCCGCCG
>Ga0209109_10002519_pt1 | contig 10049 bp, 12 predicted proteins | sample Rifsed10ft2_FD_184004 | JGI IMG/M metagenome (GOLD analysis project Ga0209109, IMG submission 184004) | Soil microbial communities from Rifle, Colorado, USA - sediment 10ft 2 (version 2) | ecosystem: Environmental > Terrestrial > Deep subsurface > Rock core/Sediment | place: Rifle, Colorado... | reverse complement strand
CGGCCTCGCTCGAGCCGTCCTACGTGCTGCGCGCGCTGGGGCGCTCGGACGAGCTCGCGCACTCGTCGATCCGCTTCACGCTCGGCAAGTTCACCACCGAGGAGGAAGTCGATTACGCGGTGAACCTGGTGAAGACCAAGGTTGCCAAACTGAGAGAGCTGTCGCCGCTGTGGGAGATGTACAAGGACGGGGTCGACTTGAACACGGTCCAATGGGCCGCACATTGAAGTAGGAGCCACACATGGCATACAGCGACAAAGTCATCGATCATTACGAGAACCCCAGGAACGTGGGATCGTTCGACAAGGCGGACGACGCGGTGGGCACCGGCATGGTCGGCGCGCCGGCCTGCGGCGACGTGATGAAGCTGCAGATCCGCGTCGGCAAGGACGGCGTCATCGAGGACGCGCGCTTCAAGACCTACGGCTGCGGCTCGGCGATCGCCTCCTCGTCCCTGGTCACGGAGTGGGTGAAGGGCAAGCGCCTGGACGAGGCCGCGACCATCAAGAACACGCAGATCGCCGAGGAGCTGTCGCTGCCGCCGGTGAAGATCCACTGCTCGATCCTCGCCGAGGACGCGATCAAGGCGGCCGTCGCCGACTACCGCAAGAAGCACGGCCAGGAAGCGACGGCGCAGGAACAGGAGAAGGTGGCCTGACATGTCGGTGACGCTGACCGAAAAAGCCGCGACGCACGTGCAGAACCACTTCGCCAAGCGCGGCAAGGGCGTCGCGCTGCGCGTCGGCGTGCGCACCTCGGGCTGCTCGGGCATGGCCTACAAGCTCGAGTTCGCGGATGCCGTGAACCCGGAGGACCACCAGTTCGAGAGCCACGGCGTCAAGGTGGTGGTGGATCCGAAGAGCCTGCCGTTCCTCGAAGGCACGCAGCTGGACTACACGCGCGAGGGCCTGAACGAGGGATTCAAGTTCCTCAATCCGAACGTCAAGGACGAGTGCGGCTGCGGCGAGTCCTTTAACGTCTGAAAGACCATTTCGCGCTCTTCGGGCTGGCGCCGGCATTCGCCGTCGACGCCGCGGCGCTGGAGAGCGCGTATCGCGACATCCAGTCGCGCATCCACCCGGACCGCCACGCCCATGCCGGTGACGCCGAGCGCCGCGCCTCCATGCAGTGGAGCACGCGCGTGAACGAGGCCTACCGCACCCTGAAGAGCCCGGTGCAGCGGGCGAAATACCTGCTCGAGCTGAACGGCGTCGACGTCGCGCTCGAGACCAACACGCAGATGCCGGCCGAGTTCCTGACGCGGCAGCTCGAGTGGCGCGAGGCGCTCGCCGAGGCAAAGGGGGCGGGCGCGCTGGACCGGCTGCATGACGAGGTCCGGCAGGAAACGCGCATGCTCGAGCACGGGCTCGCAGACCTGATCGACGCGCGGCGCGACTTCGCCGCCGCGGCCGGGCAGGTGAGAAAGCTCATGTTCCTGCACAAGCTCGCCGAGCAAATCGAGCGGGCCTACGAGGAGATCGAATAGTGGCACTGCTGCAGATCGCCGAACCGGGGCAGTCGCCCGCGCCGCACCAGCGCCGCGTTGCCGTCGGCATCGACCTCGGTACCACCAATTCCCTGGTGGCCGCCGTGAGGAGCGGCGTGCCGGTGGTGCTCGCGGACGGGCAGGGGCGGCCGCTGCTGCCTTCGATAGTGCGCTACCTCAAGGACGGCCATGTCGAGGTCGGCCACGCGGCGCAGGCGCGACAGACCGATGATCCGCGCAACACCGTGGTCTCGGTGAAGCGCTACATGGGGCGCGGCTTGAAGGACGTGGTGCACGCAGAGAACGCGCCGTATGACTTCGTGGACGCGCCGGGCATGGTGCAGCTGCGCACCGCCGCCGGCGTGAAAAGCCCGGTCGAAGTGTCGGCGGAGATCCTCAGGGTCCTGCGCCAGCGCGCCGAGCTCTCGCTCGGCCAGGTCCTGGACGGCGCCGTGATCACGGTGCCCGCCTACTTCGACGACGCGCAGCGCCAGGCGACCCGGGACGCGGGGCAGCTGGCCGGGCTGAACGTGCTGCGGCTGCTGAACGAGCCGACGGCGGCCGCCATCGCCTACGGCCTGGAGAACGCGGCCGAAGGGGTGTACGCGGTCTACGACCTTGGCGGCGGCACCTTCGACATCTCGATCCTGCGGCTGTCGAAGGGCGTGTTCGAAGTCATGGCGACTGCCGGCGACGCCGCGCTCGGCGGCGACGACTTCGACCAGCGCGTGTTCTGCTGGGTGGTGGAAGAGGCGAAGCTCGCGCCGCTCGGCCCGAGGGACATGCGCCTGCTGCTCGTCAAGTCGCGCGAAGCGAAGGAGTACCTGAGCGCGCACAGCGAGGCGCGCATCACGGCGAAGCTCGCCACCGGCGATGTCGTCGACATATCGCTGGACACCGAGACCTTCTGCCGCGTCACCCAGCACCTGGTGCAGAAGACCCTCGGCCCCATGCGCCGGGCACTGCGCGACGCGGGGCTGCGCCCGGACGAGGTGAAAGGCGTAGTGATGGTCGGCGGCGCGACGCGCATGCCGCAGATCCAGCGCGCGGTGGCGGATTTCTTCCGCTGCGACCCGCTCAACAACCTCGACCCGGACAAGGTCGTGGCCATCGGCGCCGCCATGCAGGCGAACGTGCTGGCCGGCAACAAGCCCGCGGGCGAGGACTGGCTGTTGCTCGACGTGATCCCGCTGTCGCTGGGCGTCGAGACCATGGGCGGCCTGGCCGAGAAGATCGTGCCGCGCAATTCCACCATTCCCGTGGCGCGCGCGCAGGAGTTCACGACCTACAAGGACGGCCAGACCGGCATGAGCTTTCACGTGGTGCAGGGCGAGCGCGAGCTGGTGGCCGACTGCCGGTCGCTGGCGCGCTTCGAGCTGAAAGGCATTCCGCCCATGGTGGCGGGCGCGGCACGCGTGCGCGTCACCTTTCAGGTGGACGCCGACGGGCTGCTCTCGGTGACGGCGCAGGAGGCGACCACCGGCGTCGAGGCCGCGGTGGCGGTGAAGCCGTCCTACGGGCTGGCCGACGGCGAAATCGAGCGCATGCTGCGGGAATCCTTCGAGCACGCGCGCGACGACATGCACGCTCGCGCGCTGCACGAGGCGCAGGTCGACGCCGCACGCCTGCTCGAGGCGACGCGTTCGGCGCTCGCCGCGGACGGCGCGCTGCTCGAGCCGCAGGAGCGCGCCGCGATCGAGCAGCGTATGGCGGCGCTGGAAAGCGCGCTGGCTGGGACCGAGCACCGGCGGCTGCGCGCGGGCAGCGAAGCGCTCAACAAGGCCACCGAGGAGTTCGCGGCGCGGCGCATGGACGCGGGGGTGCGCCGCGCGCTGGCGGGACGCAAGATCGCGACCCTGGACCTGTAGATGGCGAGGATCAAGGTGCTGCCGCACGCCGAGCTCTGCCCGCAGGGCGCCGAATTCGAGGCGCCGGCGGGCATGTCGATCTGCGATGCGCTCCTCGAGCACGACGTCGACATCGAGCACGCCTGCGAGAAATCCTGCGCCTGCACCACCTGCCACGTGATCCTGCGCCAGGGCTTCGAATCGCTGGCCAGCGCCGCGGACAAGGAGGAAGATCTGCTCGACAAGGCCTGGGGCCTGGAGGCGACCTCGCGCCTTTCCTGCCAGGCGAAGGTGGCGGGCGCCGACCTGACGCTCGAGATCCCGAAGTACACCATCAACTACGAGCGCGAGGGCGGGGGCAAGAAATGAAGTGGACCGACACCCTGGACATCGCCATCGCCCTGAGCGAGAAGTACCCCGACACCGACCCGAAGACGGTGCGCTTCACCGACCTGTACCAGTGGGTACGGCAGCTCGAGGGCTTCGACGACGACCCCAAGCGCTGCGGCGAGAAGATCCTGGAGGGCATCCAGATGGCGTGGATGGAGGAGGCCGAGTGAGCGTGCTCGGCGAGCGGCTGGCGCGCGCCTTCAGCGGCCGCAACGTGCTGGAGCTGCGCGGCGGCGACACGCAGTGGACGCAGACGTTCGCCGGGCGCGCCGCGCAGGTCACCACGCTCGAGCTCGACGAAAAGACGCCCGCGCTGCCGGATCTCGGCCGGCGGCACGACGCGCTGTTCGCCGCCTTGTGGTGGTCGCAGGTGCCGACCGAGCGCCTGGACGCGTTCCTGCAGCAGGCGGTGGCCGCGGTGGCTCCGGGGGCGCTGATGGCGTTCGTCGGCGCGCGCGGGGCCGATGCGCCCACCGAAAGCGATTTGATCCGCCGCGCCTCGCGCTGGGGCTGGGGCGCGAACGTCGAACTGCTGCCGGACTACTGGCTGCTGACCTGGTGGGCGCCGCGCTAGCCGTCGTTCAGATGGCAGGCGGAAAGGTGTCCCGGCGCGATCTCGCGCAACCGCGGCGCCTCGGCCCGGCAGCGCGGCATGGCCTGCGGGCAGCGCGGATGGAAATGGCAGCCGGCAGGCGGCGCGAGCGGCGAGGGGATCTCGCCGACGATCGGCTGGAAGGCGGTCTTCCTCGTCTCCAGCCGCGGTACCTGGCGCAGCAGCGCCTGCGTGTAGGGGTGGTTCGGCGCGCCGAAGATGCGCTCGCTTTCCGCCGACTCGACCACGCGCCCGAGGTACATGATCACCACGCGGTCGGACAGGTGCTCGACCACGCCGAGGTCGTGGCTGATGAACAGATAGGTGAGACCGAGCGCCCGGCGCAGTTCCATGAACAGGTTGAGGATCTGCGCCTGGATGGAGACATCGAGTGCCGCCACCGCCTCGTCGCAGACCAGGAACTCGGGCTTGACCGCGAGGGCGCGCGCGATGCCGATGCGGGCGCGCTGGCCGCCGGAGAACTGGTGCGGGTAGCGGCGCTGGTAGCTCGGGTCGAGCCCGCAGCGCGCGAGCAGCTCGCCGACGTAGCCGTCGAGCTGCTCCTTGGGCACGATGCCGTGCACGAGCGGCGCTTCGCCGACGATATCGGCGACCCGCATGCGCGGGTTGAGCGAGGCGAAGGGGTCCTGGAAGATCATCTGCACCTTCAGGCCGGCGCTTTCCCGGCCGCGGTAGCGGACTGCGCCGCTCGTGGGCGGCAGTATGCCGGCGACCATGCGGCCAAGGGTGGACTTGCCGCAGCCCGACTCGCCGACCACCCCCACCACCTCGCCCTCGCGCACGGCGAGCGAGACCTCGTCGACCGCGTGCACCACCTCTTCGGCGACGTCGGCGCCCAGGCGGCGCGCGAGGCGCGCGGCGAGATCGAGCGGCTTCACGAAGCGCTTGCACAGGCGTTCGACCTCGACGAGGGGCGGATTCACGCGTGCAGGGGATAGAAGCAGCGCACCGCGCGGCCGCCACCGCGCGGCGCGAGCGCGGGCTCGGCGGCGCAGGCCGGGGCGGCGCGCGGGCAGCGGTTGCGGAAGGCACAGCCCGGCGGCAGGTCGGCGAGCGACGGCGCCATGCCCGGGATCTGGGCGAGCGGCGCGCCGCGGCGATTGCGGCTCGGCACCGAACCGATGAGGCCGTGCGTGTAGGGATGCAGCGGCCGGTCGAGCACCTGGTCGACGCTGCCCGCCTCGACGATGCGCCCGGCGTACATGACGCAGATGCGGTCGGCGAGCCCCGCCACCACCGAGAGGTCGTGCGTGATCCAGATGAGCGCGGTGCCCGACTCGCGGCACAGCTTCTGCGCCTCGTGCAGGATCTGCGCCTGGATGGTGACGTCGAGCGCCGTGGTCGGCTCGTCGGCGATGATCAGCCGGGGGCGGTTGAGCATGGCGATGGCGATCGCCACGCGCTGGCGCATGCCGCCCGAGAACTGGTGCGGGTAGGAGCGCAGCCGCGACGCCGCCGCGGGAATGCCGACGCGCTCGAGCGCGGCGCGCGCCTGCTCGAGCGCGTCGGCGGCGCCGACGTCCTGGTGCGCGCGCACCGCCTCGACCATCTGCGTGTCGACGCGCAGCACCGGGTTGAGGGTCATCATCGGGTCCTGGAACACCATGGCGACGCGCGCGCCGCGCACGCGGCGCAGCTCGGCTTCGGACAGGCTGAGCAGGTCGACGCCCTCGAGCACGACGCGGCCACCGACGACGCGCCCGGGCGGATCGACCAGCCCGAGGATGGAATAGCCGGTCACCGTCTTGCCGCAGCCCGACTCGCCCACCAGGCCCAGTACCTCGCCCGCGTGCACCTCGAAGCTCACGCCGTCGACCGCGCGCACCACGCCGGCGCGCGTGAAGAAATGCGTGCGCAGATCCTCGACCCGCAGTGCCGGATCAGCGCTCAAGACGGGGGTTGAGCACATCGCGCAGGCGATCGCCGACCAGGTTGATGCTCATGATGGTGGCGAGCAGCGCGATTCCCGGGTAGAAGCTGATCCAGTATCTGCCCGAGAGCATGTAGTCGAAGCCGTTGGCGATCAGCAGCCCGAGCGAGGGCTCGGTCTGCGGCAAGCCTACGCCGAGAAAGGAGAGCGTGGCCTCCAGCGAGATGGCGTGCGCGGTCTGCAGCGTTCCCACCACGATCATCGGCGCGAGGCAGTTGGGCAGCAGGTGCCGGAAGACGATGCGCGCGCGCGGCAGCGCCAGGCACTGCGCCGCTTCGATGTACTCCTTGCGCCGCTCGACCAGCGCGCTGGCGCGCACGGTGCGCGCGTAGTAGGCCCATTGCACGAGGATCAGCGCGATCATCACCTTGTCGGCGCCGCGGCCGAGGATCGCCACCAGGATCAGCGCCACCAGGATCGCGGGGAACGACAGCTGCAGGTCGACGAGGCGCATCACCAGCGCGTCGAGCCAGCCGCCGCGGTAGGCGGCAGCGAGGCCAAGCGCGGTGCCGAGGAGCAAGGCGACGATTCCGGATGCGACGCCCACCCCGAGGCTGATGCGCAGTCCATACAAGATCGCGCTCCACATGTCGCGCCCGGCGCCGTCGGCGCCGAGCCACATCAGGAACCCGGCGGAGCCGCGCTCGCCGGGCGCGAGGCGCGCGTCGAGCACCGTCACCTTGGCGAGGTCGTAGGGATTCTGCGGCGCGAGCAGCGGGGCGAAGAGCGCGGCGATCGCGATCAGGCCGAGCAGGACGAGCGCGCCGGCGGCCACGCGGCTGTCGAGGAAATCGCGCGCCAGCCGGCGCAGCGGCGTCTCGGTCGCGGCCGAGCCGAAGGGCAGCGTTTCGGCGCGCGCGCTCATGCCCTTGCCTCGCTGAGCCGCACGCGAGGGTCGAGCGCCGCGTAGAGCAGGTCGACGACGAGGTTGATGACCACGAACATCACGACCGTGATCACGAGGTAGGCGACCACCACCGGCCGGTCGAGGCGCTGGATCGAGTCGATCAGCAGCTTGCCCATGCCCGGCCAGGCGAACACCGTCTCGGTGACCACCGAAAAGGCGATCAGCCCGCCGAGCTCCAGCCCGAGCACCGTCACCACCGGGATGAGGATGTTCTTCAGCACGTGCACCCGCACCACGCGCGCCGGGGAAAGGCCCTTGGCGCGCGCAAACCTGACGTAGTCCTGCAGCGCCGCCTCGCGCGTGCCGGCTCGCGCCAGGCGCGTCACCAGCGCCATCTTGAACAGCGCGAGGTTGATCGCGGGCAGGGCGAGGTGCCTGAGCCCGTCCCAGGTTAGGAACTCGCCGCGCCCGGTGGAAGGCAGCCAGCCCAGCATCACCGCGAACACCATGATCAGCATCAGCCCGACCCAGAACGTCGGCAGCGAGAAGCCCAGGATCGAGCCGGCCATGATGGCGCGGCTCGCCGGCGACTCGGGGCGCAGCCCCGCGTACATGCCGAGCGGGATGCCGACCGCGATGGCGAGGACAAAGGCGGCGAGCGCGAGCTCGAGGGTCGCCGGCATGCGCTCGAGGATAAGCTTCAGGGCCGGCTCGCCGTGCACGAAAGAGTTGCCGAGGTCGCCGCGCGCCGCGTTGGCGAGGAAATGCAGGTACTGCTCGTGCACCGGCCGGTCCAGGCCGAGCTTCTCGATGAAGCGGTCGATCTCCGCCTGCGTCATGTCGTCGGAGATCAGGATGTGCACCGGGTCGCCGACCAGGTGCACGCCGACGAACACGACCAGCGACATCACCAGAACCACCAGCAGGCTCTGGAGAACGCGCCGGAGGACGAAGACCATCAGTTCGCCCTGCTCACGCCTCCTGCCAGCGTGTACTCGTCGGCGCGCGCCTTGTAGCTGAAGCCGCGGCGCATGGCCCAGGTGTTCACCACGTAGTGCAGCGGGATGATGCCGACGTCCTCGATCGCCACCTCGGCGGCGCGCGCCAGCAGGTCCTGGCGCCGGGCGTCGTCCACGGTGGCGAGCGCCTGATCGATGAGCTTGTCGACCTCGGGGTTGGAGTAGCGCCCGCGGTTCGCCCCGCCCATGCCTTTTTCCCTGTTGAAGGTCGCGAGCAGGGATTTCAGCGGCGAGGAGGTCTCGCCGGTGCCCGAGCCCCAGCCCGCCAGGATGAAGCTGAACTTCGGCGACTTGTCGGGCCCGCCGCTCGAGGCCTCGCGGAAGAACACCCCCGAGGTCATGGTCACCACCTCGGTGTCGATGCCGATGCGCGACAGCATCTGGCCGACCGCCTCGGCGATCTTGGCGTCGTTCGGGTAGCGGTCGTTCGGCGCGTGGATGGTGAGGCGAAAGCCGTTCGGCACGCCGGCCGCGGCCAGCAGCTGCTTCGCGCCGGCCGCATCCTGCGCCACCGGCTGCAGCTTGGAGCTCACGCCGAAGAAGCCCTCGGGCAGGAGCTGCCCGGCCTTGATCGCCATGCCCTCCATGACGCGGCTCACGATCGCGTCGCGGTCGATGGCCTTGGAGATGGCGGCGCGCACGCGCTGGTCGCGCAGCGGGTTCTTGATCGGCGCGCCGTCCTTGCCCTTCACGAACGGCGAATCATCGCGCCAGTGGTCGAGGTGCAGGTACATGATGCGGTTCGAGACGATCTGCGCGATCGCCAGCTTCGGGTCCTTCCTGAGGCGCTCCATGTCGGTGGCCGGAACCTGCTCGATCAGGTCGACGTCGCCGGCCAGCAGCGCCGCGACGCGCGACGGGGCCGACTTGATGCCGCGGAACACGACGCGCGCCCACTGCGGCCTGGCGCCCCAGTAGCCGTCGTTGCGTTGCAGGATGATGCGGTTGCCGGGCGTGTACTCGACGTAGCGGAAGGCGCCGGTGCCGATCGCCGCCTTGCCGGAGTTGAAGTCCGGGGTCTTCGCGCCCGTGGCGTGCTTGCGCGACACGATGAAGATCTGCGAGACGTCGTTCGGCATCAGCGGGTAGGGCGCGGCGGTCTTGATGTGCAGCGTGTGGTCGTCGACCTTGACCAGGGTCTTGCCGCGCGAGTAGATGCCGAAGCTCGCCGGACTGCCCTCGACGTTCGGCGCGCGCTCGAAGCTGAACAGCACGTCGTCCGCGGTGAACGGCGTGCCGTCGTGGAACTTCACGCCGCGGCGCAGCTTGAACTCCCAGGTCGTGTCGTCGATCGCCTTCCACGACTCCGCCAGCCCCGGCTGCAGGCGCTGGCGCTCGTCCTGGTCGACCAGGCTCTCGAAGACGTGGCTGAGCAGCGAGTTGTTGGGCGACAGGTTGTGGTAGTGCGGGTCCATCGAGGTCGGCTCGGAGGCGAGGCCGATGCGCAGCTCCTGGGCCGCGGCGGCGCCGGCGAAGGCGAGGGCGAGAACTGCGAGCAGACTGCGGCAGGCGTTCATTCTTGGGCTCCCTGGGATCGGTCGGCCATTATGCGATAGGTCGCGAGCCAGTAGTACTGGTACACGTGCACGCGCGGCTCGATGCCGTGGCGGGCGAGGCGCGCCACGATTTCCCGCGGCTCGGGGAAGTTCTTCAGCACCTCGTGGCTGCTGCCGTCGGCGAGCCGGCGGGCCTGGTAGCCGTTGCCATCGGCGTCGCGGCGCGAGAGCGGCGTGCTGCTGCCCTCGACGTACCGGTTGTCCAGGAACACGACCCGCGCCCCGGGGGCGAGGCGCCCGCCCAGTCCTAAGAGAAACGCGTCGAGCCGGCCGAGCGGCACGTGCGACCACCAGAAGCCGGCGAAGCAGGCCGAGAACGGTTCGGGCCATTCCGGCATCCGGTAGGCATCGCCTTGCTCGA
>Ga0209109_10002518_pt1 | contig 10051 bp, 9 predicted proteins | sample Rifsed10ft2_FD_184004 | JGI IMG/M metagenome (GOLD analysis project Ga0209109, IMG submission 184004) | Soil microbial communities from Rifle, Colorado, USA - sediment 10ft 2 (version 2) | ecosystem: Environmental > Terrestrial > Deep subsurface > Rock core/Sediment | place: Rifle, Colorado... | reverse complement strand
TAACAAAACAAACCAAATGAACCAGATCAACCAGATTAGGCGGCTTTCACACTGTCCAGCACTTCGCGCACTTTTTGCGCCAGCACGTGGGGCGAGAAGGGCTTCGGCAGGAAACCGGTCTGGCGGCTCACGCCGCCTTGGTCAAACACCGGATGGTCCGGATACCCCGACATGTAGAGCACTTTGATCCCTGATCGAATGGTCAGGATCTTCTCCGCGACTTCAGGCCCGCTCATCTGTGGCATCACGACATCCGTCAACAACAGATGGATGGGCCCCACGTATTTTGCGCTGGTGAGGAGGGCTTCGATGCCATGGCGCGCCTCCAGCACCGTATAGCCATGGAGCCGCAACGTCTCGTGCACGAGACCGCGGACGCTCGGCTCGTCCTCAACCAAGAGGATCGTTTCGTGGCCCCGTGCCGGATCGATCGCTTCGACCGCCCCCGTCGATCCCGATACCTCGTGTTTGACCCGTGGGAAGTAGATCCGGAAAGTCGTGCCCCGACCAGGAGCACTCTCCACGATGATGCTTCCCCCGCTCTGCTTGACGATGCCATAGACAGTCGAGAGTCCCAATCCCGTCCCTTTCCCTTTCTCCTTTGTCGTGAAGAACGGCTCGAACAGATGGGACTTGGTCTCAGCATCCATCCCATGGCCGTTATCACGAACCGCCAGCAACACGTACGATCCCGGTGCCACCCCTACGGCGTCCAGGCGCACCTCTTCCCCAATCGTCACATTCCTGGTTTCGATCGTCAGGCGTCCGCCCTTAGGCATCGCATCACGCGCATTGACCACCAGGTTCATGATGACCTGCTCGATCTGTCCGGGATCTGCCTTGATGGCGCCGGTCGAAGAATCGAGTTCGGCACTGAGTTCGACGCTATCTTCACCGATGAGACGCCGCAACATGCCGTCCATATTGGCAACGAGAGCATTGAGATCGAGGACTTTCGCCGCGATGAACTGCCGTCGACTGAACGCCAGCAATTGACGGGTCAGCCCGGAAGCCCGGTCCGCCGCTTTTTTGATCTCCTCCATATTGTTCCGCATGTCATCGGTGGGCCCCAGGCGACCAAGGAGCAACTCGCTGTACCCTCGAATCACGGTCAGGAGATTATTGAAATCGTGCGCCATGCCACCGGCCAATCGCCCCACCGCCTCCATCTTCTGCGCCTGCCGCAATTGCGCCTCGGTTTCCAGTAACACCCCTTCCGTTCGAGCCCGCTCGCCAAATTGGCCGATCTTGAGACCGATGTCTTCCACCATCCTCAACAACTCGTCATCGGGCTGCCTTACCGAATGGCTGAAGAATTCGATGACGCCCTCGATCTCACTCCCTACTAGAATAGGCAATCCAAATGCCCCGTGAAACCCAACTTGTCGAGCCTGCTCTCCACGAGGGAAATTGACCTCCAGCGTGACGTCCGTTACCCAGGCCGCCTGGCCACTGGCCCAAATACGTCCGGGCAAACCCTCTCCGCGTGTAAACACACGCTGCCAGCTGTCCAGGGTAAACGAATCGGCCTGCAGGGATGGCACCTTCCACTGATCAAGACAGCGCAGCACCCCGGTCGCTTTATCCACCCGCCAGAACACGCCCAGATCCCATTCCAGGCTCTCTCCGATTGCCTGGATGATTTTCGGAACACCCTCTTCCAGGGTCGTCGCCTCGGAGAGGACTCGAGTCACCGCATACTGAGATGCGAGACGCCGTTCAGCCCGACGGCGGTCGGTGATGTCCCTAATAAAGGCGCTGAAGATGTACGCATTCCCAATTTTTGCCGGTGACACCGCAAGCTCAACGGGAAGCTCCCGCCCGTCCCTGTGTTGGGCGACAATTTCAATCCGGCGGTTCAAGATCGCTCCAGCCCCTGTTCGAAGAAATTCACGAATGCCCTGTTCGTGCGCCTGACGATCCTGTTCGGACATGATGGTCTGGGAAAAGACCCGTCCCAGCGCTTCCTCGCGGGACCACCCCAAAATCGCCGTGGCCTGCGCATTCCAATCGGTCACAATCCCGGTCGAATCGATGGTGATCACCCCGTCAAGCGCAGTATCGACAATGGCCCGATTTCGTTCCTGACTCTGGAGCAAGGCAGCTTCAGCGGCTTTCGCCCAGGCACTTTCCTGTTGTGCCTGTCGATGTTCTGCGCGCAAACGTGCCGTGGCCCAGAACAACAACCCCAGCATGGGAATCCAGACCACCCCGCCTGCGATCCCGACTTTCCACAAGAAGGCATGAATAGGCGCCAGGATATCCTGCCGATCCATTCGCACCAGGACCGACCAGCCCCGCCCGGCAAATTCTCCAACGCCTCTGGTCTGCGCGTAGCCAGTCACCACCTGGACATGCCGGCGCAAATGCTCTTCCTCAATAAAACCCGGCACACCGGCCTCGCTCAGCAGCACCGAAGGGAGCCCGAGCTCTTTGAGATTGATGACCCCCTTGTGTGGCAGATCCGAATCGACAAACACCCTGCCCTGCTTCGTCAACATTTGGTACTCCACTCGCCCACTCGCTCCTGGTCGAGCTTCAAGTGAACGAATGGTCCTGGTTGTGACTTGCTCCAAAAATGAAACCCCCACCTGCGAAGTCACGACGCCCAGGAACGTGCCTTGCGAGTCGAGAATCGGGGCGGTAAACGCAACGGTGTCGTCACCATTGTCCACCTCATGCACCGCCTCATGCGCCTCCACATCGGCAACGTGGAGTCGTCGCGTCGCACGCGCGGCTGTAAACCATGGGGCATGACTATAGTTATGCCCTACCAGCAAGGGCTCCGTCGCCGCTACGACTGTACCTTGACTGTCCGTGACCGCTAACCATAGATAGGTCGGGGAATACTCCGTCTTCATCCACTTCAGATACTCGGAGAGATATCTCGGATCGGAGGCTCGCAACGAAAAGGCTCGGGCCATCATGCGGGCATCGCCTTGGCGTTCGAACAGCATCTGGTCGAGTTTCTCGGCAATTTCCCCCGCGGCCAGTGTGAGTTCTCCTCCCATCGCCTCCACGAAGCGATATTCGACGAACCGAATCAGCCCGATACCGGCTAGGACCGCGAATACGGTCATGGCGATAAGGAGATGGGGCAACCACTGATAGCGGCGAAGATTGAGGAATGACACGGTGATTGAGGTCTTCATGATTCACGCACCGGGGAGGCAACGAAGTTGGAGATCAGCATGGCAGGATGGTAGGCTTGTTTCGATGCGCACAATCCAGGAAGACCTGCATCATCCATCGTATTAATGTATTCGGCCCCCTCCGCCACGGCCGTCCGACAGGTCTCCCGAAATAGATACTGCGCCAGACCTGAAAGAGTCCGATCCGTTACTTCTAAGAGGACGCAGAATGTCGCACTCGTCAACCAATAGCCGAAGGTATACGCGCATATCCGACCGTGAGTCCTCACGACCCTCCCCGTGACTCGAAGGGCCGACGCTTGCGACCAGATGACTTCGTGAGCAGGCGCCGCATCAGCCAACAGCATCGCACCGAACGCCTCAAGCCCTTCCGCTTGCTTCTGTCGCGACCAATCTCTTAGGAGGGCACGACAGTCCTGACGGTCGCCCGCCTGATAGGGGGCCACCTCAAAAGACTGCTCTCGTTCGAATCGATTGCACAATGCGCGTTGAGACTTATACCGGTCGCCCGCCAAGGCCGCGAGGTCCATCGCGCGATACAGATAGTCCGGTTCCTTGGGCGTCAGACGATATCCCAGCCGCTCCAACTCTGGTACCAACTGAGCTGGCACGTTCTCAACTCGGCTGACTGGTGAGTCACCGTTCCAGCGCCGCAGCAGCCCCATCGCGTCAGACATGGGCGCGTCGATCGAGCCGACCCCGATCGGAGGCAGGGGCATGAACCAGCCGTCCAGCGATTGCGCAAAGAGGCAAAAGATTCCCCGAATCTCCATCCACCAATAGGCCAGTAATCCATTCCACATGTAGTGATAGACCGGCGAATAGGCTGCAAGCGACTGTGCGCGGGGCCACCCCGACCGATCCAACGCCGTCGTCATGCGCGGAATATCGTCCAACGTGAGTCGATGCAGCGGCGCAGGCCCCCACTGACCAGCCACGGCTTCGGTGAGGCGCGGAAGGGGGGCAAGCACGACCACGTCCTCTTGAAACCGCCCGATGAGACGAGGATGCGCGACAACTTGGTCATGGATACCCGGTTGATCGAGCAAGGCCATCACCCGGTCGGCATGACGCTGGATCTCCCCCGGAATCTCCTCTCGCATGAACGGGCATTTCGTATCCCACCCCAACAATACCTGGTCGTGCGACTCACCCCACATCAGCGCCAGTGGGTACAGCTGACAATCGAGCGGACGTTGCTCGTAGATGCGGCAGGTTGAGGTCGCTGCGTTGAATGCCGGACAGAGATACCCGTCTCCATGGAGCTCGGGAACCAGGATCACCTGCGACCCTCGCCGATTGGGAAAAACCGTTCCCTCAACGCCCCCAGCCAGGGCCCGGGTGATTTCGTTCTCGGTAAAATACGGACGGAGGGCGCTATCGGGGTCCGGGAACCGACAACAGACATCGCACTGGAGACAGATACGGCTCGGCACGAGTTGTGGCAGCGCGATCGGTGGTGTCACGGAAGCGCCCACCAGATTATCGGTGTAGAAGGACATTGAAGGATTCCGATCGATGTGCAGCTCATCCTAGCACCATTCTGCTGGAGTGCCCAAAGGGATGTCACTTTTTTCACCGGTTCCCCTCTCAGAAAACGCCACATTATTTCCCATCCATGCGTCCGTTCTATCAGAACTCGTGGTCGCCTTCGATGAGAAGTCTACGTCGCGAAGAGGGCGGGGAAAAACTGCGCACGCATGGCGAGCCCTGCCACCTCTTCCTCACCGTTCCCATCGCCCCTTGTACGGTCCTAAAGCCCGTGTTACAGTTCTTTGGCCTCGCATGAAGGGCTCTCATTGACACGGATACTGCCTCTGTCTGACTTGGCTACCTCCAACCTCCTTCACCGCTGCGCGATCATCCGTGACCAGCTGAGCAAAGCTGGGCTCTTTCCTGCTTTGCCAGGTCAGGCCTCGGTTCCTGGAATGGTCACCGCCACGACCACCTGGCGAATTGCCACCACCCCGTTCTCTCTCACGAAAGACCAGCTAGATTTTTTTCACCAGCTCGGACCACAGCTCTTATCCTTTTATCGAGCCCTGAACCGTCTCTATAACGAGAGTGTACGTGGCCTCCAACCAGCCTGGGTGGCGGGATACCTGGATCAAGGAAAACCGGAAGGTCTGCTCACGTACAGCCGGATGAAACGGTTTCGTGACCAGCTTCCCGCGGTCATCCGACCGGACATCATCCCCACCCAGAACGGCATGGTGATCACCGAGCTCGACTCAGTCCCCGGAGGAATCGGATTAACCGGAGCGTTGACTGAGATATACAGTCAATGGTCATTGGTCAATGGTCACGTAAGCGAAAACAAAGCCGCCTCTCAACCCCCTTATCCCTTCCCCCTTACCCCTCACCCCCTGGAGATCGTGGGAGGCCCCGAGGGGATGGTTCGGGGATTTGCGGCCATGGTGAAATCCCAGCTCGCCCAGCATACGGGGTGCGTCGCAATTCTGATGTCGGAGGAGGCTAAAGACTATCGGCCTGAAATGACGTGGCTTGCGACCAGGCTCCAAGCAATCGGTCTCGACGCCTACTGCGTGGAACCTCGCCACATTCGATTCACCGAAGAAGGCCTCCGGATCACCAGCGAGGGCATGGACCAGCCGATCGCCTTGATTTATCGCTTCTACGAGTTATTCGATCTCCTGAACATTCCCAAATCTGAACTCGTTCAATATGCGATCAAAAAGGACCGGGTCGCCGTCACACCTCCCTACAAGCCGGCGCTGGAAGAAAAGCTCGCCTTTGCCCTCCTCCATCACCCAGCCTTGCAACCGTTCTGGGAGCAGGCATTGGGCCGGGAGGTCTTCCTCCACCTGACCACCATCATGCCGCGTACGTGGACGCTCGATCCTGCGCCGATCCCTCCGTCCGCCACGATTCCTGGTTTGGAGATCGGAGGACGGGCCGTGATGGACTGGCGCGAGCTGGCCACGGCAACCCAGAAAGAACGGCACTTCGTGATCAAACCATCGGGGTTTTCTGAACTCGCCTGGGGCAGCCGAGGCGTATCGGTTGGACACGATATGCCGCAGGGAGAATGGGCCGACGCCATCGACAAGGCCCTGGCGGCCTTTCCCCGAACACCCTATATTCTGCAGGAGTTTCACAAGGGCCGCCTGTATGAACTCGACTACTTCGATCCGGTGACCAGTGAGATGAACCGGATGTCCGGTCGCGCCAGGCTCTCACCCTATTATTTCGTGAGTGGCGAAAAGACCGAACTGGCTGGTATCCTGGCTACCATCTGCCCCGCGGATAAGAAGGTGATCCACGGCATGAAAGACGCCGTCATGGTGCCGTGCACGCTGGCGCAGGGACAGTCCGAAAGTCGTCAAGTCTGAATGTCATAAAGCCCGTATTTATTTCTTCATGATGACTTTAAGACTTGATGACTTTCGACTTGACGACTGAACGTTTATGGCAATGACCCTCTATCACGTTGCCTGGTGTCCCGACTGTGAGGTGGTGCGCCAGAAACTGGCGGGCCTCCACATCGAATATGAGCGCATCGTCGTGCCCGACGTGCGCCCGATGCGCAAAGTGGTCCACGACGTCTCAGGCCAGTACTACGTTCCTGTCCTCAAGGATGGGGACATGGTATTGACGGAAACCGACGACATCCTCGATCATTTGGACAAGACGTACGGTCAGGAACGGATCGCGGACGACTAACAGGCTGCGGAAAAACTATTTCGGCACAGCAGGACTTCGATGGCCTGCACAGCTGGGACAAGCCTGGTCTGTCTGGTTGATCTGGTTTCTCTGGTCCATCTGGTTGATCCGGTTAGTCTGATGCAACCAAATAAACAAGACAAACCAAACAAACTAATTAAACGAGACAGACCGAACAGACCAGATGAACAAGACAGGCTGGCGGACTTTTTCAGCATCCTGCCATAGGCCTGCTGATCCAATCGACAGTAAAGGAGATCGCATGGAAGCATGGAGACGCATACTCGCTGACAGTATCGTGAAACCAAAAGACTTGGCGGACCGGCTCGGGGTCGATGCGAAAGAAATCGAAGCTATCGTGGGCGACTATCCGATGCGCATTACCCCCACGGTGATGGCGACGATCAAAGAAAAGGGCGATGCCATTTGGAAACAGGTGGTCCCGGATATTGCCGAGATGGACGACTTCGAAGCGGAAGACGATCCGCTAGAGGAAGATCTCATGAGTCCGGTCCCACATCTTGTCCATCGCTATCCAGATCGCGTCCTGCTGATGGTGACGAACCAGTGCCCGATTTACTGCCGGTTCTGCACGAGAAAACGACTGGTCGGGAAACCTGGATTCCTCAAGAAAGGCGAACTCGACCAGGCCATCGCCTACTTGCGCGAGCATACCGAAGTGCGCGACGTCATCCTCTCCGGCGGCGACCCCTTGCTCCTGCCGGATCATTTACTAGAACGGATCCTCAAGGCCCTACGCACCATCCCGCATCTGGAACTGATTCGCCTCGGCTCCCGGGTGCCCGGCACATTGCCGGAACGGATCACCACGGAACTCTGTGCGATCGTGAAAAAATACCACCCTGTGTATATGAACCTGCATTTCAATCACCCGGATGAACTGACCCCGGCAGTCAAAGCAGCCTGTGGAATGTTGGCCGATGCCGGTGTGCCGCTTGGCGCGCAGACCGTGCTGCTCAAAGGCGTCAACGACGATCCGGACATCATGAAACGTTTGATGCATCAGCTCCTGCTCGCTCGCATCAAACCTTACTATCTCTACCAAGCGGACCTGACCAAGGGCACGAACCACTTCCGCACCACGGTCGAAACGGGGCTGAACATCATTAAGTCGCTGCAGGGTCACACCAGCGGGATGGCGGTCCCGCACTTCGTGATCGATGCGCCAGGCGGTGGCGGTAAGATCCCCTTGCTCCCAGGCGACTACATGGTGCACATGGATGCCGAGGGGGTCCTCTTGAAGAACTATGAGAACAAGGCCTTTCACTATCCTCAACCGCAACAGGGATCCGCGCGGGAGCTGCCAATGGTCAGCGCAGGGCCATCGCTGGAATCGTGCAGTACTGGAGAACACGACGACCTGTGAGCACCCGAACCACGCAAGGCATTTTGCCCTACCAACAGATTAAGCAGCTGATCGCGAGCGGTGCCATCCACGCCGACGTGCCGATCGAAGACCGGCAGATCCAGCCGGCCAGTCTTGATTTGCGTCTCGGGCGCAAGGCCTATCGGTTGATCAGCAGCTTCCTCCCTGAACTATCCGAGATCACGAGCCGACTCAACGTCCTGGACTTCTACCAGTCCGACCTTGTGATGTACGAAATGGACCTGACCGAAGGGGCCATTCTCGAAAAAGGCCACGTCTATTTGGTGCCACTACTGGAACGGGTGGCGTTACCCAAGACCCTCCGGGCGCGGACCAATCCCAAGAGTACGACCGGACGGCTGGACGTCTTTACCCGCGTCGTGACGGATCTCAACACCGGATTCGATGAAATCCGCGCCGGCTATGCCGGGCCCCTCTATCTGGAGATCGTCCCTCGTTCGTTCGCGATCAAGGTGAAGACCGGATACTCTCTCAATCAAATTCGCTTCGTCCGCGGCGACGCCACCGTGTCAGACCGGTCGCTTCACACGCTCCACAAGCGAACGCCTTTGCTCTACCACAATCTCCCCACGAAGCACGCGCTGGGTACCCGTGATCTCCGGACAGACCGCGGCCTGTTTCTCCGCATCGATCTGAAGGGAGACGACCGAAGTGGCTCACCGATTATCGGCTATCGGGCGAAGAAGAACAGTCACGTCATCGATCTGTCAAAAGTCGGCCACTATGCGGCGCTCGACTTTTGGGAGCCCCTGTACCGCCACCGCCAGGACAGTCTCCTTTTGGAACCGGAGGAGTTTTACATTCTCGCGTCGAAAGAACGGATTCGCGTTCCCGCCGGCTACGCGGCCGAGATGGTCGCCTTCGAAGCAGCCTGTGGCGAGTTACGGACCCACTACGCCGGGTTTTTCGATCCTGGATTTGGGTACGGCCGCGGCGACCTGCATGGCACCCAAGTGGTCCTGGAGGTCCGCCCCCACGACGTGCCCTTCCTGATCCATGATGGACAAACCTTTTTTAAGGTTGTATACGACAGGATGCTCGCACACCCCAGTCAGCTCTATGGCACGGCACTCGGGTCCTCGTATCAGCGCCAAGGTCTTACCCTGAGCAAACATTTTAAGATTTAGCAGGATGCTGAACCAGTCCGCCAGTGTCGTTATCGACACCCGTGAAGCCTATCTCGTGAAGCGTCACTCGCTTCTGATCCGGACATTTCACGCTTTACGTTTCACCTTTCACGAACAGCTAGGAACCAGCTGACCATGCCACCAGAACCGCCAGGACCGCCACAGGAGCCGGTGCGCCGCGAGCCGGATGACGACTCCGGGGGCGACAACCAACTGCGTGTCGCCGGGATGATCGTGGGCACCGCCCTCATTTTCATCGGCTTCCTCGACATATTTCTCTCGATCAGCGGGGGATTCGAGATCGACGTTATTCCCTTTTTGATTTATTTCGGTGGGGTCGCGGTGTGGGCGAATGCGGTCGTCGAAAACATAACCCTCCGCTACAGCCTCATCGGCGGCGCCCTCCTGCTCGCAGCCGTCTTCTTCCACTATGGGGAAGTCCTCTTCTGGCACAAGCAAGTCGTGTTTTGGGGTACAGTAGTTGTCGTCATGTATTTCATGTTCAATGAACCGAAGAAACCCACATAACAGGATGCTGAAACAGTCCGCCAGCTACGTTCTCGCATCGTTCAGACCCTCAACGTACCCCGGAGGGTACGCCTCGGCCCTTCACTCGCTGCGGCCTTGCTGGACGAACTTTTTGAGCATCCTGCGGGAGCCTTCCCCCTGTTGTGGCACCC
>Ga0209109_10002515_pt1 | contig 10055 bp, 7 predicted proteins | sample Rifsed10ft2_FD_184004 | JGI IMG/M metagenome (GOLD analysis project Ga0209109, IMG submission 184004) | Soil microbial communities from Rifle, Colorado, USA - sediment 10ft 2 (version 2) | ecosystem: Environmental > Terrestrial > Deep subsurface > Rock core/Sediment | place: Rifle, Colorado... | reverse complement strand
AACTCCCAGGCGAGGCGGCTCTTGCCGATGCCGCCGGGCCCGCTGATCGAGACGAGCCTCGTCCGCCGGTCGCGTCCCGACGCCTCGATGAGGTCGCGAAGGACGCGCATCTCCTCGTCGCGCCCGACGAACGGCGGCTCCGGCATGTCCGAGCGGCCCTGGCCGCGCCGCTGGGCGACGACACGCATGGCACGCCAGGCGGGTATCGGGCTCGTCTTGCCCTTGAGAACCTGCTCGCCCGCCGCCTCGAACACGATGGCCTCCGATGCCGCTCGCATCGTCGCCTCGCCGGTAAGGACCGCCCCCGGTGGAGCGACTGATTGAAGTCGGGCAGCGGTGTTGACGAGGTCGCCGGCGACCATGCCCTGGTCCGTCGCTCCGAGGGTGACCGCCGCCTCGCCCGTCAGGACGCCCGCCCGCGCCTCGATCCCAGGGCCCAGGGTCCGGACGGCGTCCAGCAGATCGAGGCCGGCTCGGACGGCCCGCTCGGCGTCATCCTCGTGCGCAATGGGCGTACCCCAAACCGCCATGACGGCGTCGCCGATGAACTTCTCGACCGTACCGCCGTAACGCTCGATCACGCCGCGGGCGATCTCGAAGTAGCGCGAGAGCATGTCCCGGACCGCCTCGGCATCCTTCTCCTCGGCGAAGGGCGTGAAGCCGACGAGATCGGCGAAGAGCACGGTGACGAGACGGCGCTCCGCGGCCGGCTGCTGGACCGGGACGGTCGGCTGTGCCGCCCTCGCGGCGGGCGCCCCGGACGAGGGCCCGAGCGGCAGCGCGCACTCGCCGCAGAACTTGGCGGCCGCTGGGTTCTGGTGTCCGTTCGGACACGTCCGCCCGAACGGCGTTGCGCACTCGACGCAGAACTTGGCGGTCGGCACGTTCTCGGTACCGCAGTTCGAGCAGATCATGGGCTCCGATCCCAGGCGGACGCCGAGCGTACCCGATGGGGCCACGATCCGGCAGGCATAATCGGTTCCGGAGCGCCGTTGCCGCGTTCCAGGGGGTGCCTGGAGGATCCACGTGGCGACGGCTCCTGCTACGAGCGCCCCGCAGCGAGCCGGGCTCGTCCTGCTGTCGCTCATCCTCGTGGCGGCGGTCGCCAATCTCAACCTGGCGGTGGCCAATGTCGCGCTGCCGTCCATCGGCGCCGCCTTCGACGCGTCGCAGACGGCCCTGGATCTCGTGGCCGTCGGCTACTCCCTCGGACTGGCGGCATCCGTGCTCTGGCTCGGCGCCCTCGGCGACCGGTACGGGCGCAAGATGATGCTGCTCCTCGGCATGGCGCTGTCGGTGCCCGCCTGTCTCATCGCGGCCTTCGCACCGACGATCGAGATCCTGTTCGTCGGCCGCCTCCTGGGCGGCCTGTCGGCTGGCATGGCCTTCCCCACGACCCTGGCCCTCATCACGGCGCTCTGGTCCGGCCCCGGCCGGACGCGCTCGATCGCCCTGTGGTCGGGCCTCGGTGGCGCCATCGCCTCCCTGGGGCCGCTCGTGTCCGGTTTCCTCCTCGAGCGGTTCGACTGGGGCTCGGTCTTCCTCATCACGCTGCCACTTGCGGTCGTCGCGTTCGTCGCCGCGAAGGTCTACGTTCCCGCTCACGTCAACGAGGCGACGGACCCGGTCGACAACCTCGGTGGGATCCTGTCCGCCCTCCTGATCGGCGCCCTGGTGCTCGGCATCAATTTCGCGGCCGTCCCGAACGCGCAGGCGCTGGCGCTCGGCCTGTTCGCCATCGCCATCGCGGCGACGGTGGCCTTCCTCGTCCGGCAGCGCCGGGCGGCCAACCCACTCTTCGACCTCAGGGTCGCGTCGCGGCGGATCTTCTGGGTCGCGGCGCTGGCCGGGATCATCGTCTTCGGGACGCTCATGGGCGCGATGTTCATCGGCCAGCAGTTCCTCCAGAACATCCTCGGCTACTCGACGCTGGAGGCCGGAGCGGCCATCCTGCCGGCCGCCCTGTTCATGGTCCTCATCGCGCCCCGCTCGGCGAGGCTCGTCGATGCCCGGGGGGCCCGATTCACCCTCCTGACGGGCTACGCCCTGTGTCTCGTCGGTTTCGTCGTCATGCTCCTGTTCTGGGACGAGGGCATCCCCTACTGGGTCGTCGGGGTCGGCTATGCCTTCATCGGGGCCGGCGTCGGGTTCGCGGGGACGCCGGCGTCGCACTCGCTGACGGGGTCCGTCCCGGTGGAACGAGCCGGCATGGCGTCCGGGACGGCGGACCTCCAGCGCGACCTCGGCGGGGCGATCATGCAGTCGATCCTCGGCGCCCTCCTCACGGCCGGCTATGCCGCCGCGGTCGCCACGGCCATCGCCGGCGCCCCGAACGCCAACCAGATCTCGAGCAGCACCCAGGCCCAGCTCCAGAAGTCGTTCGCCAGCGCCGAGGCCGTCGCGGCGCAGTACCCGCACTACGCCGACGCGATCACGGCCGGCGCCAAGGAGTCGTTCCTCGCCGGAGCCGACTGGGCCTACATGGCCGGGATCGTGGCGATCCTGCTCGGGGCGGCGGTCGTCTTTGTCCTCTTCCCGAGGAAGGAGCGCGAGGAGGCACTCCTGGCCGCCTACCATGCCGAGGACACGGGAGCCGATGAGGTGGCCAGGCCATGACCATGCTCGACATCTACCGCACGCAGTGGCGCGTCCTCCGGGAGTGGCGGGGTGGACGGTGGGCGCTCACGAAACGGCTGCTCATCACGCTCATCGTCAACACGATCTCGTTCTCGGCGGCCGCCTGGATCCTGCCTGGGATCACGGTGACGCGCTGGCTCGATGCGGCCGTGGCCGTCATCCTCATGGCGGTCTTCAACGCCCTCGTCCGGCCCGTTCTGCTGGCGTTCGTCGCCCCACGCTCGCTCGTGCTGACCGGCGTCCTCGTCCTCGTCCTCCAGGTCGTCGTGTTCCTCGTCGTCGCGAACTTCGCGCCGGGTGTCGAGGTCGATGGTTTCGTCGCCGCCCTGATCGGCTCGTTCATCTTCGCCATCGTCAACACGATCCTCATCTCGATCCTGGCCGTCGACAGCGGCGACTCCTTCTACAGCCTCCTCATCCAGAACCTGCTCCTCAAGCGGGCGGCGGCGCCGACCGACCAGCCCGGCCTCGTCATCATCCAGATCGACGGCCTCGCCTACCCGATCCTCGCCGGCCGCATACGGGCCGGCTCGGTCAATACGATGGCCGGCTGGGTCCGCGACGGGAGTCACAAGCTGTCGCGTTGGGAGGCGATCCTGCCGTCGATGACCTCGGCCAGCCAGGCCGGCATCCTCCACGGCAACAACGACGGCATCCCGGCCTTCCGGTGGTACGAACGCGACCGCCAGAAGCTCATGGTCTCGTCGAGCCCGGTCGACGCCGGCGAGATCGTCCGCCGGCTCTCCAACGGCGAGGGCCTCCTCTCGAACAACGGGGCCAGCATCTGCAACCTCGTCACCGGAGACGCCACCCGCTCCTACCTCACGACCGCCGCCATCAAGGACGAGTCGCAGGGCATCGGGGAGAGCCAGGCGTTCCTCGGCTTCTTCCTCAGCCCGAGTGGCTACCTGCGGTCATTCACGCTGTTCCTCGGCGAGTTCGTCAAGGAGCTCGTCCAGGCCCGTCGGACGCGCCGGGCGGGCATCCAGCCGCAGATGCACCGCGGGATGAAGTACGCCGGCATGCGGGCCGCCAGCAACGTCCTCCTTCGAGACGTCAACGTATCGCTCATCATCGAGGAGATGTACCGCGGTACGAACGTCATCTACGCCGACTTCACCGATTACGACGAGCTGGCCCACCATTGCGGCCCGGAGCGCGTCGAGTCGTTCGAGGCGCTCGACGGAGTCGACGCGGCCATCGCGACGCTCTCCAAGGCCGCCAAGGACGCCCCCCGGCCCTATCGCTTCGTCGTCCTGTCAGACCACGGCCAGAGTCTCGGGGCGACGTTCCTGCAGCGCTACGGAAAGAGCCTCGGCGAGGTCGTTCGGGACCTCATGTCGGGGCGGGCGACCCTCGTCCAGGCGAAGGCAACGGCGGAGGGGTCGACATTCGTCAACTCGTTCCTGTCCGAGATCACGCGCAGCAAGGGCGTCGGGCCGGCCGTCGCTCGGGCCGCCCTTGGCGGCCGCACGAAGGACGGCGTCGTCGACCTCGACGAGCCCGAAGACATCCCACCGCCGGCCGATCCCTCCGCCATCGCGGTGGTCGGCTCGGGCAACCTCGGTCTCGTCTGGTTCACCGGCCACGATCATCGTCTGACCGTCGAGGAGATGGAGGGGCTACACCCGGAGCTCCTCGCCTCGCTCGTGGCCCATCCGGGCGTCGGGCTCATCATGGTCCGATCGAGCCAGCATGGCGCCATGGCGATCGGCCGCAACGGCATCCGCTTCCTCGACCAGGATCGTGTCCAGGACGAGGATCCGACGACCCTCTTCGGCGAGCACACCGTCATGAGCCTCCGGCGCGAGGACGCCATGACCCACGCACCCGACATCCTCCTCCTCAGCCAATACGACCCGGTGATGGGCGAGGTCGCCGCATTCGAGGAGCTGATCGGCTCCCATGGTGGCCTCGGCGGCCCACAGACCGAGCCGTTCATCCTCCATCCCGCCGACTGGGAGCTCGATGAGCCCGTGCCGCTCGGTGCGCCGGCCGTCTACCGCAACATCCGTCGCTGGCTCGAGTCGATCGGCATCCGGTTGGGGAAGCCCGACGAGACCCCACCGGCGGCGGCCTAGACGTGGTTCATCTAGAGGATTCGCGGACGTAGACTGCCGAGGTGCCTTCCAGGGTCAGCGCCGGCATCCTCCTGTACCGCCAGCACGACGGCAACCTCGAGGTGCTGCTCGCCCACCCCGGCGGCCCCTACTTCTCGGGCAAGCGGGACGGCCACTGGACGATCCCCAAGGGCGAGGTCGAGGGCGACGAAGAGCTCGTCTCGGTGGCGCTGCGCGAGTTCGAGGAAGAGACCGGCACGTCGATCACCACCGCCCTGGACCGGCTCATCTCGCTCGGCGAGATCGTCCAGAAGGGCGGCAAGCTCGTCGTGGCCTGGGCGGCCGAAGGCGACCTCGATCCTGACACCGCGCACAGCAACGCCTTCACGATGGAATGGCCGCCGGGCTCCGGGCGGTTCGGCGACTACCCCGAGATCGACGAGGTAGCCTGGCTGTCCCCGACCGACGCGCGGCGCCGCATCAAGCCGACACAGATCCCGTTCATGGACCGGCTCGAGGCCGCCCTGACGGAGAGGGTCAGCTCGCCGGGATGAGGATCACTCCGTTCGAGCCGTCGGCCTGGACGAGGGTCAGCGTGTCCCCGCTCAGCCGGTAGTTCGTCGATGCCCGGAGGGGCGGCCAGGTACTGCGTCTCCTGGGTCATGATCGGCTCCGGACACGCCATCCTGGTCGTGCCCAGGGGCCCGATGGCGAGCGTCTCTCCGGTCAGCGTGTACGAACCGTTGTAGGTGTTGCAGCCGGACGAACCCGAGACGATCCCGTCCGCGCCGAACGTCGCCGTCAGCTCGGTGCCTGCAGCCGGCGACACGACGGCGCTGGCACCATCGTTGTAACCGGTGACGGTCCAGGCGCCGATGAGCGGGTTGGACGGACCGGCCTTGTAGGTCAGGATCGCGGTGCCCGAGCCGTTGAAGAGCGTCAGCGTGTCGGCCGTGGCGGTGAAGGAGGCGGCGGTCGGCAGGGCGGCGAGGTAGGCCGTCTCGACATCGCCGTCCGGACCCTCGCATAGCATGAGCGTTGATTGGATCAGACCGATCGTGATCTTCGATCCGTCGATCTCGTACGGGCCGCTGTACGAGTTGCAGCCGCCGGAGCCGGACACGGTCCCGTCGGCGAACGTAGCGTCCACGGTGACACCCGCCGGCACCGGGGTCGAGGTCCGATTCGAATCGTACGACGTGAGAATCCAGCGCACGCCATCGATCGTACCGCCGGTGCCCCCTCCGGCGAGAAGACTGCAGCCGGCGACGAGGACGGCCGGGATCATCGCCAGGGAGACAATGGCGCGGCGCATCACTTCTCCTTGATGGTGGAAGGGACTGCGATGAGGCGCCGAGGCGCTGGCGCAGGTCCCGTCAGTGTAAGCGGAGCTCGCCGAGACGTCGCTCGATGAAGCGGCGCTCGCTCGCGTTGCCCGTGAGCTCGAGCGCCCGTCGATAGGCGATCCCGGCCTCCTCGGCACGGCCCAGGCGGCTCAGCAGATCGGCCCGCGCCGCGTGGAAGTACGGGTAGGAGGCGAGCTCTCCTGTCAGCCGATCAATCCGGGCGAGGCCACGCGCAGGGCCATACGCCATCGCCTCGGCGGCCCCCCTGTTCAACTCGACGACCGGCGACGGCTCGATGCCCGCCAGCGCGCCGTACAGCGAGACGATCCGCCGCCAGTCCGTCGTGGCGAAGGTCGACGCCTCGTCGTGTGCGGCGGCGATGGCCGCCTGGAGCTGGTACGAACCCGGTCGACCCATCCGCCATGCGCGCTCCAGGATCGACCGGCCCTCGGAGATCAGGGCGCCGTCCCACAGCGATCGGTCTTGCTCCTCGAGGAGGACGATATCGCCGTCCGCCTCGCGGGCCGGTCGCCGGGCATCGTGGAGCAGCATCAGCGCGAGGAGCCCGAGCACCTCCGGCTCGTCCGGCATGAGAGAGGACAGGACCCGCGCCAGGCGGATCGCCTCGGCGATCAGGTCGGTCCGCAGCAGGTCACCGCCGGAGGTGGCGTCGTACCCCTCGTTGAAGACGAGGTACAGGACCCGCAGCACCCCGTCGAGCCGCTCGGGCAGCAGATGGTCCGGCGGGACGCGATAGGGGATCGCCGCGTCGCGGATCTTCCGCTTGGCACGGACGATCCGTTGGGCGAGCGTCGGTTCCGGGACAAGGAACGCGCGGGCGATCTCCGGCGTCGACAGGCCGCCCAGCGTCCGGAGTGTCAGCGCGACCCGCGCGTCCATCGCGAGGGCCGGGTGACAGCACGTGAAGATGAGCCGGAGCCGGTCGTCCACGATCGGGTGCCTCGCCTCCTCGCGGGCCACGGCGATGGCCTCCACGTCGCCTCTCCCCTCTGCTTCGATCGCCGCCTCTCTGCCGAGGCGCTCGGCCTTCTCGGCCAACCGCTTGTCGCGCCGCAGGCGATCGATCGCCCGATTGCGAGCGGTCGTCGTTATCCAGGCCCCGGGGTTATCGGGCAGGCCGTCCCGTGGCCACCGCTCGATTGCCCGGAGGAAGGCGTCCTGGACCGCCTCCTCGGCGAGGTCGAAGTCGCCCGTCTGCCGGATGAGCGTCGCGACCGCCCGCCCGGATTCCTCGCGGAACAGGCGGTCGACGACCTCCGGCGTGACGGCGACGGTCACGCGTCCAGGGGCGGCTGTCAGGCGGTCGTGGGAGCCGCGAACTGCTCCTCGACGTTGCCTGCCGCGAAGTCGATGACCGGGCGCACCTCGACGGTCCCATACCACGAACCGGGGCACCTGGCGGCCCAGGCCAGCGCCTCGTCGAGATCCGAGCACTCGAGCAGGTAGAACCCGCCCAGGCCCTCCTTCGTCTCGGCGAAGGGCCCGTCGGTCGTGATCGTCTGGCCGTCACGGACGCGCACGCTGGTGGCCGTCTGGTTCGGCTGGAGCGCCTCGCCGCCCTTGTTGATCCCGGCGTCGGTGATCGCCTTGGTAAAGGCGTTGTACTCCTCCATGACCTTGCCCCAGACCGCCGGGTCCGGCGGTTCGGGAGACGGGTTCGCGGTCTGCTCGTCGTAGATCAGGAGCGCGTACTGCATCTCGTGCCTCCCTCGCTTGTGCCGTGGCGGTCGGACGCCGCCATCACCTCGACGACGAACGAGCGGCGCCGGAATCGACAGACGCCACCGTCTCCCCATCCGGAATGTACGAGATCGGACCGGGCAGCGGCTCCGAAAGGTGGCGTCCCGCCGAGACCGAGAGCTCGGGTTCCGGGCCGGCCTCGGCGGACACCGCGGCCCGGGCGGCGACATCCGCTGCGACGAGCGGACGGAGCGCCGCGGCGCCCTTCTCGACCGAGCCGCGGAACATCGGCAGCATCGCCTGGAGGATCACCCGGTCCTTGAGGGATCGCGGTTTGGCGACGCGGTACTCGACCCGGGTGCCGGTGTCGGTCGGGATGAACGCCGTCGTGGTCGTGAACTGGGGGATCCCACGCTGGGGCATCTGCGAACGATCGGTCACGTAGTCGTAGGGGCGCCAGTCGAGGATCTCCTCGATGACCGCGTCCTTTCCGTGGACACAATGGTTCGTCGTGCCGACCGCCTGGCGTCCATCGGGCGCATCGGGCACGATCGCGATGACACCTTCCTGCCACTTCGGCCGGCGGATCGGGGACGTCACCCAGTCCCAGACGATCGCAGGTGGGCCGGGTAGCTCGATGGCCGCGATGCCCAGAGCATCCTTCGCGTCGACGTACACCCTCGTCCGCTCCTGCTCGGCCTTCCAGGCGCGATCGAGATCGCGCACCCAGCCGACGACCTCCCCGACTCCCTCGTAGTCCGCGGCGTGCCGGACGAACGACGCAGCAGGGTCATCGATCCCCATCGCGTCGACCAGCGGCTGCGTGTAGAGGACGTAGGCATCGAGCCCCAGAGCGTCCCCGACGGTGTTCTTCAAGAGGCGGTGGGCGACGATGACGTCGCTGCCGACGAGCTCCTCCCAGCCGGCGATCCGCTGGAAACCGACCTGGCCGTGATGGGCCACGAACTTGAGGTTGAGGGCGGGGATGAGGACGCAGGCGTTGCACTCGCAGGAGCTTGCCTTGTCGATGTCGCGGAGGCGCCGTCGGAACGCGAAGTAGCAGCCCTCGATCGTGTCCCCGAGGGCGGTCGGATCGACCGCCTCGGTCACGACGTAGCAGAAGGCCGCATCGCCCTCGAGCTTGGCCAACCGGAACAGCGGGTGCAGCGCCGTCACCACCGTGTCCATGAGGTCCGCCAGGACGTCCTGGGCATGGTCCAGCTCCGCACCGGCCAGATACCTGGTATAGCCAGCGATGTCGGCGATGGCGAGGCAGGCCGGCTCTGGCTTGGCGAGCATCGTCCGCTGACGATACGGCATACGCCGCGGTTATCAAGTGCCGCGATCCCGACGCCCGGATCTCCTCGACGCGGGTACAGTGCGGGCATGGCACCCCGAACCGAGATCGTGACGGCAGCCGGCCGAGACGTGACCGTCACCAACCCGGACAAGGTCTATTTCGCCGAGCGCGGCCACACGAAGCTCGACCTCGTGCGCTACTACGTCGCCGTCGCGGACGGTGCGCTGCGGGGCGTTCGTGGCCGCCCGATGGCGCTCAAGCGCTTCGTGAACGGCGCGGCAGGCGATTTCTTCTTCCAGAAGCGGGCGCCAGAGTCGCGCCCGGCCTGGATCCGGACGGTCGAGCTGTCGTTCCCATCGGGCCGCACGGCCGCGGAGATCGTCCTCGACGACGACGCCGGTCTCGCCTGGGTGGCGAACCTCGGCTGTATCGATCTCAACCCTCACCCGATCCGCGCCGACGACCTCGATCACCCCGACGAGCTGCGGGTCGACCTCGACCCCGTGCCGGGCGTCCCCTGGTCGCAGGTCCGCACCGTCGCTCTCGTCACGCGCGAGGCGCTCGACGCCGTCGGTCTCGTCGGCTGGCCCAAGACATCGGGCAGCCGCGGGATCCACGTGAACGTCCGGATCGAGCGTCGTTGGACCTACCCGGAAGTGCGTCGAGCCGCTCTCGCCCTCGCCCGCGACGTCGAAGCCCGCGCCCCGAAGCAGGCGACCTCGAAATGGTGGAAGGAGGAGCGCCACGGCGTGTTCCTCGACTACAACCAGAATGCCAAGGACAAGACGGTCGCCTCCGCCTATTCCGTCCGACCGACACCCGACGCTCGGGTCTCGTTCCCCCTCCGCTGGGATGAGGTCGGCGACGTCGTCGCGGAGGACTTCACCCTCGCCACCGTCCCCATGCTTTACGCCGAGCATGGCGACGCCGGGAGTGGGATCGACGAGGCGGTCGGCTCGCTCGATGCCCTTCTCGAGCTGTCGGCCCGCCACGAGGCGGGGGGCATGGGCG
>Ga0209109_10002512_pt1 | contig 10064 bp, 8 predicted proteins | sample Rifsed10ft2_FD_184004 | JGI IMG/M metagenome (GOLD analysis project Ga0209109, IMG submission 184004) | Soil microbial communities from Rifle, Colorado, USA - sediment 10ft 2 (version 2) | ecosystem: Environmental > Terrestrial > Deep subsurface > Rock core/Sediment | place: Rifle, Colorado... | reverse complement strand
ACCAACTTAGCCAACCTCGGTTAATATCTCGGAACAACTCCCAAAAGTCAAATCGTTGCCTGTCAGCTATCAGCAGTAAGATTTATTACTCATGCCTATTGCCTACTGCCTGTTGCCTTCCGCCTTTATCCTTGCCCTTTGACCATCTCCTCGGCATGACGCCGGGCTTTGTCCGTAACCGTCACGCCGCCGAGCATACGGGCCACCTCGGCGATCCTTTCTTTGTCGCTCAGCTTCCGCACCGTCGTGAAGGTTCTCCCCTTGATCACCTCTTTCTCGACGACATAGTGACGGTCGGCCAGGGCCGCTATCTGCGGCAGATGGGTCACGCAGATCACCTGGTGCGATGCGGCAACTTTCTTGAGCTTTTTGCCGACGATCTCGGCCACCCGGCCGCCGATACCGGCATCCACTTCGTCGAAGAGCAGGGTCGGGATATCCCCCCGGTTCAAAACCAGAGATTTGATCGCCAGCATGAGACGCGAGAGCTCGCCGCCAGAGGCGATTTTGGCCAGGGGCTTGACCTCTTCTCCGGGATTCGGAGAAAAATAAAACTCGACCTGGTCCATCCCTTGCTCGGTTATTTTCTTGCCGCCGACCGAAAATGGAGGCTCGTCTCCTTCCTTTTCCTCTCTCAGGAAGCGAACGTCGAAAGCAGTCGCAGCCATTCCCAAACCTTCAACCTCTTTCTCCATCTCTTTCTTGAACCTCTTGGCGATCCGCTTGCGCTCGGCGGAAAGGGCCTCTGCCGATTGCCAGGCGGAGCGGCGCGCCTCCTCAAACGCGCGCTCGAGCAAAGGGATTTCCTCCTCCCCGCGGTCCAGGGCCTTGAGTTCTTCTTCTATCCTCTCCTTGGTCTTCAGAATATCGTCAACGGCGCCATTGTACTTGCGCTTCAGGCGATTGACCTCAGCGAGCCTGTCCTCCAGTTGCTCGAGAGCGCCGGGGTCGAATTGGATCTTTCCGGTATAACGCCTCAGGACCGCAGTCGCCTCCTGCAGCTGGGCCTGAGACGAGTTGAGGAGCTCAACGGCCTCGCTCAACCCCTCATCGATATTGGCGAGATCCCTAAGCCGCAGCGCGTATCTCCCCAGCCTGCCCACCAGCGCGTCCTCGCCCTCGTAAAGGAGCTCCTCTCCTTCTTTACAGCCCTGGAAGAGCTTCTCCGCGTGCATCAAGATATTTTTTCTCGCTTTGAGCTCCTCCTCTTCCCCGCTCCTCAGCTGGGCCTGGGATATCTCCCGCGCCTGGGCGCGCAGCATTTCTTCTTCGCGCCGGCGCCTGTCCAGAAGCTCCCTGGCCTGCGCCAGGCCGCTCCACGCGGGACCAAGCCTGCGGTATTTTTCTTTCATCTCCTCTGCCCCGCCCTCCAGTCCTCCATAGGCATCGAGCAGGGAGAGATGGGCCTCGGCCCTGAGCAGCGCCTGGTGCTCATGCTGGCCGTAGATGTGAATCAGCTGGCCCCCCGACTCGCACAGAAGAGCCAGCGGGCACAGGCTGCCGTTTAGGTAGATGCGGTTTTTCCCCGAGCGATTGACGATGCGCTTGACGACCAGCTCGTCTTCGCCGCCGTATTCCGCCTCACGGAGCCTGTTCCGCAACGGCGGCGGCAGCGCTGCAAAAAGCGCCTCGACGCTGGCCTCTTCTTCCCCGCGGCGAATAATCTCCGCCGAGACCCTGCCGCCGCAGATCAGGCCAAGGGCGTTGAGCACGATCGTCTTTCCAGCGCCGGTCTCGCCGGTCAGCACATTGAGCCCCGCGCCCAATTCCAGGGCCGCTTCATCGATCACGGCAAAATTCTTGATACGGAGCTCACGCAACATCCGGAAACCCGCCTATCTCTCGCCCCACTTGAGCTTGTTGCGCAGAATCTCGAAGTAGCTTCTGGCAGGCGCCTTCACCAGAGAGACCGGGACCCGGTAGTCCCGAACCTCCACCACGTCGCCGTTGTTCAAAAGCACCCCCTGGTGTCCGTCCGGACTCAAGAAAACCGTATCTCCCGAAGAGCGCAGGCTCACGCGCACGGTGGCCTTGCTGGAAACGACGATGGGCCGGTTGGTCAACGTGTGAGGACAGATGGGGGACAGGACGATAGCGCCCAAGGAAGGATAGAGAATCGGCCCGCCCGCGGCGAGCGAATAGGCGGTCGACCCCGTGGGAGTGGAGATAATCAGCCCGTCCGCCCTGTAGGTGCAAAGATATTCCTTTCCCACGTAGGTCTCCAGATCGATAATCCGGGCGCGCGCCCCCTTGGTGATCACCGCGTCATTCAGGACGCGAAATTTTTTGGTCTTGCGCTTCTTGCTGCGGATCTGGATCTCCAGGGTCATCCGCTTCTCGACGGAAAAACGGCCGGCTAGGGTTTTCTCCAGCACGGACTCCGCCTCGTCAACCGCAATCTCCGTGATGAACCCTAGACCGCCGAGATTCACCCCGAGAATCGGCACATTCGGCCGCTCCACCAGGCGGGCTATGCTGAGAAGGGTCCCGTCTCCTCCCAACACCACGATCAGGTCGGCCTTCCTGGCCATCTCTTGCTTGCTGCATGCCCTGCCTCCCGCCCGGGCCATGCCCGGCTCCACCAGCACCCGTTTGCCCTTCTCGGCGAGCCACGGCACGAGCCAGCTTACCATCTCAGCCGCCTTGGTCTCTTCGTATTTGGCCACCAGACCTACTACGCGAATCATCGACAATACCTCTCGTTCACCAGCGACCTTAGCACACCGGCGAAAAAAATGTCCACGAGGAATAAGCAAGGGGGGTCCTGCTCTGCGAAGCCGAGGGAGCTTCCCGCCGGAGGCGTCTCTCAAGCTCGATGCAATAGCTCCCTCGGGGAACGCGCTCTCGGCTGCGGCCGATGGACCTTTGCTTAAACCAAAGCTTTCCAGTCGGACGTCCGCAGCCTCACTCGCGCTCCCCTCGCTCGCTCCGTAAAGCGAGGGGGCTCGCTGAGCAAGGCCAAAGCACCAGTCGTGCAGGTTCAAAGAGCCCACAGGTCTATTGCTTTCGGGGAGCGAACCAGGTCCCCGAACGAAGCCTGCTTTCACTTCTCCTCCAGATCGAACAGCTTCTTCAGCGCGTCGATATAAATGGCCTCGTCCCGCTCCTCAGGCTGCTGTTTTAAGCGCGTGATCGGCGCGTGCAGTATCTTGCTCACTATGGCGGAGGTCATATCCTCCAACGCCTGCCTCTCCTTTTCCGAAAGCCCTTTGAGACTCGTGGCCAAAGACTTCTCCAGCTCCCCGCGCCGGATCTCCTCCACTTTTTGGCGCAGCGCCACGATGGTCGGCACCTGATCCAGCGAGCCCAGCCAGCGCAGGAACCCGCCCACCTCCTCCTCCACGATCTCCTCGGCCTTTTGCGCCTCGTTGGATCTCTCCTGCAGGTTCTGCTCCGCAACCCCTTTAAGGTCGTCGATGTTATAGAGGTAGACGTTGTCGAGTCCGTTGATTCGCGGATCGAAGTTGCGCCGCTCGCCCAGGTCGATAAAGAACATGGCCTTCTGTTTTCTCTCCTTCAACACCTTCTCGACGGTCTCGCGCTGGAGAAGAACCTCGGGCGACGATGTGCAGCCGACAACCAGATCGGCCATCGTAAGGTAGCGGTGGAAATCCTCAAAGCGGACCGGGGTGCCGCGAAATTGATCCGCCAATTCCACGGCCCGCTCGAAGGTGCGGTTGGTCACCATCAGACTGCTGACGCCGACCCGTTGGAGATGGCGGGCCACGAGATCGCCCATTTCTCCCGCCCCGATAAGCATGACGCCCTTGTCGTCGAGCCGTTCGAATATTTGCTCGGCCAGATCCACGGCCACCGAGCTGACCGAGACGGCCCCGCTGCCGATGCCGGTCTCGGTACGGACCCTCTTGGCGACCGAGAAGGAACGGTGAAAAAGCCTATGGAGAATCGCGCCGACCGTGCCCGCTTCGTGCGCGGCGACATAGTATTCCTTCAACTGCCCCAATACCTGGGGCTCCCCCAGCACCATCGAATCCAGGCTCGCGGCCACACGAAACAGATGCCGCACCGCCGCATCGCCCGAGTACTCGTAGAGATGCCCCTCCAGCCCGCTGTCGCCTTTGACCGATTCCTGCGCCGCGAGAAAATTCCTGATTTCCGCAAACGCCGCCTGCTCGCGCGCCGAGGCGGCGACTACTTCTACTCGATTGCAGGTCGAGAGAATGACGCCCTCTTCCACGGAGGGAAGAGAATGCAGGCGCCGGAGCGATTCCGTCAACCCGGTTCGGTCGAAGGCAACCCTTTCCCGCACCTCCACTGGAGCGGTGTCGTGATTGAGGCCGACGATCAGAATCTTTTCCTCACGCATGGCCTACTCGAACGTGCCCCTGTGCCGGCTGGGAAAAACCGAGCCCCCCCAGAGGAAATAGCCCAGGACCACGGCAAAACCCACAATAGTGAGAAGCGCCACCTTTCTGCCCCGCCAACCGCCGGCAATGCGCGCCTGAAGCAAGGCGCCGTAAAGGAGCCATGTGATCGCTGAAGTGATCTGGCGCGGGTCCCAGGACCAGTAGTCGCCCCATTGAACTCGCGCCAGCAGACTTCCGGTAATGATACCCAATGTCATGAGGGGAAATCCCCATACCAGGAAGACATAGTTGAACCGGTCCAGCGCCTCCAGGGAAGGGAAACGCTTCTGCAGCACGGTCATCTTCTTGTTTTTCAGCTGGTACTCTTGAAGCAGATACATAAGGCTCACCCCGAAGGCCAAGGCGAAGACGGAATTTCCCAAAAAGGCCAGGGTGACGTGCACCGGAAGCCAGTAGCTCTTCAGCCCGGCGGGGAGTTCTCCGATGCCGGCGCCCGAGGCAAAAGCGCCGAGAGACATCAGGAAGGCCAGCGGGGCAATGAACGAGCCCAAGACGGTCAGGCGATACTTGAGCTGGACCAGAAGATAGACCGCCACCATAAGCCAGCTGTACAGAGAAAGCGCCTCGCGAAACTGGGCTGCCGTGGAGTACCCTCCCGGCTGGAAAAAATGGACTCCCAGCGCGGCGGTGTGCCCGAGGAAGCCTGCCAGGAGCAAAGACGTGGAGAGCCGGGAGAAGAAGTCCCGCAGCGACACCAGGTAGATGACGAAACTCCCCGTAGCCAGGAGATAGAAGAGCGCCGTGATCTTCAGCAGGGTGACATCCATCGTAAAAACCGCTACCAGCCGCCGGGGGCTCTGTTAAACGGCTTATTATAGCCTAACGCCCGCTGCGCTCAAGGCCGAGAGTTATTCGTGTAGAAGATCAGCGTTTCGGTATCTTGAGGTGCTGACCGGCGGCAATGAGATGGGCGCTGGCGAGCCTGTTGGCCTGCTGAATTTCATGCACGGTGATTTGATAGGCTTTGGCTATTTGAGAGAGGGTCTCCCCGGGCGCCACCCGGTGGCGGGTCCAGGAGCCGCCGGCTTCGGCGACGGCAACCGCTCTGGGCGGCTTGCGAGGCGGATCGGTCAATCGCTGGTACGCGGCAAGAAACAGCTCGAGCTTCTCGGGGGGCATCTTGACCCGATACCCCTTCGGGATATCCCGAATCTTGGGGCTCAAGGCCGGATTCCACTCCAGGAACTGAGCGCGCTCTATATCTGTGGGCTTCAGCAGAGCGGCCAGCGACACGGCGCGCTTCACCTCCATCTCTTCCAGGGGGAAGGGCGGGTGATACTCGAGATTGGGAAAAAATTCCTCACTCCTCTTTGCCAGCTCCACTGCCGCAAGGAACTCCGCATAGAAGCTCTTGGAAGCGAATCCGAAGGAAGGACTTTCATAGCGGCGGATGATCTCCATGAGGTCCCTGGAGCCGACCGCTGCGATCGCCCGCAGGATCCCCTCTGTGCCGTGATTGTAGGCGGTAATCGCCAGCGGCCAGTTGCCCAGGGCTTGATGGTTTTGTTTCAAAAAGCGCGCCGCCGCTCTGGTCGATTCCAGCGGGTCTATCCTCTCGTCCAGCGACGGGCCGATGCGCAGGAACTTTCTCCCGGTCCTGGGCATGAACTGCCACATCCCCAAAGCTCCCGCTCTGGAGCGGGCGCGGATATCGAACGACGATTCCACCAACGGCAGGTAGGCAAGCTCCAGGGGCAGCCCCTCTTCGAGCAAGATCCGCTGCATCTGGTCCAGGTACCTGCGCGACAGCTTGAGGCCCGAGGCAAAGCGTTCCTTGACTCCCCGCTGCGACCGCACCCTTTTTTCATTTGCCGGAAGGCCCTGCTCTCGCCCTATCCTTTCCCGCTCTTTTTCGAGCCAGCGCCGCGACGCGTTGTTCTCGCCCGGCTCCACCACCTGATAAATTTTCATGGGTTGCAGAGGGTCATGAAAGATCAGCTCCGAGGCCCCATAGCGGGTAAACACGACTTTCCAGAACTCCACCGCCTCCTCCAGCCCCGGAAGCAACGGCAGCGGATTTTCATCGGCGCGGGCGGGCCCGCCTTCGAGAGGGGTAAAAAACGACGCCGCCAGGGAAAGAACCAGCGCGCCAAAGGTGCGTGAAAGAAAAGCCATAAGACGAGATAAAAATTGACGCATTGTAGCAAAAAAGCTATTCTCCTGTCAAAATTCTTCCGCACGGATGAAATTCAAGCCTCTCTCCCTCTTCCTCTCCCTGTGGGCGGGCGCCTCTTTGACGGCCTGCCTCCCCTCCCCCCGGCCCGATCGACCGCATGGCTATCTGGTCGTCGCTCTGGAGAGCCATCCCACTCATCTCGATCCTCGCTATGCCACGGACGCCGACTCCGTCCGCGTTTCGGCGCTGGTATTTAACTCGCTGCTGCGGCCCGACGCGCACTCGCGCTTCCAGCCGGAGCTTGCGGAAAGCTGGCAGTTGGTCGACTCGACCACCTACCTGTTTCGCCTGAGGAAAGACGTCACCTTCCACGACGGCAGACCCCTGACTGCGGCAGATGTGCGATACACCTACGAATCCGCGCTCGATCCGGCCGGCCGCTCGCCCTGGCGGGGCCCGCTGCAAACGGTCAAGGCGGTCGAGCCCGTCGGCGCCTATGGGATTCGCTTCCGCCTGCGGGCGCCCTATGCCGCCTTCCCGGAGAGCGCCACCCTGGGCATTGTCCCCGCGGGCACCCCTGCCCCTGCAAGCGTAGGCCAGAACCGGCTGATCGGATCAGGGCCTTTCTCTGTCGAGGAGCTTGCGCCGGGCGAAAGAGTCGTTTTGAAAGCGAACCGCTCCTACTGGCAAGGGCCTCCCTCGCTTGCGGGGCTGGTCTTCAGGACCATTCCCGACGCCATTGTTCGCGCTCTCGAATTCAAGAAGGGCACGGTAGATTTTATCCAGAACGACATCGAGCCGGACATGCTGCCGTGGCTCAAGGGCAACACCGATGCCTCGGTAACGACGCATCAAGGGACCACCTTCCAGTACCTCGGCGTGAACCTGGATCACCCGGTTTTAAAAATCCGTGAGGTGCGCCGGGCGATCGCGCACGCCATCGATCGCGAAGCGATCATCCGCCACCTCTTGAAGGGGTTGGCCGCGCCCGCGACCGGCCTGCTCGCGCCTGAGCACTGGGCTTACGAGCCCTCTGTACCGGGTTTCCCGCACGATCCGGAACAGGCAAAGACATTGCTGGATAGCGCGGGCTTTCCGGACCCGGACGGCGACGGGCCGTTGCCCCGCTTCAAGCTCTCGTACAAGACGACGACTCCGGACCTGCGCCGGAGAATCGCCGAGGCTTTCAAGGAACAGCTCGGCCGGGTGGGAATCGAGCTGGAGGTGCGCACCTACGAATGGGGCACTTTTTACGGCGACATTCGCAAAGGAAACTTCCATCTCTATTCGCTCGCCTGGGTCGGCGCCATCGACCCGGACGTCTATTTCTCGCTTTTCCATTCGCAGAGCTTTCCGCCCCAGGGCAACAACCGGGGCCGCTATCGCAATGCCGAGCTCGACCGGCTGCTTGAATCGGGGAGGAGGCGTCTCGATCTCGAAGAGCGAAGGCGGATATACAGCCGGGTGCAAAAGACGCTCGCGCTCGAGCTCCCGATCATTCCCCTGTGGTGGGTAAAGAACGTGGTGGTGATGAAGCCCGGCATCGAAGGTTTTGTTCCTTATCCGGACGGCCACCTGATCTCGCTGAAAAAGGTCTCTCTCTCAACCGGCCGGTCATCGTGAAACGTTATCTGTTTCAGCGCCTGCTGCTGTTTTTTCCCACTCTGCTGGGCTCACTCACGCTGGTCTTTTTCCTCGTCCATCTCATCCCCGGGGATCCGGTCGAGGTCATGCTGGGAGAGACCGTAAGCAGCGCGGACAAAGAAGGACTGCGCCGGGCTATGGGCCTGGATCTGCCCATCGGGACGCAGTACCTCCGTTTTCTCCAGGCCCTGGCCCAGGGCGATCTCGGCCGCTCTCTCTACCAGCAGGGCGGCGTCGCCGAGCTGGTTTTCAGCCGCCTCCCGGCGACGATCGAGCTTACTCTCAGCGCCATGGGAGTCGCGCTCCTCATCGCCTTTCCCCTGGGGATCCTCGCTGCGGTCAAGAAAAACCGCTGGGCGGACCGGGGCGCCCTGCTTTTTTCGCTACTGGGTCTCGCCATGCCCAATTTCTGGCTGGGTCCGCTTCTGATGATCGTTTTCTCTATCGGGCTGGGCTGGCTGCCGGTCAGCGGGCGAGGCGGGCCGCAACACCTCATCCTCCCCTCCTTCACCCTCGGCATGGTCATGGCCGCCATTCTGATCCGGATGATCCGCTCCAGCCTTCTGGAAGCCATCAACGAAGACTATATCCGCACCGCCCGCGCCAAGGGAGTGAGCGAGCGGAAAATCTGGCTGAAGCATGCGCTGCGCAATTCTCTTCTGCCTGTCATTACCATTTTGGGACTCCAGTTCGGCGCCCTGCTGGCGGGCTCTATCATTACGGAGACCATCTTCGCCTGGCCGGGGATCGGGCGTCTTACCATCCAGGCGATCCAGACCCGGGACTATCCGCTGGCTCAGGGGTGCATCCTGGTCATCTCCACGTCTTATCTCGTGGTGAACCTCTTGACCGACATTCTCTATCGCCTGGTGGATCCGCGGGTGAGCTATGGGGGATAAACTGTTGCTGCGCGCCGGCGTCTTTATCCTCGCCGCGCTGCTCGGCCTGGCCGCGCTTGCGCCCGTGATCGCGCCCCACAGTCCGACCGAGCAGGACCTGGAGCAGGACCTCCTCCCCTCCTCCGGAGAACACCTTTTGGGAACCGACAAACTGGGACGGGACATTCTGAGCCGGATTCTATACGGCGCCCGCATCTCGGCCCTGGTGGGGACAGGCACGGTGGCGCTCTCCGTGCTGATCGGCATTACGATCGGCTCTCTATCGGGCTACTTCGGCGGTTGGTTGGACCATCTGCTCATGCGCGTCGTCGACGTCCTGATGGCCTTTCCGGGCATTCTTCTGGCGATAGCGTTCACGGCGGTTTTGGGCCCCGGCCTGGACCATGTCATTCTGGCGCTCTGTCTCATCGGCTGGACGGGCTACGCCCGGCTGGTGCGGGCGGAGATACTGGCGATCCGGGAGAGAGAATTCATCCAGGCCGCCCAGGCCCTTGGCGGCAGCCCGGGGCGGGTTATCTTTGTGCACATGCTGCCGAATCTGCTCCCCGCCCTCCTGATTCAGGCCACCTTCGGCGTGGCGGCGGCAATTATCGCGGAAGGGAGCCTGAGCTTTTTAGGGCTGGGCGCGCAGCCCCCTACGCCCTCCTGGGGCTCCATGCTGAACGAAGGGAGACAGTTCCTCCTGGTCGCGCCCCACTTAACCACGTTCCCCGGTCTGGCTATTATGCTGACTGTCCTGGGGCTGAATCTCGTCGGGGACGGGTTGAGGGACCGGCTGGAGAAAAAAGGCAAATAGTGGTAGTAAAGATCCTGATTCGTGTTCGTGCTCGCGTTCGCAACGGAAGGGTTGGGAACGAGCAACGAACACGGTTTTGGAGGTCTCTATGAAGCTTTTTTCCTGTCACACCTGACCCTATGCCCACAGGACAAGGATTGTCCTGGCGGAAAAAAATATTCCGTATGAGCTGGTCGAGGTCGATCTCAAGAACAAACCCAAAGAGCTCCTCGAGCTCAACC
>Ga0209109_10002511_pt1 | contig 10064 bp, 9 predicted proteins | sample Rifsed10ft2_FD_184004 | JGI IMG/M metagenome (GOLD analysis project Ga0209109, IMG submission 184004) | Soil microbial communities from Rifle, Colorado, USA - sediment 10ft 2 (version 2) | ecosystem: Environmental > Terrestrial > Deep subsurface > Rock core/Sediment | place: Rifle, Colorado... | reverse complement strand
TGAGAAATAGTCACTTTATATGGTGTAGACATATAATTTGTAAAGTAACCCACAAAACAATGTGTGTTCAGCATCACGTTTTTACCGGCATCAATGTTAGAACCAGCAGGTGAAAAAATTTCGTCGCCGCCAAACTTCTTCCCGGTTTCGGTGTCAAATGAGTCGTTTACCAAATAAGTAATTTTATCCAAGGTTTTTGCATTAGCAATAGACCAAGAATTAACATCAGTTTTCTTTACAGTCAATAGATTTCCTTTGGAGTCATATGCTTTTAGGTCATCAATGTATCTGCCGTAGTTGTCTTCTGAATACGTTCCGGGTACTGTTTTTGGAATGTGGTATGTAATTTCATCAACCGAAATTGATGGGGTATTAACTGTTACCATCACTTTATCATCCTTAATGTCAGTCAGATTAATGTTTACCGAAACCTCTTTTTTTATCGAAGCAGCAGAAGTTCCTGCCGTTTTACAGCTCCAAAATAAAGAAGCGAAGGCAAATGCGAATATTATTTTTTTCATTGTTATTTTTGTTTTAGCAATTAGTCTTTTTTCTTTAGAATTGTTACAGCTTATGATGATTTAACAAAAAGGTTTATTTTTATTGTATCGTCTAAAAGTAGGTTTTAAATGAAAAAACTCCTGAATTACAGGAGTCTCTTTTTTAATCAAGTTTATTTTTTATGTAATATTTGCCATCCAAATCTTCATCAAAATCATCTATTTTAACGGGTTTTGGTTTTGGTTTATTTGCAGTAGCTTTCTTTTTCCACATTTCAAATTTTTCTGCAGGCAACTTCTTTTTCATAATCTCTAAAACCTCTTTTTCTACCAAACCAAATTCTTTTTTGATGATTTCAAAAGGGTTTTTTTCTTCAAGGGCCATTGTAACAAGTTTTTCTGTTTGTTCCCAGTTCAATTCTTTGCGGTTACTCTTTTTCATCACGTGAAAATTAATTCAAATAAGTTGTTAATGATTAATAAATTACATTTCTAATTATGAGTCAATATTAAGAAAAAAAATAATTACTTCTTGTCAAAAGCACGTTTTTTTTATTCTTTTTTAACTCTTTTCTGTTTTGTGTTGTTTTTGAAACGGTATTTTCAACAAGTTTTTTAAATTATTATGTTCTTCAGGTTTTGGATGTGTATCTATCCCATAGATGATTTCTTCTTTAGGAAGCGTCATAAAAGTACCAAAAAGGCGATCCCAAACAGAAAATATATTCCCGTAATTACTATCTGTATATGGTAAAACATGATGATGGTGTACTTTATGCATATCTGGTGATACGATAAAATAACTCAGTATAGTATCCAGTTTTTTAGGAATCGAGATATTGGCATGATTAAATTGTGTGGCAACTACGGACAAAGTTTGGTATAGGAAAACCATCCACATAGGGCTTCCTACCAGTAAAACGCCCAAAGTGGTAAACGTAAAGCGAATGATGCTTTCGCCAGGATGATGCCTGTTGGCCGATGTAGTATCTATCCAGGTGTCGGTATGATGAATGAGGTGAAAACGCCATAGGAATTTAGTTTTGTGTTCAACTAAATGCACTAAATAGGCGCCAATTAAATCTAACAGAAGTAATCCAACTAAGGCATAAATCCATAAAGGCATTTGCGGCAGCCATTGTAAAATACCAAAATGGTTTGCAATAGTCCAATCTGCGGTTTGTAACAAAATGAAAGCTAAAAGGAAATTTATGATGATGGTTGTCAGCGTCAAAAATATATTTATACCTGCATGATGCCATTTTTTGTAACTAAAGTTAAAAAGAGGAAAAGCATTTTCGATTAACCAAAAAATAGTAATACCACTAACCAGAATCAAACTTCGGTGTGCCGATGGAATCGTGGAAAAATAAGAAACAATTTCGTTCATAATTTGATTATTTATTCCAAATCTAATAATTTTTAGTGAAAGAAAATTTATTTGATTACGCGAAATGTCAAATTTATTCTGGGGCCTATGGGTTTAGCGGTTTTAGGGATTTGATGTTTCCAGCAGTGGTGTGTTGTCCCTTTCATCAGTAATAAACTCCCGTGTTCCAGAACGATACTTTTTTTCTGGTCTTTATCGGAATTGTGTTTTAATTGAAAAGTACGTTCAGCACCAAAACTCACTGATGCGATTACCGGGTTAGTTCCTAATTCTTTTTCGTTATCGGCATGCCAGCCGTTGCTGTCTTTTCCGTCGCGATAATAATTCAGTAAAACAGTGGTAAAATTCGTATCGGAAACACTTTCTACTTTTGATTTTATCTTTTGCAAAAGCAAATTCCACGGATGTGGCTGCATTTTTATATTCGAATAAGAATAGGGTTTTCCTTCATTGCCAAATAAAGCCGTTAATCGAGGTTGCGGATATTTCTTTCCGTAAACGGTAATTTCATCCTGTTGCCATGGAATTTCATTTGTCAATTCCGCATAAATAGTATCCGCTTCTTCTTTGTCAAAAAAATGAGGATAATAAATGACCTCTGCGTCAGGCAAATTAAGGAAAATGGGATCAGGAATGTTGTCAAATAGTGATTTCAATTTTTTAGGTATAAAGATAAGCCCAATAAATCAAACCCAATTGTAAAGGCATTCGCAAAAGTAAAGCCCATTTTGGTATACCCATTCTCGCTTTTTCGTTGAAATACATATAAAGATGCGTTGGAAAAATGGCTGTTAATAAGGCGATAACTCCCCATGCAGCATAATTGGAAAGCAACGGAATGCAAAGAGCGATGCCCAAAATTATTTCAGCTACTCCGCTTAGGGCATTCAATAATTTTGGATTTGGAAAATAGGAAGGAATGATTTTAAGATACAGTCTTGGATTTCTGAAATGGTTTAATCCGGCAATAAAGTAAATAAAAGCCATTGCATACAAATGCCAAGGTAGATTCATCATATAGTTTTATTACGAATTTATAAAAAAAATCATTGTACTTGGTGATTTTATTTTAAAGGGATTAGGATGTCTTCTTAAAGTTCACGTTCATAATGATAATTGCCAAAATAATCAGGACAATTCCGAACCATTGGACAGCATTTACATTTTCGTTCAAAAGGAAATAAGCCATCATTACAGAAACAGGAAGTTCCAATGCAGAGACAATGCTTCCTAATCCAATTCCGGTTAAAGGAAAACCGGCATTAAACAATAAAGGCGGAATAACAGTTCCGAAAAGAGCCAACACGATTCCCCATTTCATGAAAATCTCAAAATTGAAAGGGGTAGTTTGTGTTGCAATTGCAAATCCAAATATAATTACGGCGCCACCCAGCAACATATACAAACTGCGTTGTGCGGAGGAAACGTGAGTTGCCACACGATTTGCGGTAAACATAGTGGTAGTAAAAGAAGCTGCTGCCAAAAGCCCTAAAACGATACCGTGCCAGTCTAATTCTATTTTACTTTGAATCAGATTTGTGGCAAGGGCTGTTCCAACTAATACGATAAAAACCGATATGATTTTTTGGGTAGACGGTATCTTTTTTTCTAAAATCATTTCGAATAAAACACCCATCCAAACGGTTTGCATCAATAAAACGATAGCAATGGAAACGGGAATGTATTTTACGGCCAAATAATAAAAAATACTAGTCATTCCCAGAGAAGTTCCAGCCAGCATTAATTGTCCAATGTTTTTCTTAGATGCTTTTACTACCTCATTTCCTTTTTTAGCTTTTTGAAAGACATTAATAAGCAATAAGCCAAGTAATCCATATACAAATTGAGCGGTCGTTACTTCGGGTGTGGTAAAACCTTCCCCATAAGCCATTTTTACAAAAGTGGCCAGCATCCCATAACTTGTTGCACCCAGTCCTACTAAGAAAACTCCTTTTAATACGTTATTCTTTGTCATTTTTTTATTTTAAAGCGGGCAAAGATAGGGTTTAGTTATTAGTTATGAATGATAAATTAGGAGTTAAGATTTGAGTTTTAGCCTTTGTTGTTATAAATAGTTTGAAGAAATCCTCAACAGAACCGATAAACCAATTTGTTATTTCACTTCTTTTTCCACTAAATCACTCAAATGCAGTCGTAAGGCATCGACTGAAATATTGATTTCCCAAAACGAAAGTCCTAAAGAAATTAGCAAACTGAATAAACTCAATCCAAAAAGATAAATACTTGATATTTGCTGTTCTAAAAACAACATCATCATAGCAAAAACGGATAAAAATAAACTTAAGACTCCAGCCATCTGCATATAGCGAATCAGTGTCAAGCGCAAGTTGAGGTTTTTTATTTCAAGCAAAATCATTTTGTTTTCTTTCTCTTTATACGTTTTTTTTAATCCTCTGACGATAGTTGCAACGGTCAGAAACCGATTGGTGTAAGCCAATAAAATTAATGAAGTGGCCGAGAAAAGCAGGGCAGGAGTTTCTATATGTAAAGTCATTTGTTGTGATGTTGATTTAAAAAAGCAATAATCAAGGTTTAATTGTATCCTGTAGATTTGTTCAAAAAGGAGTTTACCTTAATTAAAGCAAAAGTAAATAACATATTATTAATTAAGGTATTCCTAATCCATGTAATTTCATGAAGGATTTGGCTCGTAACGATTGCCTATTTTTTTTATTTAAATTAAGGTTGCTACAGCGAATAAGGCAATCAGTAGAAATCAAGACTATATTTGTGCTAAATTTACATATTGAAATTCAAATTATGAAACAAAAATTCAGACATCAGACCAAGAATATATTTGAACATCAGATAAAACATGTAGGAACATTTACGAGTGGAATTTATGCATTTATTATCGGTTCTGTTTTATTGGCGATTGATTATTATGTTGATTTTGGATTAAAATTTAAAATTAATGAAGTTGAAATTTACAATCGACTGATTCCGGTTTCTACTGTTTTAATCTCAATTCTTATAGGAATTTCGCTAACTACTTTCTCCGTAATTTTTGTTGTGATGCAGTTGGCCTCTTCTCAGTTTTCACCCCGAATTTTGAGACATTTTTTGTCAAATGATATTAAAATGCAACGATTTATCGGATTATTTGTTGGTACAATTTCGTTGTGTATTTTACCTCAGTTAGCATCTGTTTTTTACCAGACTTCGTTTCTTTTGACACTTACAACAGCTTCTCTTTTTGCTTTTTATTGTTTGATATGGTCTTATCCCAATATGATTACTTATTTAAGTATAAACATGAATGTTTCCACTATAACGAACCGAATTAAAGCGGAAATGATTGAAGAGATTAATGTTTTGTATCAGGAAAATTGGAGTGTCGGGAAAAATTTACTTTATAAAAGATCAAAAATAAACTCGGATAAATTTCAGGTAAAAATTTTAAGTCCATTCGAAACCGGTTATCTGGATAGTGTGAATTATAAAAAACTGGAAAGAGTGACGGAATATATACTTAATTCTGATGTGGGATTATCTTTTGAAAATGCATATCAAAAACCTATTGTTGGGGAGTTTATTATGAAAGACACCACATTGCTTTTGGTATTAGTTTTTAGTGCCGAAATAAAACAGGATCGGATCATTAGTTTGAAGAATGAAGTCGGAGCGATTATCAAAAATACTTTTAAAGTTAAGCTGTTCAGGAGTCATACTCAAGACGTGAATTTTGGTGTGAGAAAACTGGTAGACATTGGTATAAAAGCCATTTCTCCGGCGGTTAATGATCCTACTACCTGTTTGAACTGTATAGACCAGATAGGAGAGATAGCAAAAGAACTTGCAATACGAGAATTCCCTTCTACAGATTCAAGGACTTTGGGATCCAAAAAAATTCAAGTCAATGAATTTAATTTTGAAGAATTTATAGATTTTTGTTTTGATCAGATTTTTCAATGGGGAAAAGAAGATCCCACTGTGGTAAAAAGAATCATAAGAGCCATACGGATTATTTTGCCATTAGTTGAGAATCCTTTCAATTTGAAAATTTTAATCCAGCAAGTTGAAGAAATGGATTTGCTTGAAATTTATAACTTGACACAATACAAAAAAGGAAAACTAAAAATATCTAAAGAAAAACTTGTTACTGTCGAGAAGGAATTGTCCAGGTTTAGGCAAAAAGCAAAATTGCAAATTAAAATGCTGGAGCTAAAAGGAGTACTTGATCATTATGAAACGAATCATTATTCGGATAATTTAGAAATTACAAATGCTGAAATTGAGGCCGTCAAATACCTTAAAGCCTACGCCACTTTTGATGAATTTATAAATGGAAATGGAAACGAATTAACATAAAAAAACCTGCAAGATTGAACTTGCAGGTTTAGAGTCAAAATCTTATTTTCTATTGAAATGATTTATTTGATCATTTCAAAACTTCTTTTTACAAAAGTAGTTAAGGCTTCCCCTTTTAGTAAGTTTTGCGATAATTTAGCCAAGTCTAAAGCTTGTTTAACCAAGTGTTCCTGATTTAACTTGTCTTCTGTATTCAGAATGGTTGTTGCTAATGGAGAATTTGTATTTACCACTAGATTATACATTTCCGGCATATTTCCCATTCCGAACATTCCACCACCACCTGACTGGCTCATTTCTTTCATTCTACGCATGAATTCCGGTTGCGTGATGATAAAAGGAGCAGCTTGACTATCCATAGCTTCCAGTTGAACGGAATACGTTTGTGAAGGAACAACTGTTTCTATAACCGTTTTCAAACTGGTTTGTTCTTCTTCTGATAATTTAGAAATCGTAGTTTCCTCTTTCTTGATTAAATTATCAATATGATCTGAATCGACACGTACGAAAGTTACATCTTTATTGTCAGATTCTAATTTTTGAATTAAATGCGAGATAATCGGAGAATCTAAAAGTAAAACTTCGTATCCTTTATCTTTTGCAATTTCTATATATGAGTGTTGCGTTTCTTTGTTTCCAGCATACAAGACCACTAATTTTCCGTCTTTGTCCGTTTGATTAACAGCCAGTTTTTCTTTTAATTCTTCCAGCGTGTAATATTTGTTATCCACAGTTGGATACAAAACAAAAGCGCCTGCTTTTTCGTAGAATTTATCTTCAGAAAGCATTCCGTATTCTAAAACGATTTTGATATCATTCCATTTTTTTTCAAAATCTTCACGGTTTTCGTTGAATAAAGATTTAAGTTTATCGGCAACTTTACGTGTGATGTAATTAGAGATTTTCTTAACTGCAGCATCCGCTTGCAGTCCAGAACGAGATACATTCAATGGAATATCCGGTGAATCGATAACTCCTTTAAGCATCGTTAAAAATTCAGGAACAATTCCTTCTACATTATCAGTTACGTAAACTTGATTTTGGTACAATTGGATTTTGTCTTTCTGAATTTGTAAATCAGAACCTAATTTAGGAAAATACAAAATACCGGTTAAGTTAAACGGGTAATCAACATTTAAATGAATGTGGAATAACGGTTCTTCAAATTGCATTGGATACAATTCGTGGTAGAAGTTTTTATAATCCTCATCTGATAATTCTGCTGGTTGTTTTGTCCAAGCCGGATTTGGATTATTGATGATGTTGTCTACTTCAACTTCAGTAAAAGTTTTGTCTTTATCTTCTGTTGCAACTTCTTCACCCTTTTTTTGTTCAATTTTTTCCGTTTTAGTTCCAAATTTAATTGGAATAGGCATGAACTTATTGTACTTATTAAGTAGTTGAGTGATTTTAGAATCTTCTAAAAATTCCAAAGAATCTTCGGCAATATGTAAAATTACTTCCGTTCCGCGAGTTGCTTTATCAGCAGGCTCTAATGTAAACTCAGGACTTCCATCGCAAGTCCAGTGTGCAGCAGGTTCATCTTTGAAAGATTTAGTGATGATTTCCACTTTTTCAGCCACCATAAATGCAGAATAGAAACCAAGACCAAAATGACCTATAATTCCTGAATCTTTAGCTGAATCTTTGTATTTATCCAAAAACTCTTCAGCACCGGAGAAAGCAACCTGATTGATGTATTTTTCTACTTCATCAGCTGTCATTCCTAAACCTTGGTCGATGATGTGTAATTTCTTGCCTTCTTTATCAACTTTGATTTCGATAATAGGATTGCCATATTCTACTTTAGCTTCACCAATGCTTATTAAATGTTTTAATTTTAAAGTGGCATCAGTCCCATTTGAAATCAATTCACGTAAGAAAATTTCGTGATCGCTATATAAGAATTTCTTGATTAAGGGAAAGATGTTTTCTACCGAAACATTAATTTTACCTGTTGTCATATTTGTAAATATTTAAGTTTAATTTGATTGAAATATTCTTTCAAATAGAATACCAATTGTAAATGAAGTGACAAATTGGCGGAACTGTTAATTATGAAATAAAATGATTTAATTGTGAAACTAATTTACTTTTTATACTTTGTATCTTTGTCTTAATATTAATATCAAATATTTAAAAGATGAAAAAGATTATTTTATTATGTGCATTGTCTGTTTTGATGTTCGCTTGCAAGTCAACATCAGCAACAAGTACAAATATAGATTCGAAAGCACAAATTGCTATGAAAGGAAATTGGGTAATCAGCTCTGTTAGCTATCCTGGTTCTCAATATGTAAAAGTGAATTCATTTCAAATTGCTGATTCAGATTGTTTCGTAGGAAGTACTTGGAAATTTGTTTCAAACAATAACAAAGGTACTATGGCTTTGACAAAAGCGAGTTGTACGTCATTTAGTTCACCAATTACTTGGTTTGTAAATAAAGACAAACAATTTGTATTGAAAGTTCTTAATGCAGGTTTGAAAGCCAAAAAAGTTAGAGAGGGATACATCCTTATGTTAGCAAACCAAACTCCAACATCATTTCAATTAGTTGATAAAATTGATGTAGCTGGTAAAATGACTGATGTAGTTTACCAATTTCAAAAAAACTAATTAATTAAAAAGACAGATATGAAAAAGATTTCAATAGTTGCATTAGCAACATTAATGATTATGGGTTCAATGTTTACAAGTTGTGAAGCATTAAAAAATACAAATAACGCACAAAAAGGAGCTGGAATAGGAGCTGTTGGTGGTGCTGTAATAGGTGGGATTTTAGGAAATAACCTTGGAAAAGGTGGAAAAGGAGCACTTGGTGCTGTTTTAGGTGGTGTTGTTGGTGGAGTTGCCGGTAGTGTTATTGGTAATAAAATGGACAAACAAGCAAGAGAAATCGATGCTGCACTTCCTGGAGCTGAAGTAGTTCGTGTAGGAGAAGGAATTAAATTAGTTTTGAATGAAAATGCAGTGCGTTTTGATACAAATAAATCTACTTTGACTGCTACTGCAAAAGCTAATTTAGATAAATTAGTTCCAGTTTTCAAAGAATATCCTGATACTGATATCACTATTTACGGATATACAGATAATACGGGTACTGCTGCTTATAATTTGAAACTTTCTGCAGCGAGAGCGGCATCAGTTAGAAGTTATTTAGCTAGTAAAGGAGTTTCTTCTGCCAGATTTCAAACAACTGGTTTAGGAATTGCTGACCCAATTGCATCAAATGAAACAGTAGAAGGTAGAAGTCAAAACCGTCGTGTTGAGTTTGCAATTACTGCAAATGAAAAAATGATTCAAGAAGCAAAAGCGGAAGTGAAAAACTAACGTTATACTATACTAAAAACAAAAGCTGTTTCGTAATGAAACAGCTTTTTTTTGTCTTTTTTTTTAAATTAAACAGTGTAAATTTGCACTCTTAAATTATAATGATGCTTGAAATTAAAAACATTTCTTTTACTTACATTGAAAATCCTGTTATTAAGAATGTTAGTTTTACTATCACCAAAGGGCAAAATATAGCTGTTATTGGCGAAAGTGGATGCGGTAAGAGTACATTACTAAAACTCATTTACGGTTTGTATGATCTTGATCAAGGAACCATTTTGTATCATGAAAAAGCAATACTTGGGCCTAAACATAATCTTGTTCCTGGCGAGGATTACATTAAATATTTAGCGCAGGATTTTGACCTGATGCCTTACACAACTGTTGAAGAAAACGTAGGCAAGTTTTTGTCGAATACGAATATCAGTGCGAAACAGGCGAGGGTTCAAGAACTATTGGAAATGGTAGAAATGGCCGAGTTTGCAAAAGTAAAAGCAAAATTCCTAAGCGG
>Ga0209109_10002508_pt1 | contig 10070 bp, 10 predicted proteins | sample Rifsed10ft2_FD_184004 | JGI IMG/M metagenome (GOLD analysis project Ga0209109, IMG submission 184004) | Soil microbial communities from Rifle, Colorado, USA - sediment 10ft 2 (version 2) | ecosystem: Environmental > Terrestrial > Deep subsurface > Rock core/Sediment | place: Rifle, Colorado... | reverse complement strand
GGGGCCTAACCCGGGGCTTCAACTACTGGAGCGGGGAAGCCCGGCGCACCGTGCGCGACATCGGCGACGAGCCGGTGGTGAGCGGGGTGATCAATTCGTTTCTGGCCCAGGAGTCGGGGATCGACCTCGGCAGCTACCTCCTGGCCCAGGAAGTGGGGGTCGGGTATCGGCGCCGGCTCAATCCCCGATGGGCCCTGGATCTGGCGACCCGCTTCGAAAGCACCAGCTCGGTCGAGACCGCCGCCCGGCCGATTCGCCGGGAATACCAGCCTAACCCGCAGCTCGGCAGCGGCGAGTACTGGCTGGGCCGGGCGGTTCTATCGCTCAGCTCTCGCGGTGCGCTGGATCGGGCCGACCTCAAGGCCTCGCTCGGGGTCGAGGGCGGGATCGGCGAGAGCGAGTACCTGCGGGCCGCCTTCCGCTCCGATGGGACCGTCCCGGTCGGGCTCGGACACCTCCGGCTCCGGACGGTCGGTGGAATCGCAACCTCGGGCCTCTCCAAGGCCCGGAGCTTCATGATCGGAGGCCGGGGAACCCTGCCGGCCGAGCGCTTCCGGGGCTGGGGCGGCCGGCGGGTGGCCGCGGTCCAGGTCGAGTGGCGGGTTCCGGTGCCGGCCCCCGCGATCGGACTGGGCCCCTTTGCAACCACGGGGAATCGGGCCATCATCGCCCCCTTGTTCGGGATTGGATGGGCGGGCGGCGAGATCGAAGGAGTGGATTGGCGGAGCAGCCAGGGGGCCCGGCCGGTCATCGGCGTCGCCGCCGAGCTGATCCACGGCCTGCTCCGGTTCGAGCTGGCGCGCCCGCTGCGGGGCGATGCCCCTCAATTCCGGCTCACCGTGGACTTGAGCCCGGAGTGGTGGCCGATACTCTGAGCGGTGAGCCGTCAGCGCGGGTTGGGGAAGGTGAAAGGGGAAAGAGAACCGGGTAGATTCCAGCCTCGGACTCCGGTTCACCTTTCACTACAGATCGTTGATGGCGTTCACCGACGAGTGGCTGCTTCCCACCGTGGCGGGGCTGGTTCCGGAGGAGCAGATCGTCTCGCTCCGGCGGGACGCCGGCAACGCGGGCTCGCTCTGGGAGGCGCTGGTGGACCGCCGGATCCTCGGTGACGACCAGATCCTCCAGGCGGTTTCGGCCCGGTTCCGGATTCCGGTGACCGACCTGGCGATGCTCGATTCCAAGGTGCTCGAGACCGTGCCCGAGCAGGTCGCCCGCAAGTACCAGGTCCTTCCGATCCGGACCACGGATTCATTCCTGGAAGTGGCCACCGCGAATCCGTTCGACATCGAATCGGAGAAGATGCTGGCATTCGCCACCGGGCGGGAAGTGCGGCTGCTCCTGCTCTCACCGTCCCGGATCCGCGAGAAGCTTGACGAGATGTACCGTCCCGAGGACGTCGTCAGGAAGTTGCTGACCGGGATCGCCGAGAATGCCGAGGTCACCCAGCTCAGCGACGAGCCGGACGAGTACCGGGCCAGCGCCGAAGAGGCCCAGGCCCGGCCGATCATCAAGCTCGTGGATACTCTCATCGCGGACGGGATCACCAGCCGGGCCAGCGACATCCACGTTGAACCTTCCGAGGGCGGGGTAACCGTGCGGTACCGGATCGACGGGGTGCTGCGCCAGGTGATGAAGATCCCCCGCTCGGCCGGGATCCCGCTGGTGTCCCGGATCAAGATCATGTCGGGAATGGACATCGCCGACCGGCTCCGCCCTCAGGACGGGCGCTGCCGGGTGGCGGTGAACGGCAACCCGGTGGACCTCCGGGTCTCGACCCTGCCGGCCTCGCTGGGCGAGAAGGCGGTCATCCGGATCCTCAACACCAAGGCGACGATTCTCGCGCTGGATGCACTCGGGTTCCTCGATGAGGAGCGCCGGACCGTGGCCGACCTGCTCAATCACAAGGAGGGCATCCTGCTGGTTACCGGGCCGACCGGCTCGGGCAAGACCACCACTCTGTACGCCGCGCTCCGCCAGGTGCAGGGAGAAGGGGTCAATATCGTGACGGTTGAGGACCCGGTGGAGTACCGGCTGGGCTCCAACATCGTGCAGGTCCAGGTCCACGAGAAGGCGGGACTCACTTTCGCGACCGCGCTCCGGTCCATCCTGAGGCAGGATCCCGATGTGGTACTGGTAGGGGAAATCCGTGACACCGAAACCGCCCAGATCGCGATCCAGGCCTCGCTGACCGGCCACCTGGTGCTCTCGACCCTCCACACCAACGACGCAGCCAATACGGTGACCCGCCTGGTGGACATGGGGATGGAGGCTTACAAGGTGGCCTCGGCGCTGCGAGGTGTGGTGGCCCAGCGGCTGCTTCGGAGATTGTGCCGCCAGTGCAAGACCCGCCAGCGGGATCCCCTGCCGGAGCGGCTCCGAAAGCACCTGCCTGCGGGCGCGCCGGAGCGTCTCTACCAGGCGGTCGGCTGTCCGGACTGCGCCCAGACCGGGTACCGGGGGCGGTTCGCAGTCCTCGAAATCCTGGTGATGACTCCGGAGCTGGTGCGGATGGTCGGGAAGGGGGCTATGGCGGATCAGATCTCCGCCGCCGCGAGGGCCGCCGGCATGAAGACCCTCTTCGACAGCGGGCTCCGCCACGTCCTCGAAGGGGAAACGTCGGCCGAAGAGCTCCTGCGGGTGACCGAGCCCCCGCTGGAAGAGGCGCCCGCGGCTACGGCGGCAGCCCCTCCAGGCCCCGCCGCGGGGCGGATGGCGGCCCCGGTGCTGGAGTTCTCTCCCGCGTTCGAGCTTCTCGACGACCTTCCGCCGGCGCGTGCCGAGCTGACCCGAAGCGGGGCGCTGGTGCTGCTGGTCGAGGACGAGGAGCAGCTTCGCCGGGTAATGCGGGACCTGCTCCAGCGGCAGGGCTTCTCGGTGGTCGAGGCCCGGGACGGAGCCGAGGCTCTCGAAGAGATGGACCGGCACGCGCCCGACATCATCCTGCTCGACCTGAATCTGCCGAAAGTGGATGGCTATTCGGTCCTGTCGCAGATCCGGTCCCGCTCGGCGACCCGACAACTCCCGGTGGTGGTGCTGACGGCCAAGGGCGACGAGGACAACGAAGTGCGGGTCCTGGAGTTGGGCGCCGATGATTTCCTCACCAAGCCATTCCGGGCCAAGGCGCTCGCGGCCCGGCTCCAGAACGCCCTGAATCGGCGGCAGGGATGACGACGCCACCGACCCGGGTCGCCTATGTGGACGTGCTGGTGTTGCGGGGCCGAGCCGACGAGCTCGAGGTATTGTGCCTGCGCCGCGGACCTGGGGGCCGATCGCCAGGATCGTGGGAAGGGGTCCATGCCCACATTGACCCGGGAGAAACTCCGGTCGAAACCGCTCTCAGGGAGCTGCTTGAGGAAACCGGCCTCCGGCCCCTGAAGCTCTACAACCTGAGCCGAGTGGAGTCCTTCTACCGGCACTCCAGCAACGAAGTAGTGCTGGTGCCGGTCTTCGCGGCCTTCGTCGCCCGGGACGCCGCCGTCAAGCTGAGTGAGGAACACGACGAGTACGAGTGGCTCCGGCCCCAGGCCGCCCGGAGCCGGGTGAGCTGGCCCCGGATTCGCCGGGAAATCGGGTTCGCGATGCGCTTGATCGGGCTCGGAGACGGGGGACCCGTGGAGGACGTGCTGAGGATCCTGTAATGCCGGCTACTTCTCCCGGCCCGCCACCCGCTCGGTCACGTAGGCCTCGGGCGGCGCGTTGGGCTTGACCCGGATGCTCTTGGCGGGGATCCCCACATAGACGTGATAGGGCCGGACGTCCTTGGTAGCGACGGCGTTCGCGCCCACCATTCCGTTCCGGCCCACCCGGACCCCCGCCAGCACGGTGGCGTGGTAGGTGATCCGGACGTCGTCCTCCAGAACGGTCCGGGCGTCGGTCACATCCTTCTGGTCCACGATGCTGTGGGTATGGCTGTAGATGTTGACGTAGTCGGCAATGCTCACCCGGTCGCCGATCACGATCCCGCCCCTATCGTCCAGCAGGACCTGCCGGTGCACCACGCAGTCGTCTCCCACCTCCATGTTATAGCCGAAGGAAAACTCCACCTGTTGAAAGCATTTGAAGTTCCGGCCGCAGCGGGCGAAGATCCGCGGGGCCAGGAGTCGCCGGAGCTTAACGCCGAGGTCGATGTTCTGGGCGCCGGCGGGAGTGCGATCGAAGGAGTACCAGAGCCACAGCAGGGGCTTGACCCGGGCAAATCTCTCCGGGTCCACCTCGGCGTAATACTCGGGCTCCAGGGTGATGTTCCGGGGGTCGAGGGCGAGGAGAGCGGCGCGGCCCGCCGGCGGGGTCGCCGGGTTCCGGAGGGTTTCTTCGTAACCCGGGGCACCCGGATACCAGAGCCCGAAGAGCGTGTCACGGCAGATCCCGGCCCAGTCCGCGCCGGGTGCGCTCAGCGCCGCGTCGAGCCCGGCGAGCCAGGCGTCGTTGGCGACTTGACCCGCCGTCGGGAGGGCGAGTTGCCGGAGGGGCCGGAGGACCATGGCCCGAATCTAATCCTGCGCCGGCCCGCCGGCCCGGGGTGCTACTTGCCGGCCTTGGTCGAATCCGGGAAAGCCATGACGTAACTGAGCCGCCAGACCCCGTCGGCGCCCTTGCGAAGCCCGACCACGAAACGGTTCCATTCGTGGTCCACCGCCCCGTTGACGTCATGCATGTTATGAACCGTGCCGATCTGGCTGGCGTCCTCGTTGGTCCGGACGCTGGTGTTGAGCGGGACGATCTCGGTCAGGGTGAACTTCCTCATCCCATAGTCGGCCCGGAGCGCGGCTTCAATGTTGGCGCGGCCCTTGGTCCGAGGCAGGCCGTAAAGATCGAGAGTGGCGTCTTCGGTATAGAGCCCGGCCACTCCGGCGGCGTCGCCGGCCATCTGAAGGGCAGCGTAGCGGGTCCGGGTCGAGTCGATTCCCGCCATGGCAGCCGCGGTATCCACCGCCATCGCGGCGGTTCCGCCTTCCGGAGGGGCGCAGGCCGCGGCGACGGCAGCGGCGAGGGTGAGCGTCGAAAGAAGTCTCATGGGTTCCTCACTTCGCGGGGACGGTGGAATCCGAAAACGCCATCACGTAGGCGAACCGCCATTGCCCATCGGGGTACTTGCGGATCGCGAGCGCATAACGGCCATGATCCACGATGCTCTTGCCGCCGGTGGTGGACCCCTCGGCATAGGTCCCGGTCTGATAGACGAGCTCGTTGGAAACCGGGATTGTCAAATCGGGAGTAGCCGTCATGGCGGTGACCTTCATCGACTTGAACATCGTCTCCGAGGCGGACCGCCAGGCTTCGCGGCCGATCATGGGAGGCATTCCCCGGACATCAACCCGGATGCTGTCGCCCACCATCTCGGCGAGGGCGGCGGAATTGCTGGCGGTGTCAGCCGTGATCCACCTCTGCCACAGGTCGGCGGCGGCCGCGACTACGGCCGCCGAATCCACAGCGGGTGCGGCGGCGGCACGGTCGGCGGGCGGGGCGCAGGCCGCGACCCCCAAGGCGAACGGAATGCCGTAGACGGCTCGGCGAACGGACATACAGACCTCCTCGGGGAAACGCGGATCGTTCGAATCCGGGCGCAATAGACTACGACTTTGCTCGGGATTCCGCCAGGGCGGTCAGGGCCCGGCTGCGGCGAGGACGCTCCGGCGCAGGTCCTCGATTCCGAGGCCGGTGGTGCCACTGGTCAGGATCAGCTGGTCGGCTGGGAGGCCCAGCTCTCCGGCCCGATCGGCCAGGGCTGTAACCCGGCGTTCGCGGCTCAGCTTGTCGGCCTTTGTCAGAACCGCAAGGACCGGTCGGCCGGTCCGGCCCAGCAGGTTCCGGATGGCGAAGTCCTCCCGGGAGGGGGGGTGGCGCACATCGAGGAGCCAGACGATCCCGGTCAGGGTCGGCCGTTGCCGTACGACGGCTTCGAGCAGCCTCCGGAAGTCGGCCCGGGCGGTGCGGGACCGGCGGGCGTAGCCATAGCCCGGCAGGTCGAGGAGGTAGCAGGCGGGAAGCCGGAACACGTTCATCAAGGTGGTCTTGCCGGGGTCGGCGCTAACCCGGGCCACCGACCGGCGGCCGACCAGGGCGTTGAGCAGGGTGGACTTTCCGACGTTGGAGCGGCCGAGCAGGGCGAACTCGGCCCGGGACGGGTGGAGCGGCACGAGCGGGTCCGGATAGCTGCCGACGAACTCCACCGGCAGCGAGCCGGTCACGCTTCCTTGATCTGCCGGGGTCGCTCGGTGACGACGAGGGGCGGGCTTCCCTCGCTGATGCACTCGGGGGTCACGATGACCTCGCGGACGTCGTCGCGGGAAGGCAGCTCGAACATCAGGTCGGTCATTACGGTCTCGAGAATGGCCCGGAGGCCTCGGGCCCCGGTGGAGCGCTTGATGGCCTTGCGGGCCACCGCCCGCAGGGCCTGGGCATCGAAGGTCAGGCCGACGCTCTCCAGCTCGAAGAGCTTCTGGTACTGCTTGGTGATCGCGTTCTTGGGCTCGATGAGGATTCGGACCAGGGAGTCCTCGTCGAGGGACTCGAGCGGGACCATCACCGGCAGGCGGCCGACCAGCTCGGGGATCATCCCGAAGCGGAGCAGGTCGTCGGGCTCGGCCTGGGAGAAGGGATTCTTCTTTTCAAGGTCCGGGGCCGGGTCGCGCACGCCGCTGCTGGTGAAGCCGATCTGTTGCCGGCCCAACCGCGCCTGGATGATCTTCTCGAGTCCGTCGAACGCCCCCCCGCAAATGAACAGGATATCCCGGGTGTTGATCTGGATGTACTCCTGCTGGGGGTGCTTGCGGCCGCCCTGAGGCGGGACCGAAGCCACCGTGCCCTCGAGAATCTTGAGGAGGGCCTGCTGGACTCCCTCGCCCGAGACATCGCGGGTGATGCTCGGGTTCTCGGACTTGCGGGCGATCTTGTCGATTTCGTCTATGTAAACGATGCCCCGTTCGCATTCGGACACGTTGAATTCGCCGGCCTGGAGCAGCCGGACCAGGATGTTCTCCACGTCCTCGCCGACGTACCCCGCTTCGGTCAAGGTGGTGGCGTCGGCGATGGTAAAGGGGACGTCGAGGATCCGGGCCAGGGTCTGGGCGAGGAGGGTCTTGCCGACCCCGGTGGGCCCGATCAGCAGGATGTTGGACTTGTCGAGCTCCACGCCGCCGGCATCGCGGCCGGAGACCGAGTTGATCCGCTTGTAGTGGTTGTAGACCGCGACCGCCAGAGTTCGCTTGGCGCGCTCCTGGCCGATGACGTACTGGTCGAGGACCTCCTTGATCTCCGAGGGGGTCGGGACCTGGGTGATGTTGTCTACGACTTCGCGCTCTTCGTCTTCGGCCAGGATCTCGTTGCAGAGGGTGATACACTCGTTGCAGATGTACACGGAGGGGCCGGAAATGAATTTCCGGACCGAGTCCTTGGACTTGCCGCAGAAGGAGCAGCGTAGGTGCTTGTCGTTCGACATGGCTTACCGGGCGAGCCGGCCCCCGCAAAGAGACCCCGGAAAGCTGGGTAGCCCCGGGAGCGGGGTCAAGTGGCCCCGGTCGGGCGGGTCAGGTGGCCACCAGGGCTGGCTGGCTGGCCGGCGCGGTGTGGGGTTCGAAGACAAGATCGAGGATGCCGTAGGTTTTGGCCTCCTCGGCGCTCATATAGCGGTCCCGGTCCATGTCCTTTTCGATCTGCTCGACCGATTGGCCGGTGTGAAAGGCGTAAAGCTCGTTCATCTTGTTGCGAAGGTAGAGAATCTCGCGGGCCTGGATCTCGATATCGGCCGCGGCTCCCTGGGTCCCGCCCGAGGGCTGGTGGATCATGATCCGGGCATGGGGTAGAGCGCTCCGTTTGCCCTTGCGGCCGGCCGCCAGCAGGAACGAGCCCATGGAGGCGGCCATCCCCATACAGATCGTGTTGATCGGAGCCCGGAGATGCTGCATGGTATCGTAGATCGCCATCCCGCTGGACACGATCCCGCCCGGGGAGTTGATGTACATGTAGACGTCCTTCTCGGGGTTGTCGGCGTCGAGAAAGAGCAGCTGGGCGATGATGATGTTGGCCACCTCATCGTTGATGGGTGCCCCGAGAAAGACGATCCGGTCCATGAGGAGCCGGGAAAAGATGTCGTAGGTGCGCTCGCCCCGGCTGGACCGCTCGATGATGTAGGGAGGATAGAGCATGCTGGTCACTCGGCTGCCTCGGTGACGGTGGATTGGGGGAGGAGCCAGGCAAACACCTTCTCCTCAGTGACGGACCGCTCGAGCTCGGGAAGTCGCTTGGCCTGCTGAAGCGAGGCATAGACCCGGGCCGGATCGCTGGCTCGCTGCTCGGCGATTCTGGCCACTCGACCGTCCAGGTCCGACTCGGTGGCCCGGAGACCCTCTCGCTCGGCTAGGGCCGATAGCGTCAGCTCACGCTTCACCTGGCTGGCCGCCACCGGCCGGAACTCGTGGTAGAAGGCTTCGGCTTTCTCCGACGGAACCTGGTAGGCGTGCATGAGCCCGTGCAGCATGCGGTCTACCAGGGACGGAGGGGCTTCCACGTTGTTGGCCTGGATGAGTTGTTCGATCAGCTCGGCCCGCACCGCGGCATCGGCCTCGCGGCCGGCTCCGGTCTCGAGGTCCCGGCGGACCGCATCGCTGAGGGCGTTCAGGGTTTCATAGTCTCCGACCTCTCGGGCAAAGGCATCGTCCAGGACCGGGAGCTCCTGCCGCTTGACCTCATGCAGCGCGACGCGAACCGTCCGGGAAGTCCCTCGCTTCTCCGAATCGGGATGGTCATCGGGATACGTTATCTCGGCCACCGCCGACTCCCCAGGTCGGAGCTCGAGGATCTTCTCCTCCAGCGCCGGCAGCGCCTGCCCTTCGCCCAGCACGAACGAGTATGCCTTGTCGTCGAGATCCACGCGCACCATCCGGCCCAGGGCCGGGGTCTCGCCCTCCACGGGGAGCCATGAGGCCCGTTGCTCGCGAAGCCGGTCGAGCTGCTCGCTGATCATTTCGTCGGTCACCCGGGGCACCCGCCGCGTGAGCGTGAATCCCCCGACCCGGGAGAGCGTGACCTCGGGCCGGACCTCGACCAGGAGCTCGAACTCCACCGGCTGGCCTTCCTCGAACTTGAGATTGCGGACCGACGGATCGGCAATCGGCTGCAGGGATTCGCTGCTCTTTGCCTCCTCCCACCCTTCCCGGATTACCTCCTCGATCACCCACTGGCGGATCTCGTTGCTGAACCGCCGCCGCACCACGGCCTCGGGAGCCTTGCCCTGCCGGAAGCCCGGGAGCCGGGCCCGGCGGGCGTACTGCCGCACCGCGCGAGTCTCGGCCTCCCGGACCCGATCCACCGGGACCGTAACGCGCAGCGCTTTGGACGCGGCGTCCTCGGCGGTCTTGGTAACTGTGATAGCACTCATCGGAGGGAAATCTAGGCGGGCCGGACAGGGGTTGCGAGCGGACCTCCTTACTTCAACAGGGCCGTCGCTCCCGCCCCCATTCCGGCGATCGTGCGGAGCCCGACTCTGAGCATCCCGGTGATCAGGGGCACCCCGAGGCCGGCGCCGATCAGAATCGCGTCGAGGGCGACCAGGCGAGGGGTCCAAGTGTCCACCAGGCGGCGGCTCCGGGTGATCAGAATGGCTGCGACGGCCGCCCCATTGATTACCAGGAAACAGAGCACCGCTACCCGCCAGACGGTCCCGCTCACGCTGGTCAGCGAGCTCAGGACGGTGTCCATGACCCCAAGGTAGCGTTGAGTCCGGCGGGCACAATGCTGCGGTGCAGATCGAGACGTCATCTGGAAGGGCGCCTCGATCGGATGCGAACGCCGGGAGTCGAACCCGGACCCCTTGCGGGACAGGATCCTAAGTCCTGCGCGTCTGCCGGTTCCGCCACGTTCGCGCCAAAGCGGGCAGCCAGCGGAATGGTCTCTACCGACCTATCGAAGCGCCAGCCGGACTACCCGCTCCTGGAAGCGCGGGTTGTGAACGATCAGGGTCACGATTCCACCAGGGCCGGCCTGCCGCAGGGCGGCTCGGAGGTCGGCCTCGGTGCGGACCGCGGTTCCTTCGACCCTGAGTATCACGTCGGGGGGGTTACCGCTGTCAG
>Ga0209109_10002507_pt1 | contig 10070 bp, 12 predicted proteins | sample Rifsed10ft2_FD_184004 | JGI IMG/M metagenome (GOLD analysis project Ga0209109, IMG submission 184004) | Soil microbial communities from Rifle, Colorado, USA - sediment 10ft 2 (version 2) | ecosystem: Environmental > Terrestrial > Deep subsurface > Rock core/Sediment | place: Rifle, Colorado... | reverse complement strand
AGATGCCCCGCCTCACCCGAGAAGCCGTTTCTTGGCGTCGTCGTGGGAGATGGTGTCGCCGGCATCTGCCTGCTCAAGACCGCGCTGAATCTTCGCCAGGAAGTACAGACGCTCCATGGCGTCCTCGACGGTCGCGTCTGCAGGCAGGCTTTCAACGGCCTCGATGACCTTTTGCTTGATGGAGCCCCTGGCCACAGTATCCTCCTCGACCCAAGGTTGGAGTCTACACCAAGCCTAGGGTGAGTTCGGACTTGGTTCAAGCCCCTGCTCTAGACGGCCTAACGGTGGCGCATCGCTTCGTACACTCTCACGCTTGTGATGATCGGACAGGTCTTGGCAATTCTCACTGCGTCATCAATATTGTCTGCGTTGATAACTAAGTAGCCGGTTATTGCCGCCTTGTCATGCGACAATTCCTTGATTCCGGAAGGTGAGATCTCTCTACCAGGCCCCAATGGGCTGCCTGCGTCAACGATCCTGTCTCCTATTGAGGCGAACCACTTGCTCCAGGCATCCATTATGTCTTGGGTAGGTGTTTCATATCCGTAGTGCAAGAATACGTACTTATTCATCTTGCCTCCCACCTCTATTGGTTTTCTACCCGCGCGAATACTGAAGGCTGAGTATAGCAGATTTGTAGCTCACTCGAAACTGGCCTCTCCTCTCTGTAGTTGCGGAAGTGGGGCTTGCAAGGCGCGCGGCGAAGGAGTTATCTGGCCGCCTAACGATCTTGAGCTCAGCGGAATGCCCTTGCGAATCTGCCGCCCTTTGGGTAAGGTGCGTCAGCAGCTCGACTTGCGATGGCCCGAGATCAGCCTCGCATTGCCGCTGCAGCGAATTGTTATACTGAGTAGGCTTTACCTTCTGAACCGCCACACACAAGGGTGGGTCAGTGAGAGTCTTTGAAAGCCAAGCCTCTCCAGGATCGGAAGACTCGTTGGCAACGCATCCACCTGCAGGTATCGAACGCCACGCCAAACGGCATCCTTTGCTCTGCGTGCGATCATGCTCCGGTATACCCCCATTCGCCTGTAGGCTGGCAGGACACTCCCACCCCACAGACCAGAAAACAGACTCGCTGGATGAAAGCTACTCCTCGAGCTGCCGACGGGAATACCGTCACAGTAAGCAACGTAGACTGAGACCGACTCCGGTGAGACACGCATCTGCTCTGCCAAGTGAGCCATCCGCCTTGCCCCATCCTCCTCTGGCCAGACCTTGGACCTGACGGCCTCATAGTCATCCAAATCCTCCGCGTCTGACAGGTGCCGGACCTCGCACATCGGGTCCTCCATCTGACTCAGGACACATTCGGCCTCCGCCACAACGACCACTTCTTCGGGACCAACCTCGAACCCTAGCGACCGCAGTCGCTCGACCAGATTCTCCGGCTGATCATGCGAGTACGCCTTCCACTCGAAGTCATGACCGATCTGCCGGAAGTAGGCGACCTCGGCTGCTACCCCTTCGTACAGCTCCTCAGGTCGATGCGAAGAGAACACTACGGCGCTGTCGCAGCCGTATCGGTCCACGTGTCGCACGACACAGTCGGTAGCCTCTCGACTCGCGTACGGAAACTCAAGCTCCCGACGCTCCTGATCGAACCTTTCGAGGATCTCTGCGAGATTCACCGGGTGCCTATTCGGTATAACGTCTGCGTTGACCCGCGGGCCGGCTGCCGCGGGCGGTTGACGGATGCTGAGCGAGCCAATGGAAGAAACTTCGGCCGACTACATCGTTTCCATTCAGGACCTGCGGGTGCGCTTCCGCACGCTGCTGGGCATCTCACAGGCCGTGGATGGCGTGTCGCTGCAGATCCCGCGCGGCAAAGTGCTGGGTGTGGTGGGAGAAAGTGGCTGCGGCAAGAGCGTCACTGGCTTGTCCATCTTGCAGATCGTCCCCCACCGCGGTGAGATCGAATCCGGCCGCATCCTGTTCAAAGAGAGCGCTGAGGCCGCGTCGGCGGAGCTGCTGGCCTACGACCGCTACGGCCCCGAGATGCGCGCCATTCGCGGTAACCTCATCAGCATGATCTTTCAGGAGCCCATGACGTCGCTCAATCCTTGCTATACCATCGGCGACCAGGTCATGGAAGCGGTCCGGCTGCACAGCCAGGATAAGACCGAGACAAAAGCCCGCGCGCTCGATATCCTGCGCAAGGTGGAAATGCCCAACCCCGAGCGCATCCTGGGCACCTACCCGCACCAGTTGAGCGGCGGCCTGCGCCAGCGCGCCATGATCGCCATGGCGCTTTCCTGCCGCCCGGTGCTGCTCATTGCCGACGAACCCACTACGGCCCTGGACGTGACGACCGAAGCCCAAATACTAGAACTGATGCGCCAGCTTCAAGCCGAGATCGGCATGTCCATCCTGTTCATCACCCACAACATGGGCGTCGTGGCCCAGATGTGTGACGAGGTCGCTGTGATGTACCTGGGCAAGGTGGTCGAGCAGGCTTCGGTGGATGAAATTTTTTATAACCCCAGGCATCCCTATACCATCTCGCTCTTGCGTTCCATCCCCCGCGTGGGCGGCGGCCAGCGCGGCCAGCTCGAGTCCATCAAGGGAACCGTCCCCGATCCGTACACGCGCATATCCGGATGTCCCTTCCATCCGCGCTGCCCGGTGTGCATCGAAGGCGTCTGCGATACCGTCATGCCTGAAGTCTCGCAGGTGTCCGCGGCGGACTCGCACTTCGTCCGTTGTCATCTTTACGCTTCAGGGCCACGCCATGGCGGAGAACGCACCTCACGGCGACATCTTGCTCGAGGTCAAGGGACTGAAAAAACATTTCCCGATTCAGGGCGGATTTCTGAGGCGGATCGTCGGCCTCGTCAAGGCGGTGGATGGCATTGACTTGTACGTCCGGAAGGGCGAGACCCTCGGACTGGTGGGTGAGAGCGGTTGCGGCAAGACGACCACCGGGCGCACCGTCATCCGCCTGTACGAGCCGACGGCGGGAGACGTTGTGTTCGACGACCCATCGCTGGGCAAAGTGTCCATCCCGAACCTGAATCGGAAGCAGATGGCGAAGGTCCGCCAGAACATGCAGATCATCTTCCAGGACCCGTTTTCTTCGCTCGACCCGCGCATGACGGTTGGACAGATTGTCGGCGAGCCGCTGGTAATCAACCGCAAGTTGAGCGCGGCGGCGCGCCAGGACCGCATCGCCGAACTCTTGGAAGTGGTGGGGCTGAGTCCCGACTACCGGTCGCGCTATCCGCACGCCTTCAGCGGCGGCCAGCGCCAGCGCATCGGCATCGCACGCGCGCTGTCGCTCAACCCGAAACTGGTCGTGTGCGATGAACCCGTCTCTGCGCTGGACGTTTCCATCCAGGCCCAGGTGCTCAACCTGCTGGCTGACCTGCAGCGGAAATTCGACCTGACGTATTTGTTCATTGCCCACGACCTGGCCGTCGTAGAGAACATCTCGGACCGGGTCGCGGTGATGTACGTGGGCTACGTGGTCGAGATGGCCAGCACTGGTGCAATCTTCCAGGACCCGAAACACCCTTACACCGAGGCCCTGTTGTCTGCCATCCCCATGCCCGACCCACGGCAGCGCCGGCGGCCCCAGAAATTGCCCGGCGAAGTGCCCAGCCCAGCCAACCCGCCGACCGGCTGTTACTTTCACCCACGCTGCCGCTATGCCCAGCCAATCTGCGCCGTCGAACGACCCCCATTGCGCGACGTGGGCAGCCAACACTGGGTCGCATGCCATTTTGCCGAAGAACTCACCCTCCGGGGCATCTCCCCGGTGACCGACCAGGCTTTGCTTCCCACAATGCCTGAGCGAAAACCCATTCTGAAAGGAGACTTACCTAGATGAACACTCTTGGGACTCTGGTTGACGTGGAACGTTATCAACGGGAGGGCTACCTGATCATTTCGGGAGTATTGCCGGCCCACCGGCTCCCACCCTTGCTGGCCGAGGCTGACCGGCTGACGAACTTATTCGGTCAACAACCTCAGCGCTATGCGGCGCGGATTCAATGGGAGGTGAACTACCTGGCCGAGGACGAACGCACGGGGATGCAAAACGTGATTCGTAAGCTCGAGCCGATTATTGATTTAAGCCCGATCTTTGCCGAACTGGCCTTTGACGAGCAGGTGGTCGGGCCGGCGGCGGCCATCTTTGGCGAGCCGGTCGAGTTGTTTGAGGACAAGCTCAACCTGAAGCTGCCCGGCGGCTCGCGGTATCTCTGGCATCAGGACTGGAGTTGCTGCTGGCGGGCGCACACGGACGCGTTGATCACGTGCTTTGTCTATCTCGAAGATGCCGATTTGACCAACGGCTGCCTACAAGTGATCCCGGCCAGTCACTTGGGCAAGCCTCTTCTCCCGTTCAACGCAGGCAATCGGTTAGAGGTAGCACCGGAGTACGTGGACAAGAGCAGGATCGTGCCCGTCCTGCTGAACGCCGGCGACATGATTGTCTTTGACCCCTACTTGCTGCATTTTTCGGACCGCAACGGCAGCAAGGCGCCACGGCGCACGATCATCTACACCTACAACCCGGCCCGATTGGGCAAAGTCAATGAGGGGAGATTTCCCGATGACTGGAAAGGCGCTGGGGGGATGTGATCGCACATAGGCAAGTTCGAGGGTGAACAGAGCCTGATTGGAAGTGTCAACCATGAGCGAAATCAGCCTGACAGAATTATTCGAATGGTGCAAAGTTCCCTATGCGGAACTCGAGCATCATCCCAAACGAAAAGTCCCCCTGCGGATTTGCCGGGATTCGGACGAGATGGGCCAGAGGATGGCGCGGGAATTGGTGAATGAGATCGGGGCTCACGACCAGCGAGGGGAAGTGACCCGCGCCATTATTCCCTGCGGGCCAACATGCTGGTACAAGCCGTTTACGGAGATGGTGAACCGGGAGAATGTGAGTCTGAAAAGCCTGGTGGTCTTTCACATGGATGAATGCCTCGATTGGCAGGGCCGCGAACTCCCGCGCCGGCATCCGCTCAACTTCCGCGGCTACATGGAAACCCATTTTTACGAGCCGGTTGAGCCTGCCTTGGCCGTCCCCCTTGAGAACCGCAACTGGCTCAACCCCGGCAATATGGAAGAGGTCAAGGCAAAGATTTGGGCCGCTCCCATTGACATCACGTATGGCGGCTGGGGGCAGGACGGCCATATCGCCTATAACCAGGCCAGGCGGCATTCCTTCAGTCACCTAACTGTGGACGACGTGCGCAACTCCACTGTGCGCATTCAGGAGAACAACCTGGATACCGTGATCGCGTTGGCGCAGCGCAACCTGGGCGCGGCTTACCAATTTGTCCCGCCCATGTCGGTGACGCTCGGCGTGAAGGAATGCCTGTCCGCCAGGAAGGTGCGGTTGTTCAGCGATACGGGCGCGTGGAAGCAGACGGCGCTGCGGGTAGCGCTGTTCGGCCCTGTTACCGCCGAATACCCGATCACGCTGCTGCAAGAGCATCCGGATGCCCTCTTAACCGCGACGATAGCCACCGCGTCGCATCCGATTAGCGAACATCCAGAATGGGATCTGGGTGTCTAGGCGAGCGTGTTGCATGTCAATCCCGGGCACGGTTTGGATGGTTGTGCACAAATTTCGTTCCACCCGAATGTCGGTGGCCCGGTCATCAAGTCTGAGGCGCAGAGGGCCGCATGTTCTCGATCCCTGATCCTAATCGTCACTGGGGCTGCCGCGTGCAGGACCAAGTTACCTGGCATGGCTACCGCGCTCTGATCTTGCAAAACGAGACGCTCCAACTCGTCGTCCTTGTTGACAAGGGGGCCGAAATCGTACAGTGCCTCTATAAGCCTCTGGATGTGGATGTCCTGTGGCGTGCGCCGAACCCATTGCGCGAGCCAGGCCACTTTGCGCCGGCCGGGGGCTCCCAGAGCAGCTCCTTCTTTGACCGCTGGAGTGGGGGATGGTTTGAGGTCCTTCCCAACGGCGGCCCGGCTTGCGAGTACAAAGGCGCTACGCTCGGCTTCTATGCCGAGACCATCAACATCCCCTGGCGCTATCGGATCCTCGAAGATCGCCCCGAGCAGGTGACGGTCGGTCTATGGGTCAAGACTTACCGGACTCCGTTTCTGCTGCAGAAAACTTTGACCCTAAAGACGGGCCAGCCAGCCTTGTTTATCGAAGAACGGCTGACCAACGAAGGACACGAAGCGGTTGACTTCATGTGGGGACATCACCCCGTGGTGGGGGCTCCGTTCCTGGACGAGACCTGCCGCATCTCTGCACCCGACTGTGAGGTCGAGGTCTTCCAAGACGAGGATGGGCCAGATTACCGGATGGGCTTACATCAGGTCGGTGGCTGGCCAATCATCAAGGATCGGAATGGCGGCCCTCTCGATCTACAAGCCGTTCCACTGCACGGCGGCAACACCATGGATAACTGCTACCTGAAAAACTTTGCCGAAGGCTGGATCTCGATTCAGAGTCAACGGCTCAATCTGGGTTTCGGGTTGGCTTGGGATGCAAACGTGTTTCGCTACGTGTGGCTGTGGCAGGCGCTGGGCGGCGGTTTGGGCTACCCCTGGTATGGACGCACCCACAACATTGGGATCGAGCCGTGGACGAGTTATCCCTGTGCCGGGCTGACGAACGCCATCCAGAATGGGACCGCGCGCCAGCTCAAACCCGGCGAAAGCCTGGACGCCTGGGTAACGGCCGTGATGTTCACGGATCATGCCGTCGTGCGCCACATCGCCCGCGATGGGTCGGTCGCCTGAATCGCGGCTCAATGTGACCTATGGTTCCTTTGAAGATCGCGCTCCACAACAGCCGCTTTCAAGCCCTGATCGGCGTGGGCGGCATCGGCTCGGGGACATTCTTTGCTCTGAGTGGCAACCACACGCTGGGCCGGGAAGAGAGTCGGAGCGGACGTTTCCTAGAAGCTCGCGATTACTGCAAGTTGCACATCATCGCCCACTACGTTCAAACGCTGCTCGGCTCTCCATTCGTCACCCTGCCCATCGGCAAAGTCGGCGACGACGAGGTGGGGCATCGCCTCCTGGCCGAGATGCGCGCGGCCGGGTTGGACCTGTCCCATGTGCAAGTCTGCCCGGGCCTGCAAACGCTTTACGCCATTTGCTTCATCTACCCAGACGGCACCGGCGGCAACCTGACTACGGACCAGTCGGCCTGCGCCCAAGTGGACGCCGGCCACGTGGCTCAGGCCGCGTCGGAGTTCAGGCAGTACGCCGGACGGGGCATCGCCCTGGTCTTGCCGGAGGTGCCCCTGGCAGCCCGGGAGAAGCTGCTGGAGTTGGGCACAGCCCAGCGCTTCTTCCGGGTTGCCTCCTTCACCTCGGCTGAAATGTGGCCGGCCATCGAAGCGAACCTGATGGGCAAGTTGGATCTACTCGCCATGAACCGGGACGAGGCCGCGGCCGTCGTCGGGATGTCCGCCGAGGATAGTTATCCTCTGGCCCTCGTGGAGGCGACCATCCACAAGCTCCGGGACATCAACCCTCACCTGCTCGCCTCCATCACGGCTGGCAAAGAGGGGAGTTGGTCATGGGATGGGAAAGCGCTCCTGCACGTCCCGGCCCTGCCAGTCGAGGTGGTCAGCACCGCTGGCGCCGGCGACGCGCACATTTCCGGGATCATCGTTGGCCTGGTCGCGGGCTTAACGCTGTCGCAGGCGCAGGAACTGGGGACCCTGGTGGCGGCGTTGTCGGTGACTTCGCCCCATACGATCCATCCAGGGGTCGAACAAGACTCATTGCGCGACTTTGCAAGCCGGCATCAGGCTCCTCTGACTGAGGCAGTGCAGAGTCTGCTGGAGGAAGACTAATGCCGAAGATCGCCCTGATCGGCGCGGGGAGTGTGGTCTTCACCCGCAATCTGTGTAGCGACATTCTACTCGCGCCGGTCCTGCGGGACAGCACCATCGCCTTGATGGACGTGGACGCGGCGCGGCTGGCCCAGGCCCGCGAACTGATCCAAGCCATGATCGAACGGCGCGGGCTAAAGGCTCGCGTGGAAGCCACGACCGATCGGCGGGAGGCGCTGAAGGACGCGGATTACGTGGTCACCACCTTTCAGCAAGGTGGGCTGGCCGCTTTCACTCTGGACATCGAGATTCCTCAGCGTTATGGCGTGGAACAGTGCGTGGGTGACACGCTCGGGCCGGGCGGCGTCTTCCGCGCGTTGCGGACTATCCCGGTATTGGTAGATCTGTGCCGTGAACTCGACGAGGTCTCACCGGGGGCGCTGCTGCTGAACTACGTCAACCCGATGGCGGCCAATTGTTGGGCCATAGATGCGATCACCGGCCGTCCACACGTAGGCCTATGCCATAGCGTGCAAGAGACGAGCGCCATGCTGGCGGAGTGGGCGGGCGTGCCGCCGAACGAAACGACGTTCCTGTGCGCCGGAATTAATCATCTCGCTTTCTTCTTAAAGCTGAGCCACGACGACGAAGACTTGTATCCCCGCATATGGGCTGCCGTCGAACGGCCAGAGGTCCAGGCGCGCGAACCAGTGCGGATCGAGCTGATGAAACACTTCGGCTACTTCTGCACCGAGTCCAGCGGCCACAACAGCGAGTATGTGCCGTACTTCCGCAAAAGCGCCCGGATCGTAAACGAAGAACTCGTGCCGCGCTTTCTGGACACGCCCAACCATCACTGGTTTGACTACGGCCGCACGGGCGGTTACCTGCGCCATTGCCACATCCGGCAGGCCAATGCCCGGCAGGACTATCAGGCGCTGATCGCTGGCGATAAGGCCTTTCCTGCCGAACGATCCATCGAATACGGTTCATACGTTATCGAAGCGATCGAGACTCACCAGGCGACGCGCATCTATGGCAACGTGCCCAATCGAGGCCTGATCCTCAATCTCCCTGAGGGGTGTTGCGCGGAAGTTCCCTGTCTGGTGGACGGCAATGGCATTCAGCCGGTGGCGGTTGGCCCACTGCCATCGCAACTGGCCGCCCTGATTCGCACGAATGTCAATGTGCAAGAACTGATCGTCGAGGCCGTTCGGTCTGGGGACGTTGAGATGGTTTACCACGCCGTCATGCTGGACCCCTTGACCGCGGCCGTCTGCACCTTGCCTCAGGTTCGGGCCATGGTCGACGAAATGCTCGCTGCCCAGGCCCACTGGCTCCCGCGCTTTGAAAGGCATCCGCTGCCCAGACACCGCGCCTGAGCGCAGGTCTTACCTACATCCGCAGTTGAGAATTCCAGGGCGCTTTGACAGACCGCGCTAGCCGCGGCATCCTCGCGGCCTTCGTTTCGACCGCGAGGTCCTTCCCTGCCGCCCAAGCCCTGCTTGTCCTGTTCCTGGCCCTAACGCTCCTCCAATTGCTGGCGGCACTGGCCCAGGCCCCTTGCGCTCCCCTCCTGACCCCACGCCGCCCGAGGTCGCTCCGACCCCGCACCCCGGCCGACTGCCCGCTCTGCCAGGTGACTGCTGCGGACGCGCCGCTCCCCGCCGCCCCGATCATCCCCTACTCTCAGCTCAAAAGCCGGCGGAGTCGCAAGAGGTCTCTCGACACCGCCGGCTATGCCTGCCCCACCCCTGAAGGAGAGGGAACTCAGTCGCTTTAAGGCTAAAACTCCATAATCGTTATCAGTCTGGGATCTCCTGCTTGACAACCCAATCTCTTGGACATAATATACATCGTGATGTCTGACATCATGACTTTCTAGCCGACGGCCCGGCCTGAGCGGTTGTGCCAGGGTCGCCGTCCTGCGCATCGTGTTCTCAGCACAAACTCACATCTGGAGGTCGCCAATGAGTCAGACCACTGCCCGCATTATCCGCCAGAGCGAAGCGCGCAACTTCATGGAAGGACCGGAGCATTGCCGCGAGTATGTGAAGACGGCCAGATTGTGGTTTGGCACATCCAGCCTGCAGGTCGGCGAGCGCGGCGCGATTGACCCTGGCCACGCCAACTCCGAGGAAGTCTTCTTCGTCTGCAAGGGCCACGTCCTTCTCTTCGACGAGAAGCAGTATTACGAACTCCACGCCGGGGATGCCCTCCTCATCCCCGTCCCGTGCTGACAACGGCGAATGAAGAAGCGGCCACATTGGGCGCTGCCATCCTGGCGGGGAAGGCGGTTGGGTT
>Ga0209109_10002506_pt1 | contig 10071 bp, 9 predicted proteins | sample Rifsed10ft2_FD_184004 | JGI IMG/M metagenome (GOLD analysis project Ga0209109, IMG submission 184004) | Soil microbial communities from Rifle, Colorado, USA - sediment 10ft 2 (version 2) | ecosystem: Environmental > Terrestrial > Deep subsurface > Rock core/Sediment | place: Rifle, Colorado... | reverse complement strand
CTGAGAACTGATTACTGAAAACTACGCGACGTATACCAGCTCGCCGCCGACGGCCTGGTTGGAGCCGGCAACGCGGGTCGCCACGCCCTTGGTGTCCCAGAAGATCTGCGCGATTTCGCGCACGGCCGCCAGCAGGTCTTCCGCCGCAGCGACGTCGGCGGTCTGCTTGTTGCGCGACGCCAGCTTGTTGGCCATCCAGACCTTGGTGTGCAGGTCCGGGTACTTCTCCAGGTGCTCCGGCCGGAAGTAGTCGTGCCAGAGGATGTCGATTTCCTTCTTGCACAGCTCCGCGTGCTCTTCCTTCGCCTTGATGTAGCGCGACATCGAATTGAGGGCGGTGCGCTGAGCGTCAGCCGGCGCATCCATCGGCGGGCGTTCCAGGTTCGCCATCAGCTGGTTCATGCGCAGCACCGTCAGCGCCGCGATCTGCGCCGCATGCGGGTCGTAGATGCCGCAAGGGACGTCGCAGTGCGCCGAAACCGTCTGGGCCGGCGAGACTCGGTCGATGAGCCGGATCAATGGGCTAACGAAGCGGTTCATTTGTCCTCCTGAACTGTATCTGTGCATGGCGGGGGGATGCCCAAAGTCGGGCCAACGCGGATCATACAGCACGCCTTCGCGCTGCGGGAACAGCATCCAGACCGTGGTCACCCTGAACCCCTCCCCTACATGCCGCCGGCCTCAACTTGCGGTGCCCACCTGCTGCTCCGCTGCTTTCGGCACCTCATCTTCCGCTAACGCATCGGGGGTAGCGGGGGCGAAGCCCATGCGCGGGGAGCCTGAGGGGTGTCCCCTCAGTATCCTCTCTTCCTCGTGCGTGGGTGGTGGCGCAGCAGAGCGCCAGCGATGCGCAGCAAACGTGGCGATTACAACCAGACAGACCGTCGGCTCCGATGCCGCAGGTTTCAACCTGCGGTGTCGCTGCAAGCACGGCACCCTGCTCAGATCAACCCTCGATAGTAGGTGCCCAGCATGCTGGGCACCTACTATCGACTTCGTCTCGCTATGCCGCAGGTTTCAACCTGCGGTGCCCCCCAACCACCTCGCCGTCCTCTGAAATCAGCGGGCGATTGCCCTACCTCTCATTCGACGTCCAGCGCCAGGAAGCGCTCGATCATCGCGTTCACCTGCTCCGGAACCTCCACCATGTTGAAATGCCCCGAACCCACCGTCTGACCGAAGCGAAAGCGCGCGAACCGCGTCGTCATCAGCGACGGGTCGCTGAACCTCATGTGCCCCGCCGAGATGATCAACATCGGCTGCTTGATCGCGTCGCCCGTCGCGAGCAGGTCCGTGCCGGCGTTGCCCTTCATCGCCCCGACGATTACATGCTGCGGCGTCGCCAGCATCCCGGCGATGATCTCTTGCTTGCGCGCCGGGTCGTCTTCCGGGCCGAACATCGTCTCGATGAAGTCCGTGGCGAACGGCTTGTAGTCCGGCTGGCTCATTCCCTCGATCACCGGCCCCAGGCGTTCAAAGCCGCCCATCACCGGCGGGAACGGCGAATCGACGACGATGCCCGCGCGCACCACGTCCGGGTGTCGCTCCGCCATCACGAGCGTGACGACGCCCCCCATGCTGTGCCCCACCACCACCGGCCGTTGCACGCCCAGCTGCTGACAAAGCCACGCCAGGTCGTCCGCGAAGCCCGGCATCGTGTACTCCTGCTGCGGCGCGTCGCTCTGGCCGTGGCCCCGCAGGTCGACAGTGACCACGCGGTGCCGTGGCGAGAAGTGCTGCACCTGCGCCGCCCAGTGGCTGTGGTTGCAGGTCCAGCCGTGCACCAGCAGCAACGGCGGGTCACCGCCGCCGCTGTCCTCGTAATACAGCTTGACCCCATCGCGTTCAAGAAATGGCATGCGACGTCCTTCTAACGTGATTACGCTGCGAGGTTCGAGCATCGACCCCGAGAGCGGCGTCAGGGGGCACCGGGGGCGTCCCCCGGTCCTTCAGCGGGGGCTTTGGGGGCAGAGCCTCCATCTTCAATATCTAGGCTTCGGGGCAGAGCCCCCATCTTCAATACCTGGGCTTCGGGGCAGAGCCTCCATCTTCAACACGGGTGCTAGAATAGCGAATCTAAATCTTGAGGTGCGCCCTGCTCCCAGTCCGTAAGGCAGTAATCCTGGCCGCTGGCTACGGCACGCGCATGCTTCCCGCCACCAAGGCGCTGCCCAAAGAGATGCTCGCCCTCGTCGATCGGCCGGTCATCCACTACGCCGTCGACGAGCTCGTGCGCTCCGGCATCCACGAAATCGTCATCGTCACCGCCGCGGGCAAAGTCACCATCGAGGACTACTTTGACCGCTCCCGCGACATCGAGGACATGCTCGAAAAGAAGGGCGACCTCGAGAAGCTCGAGCAGGTGCGCCGGGTCGCCAGCATGGCCGACATCGCCTACGTGCGCCAGCCCGAGGCCCGCGGACTCGCCGACGCCGTCAACACCGCCCGCGCTTTGATCCGCGACGAGCCGTTCATCGTCGTCTACCCGGACGACATCATCGCCGGCGAACCGCCCGCGGCGCGCCAGCTGATCGACTGCTATGAGCAATACGGTGCCGGCGTCGTCGCCGTCGAGGAGGTGCCTCAGGAGCTGGTCTCCAGCTACGGCATCATCGCCGGCGACACGCTTGACGAGCGGGTCACGAAGATCAGCCACATGGTTGAGAAGCCGTCTGTCGGCAACGCCCCCAGCCGGCTCGCCATCGTCGGGCGCTTGCTGCTCACACCGGCGATCTGGGGCGCTATCGACCAGGTAGAGCCCGGCTACGGCGGTGAGTTGCAGCTCACTGACGCCATGCAGACCGTGGCTCGCGGCGAGGGCCTGTACGCCTACCGCTTCCAGGGTGCCCGCTACGACACCGGCCGTCCGCTGTCCTTCCTCGTGGCCTCCGTGGAGCTGGCGCTGCGGCGCCCGGACATCGCGCCCGGACTGCGCGCCTACCTCAAGCAGCTCAACCTGGAGGGCGAATCCTAGTGCGCGTGCTCGCCATCGGCCAGGGCATCCCCGACCCCGCGGTCGACAACTACAACTGGGCCAGCGCCCTGTCCTTCTACGACTACGATGCGCTGCTCATCGACCCCTCAGAGGGCGTGTCTAAGTTCGTCGAGCAGGTCGCGCGCGGCGAAGGCGCCTACCAGACCTACGACGACATCCCCGTCGTCGAGGGCTATACCTCGGCCGAGACCGTCGGCGTTGTCGACGTCCTGCGCCGCCGTCGCGAGGAGACGGAGCGATTCCTGGCGCGCGGCGGGCTCGTCGTCTGCTTCGCCTACCCGGACGTCGCTCACCCGGACGTGACGGGCTTCACCGGCTTCCATCGCTACCACTGGCTGCCGGCGCCGGCAGGCTGCGACTACGGCTCGTCCTACGTCAAAGCCGCCAGCGGCCGCGCCGTCAAAGTCATCGATTGGGAGCACCCCTTCGCCAACCTGCTGGACGGCATGGAAGGCGTGCTCTACCGCGCCGCCTTCCCCGAGGGCGCCGCCGGCTTCCCCGGCGCGAAAGTCATCGCCCGCAGCCCCGGCGGCGCCGCCATCGCCATCGACATGCCGGTGGGCGGCGGGCGCGTAATCTTCATACCTGCCCTCTCGCCTAACCTCCTCTCCTCCCAGCGCGCCGACATGGCCGGCAAGTTCGTCGCCGCCATCCGCAACACCCTGCTGACGTCCGCTGAGGGCGAGCCGCCGGACTGGGTAGAAGCAGAGACCCTCCCCGGCATCGACGAGGCGCGCACGCGCATGGAAGACGCCGAGGCCAGGCTCGACGAGCTGGAGGCCGACCTCGACGAGGCGCGCAACGCCTACCGCGCCCTCGACCGCTACCGGCGCATCCTCTGGCAGGAAGGCAAGTACGGCTTCGAGCTGCCCGTCCGCGACGCGCTCGCCCTGCTCGGCGCCACCCCCTACAGCCAGCCCGACGAGCCCGCCGTCTTCTCGATGGCGCTCGAGGCCGTCATGGTCGAAGCCGAATCCAGCTCAGGCGAGGTCGGCATGGAGCCGCACTACCGCCTGCGTGAACGACTAGAAGCGCGCATCGCCCACGAGAAGCGCCGCTCCTTCGGGCTGATCGTCGTCAACGGCTACCGCGAGCAGCCGCCGGACGGCCGGCCCCAGGAGTACGCCGAGTCGTTGCGCGTTGCGGCGGAAAGCATGCGCTACTGCGTCGTCACCGCCATCGACCTCTTCGACGCCGTCAAGGACAAGCTGGAAGGCCGCGGTGACGCCGGCGCCTTCCTCAAGCGCATCGTTGCCACCGAAGGCGTCTTCACCGCCACCGAAGCCGAAGCCCCGGCAGAGTCAACAGCCACCAAAGAGTAGCGGCGACTCGGCGTCTAACATCACTGCTCCCGTCAGAACGCGACCACATTCAACCGCAGAGCCAGGCACGAAAGGCAACGTCCCTGGGATACACCGCCGCTACTCCGTCCACCAAAGCGCCGCCGGCACCGATGCCGCAGGTTTCAACCTGCGGTGTTCGCACCCCTGCCACCTGAACCAGGCGCCGTCATCCTCGACCGGCTTGAACTCAGGGGCAGCGGGTGCGCAGCGCATCCTGAGCGCCGGCGAAGGGCCCATGCGCGGGGAGCCCGAAGGGTGTCCCCTCAGAGATCCCTTCACTTATCAGGGTGGGGGCGGAGCAATACGACAGCGCCTGCCCTGAGCTGCGTCGAAGAGATGCGCTGCAAACCTGGCAACGTTGGCCACGCCTCGTCTTGACGGAAGACGGAAGTTGTGGCGGGATGTCGGAGACAACACAAGGAGTGAACCATGACTTCTGATTCCAAAGGCTGGGCCCTGATCCTCGGCGCCTCCAGCGGCTTCGGCGGCGCCACCTCCCGCGAGCTCGCCCGCAACGGCTTCGACATCTTCGGCGTCCACCTCGACATGCGCCAGACGCTGCCCAACGCCCAGGCGATCGTCAAAGACATCGAGGCCGCCGGCCAGCGCGCCGTCTTCTTCAACGTCAACGCCGCCGACGCCGAAAAACGCGCCACCGTCGTCTCCCGAATCGTCGAGGAGACCGCGAAGGACGGCTCGTTCGTGCGCGTCCTGCTCCACTCTCTGGCCTTCGGCGCCCTGCAGCCCGTCATCGCCGAAGACGCGAAGCAGGCGCTGACCCAGCGTCAGATGGAGATGACCCTGGACGTCATGGCCAACAGCCTGATCTACTGGGCCCAGGACCTGGCCTCGCGCGACCTCCTGCGCAGGGGCAGCCGCATCTACGCCATGACCAGCTCCGGCTCCACCCGCGTGATCAGGAGCTACGGCGCCGTCTCCGCCGCCAAGTCCGCGCTGGAGTCGCACATCCGTCAGCTGGCCATCGAGCTCGCGCCGCGCGGCATCACCGCCAACGCCATTCGCGCCGGCGTCACCGACACCCCGGCGCTGCGCCGCATCCCCGAGGGCGTCGCCATGCTCGAGCGCGTCAAGGCCAGCCACCCCATGGGCCGCGCCACCACGCCCGAGGACATCGCCCAGACCATCGCCGTGCTCGCGGACGAGCGGCTGCAGTGGCTCACCGGCAACGTGCTCGGCGTCGACGGCGGCGAAGACATCACGATGATCTAGACAGAAGGGTCGAGAGTCATTAAGAGGCCGGGTACGGGTATCAATGTTCGGCCCACGGGGTCGACGCCCAGTCCCAGTTCTTCCAGTGCCACAGCTCCGAGCAGCGCCTGCATGTTCTCGTCCCCGAACACCACCCGTGTGAAAGCCTGGCGTCCGAAGAGCCGAACTTGTGCCGCGCCCACGTCGAACTCGCGCTGCCGTTCGTCTGCCAGCCGGAACGGCCAGCGTTCGGTTGGCTCGATTCCCAGCTGCCGCAGCAAGCTCGCCGGAAAGATCGAGTGACTGGCGCCGGTATCTACAAGAGCTTCAACGAACTCCCAACGGCTGCCGTCCAGGCTTCCGAGTTCGATGGCCACGTGAAAAGTCCCCACGTGGCGATCCTAGCACGCCCAACGCAAGCGACTGACTACGCCTGACCCAGGACCCTGGCGTGGATCTGCTCCGTCAGCAGACTAACTCGGCGCGACAGCTCCGCCACCTCGCGCGTCAGCTCCGTGTTCTGCTGCAGCAGCGTCAGGTTCGTCTGCGCCAGCTCTTCGCGATGCCGCGCGTCCGCCTCCGACCACGCCTTGTCGCGCTCAGCCTGCCGCGTCTCCGCCAGCAGGATCAGCGGCGCGGCGTAGGCGGCCTGCGTGCTGAACGCCAGGTTGAGCAGGATGAACGGATACGGGTCCCAGCGCAGCGCGATCACCGCCGCGTTGACGGCGATCCAGCAGATGACCAGCAGCGTCTGGATGATCAGGAACTGCGGCGTCCCGAAGACGTGAGCAAACCGCTCCGCCAGCTTCCCGAACTCATCCTCGCCAAACGCCGAGCCCAGGTGGGCGTGCGGCGCGTGAAAGCGCATGTGCTGCGGTTGTTCGCTGGTCTGCATCCTCGTCTCTCCTTCGCGTAACGTCTATAGCCAGCATATCCTTCCGCCCTCGAAGTACAGCTTTCTTAACCTTGACGATCGCCTTGGTCTCAGCCGATAATGGTAGTCAAGAAAGCTTTACCTAATGCTCAAAACCCGGCTCTTCGACGTCCTTGACGAGCGCGGCCAGAAACAACGCTGGCTGCTCAGCGAGCTGGCGCGCCGCGGCTACGACCTCAGCGAAAGCTACCTCTCCCAGATCAAGGCAGGCCTCAAGTCCCCCTCCCAGCGCTTTATGTCGCTGTCCAGCGAGATCGTCGGCCTGCCCCAGTCCCAGCTCTTCTACGAAGAGGGCGCTGGGGGTGGAGGTGGGCAGGGTGGGCGCCCTGCCCTTTCAGAATCCGAGGATCGCATGACCACATCTCGGCGAACTCGCGGCCGGCAGCCCGCAACCAGCGGCGTACGCACAGGAGATTCAGCAATGGAGCCAATCAACGTCGCCATCGTCGGGGTCGGCAACTGCGCCTCCTCCCTCGTCCAGGGCATCCACTACTACAAGGACGCCGGCGAAGAGACCGAAATCCCCGGCCTGATGCACGTCAACCTCGGCGGTTACCACATCCGCGACATCAACTTCGTCGCCGCCTTCGACGTCGATAAGGAAAAAGTCGGCAAAGACCTCGGCCAGGCGATCTTCTCCGGCCACAACAACACCTATAAGTTCGCCGACGTGCCCAAGGAGACCGGCGTCATGGTCCACCGCGGCCGCACCCTGGACGGCCTCGGCTTCTACCTCAGCGAGATCATCGAGAAGGCAGACCCGCCCTCCGCCGACGTGGTCAAGGTCCTCAAGGAAACCAACACCCACGTCCTGATCAACTACCTGCCCGTCGGCAGCGAAGAGGCCACGAAGTGGTACGTGGAGCAGGCAATGCAGGCCGGCTGCGCGATCATCAACTGCATGCCCGTATTCATCGCCTCGGACCCCACCGGCTACTGGCCCAAGCGCCTCCTCGACGCCAACGTCCCGATCATCGGCGACGACATCAAGTCGCAGGTCGGCGCAACGATCGTCCACCGCACCCTGGCGCACCTGTTCATGAACCGCGGCGTGCGCATCGACCACACCTACCAGCTCAACTTCGGCGGCAACACCGACTTCCTCAACATGCTCGAACGCTCCCGCCTGATCTCGAAGAAGATCTCCAAAACGCAGTCCGTCACCTCGCAGATCGACTACCCGATGCCCCCCGGCGATGTCCACATCGGCCCCAGCGACCACGTCCCCTGGCTCACCGACCGCAAGTGGGCCTACATCCGCCTCGAAGGCACCAGCTTCGGCGACGTCCCGCTCAACGTCGAGCTCAAGCTCGAGGTCTGGGACAGCCCCAACTCCGCCGGCGTCGTCATCGATGCCATCCGTTGCGCCAAGATCGCCCTCGACCGCGGGCTCAAGGGCCCGATCACCGAGCCCTCCGCTACCTTCATGAAGTCGCCCCCCCAGCAGTTCACCGACGAGCAGGCCCACGAAAACCTCGAAGCCTTCATCCGCGGCGAACGTTAGCCACCGGCACCGGGCTTACGCACGAACCCCGTAGGGTCACATGGCCGTGCGCCCCTACGGCCCATCGTCTGGTCACCCGCTCACTCGGTCCGCCATCACCAGCAAGCTCACCGCTTGGCTCCACGCTCCCGATGCCGCAGGTTTCAACCTGCGGTGTTGTACCGCCGTCCAGCTGAACCAAGCCTCGTCATCTTGGTCCGACTTGAAGGCAGCGTTCTCGGGGCCGCAGCCCCATCCTGAGCCCCGTCGAAGGGCGCAGCCCGGCAGGCGCAGCAAGCGCGGCTCCTTAGAAGATGGCTCGCCTCTGCCCCGATGCCGCAGGTTTCAACCTGCGGTGTTGAACCCCGCCCTCACAACTCCCTGACGCCCGCCAGAGGCGCATAACCACCGAATCCGCCATACTTGAGCCCAATGAGCGCCCCCTGGCGAAACCTCCGCTGGTTCGTGGCTTACTGGATCTCCCGGACCGGGGCATTGCTCGGCCGCTTCATCCCCGCCGGCTTCTGGTACACCCTCGCCGACCCCTGCGCCGACCTCTGCTACGTCTTCGCCCGCCAGAAGCGCCGCGTCCTGCAGGCGAACCTGCGCCGCGTCGTCGGTGAGCAGCAGGCTCCGGCCGCCGCCCGGCGCGCCTTCCGCAACTTCGCCCGCTACGTCATCGATTTCTACCAGCTGCCGTCTCTGAGCAGAGACGCCCTCTGCCGCCGCATCGAGTTCCACGACTGGCGCAACCTCGGCGAAGCCCTGAAACCCGGCGCCGGCGGCATCTTCGTCACCATGCACCTCGGCCAGGCCGAGCTCGGCGCGGGTGCCCTCGCCGCCTACGGCCACACGCCTTATGCGATCGCCGAGTCGCTCCTCTACAAGCCCATGAACGACTTCATCCAGGGCCTGCGCCGCGACCTCGGCATGAAGGTCATCCCCGCCAACAAGGCGAAGATGGGCGTCCTGCGGTGCCTCAACCGCGGCGAAGCGCTCTGCATGATGGTCGACGTCGTCCAGCCCGGCGATGGCGTCCTCGTCGATTTCTTCGGCGTCCCCGCCGAGTTCTCCAGCGCGCCTGCCCGCATCGCCATCCGCACCGGTGCGCGCGTCATGCCCGGCGTCGTAGCCAGGGCGCCCGGCGACCGCATGAAGCTCTTGCCCTGCATCGACTTCGGTCTGCGCTACGAGACCACCGGCGACGAGGAGGCAGACGTACGCGCCCTGACCCAGCAGATCGCCCGCTCCCTCGAAGCCTTCGTGCGGCAGTTCCCGGATCAGTGGTTCGCCTTCCGGCAGGTGCTGCGCGAGAGCGAACAGCAGGAATCGGTTCAGAAGAAGTGGAAAACACGCAGGGTGACTGGCGCCTCTGGTCTCTAAAGGCGGGCATGTGGCTGGGCAACGTCCTGCCCAGCCCGGTTGCCTACGCCCTCGCCCGGCTCGCGGCCGATCTCGCCTACCGCTTCCGTGACGGTGCCCGCGCCGCTGTCCAGGACAACATGCGGCACGTCCTCGGCGCGGACGCCCCGCAGGCCGGGGTAGACGCCGCCGCCCGCGAGGCGTTTCGCAACGTCGCCCGTTATTATGTCGACTTGATTCGCCTCTCCCGCATGGACCTGCGCGGCCTGATCGGCAGGCAGGTGCGACTCCACAACCTCGAACGCCTCAAGGCGCCCATGTCGCAAGGACGCGGCGCCGTTGCCGCCACCGCCCACTTTGGCAACATGGAGCTCGCCGTCCAGGTCAGCGCCCTGGTCGGCGTCGACACCCTGGTGCTCGCCGAGCCGCTGCAACCGCCCGCCTTCGCCGACGCCATGCGCCGCCTGCGCTCGACCTCCGCGGTGCGCTACGAGGACGTCAGCTTCCGCGCCGTCGCCGACTCGCTGCGCCACCTGCGCGCCGGCAAGTGCCTGGCGATCGCCTGCGACCGCGACATCCAGGGCAACGGCGAGCCCGTCGAGTTCTTCGGCGTCGCGACGCCGGTACCCCTCGGCGCCGTCGAGCTGGCGGCGCGCACCGGCGCAGCGCTCATCCCCTGCTACTGCCGTCGCGCCGCCGACGGTGGCTTCGAAGCCGAGCGAGACGTTGCGACGGCGCGCCTGCT